>FLSH01002296.1_pt2 | contig 32269 bp, 40 predicted proteins | sample 1550441 | NCBI WGS metagenome assembly FLSH01 (sample SAMEA4031756, study PRJEB14383) | metagenome | biome: human; feature: oral; material: saliva | place: Philippines | collected 2014 | reverse complement strand
AATCGAGCGCATGAGTTTCAGATGGAACGGATTCAACAGGAAATTATAGGTCAGGATAACAAGCCTCTTTCTTTGTTAATGGTCCATGGGCAAGATCACTTGATGTGTGCACTTACAACACACGATTTGGCAGTGCAAATCGTTGAACTTTGTAAGCAAGTAACTACGAGCAGTGGTGAGTGAAAGGAAGTAGGTATGAAAAAGATCGATTTGTTTTGTAGTGCAGGTATGTCCACAAGTATGCTTGCAAATAAGATGCAAGAGGTTGCTGATGCTCATGGAATTCAAGTAAAGGTTGAAGCATTTTCTTCTACCGCGATTGATTTCCAGGTAGAGCACGACACTCCTGACTGCATTTTACTGGGACCTCAGGTTCGTTTTAGCTTTGACGATGTTAACGCAAAATACGGAGCAAAAATTCCTGTTGGCGTCATTGAGTCAGCGGATTATGGCAACTTGAACGGCGAGCGCGTGCTTAAGATGGCCATTTCTTTGATTAAGCGTGGCTCTACTGCATAGGGTTTCTCGCTATACGTTTTACCTGTGATTTTATAAAAATGGAGAGATGTTAGTTTGGAGGGTTCTATGAAAACGATGGATGTATTTGAAAAGCGACTTATGCCGCTGGCAGAAATGATTGGTAAAAATAAATACCTTTTGACCATGCGAGATTCGTTTGCAATGGTCATGCCAATTCTGATTATTGGCTCTATGTTTACGTTGCTTCGCAACTTCCCAATTCCTGCGTGGATTGATTTTTTGAAGACTACGATGGTTCAGCCAGATAAATCGCTATTTGCTTTGCTGGCTATTCCTTCTGCATGTACTGTCTCGCTCATGGCAATCTTCCTTGCCTTTAACATTGGCTACAACTTTGCCGAGCATATTGGTATTAAAGACCGCGCATCAGCAGGTATTGTTTCTTTGGTAAGTTGGTTCATTCTTATGCCTCAGGTAACTGAGTTTTCACCTGAAGAGGGCGTGGAGCCATTCCTGGTAGACAGTATTCCTCTTGCATGGACGGGCGCAAAAGGTGTCTTTATTGCCATGATCGTAGGCTTCTTTGCAGTAGGTGTATTTGGTTACGTCATCAAAAAAGACTGGACCATTAAGATGCCCGAGGGCGTTCCTCCTACTGTTGCTCGTGCATTTAGTGCTCTTATTCCTATGACCGTTGCGTTTACCGCTGTATGGCTGGTTGGAATTGTCTTTATCATTTCCCCATGGGGCAATGCCTTTAACTTCATTTATGCAATTCTCCAGGCTCCTCTGACTTCACTTGGCGGAACTGTTTGGGCCCTGGCATTTAGTTATGTCCTGGCAAGTGGATTCTGGTTTATTGGTATCCATGGCTCCAGCGTTACTGGTTCAATTTACACACCAATTCTTACGGCACTTTCGCTTGAGAATCAGGCCGCATTTGCTGCTGGTGCTGCGCTTCCTAACATTGTTAACCGCGAGTTCGAGACCTTCTTTGCAACCTTTGGCGGTGGCGGTTCGACGCTCTCTCTGCTGATTGCAATGCTTCTGTTCTGCAACTCCAAGCGCATTAAGGATCTGGCAAAGATTTCTGTTGCTCCTGGTATCTTTGGTATTAACGAGCCTATTATCTTTGGCCTTCCTATTGTTCTTAACCCTGTTATGTTGATCCCCTTTATCCTCACTCCAGTGGTCAACATCATCATTGCGTACTTCATCATGGATCTTGGTCTAGTACCTCTGTGCAACGGCGTTATGCTTCCTTGGACTACTCCTCCTCTGGTTTCTGGATTCCTACTGAGTGGTTGGCAAGGCGCTGTCCTGCAGCTCTTCTTGATTATTTTGGGCATCTTTATTTACCTGCCTTTCATCAAGACGTTGGATAAGGAATATCTGAAGGAAGAAGCCGCAGCTTCCGAGGAATCTTCTACAGAGCTCGAAGACTTTGACTCCATCGACCTTGATTCCGTAGTGCTGTAAAACTTTTGTATTGAGCTGTACCTGGTGCAACGCTGAGGTGCTGTGCCAGGTATCAGCCTGTACGCTTGATTGGAGGAAGTGATGCATAGGCTTGGAATTTCTCTTTATCCAGAGCACTCAACACCCGAGGCTGACGATGCCTACATGGCATTAGCAAGTAAGTATGGTTTCTCGCGCATTTTTACGTGCTTACTTTCTGTGGACAAATCACCAGAAGAGACAGTGGCTGAGTTTTCAGAGTTTATGGACCGCGCTCATAGGTATGGTTTTACGGTTGCGGTGGATACTAACCCACGCGTATTTCAGCACCTAGGAGCTACAGCAACTGATATTTCTGTTTTTGCCAAGATGGGCGTAGATATTATTCGTCTTGATGGGCATCTGGGAGATCGACAGGACATTGCTTTAACAAGAAATCCTTATGGTATTGCGGTTGAGTTTAATGCCAGCCAAATGCTGTCGCTTGATCTGCTTATTGAACGTGGCGCGTATCGTCGCAACATGTGTGTTTGCCATAATTTTTACCCACAGAGATTCTCTGGCTTGAGCGAGAAACGCTTTATTGAATTCTCTGAGCATTATTTTGGCATGGGTCTCACTCAGGCGGCATTTGTGACAAGTCAGCAGGATAAAACGTTTGGTCCATGGCCGGTTTACGATGGTCTTCCTACCTGCGAAGATGATCGTACTAGACCCATTGATCTACAGGCCCGTCATCTGATTGCGTGCGGCATGATTGATGACATTATGATTGGCAATTGCTTTGCTTCTGAAGAGGAACTTGCCGCACTAGCCGCTGTCGATACCACTAAGGTGACGTTTAAGGTTGAATTTGATTCTAGTGCAACTGAGTTCGAGAAGAACGTTTTGTATCAGTTCAACCACGTAACACGTGGTGATGCGTCTGAGTATTATCTGCGTTCTTCTGTGCCCAGGATGTTTGAGTACTCCACTTCGATTCCTGCTCGCGAGCGAGCAAATCGTCATATTAAGCGCGGAGATGTATTAGTGGTGAATGACAATCTGTCTCATTACCTAGGAGAAGTCGAAGTTGCTCTAAGAGATTTTGAGGACGATGGAACCCGTAATGTTGTAGGACGTATCCCAGAAGACGAACTTTTCTTGTTAGATTATGTGAAACCTGAATTCCCGTTTGGATTTGTTAAAGACTAGCGGGGTTGTTTGGTTGTTATTGCAGTTCTTTTTGGACGTTGAACTTGGAAAGGGCAGCTCTGGGTGGGCTGTCTTTTCTGTTGTGGCATTAAGTAGAGACAATACCATCCCGTATTGATGTCCAATCAGACGGTACCCCCATGACACGACTTCTAACAGCTTCATTTTGTGGAAAAGCTTGTAGAATAGATTCCATTGTTTCGCCATGCTCTAAATTGAAATCTGATATGAGCATTTCAATCATTATCATAAAACCGAAGATATGGTTTTTGTTTTTTTCGACCGGTTTCCATTTCTCATTTTGAGGAAACTTTGGCTTGATGTCATAAACACGGTTATACATGCGGGCGTGATGTGCTGCCAAATTCCTGACAACATTTAGGCTTTTCAACCATGATCCAAATTGTGCTGAAGTAAGGTTACATTTTTTAGACATTGCGATTCGAGCTTTTTCAGGAGCCATTTGATAGAGGTGTGACAACATGCCCCAATCCATTACCTCGACGGCAGCCCAGATGGGGAGAATGCCACCATAATGTTTTTTATGGTGTTTAACAAATTTTTCTGTTGATCTGGAAAGAGCGTCATCGTAGCGTTTTTTCCATTGATTGTAATAGGTTTTATCTAGAGCTCGGTTTCCCAATAAATCTGGTTTTAGATAAATTTGCTCATCGTACTTACCTAGTTCATGACCAATTAAGGTTCTAAAAGCAATTTCAATTTTTGATAACTGATTGAATAAATACATCCTGAGGTGCATGTCGTAGTTGTACAGCTCAAGAATATCCTGAAATGAAATTTTTTGAATAAAGTGACTATGACTTTTGTCCATAAAAGGATACCAATATCCACTCAGCCTGTAGTAGTTGATGGTGGACAATATTGTTTTTGCCATTTGAGGGTCATCGATAATCATGCCTCGGTCTTCTAAAATACAGACCTGATCATCATAGGTTTTAAAACTTTTTATTAGATGAGCTTCAGACATATAATCACCTTCATAAAAAGTAGGACCGGCCCTGGACTATGCAAAAGCTATAGCGGAACCGGTCATGTTGATATAATTGTATAGGTTTTTATCTATAAACATATTTGAGAATCTAGCTCAACAAAAAATTCATAGTGCAAAACAGTTAGCTTTCGATTCATTTAAGCTACTTCTGTAGGTTAACGTTAGAAGTCTAAACAGCGAAGTTTTTCTCGCTATTTTGTATGTACTAAATACAGAATTCAAGTGATTTAAGGTAAATATTTTTTCTGTTCAAACAGCTGCTGCGTAAAAGTTTTGCGGGGTTGGGACTCGCGCTGTTTGCAGGCGTGGCTTGGCGTATAGTTATAGAGTCATAAGCACATAATCATGTAATTACTACGGAACAGTTTACCTGCGGTTATGTAAAATGCTGGTTCGCTAAATTGGCGTGTTTTAGAGAATTAGGACACGCTAAGGACACAATTTCTCATGTCTGTTTCACGCTTGATATTGGCTAGTTTGTGGCTATATTTCCCCAGTTAAACGGCTTGTTGTAAGGCGTTTTAAGGCACGCAAAAATCAAAGTGGAGTATTTATCCATCAAAAAAGACCCCTCTCGTCAAAACGAGAGGGGTTACAAGTCTAGTCTTGCACTCTTTAGAGCAGCTCTAGACATGTTTCTTAGTGCAATGAAGTCAACCGACCGACTTCATCAGTATCAACTTGTACCGTGCTATCAGCTTGGACAGAACCGTCAGCGTTGACTGCGTATGCATGATCATTGTAGACGTGTACTCCCGCAGAAAGCAGGTTGCCATTCTCAGAAGCCAGGTACTTCTTGCCTTCTGCGTCAAAGATACCAGTAGCCATGCGACCGTCATTCGCAAAGTAGTAGTTATAGCTATCAATATGCTGCATACCTGTCAGCATGGCGCACTCTTGTGGTCCTTCATCCTGGCATAGATAGAACCAGTCTGCACCGTCAAAGTACCAACCTGTGACTGCGTATCCTCGAGCATCGAAGTAGTACCACTTACCGCCAATGGACGCCCACTGGCTGTAGTAATAGGTGTTAGGACTCGTGGCATACCACCAGCCAGTCGCATTCTTGACCCAGTGTGGCTCAAAGTTAGACTCACCCTGTGCGAGCTGCTCCCACTCTGCATAGGTCAGTTTTGCCACATCGAGGTCAACGGTACCGCCTGCGCTTGAATACTGCCAGAGTGTCCAATCGTTCCATGCTCCCGTGTTATAGATCATGGCAGGAAGTTCCCACGAGAAGCGATTGTCTGGGTATCCTGCAATCCAAAGACGTGACACGTCAGCACAAGACGCAACCTGTGAACGTCCAGCAGGGTACGTGTACACAACAGGATAGATGCCAGTCTTAGCATAGACACGGTCAACAAACTGCCTTGCCCATACTGTTGAGCCCCATGCATCGTTGTCACCGTTCTCCCAGTCAAGACATAAGAGAGCTTTGCCAATATAGATGGACACGCATGCAACAAATGCGTCAGCTTCTGCTACAGGAGAGCCACCTTCAGCGTAGTGATACACGCCAATGAGCTTGCCATCAGCTAAAGCACGCTGAAGTTGCGCCGTCATGTAGCGGTTCATTGGCTGTGTGCCCTGGGTAGCCTTAGCGATGACAAAGTCAGAGCCACTGTATGCGGTTTCGACATTAGGGTGCGAGTATGTCGCACCCAATGCCTGATAACCGCTCACATCAATGCCCCTAAGCATTGTTTACCTCTTCTTTAGTTGGCTCTTCTTTTGGCTCTTCTGCTGGCTGTGCATTTGTTGGTTCAGTGTTGCCTGTCATGTAACTAGCAGGACGCTCAGAAGGCTGTACATAGGTCATTGCACGTGCAGAATCGCTAATACCTTTCGTGGTTGGGTCAACGGTTACGCCAATAGCACCAAGCACCGCCACAATGACTGTGCCAATCAAATAGGGGTTGCTAATGAACTTTACAAATACATCAGCAAGGCTGCCCCATGTAGTGAGGTCAGAGTAAGCCAGTCCAAGGTAAGCCAGGACGGGACTCATAACGATGCCAACCATTCCAAGCCACCACGCTGGGTTGTGAAGACGTACTTTCCAGTTAATCATGTTTGCTCCTTAAACGATTTTTAATTTCCAGTAATTACCTAATGTGTATGCGCCTGTTCCAGACGCTCCAACCTTCCCGCCTGATTACGAGTCACATCCTCGACCACAGCAAGACGGGTATCGTGGACAGATAACATTTCTCGAAGGTTAGTAATCGTCTCGTCCGTGCGTGCCATATAAGCTGTGAAGGCTTTCTGCGTGTCATCCAAGTCACCTTTAAGCTGCTTCACGCCTTCTTCAATGCGAACCAAGCGCATAGCGTCTTCGTTGCTTGCTCTAGTCATCGCGCGGGCACCATTGATGAGGGATACCATCATGCCGAGGAACGAAACAACAGCAATTATCTGCTCGAACGTTAATGGGTTCATAGCTGTCTCCTTAATGCCTTACCGTGTACGCGAGCGTGCCTTCACGCCACGCATTAGAGACTTTGCCACCCATATCCTGCAAGTAGATGTTGCCGTCTGGGCGTGCGGAGATGGCAGTAATGACATCAGCGTGTCCGGGGCAAATACCTGAGTTATAGACGATTGACTCATTACCGTCTGTGGCTGAGCCGTACTTTTCATGATCTACTAGAGGTGGTCTTGAGTTTTCTGGCAGCGTAAATGGGCAACGGACAGCGTCATAAGAGATGTTATTAGCGAGCCAACCTCTAACTTTGATGGTCACAGAATCGCCTGTACGGTAGATATGCCAGAAGTTGTTGTAGCTGCCTTGTGGTTGCAGGTAGATTACGTCAAAGTCAGTGTCAGACTGCTTCTTGTCGTCTCCAAGAACGTTGATAGTAGGCAGCAAAGATACTGGCTCACCAACGGTAATGCCGTTAATTGGTAGACGGTAGAGGGGCATGCAAGCTGTAGTAGATCCTGAGAGAATGTCACCCTTAACGTAGGTTGGGTCTGTTGGATTACCTTGGTTAGTTGGCGTGCCCTGGATAACCTCGCAAGTGAACTTCTCAACACCGCCAACCTGCTTAGAGTACTTAAGCACAACTAAGTCATTGCGCTTGTAACCAGCGCGACCATTGGCAACATTAAGCTCAAAAGGCTCCTCATTAGTCACCATGCGAGCGTCAAAGAGAACGTCACCTGTGTCAATACGAACTCTGTTGGCAGTCTGCATGGCAGCCTTGATTTGGTTCTGTGTCTGAAGAATGCCACGAACTGAACCAGCCACACCAGCAATTAACCTGCCAATCTGAGGGGCTGTAATGTGGTCCTTGCCCTGGAATGAAATAACACCATCGAAAGCCATTTAACCCTCCTTTACCATAAATTGAGCGAACTCTTCATCACGCTTGCGTGCGAGCTCACGATACTTTGCAGCGCAGTCAGGGCAGAGAAGATAACTCTGCTGAACTCCGTCTGCTGATACTCTGCTTATGCTCTTCCATTGCGAAGTTGCAAAGTCACTTTCAAGTAGAAAGGCTTCTTTCTTGCATCTGTCGCATTGGAAGCGTGCAAAGCCACTTGTTTTTGCCATTTAAGCTGTCCTTTCCCACTTAAAGCAGCCAAGAGAAGGTAGTTGTTGCCATCTACCTCCGTAGTTTGATTGCGGGTTAACAAATGAAGTTGTTTCAATCACAGAACCAACAGGGAAAGATGATGTAGTTGCACCGCCTTGTGTTGCTCCCTGAACGTTAATAGTCACGTCACTAGATCCGTCAAATGAAGCTGTACCACTCACAGAGCCAACCAGCTTGATAGTACGTGGCTGTGAGAGCTTCTTAGCAGCGTTAGCGTCACCACCAGGAGTAGATGCACCAGCGTATGAGTGTGTATGGTTCGCAGGAGCTGCGCCAACCTCTTGCGCGGTATATGTTGGCTTTGCTGGAAGCTTTACTGTGTGCGCCTGAGCGTCTGTGACGTGTCCTAAAGCGTCAACATTGACCGTTGCGCCTAATTGCACCGTGTCACCCCAAGAAGCGTCTACATCGCTCTCAGAGCCGTATATGCCAGCAGTCACACGAGAAGGCTCGTGGACGAGAGCGACTGTGCCACCTGTGCGCTGAGCCTTGAGAGGTGTAGTTGCTGTGACTTCTGCCACCTTGGAGTCAACCTGTAGTGTGGCTCTGCCAATCTCACTGGCTGAATCTGTTGCTACTTTGCGAGCTTCATTTACTTTGTTCTCAAGGCTCTTGAAGTCTGCTCTTGATACTTCTGCAGAGATGGTGCGTCCAGCAATGGAAATACCCGTGCCGGCTGTGTATGAGCTTGATACTGCACCAGAACCCGTAGAAGAACCGCGCTCAGCGGTGCCAGATGAAGAAGTGTTACTGGCTGTACCGCCTACCTTGTAGCTAATACTTACCTCAGTATCTGTGACAATAATGACCTTGGTGCCAACCGTTGCAGTGACGTGTAAGCCAGTGACAGGATCTATGCCAGGAACGATATCTCCAATGCCGAACTCTTCGTCATCATCAAGCGTGACGTTAATTGAATCAGCAGCTTGATACTCTTTGAGCTTCTTAGGACCGTCTTTCTCGAGCTCTTCACGACTTGCATTGGTGTAGTTGTAGGTTGTGGTGCGCTCGTCAATGCCAAAAAGCGTCTGCGTAGTGGAGATATTGCCACGTACGTCTGCGTAGAAGTGCATGACAATACGGTTTTTAAGTTCACCAGAGCCAAGGCAAATAAGATGGTTGTAAGGTCTTACAACGCTCTTAATAGTCACGTCAGAATGCTCTGCGTCAGCTCCGTCAGTCCAGTCTGTAATAGGCTTCACCGAGAGCACAATCATGCGCTCAATGGAGTCATACTCAATATTGAGACGTGAGGAAGAATCAGCAAGCATCTTTGTGATGCCCGTCCAGGCATCACAATACCTATCAAAGGTGTACTTGACAGTAATGCCAGAAGTCTCTTCTGAAACCTTGAACTGGTTAGAAAGTCCGAGACTCTGAACAAGCTGCTTTAGAACCCCGTGAGCTTCTCCACGCACACTGAGATAGTCTTCACCACTTGGTGGCTCAAGGACCTTATCTCTGATGATTCCTTGCCATGATCTACCAATGTAGGTGATTGTGTTGTTGCCTGAGTTAGACTCGCGTGCGTCAACTACACCGCCCCATTCAGTACCTTCAACATAGACGTATGCGCCATCATCAAGACGCTGCTCAGAGTCAATGTCGAGCGTGAGCTCAAAGTCATTGCCTGTGTCTCCATATTCCAGGTCAAGGCGTGCTCCTTTGAGCACGCCAATATCTAGATGTGTTGCGTCTGTGTAGCTAATGTCTGGCATTATGCGCTCACCTCACTAGGTGCGCTCTGAGCAGATACTGCCCTTGGAGCGCGTGTCTCACCCTGTGGCTGCTCTTTCTCGTATGGAGGTGTAGAGCGAGTCTCATAGAGTGTGAGGTCAAAGTCGAAGGTGTTATCCCACGTAATGTCATCGGTACCCGGCTGAATTTGCTCGAAAAGATATGAGCCAGAGCCGTGAGCTCCGCGCTCTCGGAACTTGTAGACGTTCTCGCGGGTGCCGTTGTCCTGCACTACAACAGCCGTCTTGCTTTGAGAATCAACCTCAAGATATGCACCAGCTGCAATAGTGGTGTTTACCTTGTGCAGGTTCTCACCAATTCTGATGTATGGGTTGGTCGCAGGACCATAGACACACCAGAGCCAAGGAGAAGCACTCTTAGAAGGATTAGTGAATGACTTAGCTGGCTTTCCCTGGACAAGGTCAAAGGGGAAGTCTCTTGGGAAGTCAGGCTTAACGCCAGCAACAGCACCGGCGGTCTCATGCTCAAAGTAAAGAGTTGTTGCCTTAAACCATGTAGGGTCTTCAACAAGAAGCGTCAGAACAAACTCCGCGAACTTGTCAGAAAGCCAGTAGTTAGTCGGTGCACCGCCAATAATGTAGCAACGGATACCCCAAGAGCCTACTGTGAGCGTTCCTGGAGTGCGGTTTAAGATGTCTTTCTCGCCAAGCTCAATAATCTTATTGCGCAACTCTAAGCCTTCTTCATCACTTTCAGCTGCAATACCAACAGGAAACTTGATTGTTTTAGGCTTGTGGTCACGCCTTCTGAATGATGTAATTCTGCTTGAGTTCTTGCCTGATGTGTATGACCACATCCAGTCTCTGAGTTCGTGTTCCATGTAGTGGAGGGACTTGTCAGCCCCTCCAAACTCCATGTACTTACTTCCGTCAGAGGTTGTGTATCTAATATCTGTGCGCATTATGCGCTCACCTCTCTTACCATGCGACCAAACTCACGATTGTTCACGTCAACTCTTACGGGTCTCCCGTATGCATCCTCAATGCGCTTGGTCATGACATCCATCTGTGCTGAGAGATCTGCAATGGCTTGGTTGGTATCCGCATAGATGCCATTAGCCACAAGAGACGCTGTCATATCCATTTGCTTGTTGATTGGAACATTGAGCGCATATCCATCAACGCCACTCTGAGCAGCTTCTGCGAGGTCCTGTGCTGCCTTGTAAACGTCTTGCTTACCGCCAGCAATACCAACAACAAAGCCGTCAACTGTATAACCACCAAGACCTGCCATGACGCGCGATGGCGAGTGAATACCAAGAAGTGCCTTTACTGCTCCAACAACACCGTTAAAGACTCCACAGACTCTGTCGACTACCCAGCTTGCTAAGCCAGTTACACCATTTACAAATCCTTGAATGAATGCACGTCCTGCGCTGCCAAGGTCAAAGCTTGTGATGGCATTCTTAGCTTGGTTGAGGAGGTTTCCGACCGCTCCAAGCAAGCTGCCAATAATCTGAGGAACTGCTGCGACAATGGCTGTAAAGAGTGTTACAGCTGCACCAAGCAGCATTCCAATAAACGTTGGAAGGTTGGAGACAACGGTACCAATCAGGTTGCCAACGTTACCAATGAGTCCTGGAAGAATTACGGGGATAGCGTTCACGATTGCCACAAAGAGGTCCACTGCAGCTTGAAGGAGCGTTCCAACAAAGCCAGGAAGCCCTGTGATGAATACGTCAATAATTTGTGGTAGGGCTGCTGCTAGTGCTGGAATGATTGCCACAACGCCGTCAACAAGTCCCATGAAAAGACCCTGCGCTGCTTCAAAGAGTGCCGGAGCATTAGCAACAAAGCCGTCCACTAGACCTTGCAGGATCTGTGGAGCTGCTTCAGCAAGCTGTCCTGCAACTTCAGTGAGTGCTTGCAGGATAAAAGTGAACGCTTGCATTGCTCCTGCCATAAGAGAAGGTGCAGAAGCCACGAGAATGTCGCAGATTGCGCCAGCTGCAGCTCCGACTGCTTCCAGTAGTCCTGGAGCAATCTGTTGCCATGCTGCGCCCATTTGACCAAAGAGAACCTCAAAGGCGTGAGCCAGCGTAGGACCTGCAGAAGCAAGACCAGATGCGACCTGTGGAAGAACTGAGCTGATTTGAGACGCAAGTCCAGGGATAGTGTCAGCGATGCCTACGATATTGCTTGCAATATTTGCAGCTGCCTGAGTGATGTCTCCACCCATAGCAACAAACGCTGTGCCAGCTACCGCTGCAGCGATTGAAAGCACACCAAGCACCACAGTTGCACTGCCAAAGCCAGAAGCGAGGTTTGCAACCACGCCCATGGCTGGCTGTACCGCTCCTAAAAGCTTAGGACCTAAGCCTGTGAGTGCAGGTCCTAGAACGCCAGCAATGGCACTGCCAACGCCACCAAGCTTAGACGCAATGGGAGCAGCGAAGGCAGAGACTGCGCTTCCAGCCTTAGAGAGAGCGGAAGTGACAGGGCTCATGAACTGAGCCACATTACCGCCAACAGTTGCCAGCACACCCTGTGCGTTTCTCGCAATAGAGGTGAGGTGCAACGTTGCAGTTGCTGCCATACTCTTAAATGTAGACTGTGCAGCAGAAACAATGGATACAAGCTTGTTCTTAATGGGGTTGTTGAGACCGCTGAAAGCCTTTACAAGATTGTCTCTGAACTCCCAAGCGTAAAGAATTGCTGTCTCCAGCTTGTCCTGGACGGTTGCAGCAATTGCGCCAAAGAAAGACTTAAAGCCTGTACTTAGACCTGCAACGGTAGAGAGTGTGCCAGGGACCATTCCCTTGATGACTGTTAGACCATTTGCAACAACGTTTGAAGCCTTGGAGAACGCTCCAAGCATCTTGCCAGCCGTCTCCATTGACTTGCCAATGACGAGAAGTGCAGGACCAGTGCCCGCTAGCATTCCAATAGACTTTGCAATGGTCTGAATATCAGAAGCTGACATCTGACTGATTGCGTTAGCTGCATTGGTTGCCATAGCAGCAAGAGCTTCCATACCACGCTCAAAGAGTGGCATAAGAGACTCAACAAGCTTCTGAATTGGGTCTGCCAGCTTAGAGAGCGCGTCTGTCATCTTCTTGTAACCATCAGTCTGGTACATCTTCATGATGGTTGCAGTTGCTGCGTCAGCAAGGTTTGAGAGCACGCCAGTAAGTGTCCTGGACTGCTTAATCATGAGCCCGCCAAAGTCACCCTGCATACCAGCTCTGATTGCTGCAATGGCTACATCAGCACTAACTGCTTTCTTAGTAACCATATCCATTGCGCCAGCAACATTTGTATGCAGTGCCTTTGCGAGGTAGTCCCATGCAGGAATACCAACCTCGGTCAGCTGCATCATCTCCTGTGAAGCTGCAACGCCCTTGCCATGCATCTGACCTAAAGCGCGGGTAATAGCGTCGATGCCTTGCTGTCCAGCGCCAAGTGCTGCGGTTGCGTTACCAACGTCTGTAAGCATGGGGATGACATCATCAGCAGCAAAGCCATAAGCGAGCATCTGCTGAGTTGCCTTGTTAAGACCTGCCATCTCAAATGGTGTAGTCTTAGCAAACTCAACTAGATCAGCAATCATCTTCTTAGCACGCTCAGGACCAAGCATGGTATTAAAGGCAATGTCTACTTGCTCAGCGTTTGCAGCGGTCTGACTTGCCCACCTAGCAGCCTTTACACCTGCAATAGCAAGAGGAGCAGTAATTGCAGCGGTAAGCACGGTGCCTGCTTTAGAAAACCCGCTACCAAGGCTAGATATTGCCTTAGAAGTCGTATCTGTGAGCTTGGAAACCTCGCTGGCGAACTTGGAAGAGTCACCTAAAATCTCAATGACTACTTTTCCATCTGCCAAATTGACCTCCTAGAAGTTAGAAGTTACGGAGTGCCATCTCCCGTAATTCATCTTCTGTTGGAGGTAACGCCCAAGCCTGTGCACGCCTAGCATGAGCACGTTCTTCTTCTTTTGTGGTGTCTCCTTCAAGCGGGCTTCTTGCAGCCACCGCTTGTCCTGTGAGCGTGTCTGGAGTAGCAAGGAGCGCCAGATATAAGTTGATGAAGGTGTACCAGTGAAGCTGTGTTGCTTTGCTGGTGAGGTCTATTGAGTAGACGCGCATGAAGTCAGCAGTCACAATGCCAGCGTCATAGTGCCAGTCAAAGTTCTTCTTTCTGTAGTACTGAATGCGCCTGTATTGCTCACCGTATGAGATAGTGTCAAATGCCCCTGCTGCCCACTCAGACGCTGCCTGAAGGGCTTCTACTGGATACTTCGACACTTGGTCTGGGAGTACGCCTTTTTGAGCGTAAAAAAGGTTTAGCGTCCTCGCATTAGCAACAGCACTGTTCTCTGTATCCATCGTCATGTAGATGAGCGATGTCCTAAAGCCACTTTTAATGGGTACAGATACTCCCGCCACATCAACTGTGACGGGAGCACCCTTGATAACCGAGTCTAGAAACATGGATTACTCATCCATACTTGCGTTCTCTTTGGTGATAAGCTCAGAGACCTTAGACACTGCGTCGCTGTCTGAGTAGACCTCTGTCAGAATCGAGATAATCTTCATCAAGCGGTAAATGTTCAGACGGTTAGCCTGTCCAATAAGCTCCTCTGCAGCTTCCTCACCAAGCGCAAAAGCAACGATATTGTGAGCTTCATCTGCAAGGGTTGTGAGGTTGTCCATTACCTCATCATTTGCAAGCCCCGCAAAAGACGATAGACGCTGAGCCCAAGAGTTAGCTTCTACAACGAATGTGATGTTGCCTAGATCCACATCATAGGTCTTGCCCTCAATCTTCACCTTTGCCTTTGGTGCGCCGTCAAGCTTGTAGTTTTTAAGTGCCATAAGTGTTCCTCTCTATAGGTTTACCTTGCAGATATCTTGTGTCACGGGTAACGCCAAATAAAAAAGCACCCAGCATATGCCAGGTGCTTCCCCAGAGAGGAGAGGGATGGTGACTATGTCTATGCAGCCTTAGTAAATGCTGCAGTGTCATAGTTGAATGTGCCATACTCGTACTCATCGGTGATTGCGACCTTGAAGGCAATCTTGATTGGTGCAATGTCAGAGCCAGAGAATGGCGAGACATTCAGCGTTGCCTTTGCGTGCTTAGCAACGAGTGCGGTCTTCTCACAAGCCTTGCCTGCCTTGAAGTCATAACCGCAAGTGCGGACATACTCAACAGGTACGTCTAGAACATCCTCATAGCTTGCAAGAATCTTTTGAATACCGCCAGGACCCATTGCGTCAACCTCAAAACTGAAGGTGTCAGTCTTGCCCAGGTTGTACTTAGGCTGAGTCTTGCGGTCGATATAGGTTGGCTCATAAGACTTAGCCTCACGCTCTGGGTCTGCTTTGGTGGTCTCAGTAACACGGATAAAATTCGTCTGTCCAGAGAACTTAATCCAGTGCTGAATCTCGTAGATGGAAACAGGTGTACGCTGTGTTTCTGTTGGCTGTACGACAGCTGGTGAATCTGGCATAATGCCGTCCTTTCTTTAAGGGTTAAACCCTGTACTTAATTTGGGCGATAAGCTGGTAGGTTGCGACTCCATCCTCGCCAACACTGAAGGGAGATGGCAGTGTGGTGACATCATGGGCATACACAACAACGCCTTCTGGTGCACCACCGGCTTCGATGGCAGCTTGGACTTTGCGCAGCATGGCAAGACCGTCAATGCGCTCCTGCTCGTCTAGCGGACGTGTCTGCAGATACACCTCATATGGGAACTGCTTAATACCGCCACCAGAGCAATAATGAAGTACCCAAGGCTCACCCGGAGCAGCCTTAAGCATTGCTTGTGCAGCACCGGTGCCGTTGGGGAACTGACCATATTCAACAGGAATACCTGTGAGAATGTCTTTTAGCCAGTCAGTAACGCTTTGAGCGATGTCTACCATGCCCCTCCAACTTTCTCTCCAAGAACTTTTGCGAACATTTGCTGCCATGCATTACCTCTAACACCTGCGCAACGGTCATACCAGTGGTCACAAGCATTAGGAGCGTGCAGGGCATTCTGAAGCGTGTTGTGGTTGTGTGTTGAGTAGTATTGAATACGTGCATAAGCTGCTGCGTCTCCTGCGCCCCACTCAACATAAGCAGCACTGCCAGTCTGACGGGTAGTGCCAGAGCCTTGCAGGGCTCCTGAGTCATAAGGGACGTAAGTCTTACAGTCAGCTAGTACGTTTTCAGCGACAATGCCAAGGGCAGCTTCTACAGCGTTTGAAACCTTGTCTTTGCAACGCTCAACATCAACGTCAACCACACGCATTCTCATCTGGCTTCTACCTCCACATGATGTGTCTCGTGGTGAGTGGAATAAGGGTTTACAGAGCGAACCATACGTGCTTCTGGTACTGGCTTCTCGTCTGCGCTAATGCCACGAATAACGAAGTCACCAGCCTTGAGACCTGGGTCTCTAAAGAACCACACCTTAAGCACGTTGGCGTTCTGTGGTCCTACGGTTGAAGCAGTATTAGCAAGCTTCTCTTCAACGTGTACACCTTGATAGATAGATCGCGTAAACCCTTTATCCTGCTTGTGCCAGACGGTGACTGTATCCCAGGCAATCATCGAATACCCCTCCAAAGAAGACCTGTACCAACTAAGAAGGGATACACGCAGGAGAGGTCAGAGACACTTGCTTGAGCGTCTGTGTAGGTGTAGGACACACTACCAACGCTCTCACTCTTAACCATTCCACGGGTGTCTTTGCCAGCCACTCTGTCGCATAGAGCGCAGAGGGCAAGAAGCCACTTCTCGCTGTACTTCTCAGGGACCTCTTCACCAGTCATCGAGACAAGCAATGCTTGAGCCTTGACGAGGGGAGCGTCTAGCTCACCCTCGCCAAGAGAGCCTTTATACGTGTTGCGGTAGAAGTCGTATGTAAGGCTTGGGGTTGCCATTAAGCAGCCTTAGGCTTCAAGACACCAGCAGCCTTAGTTGCCTTCAGAGCAACGCCACAGACGAACTCAACATCAATGCTCTTGACAGCACCTGGGGTAGTCCAGTCAGGGAGAGCCACAGTAAATGCGTTGTCGCCCTTGAGGGTGATACCGTGGAAGCCGTCCATGCCAAGGCAAGCAGCATAGATAGAGCCGTCAGTGATAGAGCCGTCACGGACCTCGTGAATTGCAATGCCGTTGTAAGCCTTAACAACGTTGCCAGCGGTCTCCTTGGACTCAGTGCCAAGACCAACAACACGAAGCAGTGCGTTTAGCTTGGTGTACTGAGCTGCATTCATCATGAGTACGTCAGGAGTACGCATGAGGTTGGAGAGCATGGTGTCAAGCTCCTCAAGGTAAGCAAGAGCAGCTTCCTTAGTGATGACCTTAATGTCAGTCTTAGAGGTCATCTCAGTAGAGGTAGTCTTCAGAGCAGCTGCGAGACCGTCAAAGCCGTTTGCGTCCTTGGTAGGCGCAAAGACGCTGGCGTTGAACTTGCGAGAGACTGCATTCTTTGCTTCCTCAAGACGCATCTCATAAAGGTCATCTGCAGCAGCCTTGGCGACACGATCCATCTGGAACGTAGAGCCGAGAATACCAAGAGTGGTGGTCTTCTTCTCAACGGTTGGCTCAGATGCGACTGGCTCAGAACCAAGTGCACGGAATGCAGCAGAAGATGGAGTCTTTACGCGCTTATAGCCGTAGACTAAGTCAGAGGTGCCAGAAGCATTCATGCAGTTGTCAAAGGTGAGTGCACCGAGCAGGTAGTTGTCGGTAACAAGCTCATTGATAAAGCCCTGTGTGAGCTTATCGCCGGAGTTGGTTGCGAGGTCAGCAAGAGTAATCATTTATCGTCCTAATCCTTCCTTAATATTGCGAGCAATGCCAGAAGAGCTGCCGGCGGGCTTGCCGGTAGTATTTACGCTCTTTGGCTCAGACTGGAAGAGGTATGGCTTTGCTTCTTTAAGCTTAGCAACGTCACCCTCTAGAGCAGCAAGAGCAGCTCTACCAAGCTCCAAGTCAATGCAGCCAGCAGAAGTAAGCTGTGCTTCTACTTCCGCCTTCTCCTTGGCTTCCTGTGAGTCTTTGAGCTGCTTCTCAATGGCAGAAATGCGCTCATCAGAAGAAGCCATAGACTTCTTGGACTCTGCAAGCTCTGCTTCCAGTTCTTTAATGCGCTTCTCACGGTTAGCCAAGTCACGCTCTAGCTTGTGGGTATTGACGTTTGTGCTTGTGTCCTCGCTTGCAGCAGAGTCCTGGGAAGATGTTTCCTCTTCTGCCACTTGGTCTTGGGACTGGTTTTCCTGTACAGAGTCTTGGGTGTCAGAGTCTTTCTTTTCCTCTGTGACCTCGTCTGGTGCAGGAGATCCATTACGATGCATAGACCAAATCCTTTCAGTCAATCGCAGGTCCTTTTCCTGCGCTGAAAGAATTGTCTGTGAGTGTTAACAGCTAAAAGAAAACCCCGCTTGTGGCGGGGTTAAGAGTTATTTCATATGTTGCTTGGCATATTCAAGGGCAAAGTCTGGTATCTGTTCTACACCAGCTCGATAGTTCAAAATGTCTTGGTCAGACACGCCCATATTGCCAATATGATGGTCACAATACCCATGCTGTACAACAATGCCAGAAACTGGGTCTACAAGGTCAGCCGAAGTGACCGCATCATTTGGCATTGACGCGAGAAAATCACAAATCTTTTTTATTTCTTTGGCATCCATTTAACCCTCCGTTCTTGGCGAAAATTTGGATAAGGCGTCCTCTCCGTATAATATACCACTTTTTGATTTAATATAATATCTACCAGTAGATTCAATATATATTTCAGACAGTGGAGCATATACATCAACTTTAGTTAGATTTGCTAATTCTTGGGCAAAACAAGTCCCATCATAATTATTGCCAGTTGAGCAGCACATGAGCTGTATTGGTTCGCCGTTATGGTCTTTTCTATTTTTAATAATTTTTGCAAGCATTTTAGCGTCAATATTACTAATCTCATAAATTTGAATTGAGTGCGGTGTCCCATGCGCCCCAATCACATAACGCTCTTCATTTAAGCGATGACTAATTATCCTTGTTGAGTTTCTAAGAAAATTATCGTATGAGCTTTTTGTTGAGAAAAATATTGCGTCTTTAGATTGGACTGCTCTTTTAATGGCTTTGTATTTTTCTCCCTTTTCTTTCCTTTGCCCACTTGATGCAGACAATGCCTTCAACGCCCGAGGTTGCTTACTTACTGCCCAGGCACGCTCACGCTCATAGTCACGGCGCAGGTGATTGTCATGCGTGAATTGGCGCAGCTTGTCTTGCAGCTCACCAAGTCTAATACGCTGCTTTACCGCGTCTACTCTTACCTCTTGAAGGTAAGCGATCTCTCTTTTTTGGCTTCTGATAAGACGCTCATATCTACGTTGCTTCTGCGTGGCTGCGTAGTATTCATCACTGGTCATGCCTGTGATGCGCTCTTGCTCTGAGTAGTCCATGTCTGGGAGTTGTGAGTAGCCTGGGACATACGGTGTCATGTAGTGGTAGCAGTTATGTGTTACAATAGAATTAGCAAAATACCAGGCATTTTCTGTTGAAAGGTTGTATACATGCCCAGACCACATCCGAGTATCAACACTGATGATCTCATCAGGCTCTACAATGAAGGGGCTTCTATCAGAACTATGAGAAAGCATTTCAGATGCCGGGATAGGATTATCGCCAGCGAACTCAAAGCTCTTGGCTTGAAGACCGATAGACGTAAGAAGAGTGTTGATATCGAATGTGTCGTTGATCTTTGGAATAAAGGGTTCAATAAAACTGTTATCGCCGAGCAGCTTGGTGTTTCCCAAACGACAATTACTAATAGACTTAAGGAACGAGGAGTTCTCCCGCAAGATAGACGAATGGCTACCAAAACTAGAATGGCGAGATGTTCTCTGGAAGAGAGAAGGGCTCTTTGTAAACATGCGCAAGATGCTGTAAGAGGTAGTAGGAAAACGCATACTGACCTTTGCAAAAGAGCCAAGACCAAGGCTGCAATCGGAAAGCCTGGAAGCATCGAAGAGAGCAGGCTTGGGAGTATGCTTGAATCTTTTGGTCTTGACGTTGTCTACCAAGCTGCTATTGACAAATACAACGTCGACATTTTGATTGGCGATTCCATCGTTGTGGAAGTTAGCGGAAGACCCAAGAAAGGTCCTAATGCCGAACGTATCCCTAAGAGAATCAAACTCCTGCTTGATAGTGGGTTCACACTCGTACTTGTCTGGTCTAACACCAAGTGGCATCCTGTCACGATTAACGCGGCTGAATACGTAGTCTCCCTTTTTAAGCTGGCTAGCAGCAACCCATCCTTGAGGGGTAAGTATTGGGTGATTTGGGGTGACGGTAAGGTTATGACCGAGCGCTGTTCGTATTGTGACAATTTGCCCGGAATACTTACGCCGATAAGCCGCAGAAGCATAAGGTCCTGACACTTTTGTATTACCAACTACACAGTTTGCTCCACAGAGACCTGTTACGGTGCCATAGCCTGTAGCGTCAACAAGCGAAGGATACTCAGTGCTATTGCCGCTCCTTGAGTACACTTTGCCTTGCCACTCTGCGTGGCTTGGGCGTGCTCCAAAGTGAGCGTCAACGAAGACCAAATCCCACTCCCACTCATCCATACGCTGCATGAGTAGGCGGTTTCTTGCTTGGTTAGCCTGGGAGACAATGTGGCGTCTTAGAGCTGCGTCAATCGTTGTCTTAGTGCCACTGATGTAGTCAATCGTCTCAAGCCCTGAGTTGGCAAGTCGTGTAACACCACGCTCCATAACCGCCCGTGTTGGCTCTCCGGATTGATGACGCGCTATTGCTTCAGCGGTCACGTCATACCAGAGCGCTGCTTGGTCTTTAGCAAGAGCGATATTCTGACGCTCTAGGACCTCATTCATGCCTTGTGCTGTCTGAGCAGCGATAATAGTTGCTAAGTTAGTCATGTGACGGCGTGAGCCCATCGCTCGCACAAACTGCCCCACGAGCGCGTCATCAGTCTTTTTAAGAGCATCCTTCAAGACTTCACGAGTCTGCTTGTCGATGGCTGGGCGGTACTTGTAGTAGATCGCGAGAGCTTCTTCGCGAGAGAGCCTAGAGAGACGCTCAAAGTCTGCAATCTCTCTACCTCTGATGACTGCGCCATTGGTGCGCACTACCTCGTCAAGCAGATTGAGAAAGAAGTAGGAGAGTTCTTGTACATAAGCAGACTGTGCGCCCCCTACGAGACGCACAGCGATTTCTTCAGTCGGCTTCACGGTTACTCACCAAGGTCTGCGTCAAGTGCGACTCCGCCAGTCTCGCTGGTAAATGCCTTTGCGTCTTCCTCACTCATGCCTTGGTACTTGACGAGGTACTTCCACTTAGGGCAAAGACCACGTGCAATGTCATCCTTCATCATGTCGCGGTCTGCCTTGTCATCTGAGATAACTGAGTCATCCCACAGAATGTCAACAGGTACAGGCTCGTCTACCTTGTAGCCGTTCATTGCGCACTCTGCAGCGAATGCTCCCTGGACAAGGTCTCTTACCGAGTTCTCAATGGAGTGCTCATGCTTTCTGATAGTTCTGATAAGCGTTGCATTAGTGCTTACGACCTCAGTTGCCGTCTTGAGTCCCTGTCCCAGCGTAAATGACCAATATCCCGCACCAAAACCAGTTCTAAAGCCCAGAACAGCAAGAGCATTGTTGAATGCTGTCACCATGTCATCAATGTGTGTGTCAGGGTTGTAGACCGTCATAGGAGACTCTGCGCTAATACCGGCAGAGATTGGTGCGAACATGATCTGGTCCATCGTGTTTACAAACTTAGCTTCGCCTTTGCTATTGCGCACAATAGCTTGCTCATCTACAACCATCTTTGGCAGTGAGACTCTTACCTGCCAATACATCTGGTTAAACGCTTCGTCTACCAGTCTGCAAGAGTCGCAGATATCCTCAATGACAGATGCGCCAAGTGGTGTGAGCTCGTCATGAGCGTTGTACTTAGCTGGCTTAACGAGCGCATACGTTGGCAGTGGTTGCTTGGTGTCAACAAAGCCAGTAATACCTTCAACCTCAACAGGAGTAATGCGGTTCTGCGAGTTAAAGAGAAGCGTCTCGATTACATGGGACTGCGTCTCTTGGTTGAAGTATCTAAGCTGCAACTGATCGTAGAGCTTAGAGTTCACAGTTACCTTGGAGATGAATGCGCAGCCATCACCAAGAAGCGGGATAATCTGCCATGCCTTCATAAAGTCAATGCTGGTTGAGACATTGCCCTCATAGCCGTGGAAGTTAGCTACCCATGCGCCAACACCAAGCGCAAAGACGGTACTGATGAACTCTGCCTGCTCATCAACAAAGTTAGGAATGGTGCGCTCTAACCAGTCATTCACTGCGTCTTCAGAGCTTGAAAGTATTGTGCCTTCGTTCATTATCAGACTTGGAATCTCGCTTGCAACCATTGAAGCTGGGCTAATTGAGAGTCTGTCATATGAGTCAGCACCATTGTTGATGATGTAAGGCTGCTTGTAGTATTCATTGTCATGTGTGAACCAGCCCCACCAGAGCTGCTGAAACTTATCCATTGATGTGTCAGGAGTAAACTTGCGCTTCTTCAGGTATCTGAGTGCCCATTCTGGCTTTTGAATAGTAATCTTTGACAAGGTGAGACCCCTTCTCTTTAAGTCAAGCTTCTGTCATTGATAAGCGTCATACACGCATAACGCACAGCGTCGATAGTGTGGTTATCAGCGTCTGGCAACTGCCCTGTGAGCTGGTTGTCCTTTGTCATCACATATGAGTAATTGCTGAACTCTCGTGCAGCAATGGCGCAGCTGGAGTCAATGACAATCTTTGCGCGATACTGCAACCACTTGATTGAGTTGTGGATGTTGTGCGCTCCTGTCTTAAGCGCACCACGAGCGTTAATGCCATTAGCCTTGAAGTCAGCAATACTTTTTGGCTCTGCGCTGTCGCACCAAACCGTGGCATATGGCTCAGCGTCTTCAATAACGTCTTCACCGTCTTTGAGAGCATTGCCCAGCTTCTCGCTTACAAGCTCTGCTGTGTCTTGGTTTGAGAGTCCACACTTTACGAACTCGTCCAGGATGTAGAGCGTGCGAGTCTTTGCATCATAGGCAATCTTCACCCAGGCGAATGGATCCTGTGAGAAGCCCCAGTCAACACCGTAGTAGTGATACTCAAGCTTTTTGCGCTCCTCGTGCGTGATGTCTCTCACCTCAACGCGGGTAAAGACCTCAGAGCCAAAGCCTACTTGCTCGCCCAGCCACTCATGGCGATATGCTTCCTCGTCAAGCTCTTTGAGTGCTTCAGCGTCCTTACGCACCTGCTCCGGTATCCACTCATGTGGCACATCCAAGTAACTTGACTCAATGACGCGCTCCGGGTGTACAGAGAGCATCGTTGCGACATGCTCATTTACCCAAGCATCTCTTGAGCGTGGAGGGTTGTGGTCAAAGAAGCGGAAGTACACAGAGCCTTCTGGAGCGTCACGAGTGACAGACTGCATAACAGTCCTGAGTTCGCCCCAGCCGTTGAATTGGTCAACCTCAGAGAACCACTGATAGGCGTAGTACGTTCCATTAGGTGCTTTAATTGCCTTGGTCTTCTGCGTGTGGTCACCACCTCGGAAGGTAATGACTTGACCAGTTGCGGGGCGTGTGAGCTTGTACGGGCTCTTAGACGCTCTCCACTCGTCACGGATGTTCAGCTTGTCAATCGCCCAGAGCATTTGCTCAAAGACACCGTCACCAATATCCTTGCCAATCTTTGGCATGATGAACGCTGAGCGGTCCTTGTGCTCCATGAGCCCTTGCATGATCTCTAGAGAGACCGTAGAGCTCTTCAAAGAAAAACGCCCTCCCCTTAGCCACCATTCACCTCCTGCGTCCGCTGCGATTGCACGGTGCAGTGAGAGAAACGGTGGTGCTAAGAGAAGGGCGAAGTCTGCCACGAATGGCTTCTCTTCTTCTTCCACATCTTCTGGAATTGCGTCAAGTAGCGTCCTGCCAATGGAAGAGATAGCAGTGACAGCAGTTTGATTTACGCCTGAGTCAGCAATAGACTCTTGCGCCATTGCAAACGTCTTACCCATGCCATTTAAGACTTGAGCACGGGTGATAGTTACTTTCTTTGAAGCTCTCTCTTGGAGGTCTTGAAGCCTTGCTTTTATCTTGCTGTCAGCTTCTAGCCTGCAAGCAGCTTGGTCAACAGTATCTGGCTTCCACTTTGAGCGGTGCGGATAAGCTTCCAGCATTGCCTGTCGCTGGCTCTTGCCAGCAACTCTTGCGAGCACATACTTCTCATGATTTGCGTTTGTGAGTGGTTGCGTCTTCAATGCCTTTGACCTTTGCTTTTCGCTCCTTCTTCCTCTTCATCTTAAAGGCAAGCTGACGCTCCAAATTCTGCTTGCGCTCAAGCTCTTGCGTGTGCTTTCTCAGGTACTCACGCTCATCAAGCGCACACTCCTTGCAAAGCCCCCAACGCTTCGCATCCTCTGCATCAACCCATACTGGATGCTGTCCACACTTCTGGCATAAAGGCACAATGCCTTCTGTACGGTATCTTCCGTAGCGGTGGCGCACCATAGTGATTGCTTGCACGGAATGCGTTGGAATAAGCTCGTGTAGTTCCTTGGCAGTCATAGAAGGATTGCGCCAAAGCGTCTCAAGCTCTGACCAAGTCCAGGACTGGTATGTCCGTCTCCCTCTTTTCTTAAATGATGAAAGAGATGAAACATTTATTTCATCTTGTTTTCTACGCTTGCTCATTGAGCTTCTCCCTTTGGCTAAAGAGTCTGTACGCATGGTTGCAGACCATCTGTGGCTCACGTTGAAGCTTCTTAGAGAGCGTCTCCACAATGGCAACAATGAGTGCGTCTTCTTTCTCACTCCAGATTCTGTGAGAGCGTGTAAGACTTGTTTTGCTTTGAAGTCCACGCTGCCTTGCAAACACTTTGATGTCAGTGATTGAACGATTAGGCATGAGTCTCTTGAAGCCTGACCATGTAGGACCATGCTTGGGAACTTCTCGCTCGATGATTGCAATCTCCTCTTTGGTAAAAGGGGAGTGATCTAGTTCTTCATAGCTGCGTCTAAATCCGTTCACTGCAACTCTCCTTTCTTATAAAGAGAGCGAGTCATTTCAACTCGCTCTCTTAATGCCATCTTTTCCAGTTCTCGCTCCGATACGTTTGGAGCGTGTGCGTTTCGTTTAAATATCGCTTTATCGCTATCTGAGAGACACGCTAAGGCGCAAACTCTCATATCATCAATAACTCCAGCCAAGGCACATGTAGAAGCGCACTCAGAGCCTGTGAAGGGGCATAGAAGATATTTAACCTGCTTAGGCAATAGAAACACCTCCGTTCTGAATAAATGTTGAATAAGCACCCTTTAATTTGGCGGGCACTAAAATGCCAGTTCTACCTGCTTTGTTTTTAACGGTGTGTAGTGCAACCTCTTTGAATTGCGGAGTATCAATCTCACCTTTAGTGAGTATCAATGCTGCCCAGGACGCATAACCAACAACGCCAGAGCCACGGAACCAATCAAGTGATGGTTCATCCTTGGCATCGAGCTTTTTCAGACTGGAAAGCACAAGGAAAGGTATTTGCGTATCAAAGGCAAGCATTTGAAGGTTGGTAGCAACTTGCGACACGCGAGTGTATTCTTGCTTGTCGATGTCTGGAGTGCCTGTCTGGTACTGCTGAATGTAGTCAATGATGACAAGGTCTGGCTTATCGCCATCTGCCATGACAGTGCGCACGATCTCTTCAATTCCTGTGGTGGTTGCTACGTTGTCAATGATTGCAAGATTGGGTGCGACCATGTCCTCATAGATGGCAGCATCAGCAAGTACAGCATTAGAGTGCCGGGCATTGAATGCATACGCTGATAGGTTCTGCAAACCTTCTGGCAGCTGTAACTCGTTGCCTGGACCTTTAATAACTGTGGACCACTCAAAGGGAACAACCGTGAGCCCTTGGCATTCACGCCCTTGATTCTTTACAGACCAGCAACTCATAGAGCGTGCGGTGATATTGCCCCATGTATCATCGAGTGTGAAGTAGATTACGCGCTTACCGTCTTGTGCCACTTCCGTTGCGATGTGTACAGCAAGTGAGGACTTACCAGCGGAAGCGACACCGCCAAGGATTGTGAGTCCTGGCATTAAACCACCACTTAGCGCATCATCTGCGATAGTGTGCGTCTTTAGTGGCTCTTTGGCTGCAAGATAGCACTCAACGCCCCAGCCATACTTTGGGCGGTTGAGCTGGCGCAAATATTCAAACGTCATGCGTCATCACCCGCTACTGGCTTATGTGACTCTCTATACAAATGCCACTCCCAGTCAATACTTCTTGCTTTTGACTGTTCGATATTGTCAAGTGCTTCTTGAATGCCTTGCCTGAAGCGTTCCTCTTGTGCGTCAAATTCAGCCTGTGGGATTTCTATTGCGTCCTCTCGTGGTTGCACATCTTCAGTACGCAAGAAATGAACTTCTGTTGTCATCTGACCCGCTTCCGTCGTAGCGTCAGCGGAGACAAAGGAAGCGGGGGAGGAAAGGTCGCTTTTAGAGCTTTCCTCCCTACTCTGATATATCTGAGTCTGATGTGAGGCGTTAGACCTATGTTTTTTGCCTCGGTGGTGAGGCGTAAAAGTAGGGGTTTGCGCCTCAGGGTGAGGCGTTTGAACGCCCCACCCCTCAAAAATCCACCAAAATGTGCGCTTTGGAATCTTCCCGTCTGGAGTAGCTTCAATCTCAATAAACAACTCATTGTCATTGCAGAACTCTAGGAATCTTCTAGCAGCGTCATTGGATACACCGCAAGCCTTGGCAATAGTTCTGTATCCGAGTCTGAAGAAAGGCACTTTGCCACTGTTAAGCTTTGAATAGCAGAAGAGCAACATCTTTCTTCTTTTAGATGCTGCTCTTCCTTGGAACATATCCATGCAGTCTGCAAGATGGCACGCAGCTGTTGTGTCCAGCTTTGCCCATCCAGCTCCATCTGTGTAATCAGCCACGTGCCACCTCCTCTCTTACCTCATGGCTGCTCTTAGAATGGCAAATCCTCGTCTGCAAGCTCAATGGCAGGTGCAGGAGCGTCAATGACTGCACTCTCTGCATTGGCACGTGCTTCTGCGACTCCGTCTGCTTCATAAGGCTCTGCGAACTTTGGGTCAAAGTTGCCTTCTGCTGCGTCTTTGCCTGGAATGAATGCGTTGACATCAACGGCTGTCTTGACCTTGCCCTCGCTGTTGACGTAAGAGCGATGACGGATGACAACTCCCAAGAGCTTGCCAACGAGTGTCTGCTCTGCGTTGTCCTTGTCCTCGTAGACGAAAGCCTTGGCGCCCTTGCCCTGGCTGGTCTTCTCAACTGCTTCTGTGAGAGCCTTGTAACGCTGCTTGCCAAACTCAGAATTGCCTGTGAAGTAAATACGGAAAGAGTGTCTCCAGTCATTGGAAGTGTCTGCAAGATCTGCTGTGAAGAGAAATGACTTGGCTTCTCCATTCCAGATGTCGTAGACGAACTCAAGATATGGTTTCTTCTCGTCTGTATGGTCCTTAACACGTACAATTTTTGCAACATATCCGCCTGGCTCGAGCATAGAAGAACCACCGCCGTTGGATGCAACTACCTTGTCGAAATTACCGAATGCCTTCATGATTTTCTCCTTAGAAAATAGTGAATTAAATAAATAGGGAATTAAGCTAATTGCTTCATATCCCAGTAAGAACGAATGGTGCTATCAACCTCTTTGAGGTCATTGTCAATTACGAGCTCATCAAACATTCCCATAGGGGATTTGGCGGGCGTAGAGCCGTCTGTCTGTGTGATGAAGTGATAGCCTGTATCATCCCGCTCAGTGATGAGTACGATTGGAAACATTCCCTCAATGCAAAGTTGATTGTCGAGCATTTTGCCAATAGTCTTTGGCTTTAATCTCCCTGCATCGTCATAGTCAGGATGCATAAAAAAGTAAACAATTGTATTCTCGTCTGTGTTGTTAGCAGCTTCCAAAAGTTGCTCAAAGTCAACTGCCATTGACGTGAACTTGTCATAGCCTTTCTCATTAGCCTTAGCAAAGCTTTGGAACGCCATCAAGTAGTTCGCATCATCAACTACATACGCTTTGAGCTTGTTAGCCTTGAGAGACTGCTTCATCTGAGCGTACGTTGGATGGTCTACTTTGCTCATCTTTCCTCGGAAGGGAAGTGGCTTACCTGCCACGTTAAAGATGCCAATCTCTCTAGGCTTGAAGTTCCTTAAGCTGGTTGACTTACCTGTGCCAGAATGTCCGAGCACAAGAACTGATACTCCCATGATCTACTCCTTTCTTAAAACTTGTATTCTTTCTCTGGGTGTCCCGCTTCGTGGTATTTGCCGTGCAAGCCATTGGCTCTGACGCACTCCATAAACGCTGGCATGCGTGACTCATAGACGCAGACATATTCGTGATAGAACTCAACGTATTCTGTGCCAGGAGCTGTTGTGTGCTTCATGGTTGGCTTCCTTTGATAGAAGTCCCATGCGGTCGAGTGGACCGCATGGAATTGAGCTGGTGTGTACGTGTAAAGACCAAAGCAGACCGAGTCAAAGTCAATGCGCCAGATTCTTATGAGTCGCACATCTTCTGCGTTGGGCTCAACGTACTTAGTTGGCTCTATTGGCTTCATGTGACTCAGCTTCTCTGTCGAGAATAAAGCCTTTATTTGCTTCTGCGCTAGTTGGGTAATACCTGGATGCATGGTTGCAGTAAGGGCATCTTATGCGCCAGCCATGCTCATCGTGCTCAAGTTCAAAGGCTGTGTCTCCCCAACCTTCATTGAGACATTTAGGACAACCCATTAGTACCTCCTCATGTAACAGCCTTTGAAGCGTCTCCATTCAAGAATCAAGCCAATCGCATTTGATTTCCGTGCTGCGTCATATCCGAGGGTGATACCCTCGTCCTTAGCAACTGCCTTGATTTCCTTCATCGTCATCTTTTCGAGACGCTCTCTGTCTTCTGCTTCTGTTGTCATTAGTCCCTCTTTCTTACAAACCTGCTTGTGAGGATGAATGTGAGCGCAACCGTTCCAACGCCAGCTGCAACCGCAATGACTGCGTCATCACCCGTTGCGGGAAGAGCTGCTTTCTTAGCTTTCTTTGCCTTCTTCGCTGGCTTTGCTGGCTCAGGCTTAGGCTGTGGCTCTGGGTCTGCGTCCTGTGGGGTTGGCTGTGGCTGTGGTCCTGGATTAGGCTCTGGTGTTGGCTCTGGAGTAGGTGGAGTCTCCGGCTCTGTTGGTCGGTTATCCCCGTTACCGTTGCCACCAGAATCCGCTGCAACGTAAGTCCAAACGCTTGAAGCTTGCTTCTCAGCTGAGTACAGCGTGATGGAGTTCTTAATGCGTGGATTCTTGGTTGTGCGGTAAATGAGGAAGTACTGCTCACCGTTAGCCATTGCATTGTGCAGGTTCAGAGTAAAGGTTGAGCCGTTGATAGTTGGCTCATCAATCTGGACTGGATTCCAGCCATAAGAGTCATCAATTGCGCCATACTCATCCATGCGGACGCGATAGAGCTTGAAAGAGCCAGGAACGTAAGAGCCCGCTTCAATTGAGTCTTCCAGGACAACGTTCGTAAGGTTCATCTTGTTGACGTTTAGGCGCACCTTCCACTCGATTGTGTCTGCGTCTGTGTCAGCAACGCCCCACTTAGCAATAACTTCACCTGTGAGAACGTTAGGACGCTCTGTGTTGACGGTAAACGTTACGACTTGACCAGTAGAAGTCTGAACAAGCCTTAACTCTTCATGATTTAGTCCGTTATCCTCACCAATCCATGTTGCAAGCCAAATTGAACCCTTGACGTTATCCTTGCCTTCCACGTAATTTGTGAAGGTAACGTGGCACGTCTGAGTGAGTGGGTTAACCTCTGCTACTGCGCACACATCGCCGTCTGGCGTGTAAAGGTTAAAGCTTGTTGCTGCACTGTCTGGGAATCGTAGGAAAGTTGGAAGCTCAATGTCGAATGAGTCGCCATTATGGAGCTCCTGCCCTGCGGCATCCCAGTTGATGTTCATATAGAACTGGGAGTGCAAACCAACTGAGTTGACTGGTTGCTTCTCAAGGTTGGTTACTTGGAAGCTTGTGAGCTGAACTGGTACCGTCTGAGCTTGTGCGAGAACCGGAACAAACACCAGTACCGCAAAGACAGCAACAGCCAGCCATTGAAGAATCTTCTTCATGGTTAAAGCCTTTCTATTAGGTTTTGGAAAATAGGTAATTAAAATAAATTGGTATTTATTGCAGAAGCTCGTGACTTCCTGCAATCATTGCTGCGAGCGTCTCAAGCGTCATTGTGACGTACGTATCACCAAACGTTTTCTCTCCAACGCCTTTGCGCTTGTGGACTACCACGCCAAACTCTGCGTCAGCGTTGCCACGCTCTACTTCGGCTTCTTTAAGCCATTTAGGAAGTTCCATACGCGTGCAGTTCTTGCATTCAACGACTACGGGAAGACCACGAAAGAACACCCCTGCGATGTCTCCTCTGTCGTGAATACCAGCTGTGGTTCTGCGTTCAATGTCAGCTCCTAGACGCGCACTCAAATACTCTGCGACTTGACGCTCAAATGCTGTGCCTTTCTGTTTCTGTTTGCTCATAGCAACCTCTTAAGAGCTTCTTCAACAGCGTTAAATGAGTAAGTAATAATAGCGTTATTAGACAACGTGACAACATCTAACCCGCAGGAAATAGCTACCTCTTTCTCGAGTCTTGCTCCTTTTGATTCGTAAGCATTTGGCAGTATGACAATAGTGTCACACTTAACAAGTTCAGTGATGCAACGCTTCATTGCGGACTTATAGTCAACGTTATCCGGAATGCGTGCTGCAGGATTATAGACCTCTGAAGCGTCCCCAAGAGTAATGAGCGTGTAAGCAAACCCAAACAAGCCTTTGTAATTAGCATTGCCTGTAATTTGTCCTGATAGATAAACCTTCTTCCCTTTGATTTTGTTGTCAAGATCTTCACCACTGCTCAAGTACGCAAGTTGTGCATACTCTTTGATAATGCGAAGCATTTTCTCTGTACTATTCATCTCGCATCACCCTTGCTCCGCAATGAGGACAGTATCTAAAGGGTGGCTCGCCCTCATAGTCAATAGCTTGGTAATCGTCCCACGCTTCCGCAAATAAATCGTGCAGCTCACCGCAACAGGAACAGGAGTAATAGCCGTCTGGTTCATACCCTGTGTCGGGCGTGTTGATAGAAGTATCGGTGTAGTAGATTCTGCATGTAGGGTCAATGAGGTCAGCTAGACGGGAAAAAACTTTGCCCTGTTCACGTATCCTTATGTCGTTGAATACAGCCTTCTCCACGTACCAAATGGGGTTGGAATCTCCGAAGTCAAAGTCTGTGGCATACACTCGCAGACGCTCTGCTACCTCTTCGCGGCTAGTCATTGCTATCACCTAAACTCTCAAGCTGCTCAGCGATACGCCCTAATTCAACGTAAGGGTTAACGCCTATCGAAGTAGCTTCATCTTCTAAGACATGCTTAATGCGCTGCGCAAGTGATTTAGCTGTTACAGGGTTCTTATGCGTAATTCTACCAGGCTGCGTTATTGTGTAATCATCGTCATTTCTAATAGCAACGCCAGCACCAATATCAAAAAACTTAATACATTCGACTTGATACTCTTCCCCGCTGTTATCATATATAACATCGTTGATATGGATAACCTCTCCGTCTTTATCCAGCGGTAACTCAACCATATTTGACGTGTCGCAAAGGTCGATTAGACGGTCGATAACGGTTTTTGCGCTACCTTTAGTTGTTGCATCTCTTGGTATTTCTCGACCAAATAAACACTTAAAAAGCTCTGCAAAGTACAGTTTGTTGCCGTCATAAGATATAAACCTCTCAGCGATTTCTGCACGCTCTTCTTTAGTTAACATTGTTGCTCCACTCTAATATTTGTGCATTTGTAAAATTTATCTGCGTCGAAATATGGCATTGAGGTAATCGCTGCTTTGCTCTCGTCACTTAAACTCTCCCACCATGCTTGACGGTCTGCTTTTTCGAGATACAAGAACCCGCCGGTAGTCTCATGCTCTGGGTGTGCTACCTTTTCGTCGTCTGTCATATACTCGCTATATTTCCAGGTAAGACAGTCTGACGGTATATTGCAGAGCAAGCCATAAGCTCGCGATTGTTGGAAATCACTAAAAATGATGTCTGTTTGGTGGTCAAAGAGACGAACTGTAGGTTCGGTTGTGTTGCAGTAGCCGGAGTTGCGGTTGCCGGAGTTCCAGTTGCCGGAGTTGCAGTCGCCGGAGTTGCAGTCGCCGGAGTTCCAGTTGCCGGAGTTCCAGTCGCCGGAGTTGCGGTTGCCGGAGTTGCAGTTGCCGGAGTTGCAGTTGCCGGAGTTGCAGTCGCCGGAGTTGCAGTTGCCGGAGTTGCAGAGACTACTTATTTCATCGGCAGTTAATTCACGTAAAATCTTAAGCCTGCGACCGACACTCTTATTTCCTTGCGTCTGTACTGCGCCCGTGACGCTTACTTCGCAGATTCGGCAAGGCTTACTGTAATAATCGTAGACGTCAACGCACTTCTTGCAGAAATGATAGCCGTTTTCGCATATCCTAACTTCGCCCTCGACAGTGTAGGTTTTACCGACCTCGTACACAGTGTTATCGCCGTGCTTAGTCGTCATGTCTGACAGGAACGCTTTATAGCCTTTCATTACTCACCATCTCCCAGAAGTCCGTAGATACGTTGTGGTAGCTGTCCTTGGTAAGCGTCTGCTACCTTGTCAGCGTCAACTCGAAGCGT
>FLSH01355777.1_pt1 | contig 32298 bp, 31 predicted proteins | sample 1550441 | NCBI WGS metagenome assembly FLSH01 (sample SAMEA4031756, study PRJEB14383) | metagenome | biome: human; feature: oral; material: saliva | place: Philippines | collected 2014 | reverse complement strand
AGCATTACGAAGACATACTTAACTTTTATATTAACAGATCTACAAACGCTGCTGCGGAATCCTTCAATGCAAAAATAAAACTATTTAGGGCTAACTTAAGAGGAGTTGTAGATAAAAGTTTCTTTCTTTTTAGGCTTGCCAAAATATATGCCTATCCCCACTAAATATCTACTGTCCCGAAATATGATTTATGAGAATGGACAATTAAGCAAGATTCTTACCGACGTGGGATACATCACACTTGCAAATTCCACTCCAACATACCATTACTACTTGCAGGACCACCTTGGAAACAATCGTGTAGTGATAGATGAGCATGGAAAAGTGGAGCAAGTGAATCATTACTATGCCTTTGGTGGACTGATGAGTGAGAGTACAGGCGGAGGCGCACAGCCTTACAAGTACAACGGCAAGGAACTTGACCGTATGCACGGATTGGATTGGTATGATTATAGTGCACGCCACTATGATGCTGTGCTGGGAAGATGGATGTGTGTGGATCCGTTGGCAGAAAATCAACTTGGGAGCAAATAACATTTTATGTAGAAACTATAAAGCAATCAACAACCATAAAGGGACTTGAAAATTATGGTTTAAGCTTTAGTGAAGCTATGGGAGCAGAAGGTGTTCATGAATCTGTGCATGCAGCTGACCCTGTAGAGGTTAATCGAGATATACGTTCCAGTCAGCCAGGTCAGAAAAAGCTTTCAGAATTTATTTATGAAAGGAAGGCAAGGCTAATGGAAGCTAAGTTTAGAGAAGAACTAAAGAAAAATAAAGACAATCAAAATGAGAAAAGAAAATTATAAGATAAAGCATAAATGCCTATTGGGGATATTTATCATTAGTATGTTAATATTCTCAGAACCTTTATACTCTCAGAATAATATTATTCCGAGTAATTTAAGAAAGAGTTTATATAAGCTGTATCATTACAATACAACTTGGAAATCAACTATCTCAAAATTAAGTTGTGTTGAAGGAAAAAAACATGATGGTGTGTACACTTTTCGATTAAATTATCAACCCCATTACCCAACGAGAGTTTTCTTTATCAGTAATAATACACCTTATACAATAGAAAGCTTAGGCTTCGAGAATACAACAGGTGTATTACTTGAAGCTTGTCATTTTCTATCTTCAAAACATCAAACTAACAGTTATATAAAGTCCATTTTATCTGGTGTCTACAAGTATTTATTTGCAGAATACGGATTAACTTATGGTAGTGATTTCTTCGATAAGAAACCTGACTTCTCTAATGAAAGAGATAAGATGAGGTTTATTATTCATAGGGTTAACAATGTTGATAAACTTAGAAAACAAGCATTATATCTGAGAACTGACAGAAAAATCATTCCAGATAGTATTACGAATTATATTAAAGGTAATAATTTAAATGATGAAGAAGCCTTATTATTTTTGCGTTATATTATTTTGAATAATTGATTGTTACCAAAGTAATATTAGGAGAAATCCCCTAAGCTAACGAAGCTCCAATAAGCAGTGTTAATCAAAACTACCTTACAATATTTAACTGGGGTGTATATAGCTTGTTATTAGGAAATCGCAATAAAAAGTAAGCATCAAACTTTGATTTCTAAAATTAGTTTTTTATATTTGCAGAAACTAATAATTTAAAATACAAACAAATAGAATAATTACTCTTTGGACAGATAGGGCGTAAACTCTCTGTCACCTATAAAACCTCGAAGACTAACCTCTTTGTACCTATGGGCAGCATCGTTCCGCCTCAATCTACTAATGTGGCTTTAACGTTGAAAACCGATTACTGTGGAAATATGATTTATGAGAATGGACAATTAAGCAAGATTCTTACTAACGTGGGATACATCACACTTGCGAATTCCACTATAAGTCCACAGGAGGTTTCATATGGTATTGGATTGATATTGCAAGCAGTACCTAATAATCATTCTTCTAAACTAACAGTAAATATTCATGTAGATAGAAATTATGAAATACAGAAATAAAACAGTCTGGGTTGTCCTATTCCTGATATCCGCAATAGTGCTTAATGCGCAGACTACTTTTAAATCCATCCATGTAGAAAAAGCGATTATAAAAGGTTATTACGAGTTATCCTCGGACGGATTATGTTATATACGTAAAGGGCATACAATTTCGATAAAAGGGAAAACTTATCCGTTCTATATGAGGATAGAAGATAATTCTACGATTCGTAAATGGACCAATCCTTTTGACACTTTAGAATATCGGAAATTTATTAATATGGATTTTGCTTTGGATGCACAAAGAGGTATTTATAAAAGAGATCTCTATTTATCTGATCTTGAATATGGATATGATGGTACTCTTGTACATTCCGCAGGTGCGTTTTACTATCCTAAGAATCGTCGCAGTCAATTAATATCTTGTTACTATTTTTCGGGTGATGTAATTTTTTATGAAATACATCAGCATAGCTCTGAAAGGGAAAAAACAACTCTGTCTTTTACTTTAAAAAAGATGTTAGAAGAAAAGGAGTTTGTTATTCTTAAAGAGTCAGAATCTGTAAGTCATTTGTCGAAAAAAGATATCCTGTCTATGGGACTCAAACCTACAGCTATTTATTCGATATTTTATTGTTTAGATGAATAAAGCTTTTAGCTATACAGAGGTTATAAAGCTACTACTATGGAAGATGGAGAAATGTGACAAAAACACCAGCCGTATCGGTACAGGTATGTTTAACAACGTCTGCAGGAGCAGAATCTGGGAAATGGTAGATAATGATATATTTAAAAATTCTAATATGAGGCATATTATTTTACTTCTGCTTTCTTTCCTTAATTTCTCAAGTTGTATAACCTGCGATAAGATTGTACAAGACTTGAAGCCTATTGAATACAGCTTAAAAGGACAGAGTATGGGAAAACATGAAAACAGATTTCTTGTAATATCTGGAATAGATAATTTCGGAGAACATAAATGTATTAAGATTCCTTATTTTTGGGAGGTTGAAGAGAATTATCTACCGGGCGATTATATTCTCAAGAAGAAAGGAGAAACTGATATATGTTTGATACGTGGAGATACGACTATTGTTCTTCCGATGTATTGTGACCAGGAGTTGGTACGTTAGAAATAATACAGAATTGTCTTTATTGGCATAAGTGACAAAATAGAATAATTACTCTTTGGACGGATAGGATGTAAACTCTCTGTCTCCTATAAAACCTCGAAGACTAAGCTCTTTGTACCTATGGGCAGCATCGTTCCACCTCAATCTACTAATGTAGCTTTAACGTTGAAAACCGATTACTGTAGAAATATGATTTATGAGAATGGACAATTAAGCAGGATTCTTACCGACATGGGATACAAAAGAAAGTCGAAGGGTTTTTGTTTTACTGAATATAAATAAGATTTTTTATGTGCGAGTATCTAAACAAAAATGATTTAAACTCATTTGATAGTTATATAGGTCTTGGGATATTAAATGGCTTATCTGTAGGAAACTTGGGACTTTTATATGAAACTAATTTATCAAAGTCATATGGAGTGAGTTTAAATGTAAAGCCAGCACGTTTGGATGTATCAAGGAAGGGAGGTCGCACATGGATACCATTTTTTTAAGAAGACGTATTTTATGGCCAATGTTCTGTGTTATTCTCTTTTTTATTTTTATTAAACAAGATGATCTGAGTAATAACTCTTATAATCAAAACATTAAAGAGCAATCATATTGTGTGAAAGTCTTGAGCATAAAGAAAGAAGCACGCAAATATTATGTTTATGGTATCGATAGAAAGGGACAGATTCTTAAATTAGGTATTTCTTCAAAGTGGGATCTACATACAGTTCAGGTAGGAGATAGTTTAATAAAAAAAAGAAATAGTTTTGACATAAAACTCGTATCGAAGAATAAATCAAGAATCCTAATCCCTGAACTTCCTCTATAATTATTGGCTTACGAGCAATAAGGAGGGGAATGAAAGCGTTATTGTTGACAGGATAGGTTACAATAAGAATGGTCAAACAATCTACATAAATCTTGACAATGATACGGAAACTATCCATACCTACGACAAGCAGCGTAAGCGTCTGTTATCAATGAACCTTACGTTAAATGGTCTATGCGAATCCTATTAGAATCTTAGATTTCATGGGGTTGATTCCAATGAGGAAAGAAGCTAAACGTTATAGGGTGGAACACAATATAAATGGTCGAGTACTTTACTGGTAATAAGATAGAATCAGATGATTATAAATTATATATATTTTAGGATACATATGGCTTATAAAGCAAAACATGATTCTGCTATGTTAAATAGTATTTTGTATTTATCATGTATCCTTATGTTTGTTCTTCTTCCGATAGCAGGTGTCATACTCGAGATAGCACGGGAAGGTGGTAGAATTAATACTGCGTTTTTTATTTTATATTTCATTTCAATCTTAGGTTTTGTTACAATGAAATATGGAAACAAGAAGATGGTAGAGCGTTTGTATGAGAAATATTCCCAACATAAATTTAATAGGATAATCCCAACTTATTGCTTCTTCTTAATACTACCGATATGCATTATTTGGGGAATGTCTATTTATATCATAATATTAAAATACTTTGTTGACATTGACAAAATAAGAGATATTATAAGCTTACAAAGCAGGAATACAGAGCATTTGAGGCAATTCTAAAGAAAGAGCTGAATAGTAGCAACAACACATTGCCATATGACCATTTTTTTGTTCAATATTTCGGATATCAGAAAATGCATATGAAATATGTCTTTGCTAATTTGTATGCATACGAAGTCCACAATGACCAAGGGATAATAAAAAGTAAATACCGAACACTCTTTAACACAGCAGATGCTGCTCAAGGAGGACGTAACTTTGTTCAAGTTCACATAAACATTACCGATAAGAAAGTGGAACTTTTAAGTATAAATAAAGGAACAGAACTCAGCTATAAACAGACAACTAAAAAATAACAAGGAACACAACGTATTAATAAAAAATAAAAGGAAGACGCTATAAATGTCTTCCTTTTATTTTATAATATCTTGATAAAACGCTTATTACATCATACCACCCATACCTGGAGCAGCTGGCATAGCTGGAGTATCCTCAACCTTGTCTACAATAAGACACTCAGTTGTCAGGAACATACCTGCGATTGAAGCTGCATTCTCAAGTGCAACACGAGAAACCTTAGCTGGGTCGATAACACCTGCAGCACGAAGATCCTCATAAACATCCTTGCGAGCATTGTAACCATAGTCACCCTTACCCTCACGAACTTTATTTACTACAACAGCACCTTCACCACCTGCATTAGCGATGATCTGACGGAGAGGCTCCTCAATAGCACGACAAACAATATTGATACCTGTCTGCTCGTCAGCATTCTCACCCTTAAGGTCCTTCAATGCTTCCTGAGCACGGATGTAAGTGGTACCACCACCAACAACTACACCCTCTTCCATTGCAGCACGAGTAGCGCAAAGAGCATCGTCAACGCGGTCCTTCTTCTCCTTCATCTCTACCTCAGAGTTAGCACCAACGTAGAGAACAGCTACACCACCAGAGAGCTTAGCCAAGCGCTCCTGCAACTTCTCCTTATCGTATGAGCTTGTTGAAGCCGCAATCTCATTCTTAATTTGAGCCACACGGTCCTTGATGGCTTCCTTCTCACCGGCACCATCAACGATTGTTGTATTGTCCTTAGAAATGGTAACCTTCTTAGCTGTACCCAACATCTCAAGAGTTGCCTTATCAAGTGAAAGGCCCTTCTCCTCGCTGATTACTACACCACCTGTCAATACAGCGATATCCTCAAGCATTGCTTTGCGACGGTCGCCAAAGCCTGGAGCCTTAACAGCACAAATCTTCAAACCTGCACGAAGACGGTTTACTACCAATGTTGTCAATGCCTCAGAGTCAACATCCTCTGCAATGACCAACAATGGACGACCACTCTCTGCAGCTGGCTGGAGAATTGGAAGGAAGTCCTTAACGTTTGAAATCTTCTTATCATAGATGAGGATATATGGGTTTTCCATATCACACTCCATCTTATCTGTATCTGTTACGAAGTAACCAGAGAGGTAACCACGATCGAACTGCATACCTTCTACAACACCGATACTTGTCTCACGGGTCTTGCTCTCTTCGATAGTAATAACACCATCCTTAGATACCTTACGCATAGCATCTGCAAGCAACTTACCAATTTCAGGGTCGTTGTTAGCACTTACAGTAGCTACCTGCTCAATCTTGTCATAATTGTCACCAACTACCTCTGCAGAAGCCTTAATATGATCAACAACCTTAGCAACAGCCTTGTCGATACCACGCTTAAGGTCCATTGGGTTTGCACCTGCTGTAACATTCTTCAAGCCTTCAGTAACAATTGCCTGTGTGAGGATAGTAGCAGTTGTTGTACCATCACCAGCATCATCACCAGTCTTGCTTGCAACACTCTTAACAAGCTGTGCACCAGCATTCTCAAAGTTATCCTCAAGCTCTACCTCCTTAGCCACGGTAACACCGTCCTTAGTAATCTGTGGAGCACCAAACTTCTTACCGATAACAACATTACGACCCTTAGGACCGAGTGTTACCTTCACTGCATTTGCCAACTGATCAACACCACTCTTCAAGAGTTCACGTGCGTCTGAATTGAATTTTATCTCTTTTGCCATTTTCTTTATTCCTTATTTTGATTGTTTATTTATGCGTTGTTTGCGATTCTTTTTTATCTTTTCTATGTATATATAGTTCTACAAGATATAACAGAATAGCCAAACTACAGCTATTTTAAGACCTTTTTATAAAGAGAGAATAGGAGAAGTGTTACTCAACAACTGCCAACACGTCGCTCTGACGCATCATCAAATACTTCTCACCCTCATTCTCAAGTTCAGTACCAGCGTACTTACCATAGAGAACCTCATCGCCAACCTTGAGAATCATCTCCTCATCCTTAGTGCCATTACCAACGGCAACAACCTTACCACGCTGTGGTTTTTCCTTGGCTGTGTCTGGGATGATAATACCACCAACTTTCTCTTCTGCCTGTGCTGGAAGCACGAGGACTCTGTCTGCTAAAGGTTTAATTGTCATAATTGTATATGTTTTAAGATTTTAATTTCATTCTGTATATGACCTGTCACCAAGTCATTTCGCCTTCAATTATACGAAAACTATGCCAAAAGAACTTACTGACAATCTGTCAGTTCTTCTTACCTATTCGACTAAAAACAAAAGAAAATAATTATCTTTGCATGAGAAAAGAAGTTGGTAAATTAATAAAGGGTTAATAATGAAACAACTTACCAAGACTATAACAAATAAACTTCAAGCACTATCAGATGCGGAGAAGCGAGAGATATTCCCTAAGTTCTTTAAGGCTGGCAAGGGAGAATATGGTGAAGGCGACCGTTTCTTAGGTGTTACCGTACCCAATATCAGAGCTATTGCCAAGTTACACAAAGACATATCCATAGAGGAGATACGGGAGCTGATACAGTCAGAATGGCATGAAGTGCGCCTTTGTGCCTTAATCATAATGGTAGAGAAAAGTAAGAAAAAAGACGAAGCTTTACGCAAAGAGCTATTCAATCTTTACCTTTCTCAAACTAAGCGAATCAATAACTGGGACCTTGTTGACCTATCTTGTCGCTTCATCATAGGCGAATACTTACTTGACAAATCACGTGATATTCTTTATCAGTTAGCTCAAAGTTCACTACTATGGGATAATCGCATCGCCATCGTATCAACATACGCATTCATTCGTAAAGGACAATTAGAAGACACCTATGCACTGAGCGACCTAATGATGCAGCACCCACACGACCTCATGCACAAAGCTATTGGTTGGATGCTTCGTGAAGCTGGAAAGCGTAATCCTGAGCGACTTTATGATTACGTGATGAGCCATCGAGCAGACATGCCCCGTACCATGCTACGCTATGCGATTGAGAAGTTCTCACCCAAAGAGCGTGCTATTCTCATGAAACGCGTCTAACTCTTCCCCACCCTATTACTTCCATTTGGATGCTAATCATACGGTCAGAGAAAGAGTAAAAACAACTCTTTTGTCATATTTTTTCACATACTCATTTTTAAAAGAGCACAAATTGCATTCAAATTAACGCCCAATTGACTTGCAAAAGATGCCCTTTTGAAGTCTTACTAACGCCCTTTTGAAAGCCAAGTAAGCACCTTTTAAAATCTAACCTTGTAACTAATTCATAACAAGAGAGTTACAAAAGCACTCAAAATAGTGTTTTTTGCTTATTTTTAAAGATGTAAAACAAGAAATAATGTAAACAAAATTCAAAACACCAAGAACATTATTACCTTTCAGAAAACTTATAAATAAGGGCGCCTTTAGATGACATAATACTTTGTAATATAGCGTTGTAGAGTATGAAAAATTAGAAAGATAGAAGAAATATTGATAAGAAAATGAAAGATAGTAATAAACAATACCATTCTAAATAAGAATGATAAATGTTAGGGTATAACGAGTGATTTGAATTAAACTTGAAAAAGTTAAAAACGAACAACATATTTAACTCTCATAATTCATAACATAAAATAATTATATATCCCATATTTTTCTTACCTTTGCATTCAGAACATAATATATAATTTAACGATATAAAAAAGAAAATGAAACCTACATTATTACTCCTTGCGGCAGGTATGGGAAGCCGCTACGGTGGGCTGAAGCAGCTCGACGAACTGGGTCCTAATGGTGAGACCATTATGGATTACTCTATCTATGATGCTATCCAGGCTGGATTTGGTAAGATTGTTTTTGTTATCCGTAAGGATTTCGAGGAGCAGTTCCGCAGCCAAGTTCTTTCAAAGTATGAGGGTCATATCCCTGCAGAACTTGTTTTCCAGAGTATCGATGCACTGCCAGAAGGATTCTCTGTACCTGAAGGTCGTGAGAAGCCATGGGGTACAAACCATGCGGTATTGATGGCAAAAGATGTTATCAAAGAACCATTCTGCGTTATCAACTGCGATGACTTCTACAACCGTGATTGCTTCAAGGTTATCGGCAAGTTCCTTGCTGACCTCCCAGAAGGTGCAAGAGACAAGTATGCAATGGTTGGTTTCCGCGTAGGTAACACACTGAGCGAGAATGGTACTGTTGCTCGTGGTATCTGCTCTACAGATGCTGAAGGAAATTTGACAACTGTTGTTGAGCGTACAGAGATTGAGCGTCGCGATGGCGAAATCAAGTATAAAGACGACAATGGTGAGTGGGTTGCTGTAGGTGAGAACACTCCTGTATCTATGAATGTATGGGGTTTCACACCAGACTACTTTGAGTACAGCGAGGCATACTTCAAGGAGTTCCTCTCTGATCCAAAGAACATGGAGAATAAGAAGTCTGAATACTTCATCCCATTGATGGTAAACAAGCTCATCAACGATGGTACATCTACCGTGAAGGTGCTTGATACTACCAGCAAGTGGTTTGGCGTTACCTACGCTGCCGATCGTCAGAGCGTGGTTGAAAAGATTCAGTCACTGGTTGATGATGGTACATATCCAGCTAAATTGTTCTAATTCATAACCCTGCCTGGGTACTATCTCCGCATACATTCTTCAATATTATTCAAGATGTAAGACGGGTATCCAGGCAGGGCTTTTTATTTCTCTCATCTCTACACACATCGGGTATAACACCCAAACACCTTTCAAACACACACCAAAGCTTACAGCTATAATGGAATTAAACCTACTAAATCAAGAAGAGATTACAACACTTCGCAATCTTCTTTCCAATGCAACAAACATAGTAATCTGTGCGCATAAGTCACCAGATGGTGACGCAACAGGTTCTTCACTGGCATGGATGCATTACCTAAACCAGATTGGTAAGACCAATATCAAGGTATGTATGCCTGACGCTACACCCGACTTCCTGCATTGGCTTCCAGGACATAATTCCGTTATTCGTTATGACAGACGACCAAAGGAGGTTGAGAAGGCGTTTAAGGAAGCTGACCTCGTTTGCTGTCTTGACTTCAACCAAAACTCACGTGTAGATGCAATGCAAGAAGTTTTGGAGTCTTCCACAGCCCCTCGCCTACTCATCGACCACCACTTAGAACCTGAAACAAACAACGCATTGACAGTCTCACATCCAGAAATGTCAAGTACATGTGAGATTGTCTTCCGTCTGATTAGTCAGTTAGATGGCTACGAGAAGATGACAACTCAATGTGCGTCCTGCATTTATTGTGGTATGATGACCGACACAGGTGGCTTCACCTATAATTCGTCACGCCCAGAGATATTCTATATTATCGGTCAACTTCTTGCAAAGAACATTGATAAGGACGAGATTTATAACCGTGTTTTCCATAACTACTCTACCAATGCCCTCCGCCTCCGTGCACACATCATCCTCAACAAGATGAAGGTGATTGAGGAGTTGCACGCATCCTATTATACCGTAACAAAAGAGGAGATGGCACAGTTCCATTTCATCAAGGGAGATATGGAGGGACTTGTTAATATTCCACAGCAGATTAAAGGACTTAAACTAAGTATCTCATTGCGAGAAGATACGGAGAAACCTAAGACTGTACTTGTGAGTCTTCGCTCTTGCAATGGCTTCCACTGTCAACCCATGGCAGCAAAATTCTTCAATGGTGGTGGTCACGCTGACGCATCAGGTGGAAGACTAAATTGCACCATCGAGGAAGCTGAACAGATTGCCATTAAGGCGATACTATATTATAAAGAGGAGTTACAATAAGTAGAACCCCTTATAGCGAGAGTATAAACAACAAAACACTTCATGGCTAAGTCCACATTGGAAAGCTTATATTTATCAGGTTATGAACATGTTAGAACTATCCCAAAAGCGTTTTTCTGTACGCAAATATAGTGACACCCCTGTATCAGAAGAAGACTTACAATATATCCTTGAGGTGACACGTATGGCACCATCGGCTGTCAACAAACAGCCATGGAAATTTGTAGTTGTGAAGTCTGAAGCGGCACGCAAGCAGCTACAAGAATGCTACGACCGTGAATGGTTCAAGTCGGCACCGCTCTACATCATTTGTATGCGCGAGGTTGAAAAGAACTGGATACGCCAAGAAGATAACAAGCAGCATGGCGATATTGATGTTGCCATTGCTACTGAACATCTTTGTTTGGCTGCAACAGAGCGAGGCTTAGGTAGTTGTTGGGTATGTAACTTTAATGTAGCCAAACTGAAAGAGACCTTTCCATATACAGATTTTGAGCCTGTTGCCATCATTCCTATCGGGCACATAGCCGACGACTGTCCAACGAATGAGAAGAAGCGGAAGACTTTAGAAGAAATTACAGACATCATATAATCCTTATAAACAATTTCTGTTATCTATTCTACATATTCCACATAGGTTATTCATTAGCATCTTATACATATAATGTAACGACCATAGCGAATCATTCTTCTCATCTTCAACCGATGTGCTGATGCTCCGCACCAATGGTGCTAATAGTTCGCACCAATGGTGTTAACGCTCCACACCACACAACATGATGCTGAAACGAAAGCAAGATGTTGGTAGAATTAGATTCGAAACTTACCTTATAACATTCAAGCAGAGGAGTCCTCTGCACTTTAACATCTTAATTCAACAATCAATTTATGCGTATTCTTGGAAACATTATTTGGTGGATATTTGGCGGATTAGAGGCTGCTATCGGTTATTTTACAGGTAGTTTAGCACTTGCCATCACCATTATCGGCATACCAGCTGCAGTACAAACATTCAAGCTCGGACTCTTGTGCCTATGGCCTTTTGGGGCAGAAGTGAGAGATGGAGAAAGTCTTTCAGGCTGTATCACCATTCCACTCAATATCATTTGGATTATCTTTGGTGGTTTATGGGCATGTCTTACCCACATCTTCTTTGGACTACTTCTTGCCATCACGATTATAGGTATTCCTTTTGCAAAGCAACACTTCAAAATGGCAGGCCTGTCCCTTGCACCTTTTGGCAAAGATGTTGAGCTTAACTTTTAGCCTAAAGCCGAAAATAAAGACATTTCAAAAACATTTGAATTAAAATCATTTAAATTCTTGGTAGAACTATCAAAAGTCAGTATCTTTGGCAAAAACAAAGGAGAAAAAGCCCATGATTACGCAAGACAACTTCAACCAGGAATACGCTGACCCTATAGAGGAGCAGCAGATTCGCCACTTCGTGTGCATCGAAATGGGGCGACAGATACATAGATACATCAAAGCCATGCACGGCAGCAAACAACAGATGTTACGCTTTGAAGAGCATCTGAAAGACCTGCCTATGAAAGAAAAGGAGGCTGCTATTGCACGATACATCGACTTGAACCGCAAGGTTATCAAAGGATTAGATATGAAGATTGTCTTAGCTCGTGCTATGGCAAACTACTCTGATACCTTCGATTACCTCGTAACATTGGTCAATGATAAACGAAAGATGGTGAAGTATCTGAACCTTATACGTGAGATTTATATTCAGTATCATGAGGTTATCGAACGAAAAGGAAAGTTTGGTATTCTCGATCACAGAGGACGTACACTCGTTGAACCGAAGTATGAGTTCCTTCGTACTTGTTATGTCTATGTTGACGACTTACTAACAATGCCGCTCATAGCCCAATTAGATGGTAAACTTGGCTTGATACTTCCTGACGGTAAGGATACTATTATTGCACCTTTCATCTATGACAGTATATCGCTAAGAGATGAACCACCTTATTTCGAAGCAAAGAAAGGAAATAAAAAGATTCTGCTTAACACTGATGGTGAAGAGCAATAAAACAAAAAAGAGCTGTAACTGCCAAAGCGGTTACAGCTCTTTTAATATTACAATATAATACGATTTAAATCTTCTTCAGCAAAGCAGCCAAACCTTCAAGCTGTTCCTGCCACATAGTAATCTTACTATTCACCTTGTCAAGATCAACACCCTGATTCAGTTCTGGTGAATCACGCTGCTGCTGCAACAAACTGATATACTGGTTTACAAGTGCCATCTTAGCCTTGACGGTCTTCTTCTTTGGATAGCCACGCTTCTCAACCTCACGTTGGTACTGCTCAGATATAGCATTGATCTGACGACCACACTCTTCATACTGGCTTAACCATTGCTGGTAAGCTGCGCTATTCTGCTTGTTTTCAAACTGTGTAATGCTTGCAGATTCACCTATCTGCTCGTATGAACTTTGTGCCATACCCATCATTGGAAGGGCCAACAAAGCAATAACCAATAATTTCTTAACTCTCATAATTGTGTTCTTTTAAAATCAAATATCGCGTGCAAATATAAAGTAAATATCAGAAAGAACCAAAGTTTTTTTGTAATTTTGCATATTGCGATTAATCCTTTAAATCTCTTTTAAGAGTATGTAAGGATAAATGTAGAATAAAGTTGATAATTATGAATAAATATATTGAGGTAAAAGGAGCTAAGGTTAACAACCTAAAAGATATAGATGTAAGAATCCCTCAAGGTAAGTTTGTTGCCATTACTGGCGTATCAGGTTCGGGCAAGTCATCGCTTGCTTTCGACACACTCTACGCTGAAGGACAACGCCGATATGTGGAAAGTCTTTCTGCTTATGCCCGTCAGTTCTTAGGCAGAATGTCTAAACCTGAGGTCGACTTCATCAAAGGACTCCCCCCTGCTATCGCCATTGAGCAAAAGGTTATTTCACGTAATCCACGCTCAACGGTGGGTACTTCTACCGAAATATACGAATATCTCCGTCTTCTTTATGCCCGTATTGGTAGGACTTTCAGTCCAGTATCTGGCGAGGAGGTGAAGCATCATTCCGTTGAAGACGTCATTGAGAAAGTCATGTCCTACTCAGAAGGAACAAAGTTCTGTATCCTCGCCCCACTCCACATCGTTGAAGGGCGAAGCGTACAGAACCAACTTGAGATGGAGATGCAGGAAGGATATGCACGTATCTATGTAGATAATGACTTTATCCGCATAGAAGATTGGCTTGAACAAAACCCTGCTGATGATGACAATAAAAGCACGGCAAAGGATAAAGCAAAGAATATCTATCTCGTTATTGACCGTTTGTCAGTTGACAACTCCAAAGATACACTGACCCGACTCACTGACTCTTGCGAGACAGCTTTTTATGAGGGCGACGGCAATATGCAGTTAATGATTCTACCAGCTAAGCTTACTTATGATTTCTCCACACGCTTTGAAGCAGACGGCATACGCTTTGAAGAACCGAACGATAATATGTTTTCGTTCAATTCTCCCCTCGGTGCATGCCCGACTTGTGAGGGTTTTGGTCGTGTCATCGGAATCGATGAGAAGTTAGTTATCCCTGACTCGTCTCTTTCTATCTATGATGGCTGTGTACAATGTTGGCACGGCGAGAAGATGGCAGCATGGAAAGATGAGTTCTGCAGACGTGCTGCAAAAGACAACTTCCCTATCTTTAAGCCTTATTTTGAACTAACTAAGGCTGAGAAAGAAAGTCTTTGGAAGGGTCTACCAAGCGAAAGAAAGAAAGACATTCACGACCGTATCTGTATTGACGCCTTCTTCCAAATGCTGAAAGAGAACCAATACAAGATTCAATACCGTGTCATGCTCAGCCGTTATCGTGGCAAAACAGTTTGTCCAGACTGCCACGGTACGAAGCTAAAGAAGGAGGCTACATGGGTGAAGATAGGTGGCATGGCTATCACCGACCTCGTTGATATGCCAATCATCAACCTTAAACAATGGTTTGACAATCTGAAACTAACAGAGCATGAACAGGAAGTCAGTAAGCGACTGATGACCGAGATAACAAGTCGTTTGCAGTTCCTTTTAGACGTAGGATTGGGCTACCTCACCCTTAACCGCCAATCTAACTCATTGAGTGGTGGTGAAAGTCAACGCATCAATCTCACAACCTCCCTTGGTTCTTCCCTCGTTGGCTCACTCTATATACTTGACGAACCTTCCATTGGTTTGCACAGTCGAGATACAGACCGCCTCATTCACGTACTGAAAGAACTTCAAGCATTAGGTAACACGGTGGTTGTCGTGGAACATGATGAGGAAATTATGCGTGCTGCCGACTACTTGATTGACGTTGGACCAGATGCAGGTAGACTTGGTGGTGAGATTGTGTTCGAAGGTAAAGTATCTGATATCAAGCGAATAGAGGGAGACATTAAAGAAAAAAAGAATGCTCAATCACTGCAATTATTGGAGCAGTACCCTCGTTCATATACCATTAAATACCTCACAGGAACGGAAGTTATCGAAACACCTACAAGTCGTCGACCATGGAATATGGCGATAGAATTGAAGGGAGCACGCATGAATAATCTTAAGGGTATTGACGTAAAGTTCCCTCTGAATGTCTTTACTGTGGTGACAGGAGTCAGTGGTAGCGGAAAGTCTTCCCTTGTGAAAGGTATACTCTACCCTGCCCTCAAACGCCATTTGGATGAGGTTGCCGACACACCAGGTGAATATTCTTCTCTTGGAGGTGACTGGAAGCAGATTAAACACGTTGAGTTTGTAGATCAAAACCCTATCGGTAAGAGTACACGCTCTAACCCTGCGACTTACGTGAAGGCATACGATGAAATCAGAAAGCTATTTGCTGACCAGCAGTTATCAAAGCAGATGGGCTTCACACCACAGTATTTCTCATTCAATACTGAGGGTGGTCGCTGCGAAGAATGTAAGGGTGCAGGTGTCATTACAGTAGAGATGCAGTTTATGGCAGACCTTGTCTTGGAGTGTGAGGAGTGTCACGGACAACGTTTCAAACGTGAGATTCTCGACGTACAGTTCCAAGGTAAGAATATCAATGATGTCTTGAACATGACTGTGTCTGAGGCTATTCAATTCTTCAGTGAGTACAAACGCAAAGCGATTGTCAACAAACTTAAACCGTTGGAAGATGTTGGATTAGGTTACATCAAACTCGGACAAAGTTCTTCTACCCTCTCTGGCGGTGAAAACCAACGTGTAAAACTCGCCTACTTCATCGGACAGGAACAGCAAGAACCAACACTCTTCATCTTTGATGAGCCAACAACAGGTCTACACTTCCATGATATCGATCGTCTACTCCATGCTTTCAATGCGCTCATCGAACGTGGACATACGATATTAGTCATCGAACATAACCTCGATGTCATCAAGTGTGCTGACCATGTCATCGACCTTGGTCCTGATGGTGGCGACAAGGGTGGAAACCTCGTAATAGCTGCAACACCAGAAGAGGTGGCTCGCTGCAAGGAGAGTTTGACAGGTAAGTATTTAGCTGAAAAGCTAAAGTAGATGAACTTCTATAACTTAGCGTAGCAAGCCCCTAATCAAATAAGCACTATGTGTTTAAGACTGTGTAGCCCGTTTTTGATAATAAATTGCACACCTTCTAATAATAGATTACAAGGTATTTAGTGCTTAGCACCATTAGTGCGAACGCTCCGCACAACATGTGCGGGGCGTTCGCACATTATGTATTAGGCTACAATACGTTGATTAAAGGATGCAAAGAAGGAAGGATTATCACCCTTATAATAAGAGAGTAAGACGCTAACCGACTTACTTATACGATAGAGATATTGGTCATTCAAATATGATTACATGATAAAAGAGGGTGTGTCAAAATGCAAATTAATAACTTGACAACTTTCAATCTATAAGTAGGATTCTTCTAAAGGCAAAGAAAAGACCATTTCTTTACTCAAAATCGAGTATAGAAATGGTCATTTTTTATTAGATTGTTTCAAACTGTAAGATTATCAAAATGATATTTGTATTTTGACACACCCTCTTTCTTATAGCATTGATCAAATATTTTATAAAACCCACCAAGATTCATTTGGTTATTTGACAATGCTCTAAATACTCAAAATCAATTAGCTATAATTCCCTTATAAGAGGTCTATCATTTTATATTAAGACTTCGTTACACGCTCCAGCCACTTCACCATACCGAACATAACAACCATAGAAATGAAACATACGATGGCAAAAACAAGCCAACAAGTCCAAATTGACCACTTGTTATACATCAATGGACCAATCCAAAGGAAGCCATTACCAACAGCAGTAGCACCTAACCATAAACCCTGACAAAGTCCCTGAAGATTCTTAGGAGCAACCTTACTTACAAAACTCAGACCCAGTGGAGAGATAAACAACTCAGCAACGGTCAGGAAGAAGTAAGTAAGGATAAGAATCATCGGACCAGCCTTCATCGTTGCACGGACAGCAGGCTCAAGAGAAGTGAACTGCTCAGCTGAAGGATAATTATGAACCAGTGAAAATCCCATTAAGAAAAGATAAGCAAAACCAGCGATACCCATACCATAGGCAATCTTACGAGGTGTAGAAATAGGCTTACCTTTCTTGGTGAAATAGGCAAAGACCCACATAATCAATGGGGTAAGAGAGATTACAAAGAATGGGTTTACTGCCTGCCATATCTCCGGTGCTACAGAATCTGTATTGACGAAATCACGCGCAAAGAAAGAGAGGCTCTGACCATTCTGATGGAATGAAAACCAAAAGAACACACTAATACCCAATACAGCAAAAAGAGCATACATACGCTGCTTAATTTCCTTTGCCATTGACGCCTTCTCCTCATCAGTATACTCAACATTAACTATCTGCTCCTTCTTGCCAGGCATTGGGAAGAGTTTCTTTGAACTCATGAAGATAATAAGAGAAATGAGCATGGTAACAACACTGGCAATAAAGCTATAATGAACACCAGTATTGAACACATCAAGATAATGAGGACAGAATGATGCCAAATCAGCAGAATTACCACCTACCTTGGTTGCAAGTTCCTGCAAATTACCGAGATTGTCACCAATAGTACCATTGATATATTTATGGCAAAGCTGTGGTAGAGCTGCATCATAAGTTAGACCATTGCGCCCCAGCCACCAGCTACGCAATACAGGAGCTATGAATGGAGCTGCCAATGCACCCAAATTAATGAATACATAGAAAATCTGGAAACCTGCATCACGCTGTCCCTGTGCCCATTTCAAACGCTCGGGTGAAACTTTTGCCGCTTCAGTCTCAAAATCATCATACATCTGACCGACGATTGCCTGTAAATTACCTTTAAACAATCCATTACCAACAGCAATCAATACCAAAGCAAAGATAGTGAAAGCAAGCAGATAGGAATTATTTTCAGGTGTAGCAAGAACAGGGATAGACAACGCTACATACCCCAGTGCCATCACGACAAGACCACTTTCAATAGTACGCTGATAGTTTTGTGTACGGTCAGCAATAACACCACCAACCAAGCTCATGACATAGATTGCTGCCAAAAAAAGTGATGCAATCAGACCCGACGTTTCGTCTGACAGACCGAACTTAGAACACAAGAACAATGCGAGAACCGCATTCATAATGTAGTAACCGAAGCGTTCGCCCATGTTACTGAAGGCTGCTTGAAGCAATCCTTTTGGGTGATTTTTAAACATAGCTTATCTTATTTAGTTTTGATTATATCAAAAAGGTAGGTAGCCTTAACAACGATATTACCATAGTTAGACTTACCAAAATAGTCTTTCTTTGAGCTTCCATAGATATTACTCAATCCATAGTAGTAACGGGCTTCAAGCAGGAAATGACCTACATGTCGGTTGCTATACTCTAAACCTAAGCCTGCTGCAATACCGTAGTCTAACTTCTTTTCTACTGGCATTGATTCCTGTGCTGTTACCGCATTGCTTCGCCCTGTACCATCAGTTGCAAGGTTAGGAGTATCATAGTTCTTAGAAGTTGACTCTCCAAGGTAGAGTCCTAACTGCGGTCCTGCTTGGAAGAAGAAGTTAAAACCGTTCTGTTCACGCCCCCATGCGAGGTGTGCAAAGACTGGAATCTGAATATAGTTAACAGTGCGTGAATACGCTTCAGCAGCCCCATTAGAGTTGATAACAGGCTGATCCGTACCAGTCAAAATCTTCTCCTTCCATCCGATTGAGGCATAGTTCACCTCACCATAGATAGAACAAATAGTATTAAAGTACTTCTCGCATACATAACGAACACTCAATCCTCCAGTTACTCCACCATGCATAGATTGTCTTACACTCGGAGTGAAGCCCACATTAGAGAGTACGTAACCACCATTTACACCAATAGCAAAGTCATTACGATGGTCTCCTATCTGCGCTGCAGCAGTCAACGGCAGCGCAAGTAGGATAACAACTAATAATCTTGAGATTCTATTCTTCATCTTTGAATAAGGTTCTCTACAGCAGTTTAATAGACAAGATTCTCCATTGTCTGGTCTGTCTTGAAGTGAACCAGCTGGAAGTTATCATTGATATATCCGCCCTGTCCTACACGAACAAAGTCATAACGTGTCTGCAATGGACGATACTTAACCTCGGCAGCAGTACCCTTAAAGTTCTTTCCATTAGCCTTCAAGCCGCGTACAAAGAACTCTGCTTGATCATAACCAGTGATTGCCATACGTGGAATATACTGTCTTGACATTGGCTCACCATACTGCTCTGTATACTTTGCTTCGAGCTCCTTGGTCTTATCCGCTGCCTTATTATAATAATAGGTAGATGGGATATAAGTGTTATACTTGAAGTATTGATCAAGATAATAATCCTGATAAACAAACCACTGGTTGTAACCATAAAGGCTAATCGCAATGCCAGGACGCGCTTTCTTCAGCTGAGCAAGTTTATTAAAGACCTCATTCAACTGTGGACTTTTCTCTGAATTAAGAATCACAACATTAGGACGAGTAGCATCAAAATGCTTTGAAAAGTCTGCATTAGATGACTTTAAACTTGTGAGATTATACTTGATTTTCTGTAAATCGAGCTGCTTTCTCAAGCTTGTTGTGAACTCACCCACCTGACTTGTCTCATCCTTACAATTAATAAAGATTGGATGATGTGACTTCTGGAAACGCTCTAAGAAAGATGCTATCGCCTTATTTGTCAACGAAGCCTCCGTCTGATATACTTGGAAAATATTAGGATTTGTTTCTACATCATTGCCTGATATAGAGAAAGGAATAACGAGTTTAATATCGTACGCACGGCAGAAGTCCGCCAATGGTTTTACCTGTTCTGAATAAAGAGGGCCAAAGATAACATCTAACTTTGAAGCATTTGGCTCAAGCAAGGTATTACGGATATCAGCACCCTTAGGCACATTCCAAGCGTGAACCTCTGTTGTAATTCCCTCACTCTTCAACTGATTAAGCGCCAACAAGACACCACGATAGTATTCAACCATACGTTTTCCATCTCCATCTTGATTATGCAAAGGAAGCATAACACCAACTCGAATAGCATTAACAGCCTTTACAGGAGCCTGAGCAACAGTAGACTTTGCAGCAGTTTTCTTGTCCGTCTTACCTTTCACAGAACCATCTGGAAGGAAATCGCCCTCCTTTGAATATGGGACAAAGATTAAATCACCTTTCTTCAGTTCATAACCTGCCTGCTTCATTGCAGGATTAGCATCAAGAAGTTGGGGAATAGTAACACCATATTCTTTAGCAATACCAAAGATGGTTTCCTTACGTTTCACCTTATGTTGATCACGCCATTGAACACTTTGAGCCAACACGCTATAACTAAAAGTCATAGCCAAAAATAGCATAAGATATTTTAAATAATTTCTCATAAACATACTTTTGTTTTCAATCAGTAACAAATTACAACTGCAAATATACAAAAGAAATCTGTAATCAAAAGATGTAGAATGATAAAAAACACAAAAACGATTACAGCATTTCATTTATTATTGCCAAATAAAGCATTCTTGTCTGAGTTTCCAATAATCTCTTAGCAGATATTATTTTACGACATCAATCACCCTTTCCTACCATTTTCTTTCATGGTACTGATGCTCAACACCCGTGGTGCGAAGTATCAACACCAATGGTGCTAAGGGTAAGCACCAATGGTGCGGACTATTAAACACCTTACAAAATATTGTTAGAACTAAGCCACTTCGTTGTTAGAAAAAGAGTTAGAACACCCCACCCGAACAAGACAGAATTGATATAAGCCTTCCTTTCTCAAAGAGAATACAATATTGTCAGTTCTTAAGAAGTGCCATAGCAAGAGAATATACTATTTAAGTTTTAGCAGATAGAAATACATATTATTATCCTATTCAGGCACATAGATTTACTTGTTTGTATGGGAAAAATTGTGTAAATTTGCACGATTATACATTTTTCAAGGTAACATCAAACGAACTATTGGAATGAAACAATATAAATTTAGACTATTGGGGGTGATGGTGTCTATGCTTCTCTCTTCTATAGCATGGGCACAAGATTGCCAGCCCTCAGGTAAATATACCGATGCAAATGGTGAAACCAATACTATTGCCGCAGGTGATACTTATGTTGGTTCGGCTCCTTTGACAATTGCGTTCTCAGCCAATCCACCTACAACAAAGGACGCAGCAACCCATTACGAATGGCACTTCTTCAATCAAAATAACCCACGTTCGGCTTTTCTTATCCGTTATGATGAGAATACCGAATACACCTTTACAGAGGCAGGAACAACGAGAGTTGTGCTTTATGAAATCTTGAATAATGACACCACACGCTACAATGCTATTAGTTTCTCCATCAGTGAGAGTAGCCTACAGATGCCTAATGCTTTCTCACCCAATGGAGATGGTATCAATGATATCTATCGTGCAAAGCCTGGATATAAGAGTATTGTAGAGTTTAAAGCTATCATCTTTAACCGTTGGGGACAAAAGATATACGAATGGAATGACCCTGCTGGTGGCTGGGATGGTAAGTATAAAGGCAAAGACGTTGCCCAAGGAACTTACTTCGTCAATGTAACCGCCAAAGGAGCTGACGGCAAAGAGTTCCACATCCGACGAGATGTTAACCTTCTCAGAGGTTACACACAGTCGACAAGGTGATGTTGGATGGGTGGTAGGTGGTGAGTGATGGGTGGTGATGAATAGTATTTTTCATCGGTGGTTATCTTCAAGGAAACCATCAACACAGTACTAATCATCAACACCCATCACCAAACAACAAACACCCAACTATCCATCAACACCAAACATTTAACACCAAACATTCAACACCAAACATTCAACACCAAACACCCAACAACCCCATGAACGAGAAAATAGAAGTCTTCGGAGCCAGAGTACATAATCTGAAGAATGTAGACATAATTATCCCACGCAACTCACTTACAGTCTTCACTGGACTATCTGGTTCAGGAAAGAGTTCGCTTGCTTTCGACACTATTTTTGCCGAAGGTCAGCGTCGATACATTGAAACTTTCTCTGCTTACGCACGCAACTTCCTTGGAAACATGGAGCGTCCAGACGTAGATAAGATTACAGGACTATCCCCTGTCATCTCCATTGAACAGAAAACAACCAATAAGAATCCCCGCTCTACCGTTGGTACAACTACAGAGATATATGACTACCTCCGCCTTCTCTTTGCACGTGCAGGTGAGGCATACTCTTATATGAGCGGTGAAAAGATGGTGAAATACACCGAGGAAAAAGTGGTGGACATGATTATGTCTGATTATCAAGACCGCAAGATATATATTCTCTCACCACTTGTTCGCAACCGTAAAGGTCATTATCGTGAGCTCTTTGAGCAGATGCGACGCAAGGGTTACTTGTATATTCGTGTCGACGGAGAGGTACAAGAACTTACACGTGGTATGAAGGTTGACCGTTACAAGAACCATAATATCGAGGTTGTTATCGACAAGATGAAACTCGGTGGTACGGAGAATAACACGCTACGTGAGCGTTTGGCAAAGACCGTTTCAACGGCAATGAAGCAAGGAGAAGGCTTGATAATGATTCTTGATAACGAACGAAATGAAGCCAAATACTTCTCTAAACGACTAATGGACCCAGTCACTGGAATAGCATACAAAGACCCTGCACCAAACATCTTCTCGTTCAACTCACCCGAAGGAGCCTGTCCACAGTGTAAAGGTTTGGGTGTGATTGATGAGATTGACTTGAAGAAAGTGATTCCAGATGACAAACAAGACATTTATAGTGGTGCAATAGTTCCTTTAGGGAAATACAAGAACCAGATGATATTCTGGCAGATAGACGCCCTCTTAAAGAGGCATAATTGTGACCTCAAGACCCCTGTCAAGGATATTCCAAAGGAAGCTATGGATGAGGTTTTGTATGGTTCTTTGGAAAAGTTGAAGATTGCTAAAGAGCTTGTACATACCACCTCCGATTACTTTGTGTCCTTTGATGGTATCATTAAGTATCTCCGTACGGTTATGGAGAACGATGATTCCTCAGCTGGAAAGAAGTGGGCAGACCAGTTCATAGCCGAAGCACAATGTCCAGAATGTCATGGTCATCGCTTGAATCGTGAGGCTTTGTCGTATAAAATATGGGATAAAAACATTGCTGATCTTGCAGAAATGGACATCACTGAACTGAAAGACTGGGTTGATCATGTTGAGGAACACATGAGCGAAAAGCAGCGTACTATTGCCGTTGAAATCATAAAGGAGATTCGTAAACGTATAAACTTTCTACTCGATGTGGGTCTTGACTACCTTGCATTAAACCGTCAAAGTGCCACGCTATCTGGTGGTGAGAGCCAACGTATTCGCCTTGCAACACAGATTGGTTCACAACTTGTCAACGTGCTCTACATTCTCGATGAGCCTTCTATCGGTCTTCATCAACGCGATAACGAGCGTCTTATCAACTCTCTGAAAGAGTTACGTGACATGGGAAACACGGTTATCGTTGTTGAACACGATGAAGACATGATGCGTGCTGCGGACTGGATTGTAGACATCGGGCCAAAAGCTGGACGCAAAGGTGGCGAGGTTGTCTTTCAAGGAAAGCCTGCAGACATGCTCAAGACACACACACTCACAGCACAATACCTGAATGGTGAACGTGCCATTGAGCTTCCTAAGGAGCGCAGAGAAGGAAATGGAAAGACCATCCAACTCACAGGTTGTAAGGGTAATAACCTAAAAGACGTGAACGTAACCTTCCCACTTGGCGAACTAATTGTCGTCACTGGTGTGTCTGGTTCAGGTAAGAGTACCCTCATCAATGAGACCTTGCAGCCTATACTTTCACAACACTTCTACCGCTCACTGAAACGTCCTATGCCTTACGGAAAAATTGAAGGCATAGATAACATTGATAAAGTGGTGAACGTTGACCAAAGTCCTATCGGCCGTACTCCACGCAGTAACCCTGCAACTTATACAGGTGTGTTCTCCGACATACGCCAACTCTTCGTCAATCTTCCCGAAGCTAAGATTCGTGGTTACAAGCCTGGACGATTCTCTTTCAATGTGAAAGGAGGACGCTGTGAGACCTGTGGAGGTAATGGTTACAAAACCATTGAAATGAACTTCCTACCTGATGTGATGGTGCCATGTGAGGTTTGTCACGGCAAACGCTATAATCGTGAGACATTGGAAGTGCGTTTTAAGGGTAAATCCATTGCAGACGTATTGGATATGACAGTCAATATGGCTGTAGAATTCTTTGAGAACGTACCACAGATACTGCCGAAGATCAAGGCATTACAGGATGTTGGTTTGGGCTATATCAAGCTTGGACAAAGTTCTACTACCCTCTCTGGCGGTGAGAGTCAGCGTGTTAAGTTGGCTACAGAACTTGCAAAGCGTGACACAGGTAAAACACTTTACATCCTTGATGAGCCTACAACTGGTCTTCATTTTGAAGATATACGTATCTTGATGGACGTATTACAGAAACTTGTTGATCGTGGCAACACCGTTATCATCATCGAACACAACCTCGATGTCATCAAACTTGCAGACTACATCATTGACATGGGACCAGAAGGTGGTCGTGGTGGCGGTCGCATGTTGAGTTGTGGTACACCAGAGATTGTGGCAAAGAACAAAGAGAGCTACACTTCTCGCTTCCTTGCTAAAGTACTAAAGTAAGACATATTCTATAGGCAATAAAGAAAGAGTTTTCAATTCTTTTCTTTGGATAATTGATAAATTAGTCCTAATTTTGCCAAAGGACAGAAGTAAAGGACAGCTATACAACGGTACAGACTGTCCTCCTTACTGTACAATCCATTTGGAAATTAACACATTGTCTATATCACCTAAAATTATGGATAAGAAAGAATACTTACGTTCATGGGCTGAAACCTATAAGAACGACCTAACAAACAACATTATGCCTTTCTGGTTGAACCATGGTTGGGACAAGGAGAATGGCGGTATATACACCTGCTTAGACCGTGATGGTTCATTGATGGACACGACCAAGTCGGTGTGGTTCCAAGGCCGATGGGCATTCATCTGCGCCTTTGCATACAACAATGTAGAGAAGAATCAGGAATGGCTTGAAGCATCAAAGTCTGCCATTGACTTCATTGAGAAGCATTGCTTTGACGAGAATGGACACATGTATTTTGAAGTAACAGCAGAGGGTAAGCCGCTGCGTAAGCGTCGCTATGTTTTCTCAGAGACTTTTGCTGCAATAGCCTTTGCCGAATACTCTTTGGCTACAGGTGACAAGCATTATGCAGAAAGAGCGTTGCAGGTATTCCACGATGCACAGCGTTTCCTCTCTACTCCGGGCTTCCTTCCTGCTAAATATGAAGCTGGTGTAGAGATGCAGAGCCACTCTATCATTATGATTCTCATCAACGTTGGCTCACGTCTACGTGCAGTGATTGACGACCCAACACTAACCCAGCAGATTGATGAGTCTATCTCATTGCTCCGTCGCTATTTCATGCACCCAGAGTTTAAGGCATTGCTTGAAACAGTCGGTCCTAAGGGAGAGTTCATTGATACCAATGCAGCACGTACTATCAACCCTGGTCATTGTATTGAAACTGCATGGTTTATCATGGAGGAAGCTAAGTTGCGCAACTGGGATAAAGACTTACTCGACACCGCCCTCACCATCTTCGATTGGTCATGGAACTGGGGATGGGACAAGCAATATGGCGGTATCATCAACTTCAGAGACTGTCGTAACCTCCCACCACAGGACTACTCGCAGGATATGAAGTTCTGGTGGCCACAGTGCGAGACTATCATTGCCTCCCTCTATGCTTACCTTGGAACAGGCAACGAGGAATATCTCTATCGTCATCAGCGCATTAGCGAGTGGACATACGCTCACTTCCCTGATCAAGACCATCCTGAGTGGTATGGTTACCTACATCGTGACGGAACCGTTGCACAGCCTGCAAAGGGTAATATCTTCAAGGGGCCGTTCCACGTTCCACGTATGATGATTAAGGGCTATATGCTCTGTCAGGAGATATTGAAGACTATGGAATAGTCTAAGATACCAAAGAATAAAAAAGAAAACTCCCATAACATTACCAACAATGGTTTGTTATGGGAGTTTTTTATAATACTTATTATGACCTTTTTAGACCATTTTCTACTGACGTATTAACGCTCCGCACACATCGTGCGGATGCTTAGCACCCTATGTGCTAACGGCTAACACCAATGGTGCGGAGTACTTAACACCTAACAATATGTTGTTAAAATGAGTATTATTTGTGGTTAGAGAAGAGTCATACTACCCTAAAACGGAAAGCATTAGATAGTATTAAGAATACCCTCACAACCATCTTCAATTAAATCAAGAGCTAAGTTAAAATCTTCTGCATCACCATAATAAGGATCAGGAACACAAGTAGCAGAAGGATGTTGAGTAAAGAAATCTGCCATTCGTACGACCTTTTCTCGTGCCGCTTCATTAGGTGCCTGAGACGTAATATTACGATAATTATCCTCGTCCATTACGACAATCTTATCGAATAACTCAAAATCTCTACGTGCATCAAATTGACGAGCACGATGATCAACGTTATATCCACGCTGTCTACCATGTTCACGCATGCGCTTATCAGGTAACTGTCCAACGTGCCAATTACCAATTCCCGCAGAATCAATCATATATCGGTCTGCACAGCCTCGTTCCTCAACAAGATGTTGCATCACTGCATGTGCAGCCGGAGAGCGACAAATATTACCTAAGCAAATAAACAAAATACTCACTTTTTCATTTGTTGTCGTATCCATATTCATCTTATACTTGTGACAGATTATCCACTGTCTATTGATTAATTTGATTTATTCTTATTAAGATAATAAAGTATGAGTTCTCTTTTAGGAGAACGCATAACTTATTTTACCTCACCTACTCCAAACAGATTCTTTATTTCGTTTAGATGTTCTAAAGCTACTTCCCTACCTTGATCGTAGGTAACTTGCATCATTGCTGGGTCGTGTGAGAAATGTCCTATTGTTAGCTTTGCTTTAGGACGAAGCACTAAGGTGTTAAGCTTCTTTTCTTCTTCACGGACGTATGCTAACTGCTCATTATACATGATATGGCGTTGCTCCAAAGCTTTTACGACACGTGGATGACGATGCAACCACATACGCATAAGAGGCATCAGTGAGTTTGGCTCCTTCACAAAACCCTCTGGTTGAGTAAGAACAACCAAATTACGCTCATAGCCTTGCTCCTGAAAGAAGCGGAGAGGGATAGAATCTGCAATACCACCATCCAAAAGTTTCTTCCCTTCTACCGTCACAATACGAGCAGCAATAGGCATAGATGCCGAGGCACGAATATACTCTAAACAATTATTATCAACCTCCATCAGTCGCTTATATTCCGCTTTACCTGTTCCAACGTTTGTACATACAGCCCAAAACTCCATTGGATTCTCACGGAAAGTATCAACGTCGAAGTAATCAATATGACGAGGCACATAATGGTAAGCGTATTCACCACCATAGTAATCACCTGTTGTTAAGAGTGAACGCAAAGAAGCATAACGCCAGTCGTTTACCAACTTCTTGTTGTATCTTATTGCCCGTCCTGGCTGCTTTGACTTCATATTACAACCAAAAGCTGCACCCGCAGAAACGCCAATAACGCCATCGGGCCATATATTATTTTCCATCAGAACATCCATTACACCAGCAGAAAACAATCCACGCATGGCTCCTCCTTCTAATACAAGTCCTTTCTTCATTCTGTTTTATCCTTTAAATACTGCCTTTTTATAATGTTCTATTCTGATAATTAGAGATATAAACAATGCTATCGTAGTAAAACAAAGGTTACCATAAAGGTAACACCTTACTTTTGTTTTCTCTTTGCCAATGCAGCGATAGCATCAAAACTGTAAACGAGTGTGCCACTGGTAAAAGTCGTTGTTTCAATCTTAAAAGAACGATATTTCCGAAGACAGTCAACAAATGCTTCTGGAGTCTGAACGAAGGCAGAGTCAGTCTGCTTACTGATACCCGGCTTATAACTGAATCGTCCAACCTCTTCTCCATACGCATAGACACGAACAAAGTTGGTTGTATCATAACTGTTACCCGCAAACTGTTCGCCATCACCAAGAATCATACATGCTTCAACACCTACACGTCCAAGATAACGTACACGAATGTTCATACGATTAGAAGGTGTTATCTGCGACTTCTTGTTTGGAGCACTCTGCATATTGGCTACTGCAGAATCGTTGAGATAGGTCCATGAAGAAACATACGTCCCATCACCAGACGAATTACTATCAAGATCGACAGCCAACATTGTGTCGACTTGTGTTGTATCATAATGCCCTACTCCACGCGAAGAACAGCCAGAGCAAGACATAAAAGCTACTGCAGAGATAGCCACAAAGACTAAGGGCAGTAACTTCATTGAATGTTGTTTCATCTTTAAAAAGCTAAAGGGGTTAAGGGAGTTAGAAGGAGTTAAGACCATATTTCCTAATCCTTGCTTTGGAAGTCAAGGGAGTTTAGTGAAAGGTATCAACCTCAACAATGATAATTGTTAACTAAACTCCTTCTAACTCCCTTAACTCCTTTAACCCCAGAAGACTATTAATATTCTCCCCAAGCCTTGATATCAATGTCATCTAAGCTGACATTGCAGAAGGCAGAGATAAACGCACTTGCCAATCGGCTATTTGTAATCAATGGTACATTGAGGTCGATTGCTGCACGACGGACCTTATAACCATTGGTCAACTCACGCGGAGTAAGGTCCTTTGGCATGTTCACAACCATGTCTATTTTCTTCTCATGTAAGAGATCGAGTGCCTGTGGATGTTGTCCTTCATCCGAAGGCATATACACACATGTATTCTCAATTCCGTTCTCTGCGAGATACTTTGACGTACCGACTGTTGCATAAAGTTCATAACCATGCTGCTTCAACATCTTTGCAGCATCAAGCATTTCAGCCTTCTGCTTTGCGCCACCTGTTGACAACAAGATTGTCTTCTTTGGTATTCTAAGACCTACAGACAGCATAGACTTTAACAAAGCTGTAGAGGTATCATCACCCAAACAACCAACCTCACCTGTAGAACTCATATCAACGCCCAATACTGGGTCAGCCTTCTGTAAGCGGTTGAAAGAGAACTGAGACGCCTTAATACCTACGTAATCAAGGTCGAAGAGGTTCTTATTAGGCTTCTCAACAGGTGCACCGAGCATAATCTTAGTAGCCAAGTCGATGAAGTTGAGCTTCAACACCTTACTAACGAATGGGAATGAACGGCTCGCACGGAGGTTACACTCAATAACGAGGATATCGTTATCACGTGCCATAAACTGAATGTTGAATGGTCCGTTGATATGCAACTTCTTCGCAATCTGACGACTGATACGCTTAATACGGCGCATAGTTTCAACATAAAGTTTCTGAGGTGGGAACTGAATTGTAGCATCACCAGAGTGAACACCAGCAAACTCAATATGCTCAGAGATAGCGTATGCCAAGATCTCACCATCCTGTGCAACAGCATCCATCTCAATCTCCTTTGCATGTTCAATGAACTTACTTACAACAACAGGGTGGTCTTCGCTGACGTTAGCAGCCAACTGAAGGAAGCGAGTGAGCTCATCTCTATTAGAACAGATATTCATAGCTGCACCAGAAAGTACGTAAGATGGACGTACAAGTACTGGGAAGCCAACACGGTCAACGAACTTATCTATATCGTCCATACTTGTCAACGCACTCCATTCTGGCTGATTGATACCATTCTCTGTGAGCATTGACGAGAACTTAGCACGGTCCTCAGCGTTATCAATATCCTTTGCTGATGTTCCAAGAATAGGCACATTCTCCTCATCAAGATACATAGCAAGGTTATTTGGAATCTGACCACCTGTTGATACAATCACACCATGTGGGTTCTCTGCATCAATGATATCCATAACACGTTCGAAGGTCAACTCATCGAAATAGAGGCGATCACACATGTCATAATCCGTTGACACTGTCTCTGGGTTATAGTTAATCATGATAGAACGATAGCCCTGACGGCGGATGGTATTCAATGCCTGAACACCACACCAGTCGAACTCTACAGAACTACCAATGCGGTAAGCACCTGAACCAAGTACGATAACTGAGTTACGATCATTAGGGAACGTAACATCTGAAGCTACACCAGCGTATGTAACATAGAGGTAATTGGTCTGTGCAGGATACTCGGCAGCCAACGTATCTATCTGCTTAACAACAGGAAGAATACCAAAGCTCTTACGCAGACGACGAACGATTCTCATCGCTTCGTGCATCTTCTTGCACTCTTCCTCCAACCCAACAGCACGTGCGATTTGGAAGTCAGTAAAGCCATAAACCTTTGCTGTACGCAGAAGTTCCTTATCAAGTGTATTGATATTCTTAGTTTTCAGTTCCTCATCAATATCTATGATATGCTTGAGTTTATTAAGGAACCAACGGTCAATCTTGGTTAATTCGTGAATCTGGTCAACCGTATAGCCCTTGTGCATCGCCTTAGAAATAAGGAACACACGCTTGTCGGTAGGTTCACGCAACGCTGCATCAAGATCGTCTATCTGCAATTCTTTGTTCTCAACAAAGCCATGCATACCCTGTCCTATCATACGAAGACCCTTCTGAATGGCTTCCTCGAAGTTACGGCCAATAGCCATTACCTCACCAACAGACTTCATACTTGAGCCTAACTCCCTATCAACACCACGGAACTTACTAAGGTCCCAACGTGGAATCTTGCAAACTACATAGTCGAGTGCTGGTTCGAAGAAAGCTGAAGTAGTCTTTGTAACAGAGTTCTTCAACTCAAAGAGTCCATATCCCATACCCAACTTAGCAGCAACGAAAGCAAGAGGATAACCAGTTGCCTTGCTGGCAAGAGCTGAAGAACGAGACAAACGAGCATTTACCTCAATAACACGATAATCCTCACTCTCTGGATCGAAAGCATACTGAACATTACATTCACCAACAATACCAATATGACGTACTATCTTTATAGACAGTGCACGAAGCTTATGATACTCGCTGTTAGAAAGGGTCTGAGATGGTGCAATAACGATAGACTCACCTGTATGAATACCAAGTGGGTCGAAGTTCTCCATGTTACAAACTGTGATACAATTATCGTAACGGTCACGAACAACCTCGTACTCTATCTCTTTCCAACCCTTCAAACTCTTCTCTACCAAAACCTGAGGAGAGAACGAGAAGGCCTTCTCACAGAGTGTATTCAGTTCTTCCTCATTATCGGCAAATCCACTACCAAGACCACCTAATGCGTATGCAGCACGTACAATAACAGGATAACCGAGGTTCTTTGCAGCCACTCGTGCCTGCTGAATATCCTCACATGCCTCACTCTTGATTGTCTTTACATCAATCTCGTCGAGTCGTTCAACGAAGAGTTCACGGTCTTCAGTATCCATAATAGCCTTAACAGGAGTACCTAAAACCTTTACATTATACTTCTTCAGCACACCTGTCTTATCCAACTCAACACCACAGTTTAGTGCTGTCTGGCCACCAAAAGACAGGAGAATTCCATCAGGACGTTCCTTCTCAATAACACGCTCAACGAAGTAAGGTTGAACTGGAAGGAAGTAGATTTGATCTGCTACACCCTCAGATGTCTGTACGGTAGCAATGTTTGGGTTTATCAAAACCGTAGAAACACCCTCCTCGCGTAATGCCTTCAACGCCTGTGAACCAGAGTAATCAAACTCTCCTGCTTCACCAATCTTCAATGCGCCTGAACCAAGTATCAGGACTTTCTTTATTGACTCGTCTTTCATTATTTCAGTGTTTCTACAAATTTATCAAACATAAAGTAAGTATCAACCGGACCAGAGCAAGCCTCTGGGTGGAACTGTGAGGTAAACCAAGGATTCTCCTTATGGCGAATACCCTCATTACTTCCGTCATTCATGTTAACGAAGAGTTCCTGCCAATCCTTGTC
>FLSH01431371.1_pt1 | contig 32343 bp, 42 predicted proteins | sample 1550441 | NCBI WGS metagenome assembly FLSH01 (sample SAMEA4031756, study PRJEB14383) | metagenome | biome: human; feature: oral; material: saliva | place: Philippines | collected 2014 | reverse complement strand
GGGAATTCCGATTTATTTGAGTGTATTAAAATAATCACTTTGATATTGCCAAATAACCTCTAGCACCATATCCATATTTTTTAATACGTCCTCATTCCAAAATCGTATTACCTTAAATCCATTCATTTCAAGTGTTCTTGTTCGCTTCTCATCATAATGCTGCTGTTCAAAATGTTGAGAACCATCTAATTCAATAATGAGCTGAATTTCTATCGAAACAAAATCAACAATATATCCACTGATAATTTTCTGCCGTAGAAATTTTATGCCACAAAATCTTCTATTTCTTAAGTGATACCATAAATTCATTTCAGCATCTGTCATATTTAAACGAAGCAGACTTGAATAATGGCGCAATTTTTCCGTTTCTTTATATCGCATATTTCCTCCAAAAAGGAAACTTTATAGCGTATATGAAACAAAATGCTTGTTGTTTGTTGTGCTTTTTCGATGAAGATCACAAAAATAGTTTAGCTAGCTACATTTCTCTTGCAACTTCGTTGCAATCCATCCCTCAGTCGCTACGCGACAGCTCCCTCCGTAAACGGAGGGAGCGAAGAATGCTACGACATATAAAGCCGTGTATAAAGCTGCTCATGCTGCATTGCGCGAATATCATTCGCCAGCGTTGCCGCACCAAGCCATTCTTCGTCGGGTTCAAGGCTTAATTCCACCGCTTGCACGAGTGATCCTCGCAAGTCAAACAAAATATCTTGCCCATCCATTTGGCTGAGAGGAATTAGCTTCACGCCGTTAGTGATTGCACCAACTGCTGCATTGTAGTAGAACGCATAGAGCGTATCTGCTTTACTTAAACCCATGGCTTGAGCAACCATTGCAAACACTATCGGGAAATAGCCCTGCACGCGTTTTTCTGCAATCGCTTGCTGGTAAGCTGTGAGCAACGCATGTGTTTCGTAGCGAATAAAAATTTTCAGCAATCGTACGCCGAGTTTGAAACTCCCTTCACGACTTTCGCGTGCTACTTTGGTGGCGGAAAGTTGCCAATCCAGTTCGCACAAGCGGTCAAAATTCCCCTCACACATTGCATCGAACGCAAGGGAAAGATACGCCCCGTCGTTGTAAATCCAGTTCTGCAACAGCTGGGTTTGCACATATTCTTCGAGGGTCACTTTGTTTTCCACGATACCTTGCTGGACGAATGTTTCCAAGCCATTGGAGTGGTTAAATCCGCCAATCGGTAAAGTTGGATCGACCAAGTGCAACAATGCACCTAAATCTGACAGGCTTCGGTTTAATGCTGGTGCCAATTGCCGTCTCCGTGATGATGATATCCGTGATGATCATGAGAATGACTGTGCGAATGCCCGTGTCCTTGTGCCGAATTGGCACGCAAAGCTTGGCTTAAACGGCGTTCTGCTTTTTGTGGATGAAATCCCGCGGCTTGTAACCATTCAAACATCGGTTTGTCGTACGGCAGCGTAACTTCATCGCCATCTAAAAACAGCGGCGAATGTTTATTACCGATCTCATAACAAGCTCGAGCCATTTCTGGCAAGGTTTTCGGCGATAGCACAATCACGTCGCTCGGTAAAATTTCAATCGCAATCACTAATTCATCGCTGATAAACACCACATCATCGTGCTTTAAACGTTGCCCTTCTTTCAGTAAACGAAACGCCACTTCACGCCCCGTATTTGTGGTTTTACGCAAAATATTCCGTTCGCTTTCATACCACTGCAACGGCACACGTTCAATGGTTTGATGGGTAATTTTGCCTTCTGTTTGGAGGCTAACTAAGTCGCCTAAAATGGTATCCATAATAGGCAGAATGGGGGTGAGGATTTTCATTTTTGTATTACTTATTTTCTTCGCTAATTAAGGTTGCCCAATCTCCCCGCCTCTCTTTGATAAAGAGGGATTTTCTTTATAAATTTGCTGTCATCTGACTCATTTATATTTGCCATATCAAAGTAGAACAATGATATAAAATCTCGCTCGTTCTTTCCCCTCTTTAGCAAAGAGGGGGAGGGGAGATTTGGCAGAAGAAAAAAAGAGAAATTAGGTTATTTAGACCAATTTCGTGACGCCACAAAAATGGTTACAAAGTTGGCTTTGTTTCTCTTAAAACCTCATATTGTTCATTCATCTCTGCTGCCCAAGCGGTTAAATTTGGAAATTCTTTTGCAAGATCTAATCCAATTTTCTCTGCTCTAAACAAGAACCAATCAATGACTGCGACTGCCGTTAGCGTACCGATGTTTAATTCCGTGCCAAACGGTTTTAAATCTTGCTCAAGTCTTGCAAAACTTTGACGATTACGTTCGGTTAGTTGTTGATGGCGAGCTGTCCACCATTCGCTTTCAGGGCGAAGCATTTTTTCAGCCATCATCGGCACGGTATTTTCCATAATGCCATCGGCTAAATTATGCAACGCTAACGCTGCCCAGCGTGGTTTGCCGCTTTCTGGAATGAGTTTAGGCTCTACCTTGCCTTTTTGATCAAGATATTCACAAATCAGCAAACTGCCATAAAGCCAATTACCACAATTACGTTCTAACGCTGGCACTCTCCCCAGAGGATTTGCCTGATTATGCGGAGAGCTTGCATCAAATGATGAACTAATTTTAATCAATTCTGTTTTGTCTAATAGTTGTTGATATTTCAACGTTACCAGCACTTTACGTACATACGGGCTGGTGGTGGAGTACCAAAGTTTCATTGTAAATTCTCCTTAAAATTTGACCGATCTTTTCTAATTAGAACATGAAATATCGTTGTCCTAATGGCACCGTATCCACAGGTTCACAGGTAATTAGCTCACCATCTACACGTACTTCATAGCGTTCTGGATCCACCGTGATTTCAGGTGTCTCGTTGTTATGAACGAGATCTTTTTTACCTACACTGCGGCAGCCTTTGACGGCAATGGTTTCTTTGTGTAAACCGAATTTCGCACGAATATCGGATTTTTCAGCGGCTTGTGAAACAAAGAATACTGCTGTTTGTGCCGTTGCTAAGCCTTGTGCACCGTACATCGGACGGTAGAATACAGGTTGCGGCGTTGGAATTGATGCGTTCGGATCGCCCATTTTCGCGTAGCTAATAAAGCCTTTTTTAATTACTACTTCAGGTTTTACCCCAAAGAACATCGGTTTCCATAACACAATATCCGCAATTTTGCCCACTTCTAACGAACCAATATGATCTGCAATACCGTGTGCAATTGCTGGGTTGATGGTGTATTTCGCGATATAGCGTTTAATGCGGAAGTTATCGTTTCCTTCATTGCCTAACTCGCCACGTTGTATTTTCATTTTATCAGCGGTTTGCCAAGTACGAATAACGACTTCGCCAATACGTCCCATCGCTTGAGAGTCTGAACTCATAATCGAGAAGACGCCCATATCATGCAAAATATCTTCTGCAGCAATGGTTTCAGGACGGATACGACTATCGGCAAATGCCACGTCTTCTGGTACACGTTTATCTAAGTGATGGCAAACCATCAACATATCTAAATGTTCATCAATGGTGTTTTTCGTAAATGGACGAGTCGGGTTGGTTGAAGCAGGCAATACGTTTGGATACATCGCTGCTTTAATGATGTCAGGTGCATGACCGCCACCTGCACCTTCAGTATGGAAGGTGTGAATGACACGTCCGTCAATTGCTTTCATGGTATCTTCTAAGAATCCGCTTTCATTTAGCGTGTCGGTATGAATTGCCACTTGAATATCCATTTCATCTGCGACTTTTAATGCAGAATCGATTACTGCAGGCGTAGCGCCCCAGTCCTCATGGATTTTTAAACCTAATGCACCCGCTTCAATTTGTTCACGTAGCGGGTCTAAAGTTGAACAGTTTCCTTTACCAAAAAAACCTACGTTAACAGGTAAGGCTTCTGCCGATTGGAACATTCGTTCCATATACCACGCACCTGGTGTACAAGTGGTTGCGTGTGTACCATCAGCAGGGCCTGTTCCACCACCAATTAGCGTGGTAACGCCACTTTCAATCGCATGTTGTGCTTGTTGTGGACAAATAAAGTGAATGTGCGTATCGATACCGCCAGCGGTCGCAATTAAATGTGCACCGTTATGCACTTCCGTGCTTGCACCGATAATCATATTTGGCGTGACGTTATCCATGGTGTCCGGGTTACCTGCTTGTCCAATACCGACAATACGCCCATTACGAATACCAATATCGGCTTTGATAATGCCTAATTTAGCATCAATAATCATCACGTTAGCGATCACAAAATCTAATACATTTGGATTATCGCGAGTTGCAGTGCCGCTTTGTGCCATACCATCGCGTACACTTTTACCGCCACCAAATTTACACTCATCGCCTTTGGTCAATAAATCTTGCTCAATAGTTGCCCATAAATTGGTATCGCCCAAACGGACTTTATCGCCAACGGTTGGACCATAAGTTGCTACATATTGTGCTCTTGAAATTGTTAATGCCATTCTGCCCTACCTTATAATTTGCCATCAATTTGATTATGGAAACCGTAAATGATTTGGTTACCACCAAAAGCCACTAACTCAACCGTTTTGGCTTCGCCCGGTTCGAAACGCACCGCATTACCAGAAGGCACATTCAAACGCATTCCGCGCGCTAAAGTGCGGTCAAATTTAAGGGCATTATTGGTTTCAAAAAAATGGTAGTGAGAGCCAACTTGAATTGGGCGGTCGCCTGAATTAGTTACTTCGATTTTTACGGTTTTTCTGCCAACATTGGCGAGAATATCGCCTTCGGCTAATTGGTATTCGCCTGGGATCATATCTTTGTTCCTTATAGGGTGAGCTTTAGCCCACCATTGATATTTTTATTTGGTGGGCTAAAGCCCACCCTACGGTTATCTGATTGGGTTATGCACCGTCACAAGTTTTGTACCATCTGGGAAAGTCGCCTCAATCTGCACTTCGTGCACCATTTCAGCGACGCCTTCCATTACATCATCAACGGTTAAAAGTGTTGAGCCATATTGCATCACTTCAGCCACAGACATTCCATCACGAGCTGCTTCTTGCAAGTGGCTAGCGATGTAAGCGATGGATTCTGGGTAGTTTAATTTTAGTCCGCGAGCTTTGCGTTTTGCCGCCAATTCGCCCGCAAGAAAAAGCATCAGCTTTTCTTGTTCTCTTGATGTTAAGTGCATAATTAATTCCTTCTATTGTGATTTGCAAAAAGTTGTGAAAATTATACCGCTTGTACGGTTGTTTGTGTTAAGGGTTAAGCCATTTCAACCATTTTTCTTTATTGATATCAACCTTTTCAACCTTCGATTTCATCCATAAAATCAGCCAACTGGCGAGGATAAAACCGATGGTGTAAGGTGCGATGCCAAGGACAGAAAAGCCGAATTGGATTAACACCGCAAGCAAAGTGCCAACTAAGATATAAAAAAAGTGACACAACCGTTCGCCCGCAAAAGCACAGGCAACCAAAATTGGTGAAAAGCCGTATAAGCCGTTGGCAAGATTATTGTGTCCGACCGCCAATAAATGATGGGCAAATGCTGTTCCTAATACTGCGGCTGCCATACCGTACATAGCCGCCATGGGGGAGCTAATCGCAATTGCCACAAACAGCAAACCCCCCGTAATTACGCTTGAGCCGAAATTGACTTCCGCCCATGCGTAGAGTGGGCTTTGAATGGCATTAAAAGTATCAGTGTAATCGGATAGCTCAGGCGTAGTTTGTTCCAAACCAAAGAGTTGAAATTTAGCAGTGAGAAAACAAAGTAACCAGCAAGTTAGGACGAATGGGAAGGTGAACGCCACTTTTCGGCGTTGTAAAAAAGTGCGCATTATCAACGTGGCGACAACGGAAGCCAGAATACCCCACAGCCACAACAGAGGGCTCTCTGCACTCTCTTCTCCGAAGGTGAACATCACGCACATAAAGGCGAGTGAGCTATTAAAGCCGAATAACCCTTGTTGAATTTGTCTGATCGGGTATTTTAATGCACGTGCGGTCAGCGTGCCGACCAACGAGCCGAGAAAACACGCCACGCCGAGCGTCCAATGGCTAAAAAACATTGCGATCGTAATCACGAGCCCCGTTAATCCGTTTTCCTGCAGAAAGATCTGCCCAATACCTGTGAATGTTTCTTTAATGAGTGTTTGCATAACTTCCTCGTTTTTGTTGTTTTAAGAATTCTTCACATACTTTTTTCTTTCCTTCCGTTTGCAGAGGGAGGAAATGCGATCATAAACAAATCACCTCGTCCGCCAACGCCTCACTAAACGCCAAATCGTGGCTAGCGATCAGCATAGGCAACTCCAACGCTTGCAATAAAGCGGTCAGTTTTGCTTTGTTTTTTGCATCCAGCCCGTTGGTGGGTTCGTCTAACAGCAACATTTTCGGTTGCATAGCCAGCACGCCCGCCAAGGCGGTAAAATTTTTCTCTCCGCCTGAAAGTAAGTTCACGGGGCGATCTTTCAAATGCACAATGCCCAAGCGTTCCAGTTGCACCAAGGCGATTTGATAGGCTTCCGCCTTACTTTTGCCTTGGTTTAAGCAACCAAACGCGACATCATCTAGCACCGTTGGTCCAAACAGTTGGTCGTCTGCTTGTTGAAAGCAGATCCCGACTGTGCCACGCAACGGCATAAAATCCGCTTCTTGGCGGCAGCTTTTACCAAACCAGTTGATCTCGCCCGAATGCAGCGGCACAAAGCCAAGCAAGGCTAGCAATAGCGTTGATTTGCCCGTGCCAATTTCACCTTGCAAAACAAATTTTTGCTGGTCGGTAATTGAAAAAGTTAAGTCAGAAATCACCGCTTGTTGGTTGCGGTGAAGGGTTAAGTGATTGACGTTGAGTACCATTTTTTATTAAAGTTTAAATCCCCTCGCCTTCATCGCCATTTCCGCTTTTTCGGCTTTGAGCATCGCATGAATCAGCAACAGAGCTACCCGTTGGGCATAGACTTTCATCGTAAACAGGTTAAATTTTGGCTGAAACCCGCGGGCTTTCATTGCCATATCCATTTTTTGATTGAGTTCCGCCAGCAGAGAAATATAACGCACACTTAAAATAAACAGATGAATGAGCTTTTTCGGCAGCGGTAATTTGGCGATGGCTTGCACTAAAATAGTGTCAGTAATGTGGTGCAAAAACAGCCAAGTCGACAGCACAATCAGGTTCATTCGAAGTGTAATCAAAATCGCGAGATTTATCCCATTTTCATTCCAGCTCAGCCCATTTTCGCCTATTTTCCAGCTTAAAGTTGCCCACAGTAGCACAGAAAAAAAGTTAAACTTCAGCCAGCGTTTCAGCAAATGTTTCGGCTGATGACTATGCAAAAAACAGACGGCAAACAGCACGCAAGCGGTTAAAATTGCCAGTAGTTTTACCGATGTCAGGCTACTGACAATCACACCAAACAGGCAAACATAAACTATGCGATAGTGTGGCTCGAACCATTTTTTCACATTACTCACGATGCAATGTCTCAGGCATCATTTTAGCAAGGGTGAGCAACACCCCCACGCTAATCAGGCTATCAACCACAAATACGGGCAAGTGAGAGACGATGAGTAGCCCAATGAGATCAGCATACTGCTTACCACCATCCATCGCCAATACCAGAGAGGCAATCAGTGCGGAACCACCAACACCCAGCACACCAGCCAAAATACCTGCAGAAATTAACCGCTTGCGGGTAAGTTCTCTTAGTAGCGGTCGGCTCAAATAATGCATTACCAACGCAGGCAACGCCATAATGCAGAGGTTCACGCCTAACACAGAGAAACCGCCGAAGGAGAAAAGCAAAGCTTGCAACACCAAAGCAATCAAAAAAGCTGGAAACACTGCCCAACCGAGGAAAATGCCTGCCACGCCATTTAAAATCAAATGCACGCTACCGATGCCTACAGGAATGTGGATGGTACTTGCCACAAAAAAAGCTGCGGCAAAGAGTGCAGTGAGAGACAAATGGTCGGATTGCAGCCGTTTTAAGCCAAGTGCAATGCCCGCCACCGCTACGGCAGCCCAAACAATCAAGGTTTGACTGTGCAACACGCCTTCAGATAAATGCATTATTGCCCCTTCCTTGTTTTGAGCAGAGCAACCGTCCCGAAAATACCGAGAATATAACCAATGCCACCGAAAATATCTCGCCAGTAGATCTTATCTCGAAGCTGAGAGATCTCTTCTCGCAATAGTTGAATTTCTTGGCTAGAAACCGCTTGAGCCTGCATTTTCGTTACCTGCGTTTCCGCCCGATGCCCTTCCATTCCCTCAATAATCACACTGAATGTACCCTCTTGATTAAACGGCAAATTGAACCGTCCTTCACGGTCGGTTTTACCATAAACCACAGGATCAGTTTCACCCTGTTTCACCGCCTCCACATAAGTATCCACGGCAGGAGTCTGGTCGGAATAATATGCCTTACCCGAAATCGCCACACCATCATATTGGGCAGTAATGTGCAACGCATGGGCAAAAGTATTAGCAGAAAAAAATAGAAAAATGACCGCTTGTAAGAGTTTGTTTATCATCGACTTTATAGAATTATGGTACATCAAAGGTCAGCATATATTCATAAGAACGATCAGAATAATCAGGATTGCCTGCCACTTTTTCCTCGAATTCCGCCCACACTTTATTAAAGCCTTGGGTTGGGGTAAATTGGGCTATTCCTTGTGCATTTGAAAGATTAAAGGGCTGCTCTTCCCCTAATCCTACTTTAATGCCTTGAACAGGTTTACCTTGTTTTAAAACCAAAATATCGAGAACTTTACCTGCCTCAGGTTTAGAAAGTGGAACGAGCTCGTAGTCCATATGATGATATTTCATCGCATCATCATCCCATTTCACAATCGACTTACTTAATTTAATCGGGTTAATCGAAAACTCCGCATTAGGTACTTCTCGCTTCGTTTTCTCAACATACTTGCCACTAGGCAATTTAGACCAAATTCCATTGTTAAATAAGGTGTAATAAATTTTGGCTCCTTTATCACCAACAACTGCTTCCCCTTTATCACCTTGTTTCGCATAAAATTTAAACGTTGTGTCCTGAACTTGCCCTTGTTCATCAATATATCTCACTCGTTTTAATTTTGCTTGAGGATAAAACTCGGTTTGTTCGTGCCCAAATTTGACAACATAACGTTGAATTCCCCCCATATTTGATTCGGGTTCTAACCAGACATTGTGAGCCGAAGCCACACCAGAGAAAAGTAAAGTTGCGATAAGCGTAGATGTCAATTTCATTGCTAAAAATCCTCCTAGTGACAGAAATTAATGGGAATTATTACTTAGTTTTTTTAACTTTTAAAATTAGATATTTTTATCGTTAAATAAAGTTAGATTAAGGGAAATAAGTAGTCTGAGCTTACTTAAATTTTGCCAAATCATACCACTTCAAATATCTATTTTTTTGCCAACACAACTAAATGACGTTCACCAACTAACTCTGGCACTTGAAGCTTAATTACATCTAGTTGTTTTACAGATTGGTTGATTTCAGCAACCTCTTCAGGCTGGTATTGTCCTTTTAGGGCATAAAAACGACCGCTTGTATTTGGGAGGTGATAACACCAATTAACCATATCATTGAGGCTAGCAAATGCACGGCTTAATACGCCATCAAATTGCTTCTCTTGATACTCTTCTACACGACTTAGCACAGGCGTTACGTTAGTCAATTTTAACTCTCGCACCGCGTTTTTAATAAAAGTAATGCGTTTGCCAAGGCTATCAAGCAGTGTGAATTGTTTATCAGGGTTGATGATTGCCAGCGGAATTCCTGGCAAGCCAGGCCCTGTACCAACATCAATAAATTGATTACCTTCAAGATGCTGGCTAACCACAAGGCTGTCCATAATATGCTTGACTAACATCTCTTCAGGATCACGCACAGAAGTAAGGTTATATGCTTTATTCCATTTGTCTAAAAGTTTAACAAAATCAACTAGTTGCTGTTTTTGTTGTTCACTAATTTCAATCTTCGCTTGGCTCAGCAAGCGGTCTAATTTTTGGTTCATTTTACTATTTCCTACGTTTTATCTCTATTTTACGATGAAAAATAATACCGAATAATTTTATTTATATTACACAAAATGCCTTTTATTTGGGCATCCTAACGTTTAGGATGTTATCTATGCTGGCTATATTTCATTTTTTATATAGGAACTTTATTTCATTAACATGTTCTAATTACGTGCCCATAAATTATGGGTAATTAATAAAAGAGGATTTTATAATGAAATTTGTTAAATTTTTACCAGCACTTGCTACCGTTATTATCGCATTACCTACCTATGCAAAAGCAGCTCCAATGGTAACAGATAAAACGGTTGTTTATTCTTGTAATAAGAAAACTGTCACTGCAGTATATCAATTCGAAAACCAAGAACCAACTGGTGCAATGGTTAGTATCGGTAACAAAATTATCGCAAAAAATTTCACTCGTGATAAATCACAATCAGATTTTACGAGCTTTACTTCAGGTAAGTATGTGTGGAATGTGGATAGCGGTTTAACTTTAGATACGTTTGATTCTGTTTTCCCAGTTAATCTAGTTCAGAAAGGTAAAAATAGCGACCAAATCATCATAAAAAACTGCGATATCAATGCTGAAGCAACCAAAAAAGCAAATCTATAATTTTGATTAGATTAGCCTTTATCTTAGCCCTACTTATTCGTAGGGCTTTTTATTGCCAGACTTAGACTTTATCTAAACCTTACTTCTCACTTACAGTTCACTACGTTTAAGCATTCCTTGTTTTTTCAAGTTCACTAGCAAGATTGAAATGGCAGCCGGGGTAATACCTGAAATACGACTTGCTTGACCAATTGTCACAGGGCGATGTTGCATCAGTTTCGCTCGCACTTCGTTCGATAAACTTTCTACTTTGTCGTAGTCAAATTCCGCAGGGATCGCGGTATTTTCGTGGCGTTTATGACGTTCGATCTCTTGGTATTGATGCTCAATATAACCTTGATATTTGATCGAAATTTCCACCTGTTCAGCGGCTTCTTTATCTTCAATCGCAGGGGCAAACGGCGCAATTTGGGTTAAGGTTTCGTAGCTCACTTCAGGGCGACGGATTAAATCTTCACCGCTTGCTTCACGGGTTAATGGGCTGTTGAGCATCGCATTTAGCTCATCTAAATTCGCCATTTGCACGTGTGCCCAGGTCTGTTTTAAACGGCTACGCTCTTTCTCGATGTTTTCCATTTTTTCATTGAAACGCGCCCAGCGAGCATCATCAATCAAGCCTAAATCGTGTGCGATTGGGGTTAAACGCATATCGGCATTGTCTTCGCGCAGTAATAAGCGATATTCGGCACGAGAGGTGAATACTCGGTATGGCTCTTTGGTGCCCAGCGTGCAGAGATCATCTACTAATACGCCAGTATAAGCGAGGTCACGTGTTGGGTACCACGCTTCTTTGCCTTGCACTTGTAACGCAGCGTTGATCCCCGCGAGTAAACCTTGTGCAGCCGCTTCTTCATAGCCTGTTGTACCGTTGATTTGCCCCGCAAAGAATAAGCCTTCCACTGCTTTTGTTTCAAGGGTTGGTTTAAGATCGCGTGGGTCGAAATAGTCGTATTCAATCGCATAACCTGGTTTGATGATCCGCACATTTTCCAAGCCTTTCATTGAATGCACGATCCCCATTTGCACATCGAATGGTAAGCTGGTTGAGATCCCGTTTGGATAGACTTCTATCGTGCTTAAACCTTCTGGCTCTAGGTAGATTTGGTGGCTATTACGATCGCTAAAACGCATCACTTTATCTTCAATCGATGGGCAGTAACGCGGACCAACGCCTTCAATGATGCCTGTATACATCGGGCTACGATCAAGGCTATTGCGAATTAAATCGTGGGTTTGTTCATTGGTATGAGTGATATAGCACGGAATTTGGCGAGGGTGTAAATCCACGCTCCCCATAAATGACATCACAGGTAATTGTGCATCGCCGTGCTGTTTTGCCAAGACATCAAAATTGATGGTGCGCGCATCTAAACGCGGAGGGGTCCCTGTTTTTAAGCGATCAACACGTAAATTAAGATCGCGTAAACGTTGTGCCAACGTCGTGGCTGCAGGATCGCCCGCACGACCGCCTTCGTAGTTATCCAAACCGATATGGATCTTACCCGCTAAGAAAGTGCCCGCGGTTAAAATGACGCTGCGCGCTTTGAAGGTTAAACCCATTTTGGTTACTGCACCGCAAGCACGGTTATTTTCGATTAAAATATCAACGACTTCTTGTTGGAAAATATCTAAATTTGGCTGATTTTCAAGCGTAGTGCGAATCGCTTGGCGGTAAAGTACACGGTCTGCTTGTGCACGAGTTGCACGCACCGCAGGGCCTTTTGAGCTATTTAAGGTACGGAATTGGATCCCCGCTTTATCGGTTGCCAATGCCATAATCCCGCCCATAGCATCGATCTCTTTAACCAAATGCCCTTTACCTATCCCACCAATCGCAGGGTTACACGACATCTGCCCTAAAGTATCTACATTATGCGTTAAAAGTAAGGTTTTTAGCCCCATCCGAGCGGGAGCAAGGGCAGCTTCGGTGCCCGCATGACCGCCACCCACGACGATCACATCATAAATTTCATTGTAAATCATATCTCACCTATTCGCTTGTTTATTAGCGTTTTGAAAGCGATCATTTTACCTTAAAATAGCACGATCAGGAAAAGCATTTTTAGGTAACCTACCGATCAATTTGCTGATCTTACGATCGCTAATATTATAAAAGATCTTTATATAAAGAGATCTTTACTATTATAATTATTAGCGAAGCGCATTTTTGTAGATAAACCTATTTTTTAACGTTAGATCAATAAGTTAAATACGATCAAAACCCTTTAAGATCGTTTTTTTAAGAAAAGAATATATTGTGGATAATCACCTCAGTTATCCACAAGGTAATTTTTATTAAAAGTTACTCAAACAAAGCTCTCATCTTATTCTGGATTTAATCACAAAGTTATCCACAATGGGTTTGTCACGCTTTTAATGTTTGTTTGCTGATTTTTATCTTATTACGCATCATCATATTTAGATAACGAGTGAATTTATGATAAATCCAACTACGCTTTGCCCTTGTCAATCGGGTAAATCTTATGCTGATTGCTGCCAGCCTTTTCATTTACATCAAGTTATTCCTGATTCTGCTGAAAAGCTGATGCGTTCGCGCTATGCGGCTTATACATTGGTGAATATTCCTTATATTGTGGAAACGACCCTACCTGCACAACAGCCTTTATTAGATCTGCCAGCCATGCAATTATGGGGCGAGGAAACAGACTGGGCTGGTTTGGAAATTATTGCGCATCAGCCATTAATGTCGAAAATACATAGCTTGGTTGAATTTAAAGCCTTTTTTAATACAGAATCAGGCGTGGAGGCGCACCACGAGCGTTCGCTGTTTGTGTTAATTGAAGGGTGTTGGTATTTTGTGGATCCGACAGTGCCTTTGCCTAGCCAAAAACAGCCGTGTGTATGCGGTTCGGGTAAGAAATTTAAGCATTGTTGTGGGGCTTGGCTATAACTTATTCCTTTTAGTTATTTGCAAGCGGTAAAATTTGCCCGTACATTTGCACAAAAGTTATTTTCAACAAACCAAGGATTTTATTATGTTAAAAAAATTATCTGTCATTGCATTGGCAACTGTGGCATTAGCGACTTCAGCTACCTCTTTTGCGAAAGAGTCTTTATTAGATCGTATCAATAACAAAGGCGTAGTAACTGTCGGCACCGAAGGCACTTACGCTCCATTTACCTACCACGATGAAAGCGGCAAATTAACGGGCTACGATGTGGAAGTAACCCGCGCAGTGGCTGAAAAATTAGGCTTTAAAGTGGAATTCAAAGAAACCAACTGGGATTCCATGCTCGCAGGCTTAAAATCAGATCGTTTTGACTTAGTGGCAAACCAAGTGGCACTCACTACCCCAGAACGCCAAGCGACCTTCGACAAAACCGAACCTTACAACTGGTCAGGCGCAGTATTAGCTGCACCAAAAGGCAGTGAACTCACTAGTCCAGAAGTGGTGAAAGGCAAACGTGCAGCCCAATCGCTCACCTCTAACTATGGTGAATTAGCGAAAAAATCAGGGGCGGTTATCGTGCCTGTGGACGGTTTAGCACAAAGTGTGAAAGTAATTGAAACCAAACGTGCTGATTTCACCTTCAACGACTCTTTAGCGGTATTAGATTACTTGAAGAAAAATCCAAAATCTGATTTAGTAATTTTATGGGAATCGAGCGATAAAGTGGGCGCGGGCTTAGTGGCAAACAAAGGCAACCAAGCAGCAGTGGATAAATTAAGCGCAGCTATCGTGGAACTTCGCAACGAAGGCAAATTAAAAGCATTAGGCGAACAATTCTTTGGGCGTGATGTGAGCGTAAAATAATCTTACTTTTTAGTACGCAAGCGGTCGGATTTGTAAATAAAATTGCAAATTCGACCGCTTGTTTATTTTTTTGTTAAAAACACTTCCTTTCTTCGTGTATTCTCGCTATGCTAATAGCTCGTTTTTACAACGAACCTCACGCTAAAATATAGCAAGTTATGTTTATTTTAAGGGTATCACAATGAAGAAAATGCTTCTTGCCTCACTTATGGCAACGGGTTTTGCTTACGCAAACCAACCTCAAACGTTTACTCATCCAAATACTACACTTCACACTTACGAATTTACCAATACTTACGATCTTGTTGTGCCCAAAGGTGCAAGCGGGCAAACTAATTTATGGGTGCCATTGCCGTTTGATAGCGACTATCAAACGTTGAAATCGCTTGAGTTTGAAGGTAACTACAGCAAGGCATTTATCACGGAAAACAACCAATATGGCGCAAAAACGCTCTATGCCAATTGGGATGAAAAAGCGGAAAAACGCCTGCTTAAAGTGAAAATGGTGGTGCAAACCCAAGACCGCGAATATGGCAAAACAGGCGCGCTGAGTCAATATCAAATGCCTGAAAAAATTGAATATGGCGTGGATGTTCAGCCTTATTTAAAAGCGACCGATCACATTAAAATTGACGGTATCGTGAAAGAAATGGCAGATAAAATCGTTGGAAAAGAGACGAACCCACTGAAAAAAGCGGAGCTTATTCATCAATGGATCGTCAAAAATATGGAACGCGATAACAGCGTATTAGGTTGTGGCGATGGGAATGTAGAGAAAATTCTGACCACTGGCGTATTAAAAGGAAAATGCACCGACATCAACTCCGTATTTGTTGCACTTGCTCGAGCATCAAACATTCCTGCTCGTGAAATTTTTGGCATTCGCTTAGGTGCTGCACCGAAAATGTCTGCTTACTCCGCAACCGCATTTGGTAGTGCGAAAGATGGCGTAGCTAACGTAAAGGGCGGACAACATTGCCGTGCAGAATTTTATCTTGCAGGCTTTGGCTGGGTACCTGTGGATTCTGCCGATGTAGCTAAAATGCGTTTAGCAGAGAAAAAATCGGTAGACGATAAAGACACACAAGCCGTGGCAAACTATTTATTCGGCAACTGGGAAGCTAACTGGGTTGGTTTTAACCACGCGCGCGATTTCGCTTTATACCCAACACCAGAACTTACCCCGCTTAACAATTTTGGTTATCCGTATGCAGAAGTGGGCGGTGAGCCATTAAATTCATTCGATGCCAAAGAGCTCGGCTATGAATTTATCTCTAAAGAAATCAAATAATCGCCTGCTTGCGACCATTGTTACGGCTGTAGTGGCAGCCGTAACCTCCAGTCTCTGTTGTATTGCCCCGCTGATTTATCTGCTGTTTGGTATCTCTTCAACGTGGCTGATTGAGCTCAACCAATTCGAGTTTTTACGCATCCCGATGCTCATTCTCTCATTGGGGGCATTCGGTTATGGTTTCTGGTTGTTGGTTTTTTCTAAAAAAATCATCTGCACCCGCTATCTTTCTCGTCGCACTTTGATTGTGCTTTATTGGCTGGTGTTTGCCATCATCCTTTTCTTCTTATTTTATCCAACGTTTTTACCTTGGATTTTGGAACAGGTGGAATAAATGAAATCTCTCCTTTTGGCGATAAGCCTTGCATTTACAACCTTCTTTGCAAGCCAAGCTATCGCAACAGAAATGACACAAACCCAATCGCAACACGAGGTGATGCTCAGCGTGCCAGAAATGAACTGCCAACTTTGCATTTATTTGGTTAATCGAGAACTCCGCTCCATTGAGGGCGTGATTTCCACCAAAGCTAATATGAAAGAACGCAATGTTAAAGTTGTGGCAAAACCTGAGGTGAGCAACGAACAACTTATTCAAGCAATTGAAAAGTTGCACTACACCGCGAAAGTGATGTGATATGGAAAAACAAGCGGTCTGATTTTGCAAAACTTTTGCAGATTCAGACCGCTTGTTTATTATATAATCATCAAAAATTCATAGGGAGGAAAAATGCATACTGCTTCAGAAAAACAGCAACGCCAAGAGGCTGTGCAATTTGCAATTAACAATAATGCAATTGAAGGTTTATTTGTGAGTGAGCAAACAAAGCAATTATTAAATCGCTGGATTGAAGGTGAACTAACATTAGAGCAAGTGGAAAGCAAAATTTATGCGTTATGGCAGTAGCGATCCTCATATTGATGAGAATGGCGTACTTAAAAATAAACTAGGCGCAACAACGAATGAAATGCTAGAGGATCGTGAACGAGACATTACGGCATTGCGAATAGCGATGTTAAAAGCTAATCCCATTTCGGGAAATTTTGATTTAAAACATCTTAAAGCCATTCATCGTTTTATTTTTTCTCCTATTTATCATTGGGCGGGACAAATTAGGCAAGGTTCGTTATCGAAAGATGAAACGGTGTTTACGTTTCCTGAACGTATAGAGCCTGAGCTCAACAAAATATTTAAACAATTAAAGTGTGAAAATTATTTACAAGGTTTAAATAAAGAAAATATCGCCAAAAAGTTAGCCTTTTATTTAGGGGAATTGAATGCGCATCATCCGTTTCGAGAAGGAAATGGACGAGTCCAACGAATTTTTATTTCAGATTTAGCCTATCAAGCTGGGTACAAATTGGATTTTTCTCATATTTCACAGGATGAAATGATTGAAGCGTCAATTTTAGCCTTTAGAAAAGCAGATTACTCGCTATTAGAAGCGCTTATTTTGCGTAGTATCAAATGTAAATAAGCGGTCGAATTTGCAAAATCAAACGCTAATCCGACCGCTTGTTTTTTGTATATGTTTAAAAATCGGGGAATTTTAAACATATTCTGTTGATATGTTTATCGGATAAACATATACTCAAAATATGTTTAAAAAATCGAGATTTTTAAAGATGAACAATTGGAATCCTAAACTTGCCTACAACCAACTTCCCGATCTCCCTCCTGTTGATGAGTTGGAAACTAAAGAAATTTTAAAGCAAACCATTAAAGCTAGAGCCGCATTAGCTGAACTCAAACAAGCAGCGGAGCTTATTCCTAATCAATCGATGTTAATCAATACATTACCGATTATGGAAGCTCGCGCCAGTAGTGAAATTGAGAATATTGTTACTACGACAGATAAACTTTTTCAATCATTGCAACTTGATAGCGAGGAACAAGACTCAGCAACGAAAGAAGCGCTGCAATATCGTACCGCTCTGTTTTCTGGATTTAATAGCTTAAAAGAACGTCCGCTTTGCACACAAACAGCGGTACTGGTTTGTAGTGAGATTAAAAACCGAGTAATGGATATTCGAAAAGTGACAGGAACAGCATTGCGTAATGGTTCAAATGGGGAGGTAATTTATACGCCACCTGAAGGTGAACAGATTATTCGTGATAAATTAGCTAATTGGGAAAAATTTATCCATTACAATGAAGACTTAGATCCTCTGATTGTGTTAGCTGTCGCTCATTACCAGTTTGAAGCAATTCACCCCTTTACAGATGGAAACGGTCGCACGGGGCGTATATTAAATAGTTTGTTATTGATTGAAAAAGAACTTCTTCACTTACCTATTTTATATTTAAGCCGTTACATTATTGAACATAAAGCGGATTATTACCGTTTGTTACTGGAGGTAACCGCCAATCAGAACTGGCAAGATTGGGTTCTTTATATCTTAAAAGGGATTGAAAATACCGCAAAATGGACGCTAAATAAAATCGAAGCGATTAAGGTGCTAACTATTGAAACTCGGCGATATATTCAGCAATCCTTGCCTCATCTTTATAGTTTGGAATTGATTGAGTTATTATTTGAACAGCCTTACACCCGCATAGCAAATTTAGAGCAAGCGGGCATTGCTAAACGACAAACTGCCTCCAAATACTTAAAAGAGCTTTGTGATGTAGGAGTTTTGAGTGAGCAAATTGTTGGGAGAGATAAATTATTTATTCATCCTAAATTGATGGAGTTATTACGGGGCGAGAATAACGAATTTATGCCTTATCCATCATTAAGCTAAATAAATAAGCGGTCGAATTTGTAAAATAAATTGCAAATTCGACCGCTTTTTTATTGTGAGCTTACGATCATAAAAATTCGCACAGTGTACACTGTGTTCCTTAGATATTGACATATCTAAGGAAATAATCCTGAAGGAAAAAAGTTTTATGAGGTCTTTTTATGGATTCGATAATATTCGTTTTCAAATTTATTTTTAGTGTGATTGGAGCTATTTTAGGTTTTATTTGGGATGTTATTGTTTGGTGTTTTGATGCCCTTGCTTGGCTTATTCGTAATATAGGTGATCTTTATCATTGGGTTATTCGTAGTATAAGCGATGTTTATCATTGGTTTATAGAACTTGATATGCTTTACCAAATTTTAATTAGTGTTGCTTTAGTCGTTTTATTCGGTGGTTGGGCTGTTTATAGTAGAAAACGGGCAGAAGAACAGGCTCGCCAGAGAGCATTGCTAGATGAAGAACGGGCTCGCCAGAGAGCATTGGAAAAGGAAGAAGAGAAGCTTCAGGAAGCTATAGAACGAAAATGCCCTAAATGTGGAGAGCTTAATGCGATGTGGTATCTAGAAACCAAATACGGTAAACCTTTTGAATCAACTAAAGAAGTTACAGAAAAAACTGCTTCTGGAAGAGAAAAAACTCGCTATATTAAATGCATGAGGCAAAAGAGAAGAAATTATTTGGCTATGTGAGCATTGTGGCTTTTCTAGAGTTCATAAAGTTCGTACTAATCTATTGGATTAATTTATTAATAAATAAAGAGCATTTTTATGCTCTTTTATCTTATGTAGGAAATATAATATGGATAATACTGTTACGGAAATGATCAACGCATTTGAAGAATTTGCGTCTTCTACTAAACAAAAAAATCATCGCTATCTTTCTTGGGAGCATTGTTATCAACAATTCCGTTCGGCTCGTTTAGATCGTGATAAAAAAGAACCTGATTTGGATTATTTAAGTTTGCAATTAGCTTTTTATTTAGCTAGTTGGGGAATGTATCGCGGTTCATCATTTTTATTACAACGGGATTACAAAGTGCATATTCCGATTGTAAAAGAAATTTTAAAGTCTGAATATGATTGCTTACAGGGGCTAGAATGTGACAATCTGTTAGCGGATAAAATTGTACAAGAGCGTTTGGTTGAAATTGATACGAAATTAGAGCAATTTTATAAAGTAATCCGTCAAAGTGTGGTGAATAAAGATATTGAAAATGCTATTTCAAAAATTTTAATTACTAAAGTTTTATTGGGAACTTTAGGTTGTACGCCTGCTTATGACCGTTTTTTTATTCTTGGTGCAAGAAAAACCAAAGTTACCTCAGGTCTATTTTCGCTACATTCAATGAAAAGATTGGCTGCATTTTATGAAGAAAATAAGTCACAGTTTGAAGCCGTGAGGGAAAAATATCGTATTGGCGATCAACGTTATCCTCAAATGAAATTACTTGATATGGTATTGTGGCAAATTGGTGCAAAATCTTAAAATAGATAAGACAAACTCATTGAACGCAAGCGGTCTGATTTTGCAAAACTTTTGCAGATTTAGACCGCTTGTTTTTCTATATTGTAACAATTCGTTAATCTCCCCTTGCAACCCAGCCAATTTTCCTTACAATCGGGAAAAACAAATTTTTAAGGATTTTCCGTGTTAGAAACTTTATTACTTCAAATCCCATTTATGGATGAAGGCCGTGTGAAGCTGGTTATTGATGCTTTTTGGCCGATGGTGGAAGCAGCGGTGTTAGTCTCTATTCCGTTGGCAATCGCTTCTTTTATTATTGGGATGATTTTAGCAGTGGGTGTGGCGTTAATTCGTGTAACGCCTGTAAATGGCGTGTTGCATCGAATCGCGTTGGCAATTGTGAAGGTGTACATCTCGATTATTCGTGGTACGCCAATGTTGGTGCAAATTTCGGTAGTGTTCTATGGCTTGCCTGCGATTGGGGTATTTATTGACCCGATTCCCGCAGCGATTATCGGCTTCTCGCTCAATATCGGGGCGTATGCGTCGGAAACGGTGCGAGCGGCGATCTCTTCTGTGCCGAAAGGTCAGTGGGAAGCGGGTTATACGATTGGGATGACCTATATGCAAACTTTCCGTCGCATCATTGCTCCGCAAGCGGTTCGCGTGGCAGTTCCGCCATTGAGTAATACTTTTATCGGCTTATTTAAAGATACCTCATTGGCTTCGGTGGTAACCGTAACGGAGATGTTTCGCGTAGCTCAACAAATGGCAAATATGTCGTATGATTTCTTGCCCGTTTATATTGAAGCGGGTGTGATTTATTGGTGTTTCTGCTGGGTGCTGTTTCTCATTCAAGCAAAATTAGAAACCCGTTTTAATCGTTTTGTTGCAAAATAAGGAAAAATGATGATCGAGATTAAAAATATCCATAAAACATTTGGCAACAATACGATTTTGCGTGGTATTGACCTGAATATTCAAAAAGGGCAAGTGGTGGTGATTTTAGGGCCTTCAGGTTCGGGCAAGACGACGTTTTTGCGTTGTCTGAATGCTCTAGAAATGCCTGAGCAAGGTACGATTAAATTCGAGAATGAGCAACCACTAGTAGTCGATTTTGGGGATAATCCTACAAAAAAAGCCATTTTAGCATTACGACGTAAATCGGGGATGGTCTTCCAAAATTACAATCTTTTCCCGCATAAAACAGCGGTAGAAAATGTGATGGAAGGTCCTGTATTTGTGCAAGGAAAGTCAGTTACACAAGCTAAACAAGAAGCAATGGCGTTGTTGGCGAAAGTGGGATTAGCTGATAAAGCCGAACTCTATCCATATCAACTTTCGGGCGGGCAACAGCAACGTGTAGGGATTGCCCGAGCGTTGGCGATTCAGCCTGAATTGATGTTGTTTGATGAACCAACGTCTGCACTTGACCCAGAACTTGTACAAGATGTGTTAAACACGATGAAAGAGTTGGCAAATGAAGGCTGGACGATGGTGGTGGTCACGCACGAGATCAAGTTTGCCTTAGATGTTGCCGATGTGGTTGTGGTAATGGATGGTGGGGAGATTGTGGAACAGGGTTCGCCGAAAGCGTTATTTGAAAATCCGCAACACGAACGCACTAAACGGTTCTTACATCAAATTCGGGATCATTAATCTTTTAGATTCGTCTTTTGCGTTAGATCATAGAATTTTTAATCTGCGTTTGACCCACTAACTAATTAGTATTAAAGTTATATCCACTTTTTAAAAAAGGGATATGTTATGAAAAACGAAAAACCAATTGAATGCACAGGTTGCAACACTTTTGATGTCGGTTCTATTTTAGATAATAGCGAAGTGACGGCTCAAGTTGAGCGTGTTTATGGCTCTGAAGCGGAAGCTCAAGAAGCATTAGCACGTTTAAATGCAAAAGCAAAAGCGGTTGATGAAGGCTATCAAGTAGAAAGTCAAATCAATGCGGTAGAAGGTGGTTTCAAACTTGATGCGAACTTTACCTTTAGCTGTCAAGCTGAAGTGGTCATTTTCCAATTAGGCACGCGTGCAATTTAATTTTTAGATAAAGCGAGAATTTATTTCTCGCTTTTTCATCTTTTATTTTTCTGTTTCAAATAAGTTAATCTTTTACAAAAAATCAAAAAAAGTAATCACTTGTAATTCTTTTAAAACATAAAAAAATTAAAAAAGGAACTTTTTAACTAAATTTTAACAAAACGCAATTTTCTTCCCCTTTTTTAGTATGATTTTTGTTGAAACTCAACAATGGTAGCGTATAATTCGGGGGATTTTTCTGAATTAACAAACCAAATAAAAAGGAACGCCAATGTCGGTTGTGATCAATCGAGCCAAACAGCGTTATATTAAAGCGATAAAATGGGAAGCTACAATTATTTTTTTTAGTTTCTTTGCCGTGATTACTATGCAATCCGAGCTTAATTTTTCGTTTTTAGCGGGGGCAATTTCAAGTTTTTTACCGCATTGCGTGTTTGTTTACTGGATTTTCTTTAAATCAGCAAAAGTTCAACAAAAAATGACCGCTTTCTACTGGGGCGAGGGAATGAAATGGTTGATGGCGATTGTGTTAATCATTCTGAGTTTTATATTACTTCCTGCGTTAAAAGTGCTGTTTTTCTTTGCTGGTTATTTTGTGGCATTACTGTTAAATATCGTGTTACCCGTAGTGCTCGAACGGCATACAACCTAGTTTTTATATTTTTATCAAGGATAAATTATGGCTGGAAATACCGCTGAATATATTGGTCACCACCTTACGTTTGCAACCACAGGTGAAGGCTTTTGGAATGTGCATTTAGATACGTTATTTTTCTCTATCGTATCCGCTCTGATTTTCTTATTTGTATTTCGCAAAGTGGCAAAAAGAGCAACGACTGGCGTGCCAAGTAAGTTGCAATGTTTTGTAGAAATGGTGGTCGAATGGGTGGATGGGTTAGTAAAAGATAACCTTCACGCATCACACCATATTCGTCATAAAGTGGCTGCATTAGCATTAACTATTTTTTGTTGGGTTTTTGTGATGAATGCCATCGACTTAGTTCCTGTTGATTTTCTTCCCCAATTCGCTGGATTGTTCGGTGTTCACTATTTACGTGCGGTACCAACGGCAGATATTAGTGCAACACTGGGTATGTCAATTTGTGTGTTTGCCTTAATTCTCTTCTATACAGTGAAATCAAAAGGTTTTAGTGGTTTAGTAAAAGAATATACGCTTCATCCTTTTAATCACTGGGCATTTATTCCTGTCAACTTCATTCTTGAAAGCGTAACATTATTAGCAAAACCGATTTCATTGGCGTTCCGTCTATTCGGTAATATGTATGCAGGTGAGTTAATCTTCATCTTAATTGCAGTAATGTATATGGCAGACAATTTTGCATTGCAAGCATTGGGTATTCCATTGCATTTAGTTTGGGCAATTTTCCATATTTTGGTCATTACGCTCCAAGCCTTTATCTTTATGATGCTAACGATTGTTTACTTGAGTATCGCTTATAACAAAGCGGATCATTAAACGAACCCATAAGCGGTGGAATTTTAGTGAAATTTTGCAAAAATTAGACCGCTTGTATTTTTCTTTAACTTAAACAAAACCTTAGCCGAGAGGCTAATTCCTCAATCTTTTAATGGAGAACATTATGGAATCAGTAATCACAGCAACTATTATTGGTGCATCAATTTTATTAGCTTTCGCAGCACTTGGTACTGCAATTGGCTTCGCACTTTTAGGTGGCAAATTTTTAGAGTCTTCTGCTCGTCAACCTGAGTTAGCAAGCAGCTTACAAACTAAAATGTTCATCGTTGCTGGTCTTTTAGATGCTATCGCAATGATCGCTGTTGGTATCGCATTATTATTCATCTTCGCAAACCCATTCATTGGTTTATTAGGCTAATCCCTATAAATAATAGGCGTTACCTTCGGGTAATTTAACTAACTTTATAGGAGGCGTTGTGAACTTAAATGCAACACTAATTGGTCAACTTATTGCATTCGTCCTTTTTGTGGCGTTCTGTATGAAATATGTGTGGCCACCGCTTATTAAAGCGATTGAAGAGCGTCAAGCAAACATTGCTAACGCTTTGGCATCAGCGGAAAAAGCGAAACAAGAGCAAGCAGACTCAAAAGCTGAAGCAGATAAAGAAATCCTTAAAGCTAAAGAAGAAGCTCAAAAAATTATTGATTTAGCAACGAAAAGACGTAATGAGATTTTGGAATCTGTACAAGCAGAAGCTGAAGTAGAACGTCAGCGTATTATTGAGCAAGGTTACGAAGAAGTAGAAAGCCAACGTAAACGTGTTCAAGAAGAGTTACGGCAAAAAGTGGCTGTACTGGCAGTGGCTGGTGCAGAGAAAATTGTGGGTCGTTCTATTGATGAAGCGGCAAACAATGACATTATTGATAAGCTAGTTGCAGAACTATAATAAGGTGGGGCAGATGTCAGAATTCAGTACAGTAGCTCGCCCCTACGCTAAAGCAGCTTTTGATTTTGCTTTAGAGCAAGGTCAGTTGGATAAATGGCAAGCAATGCTACAGTTTTCAGCCCTTGTTGCTGAAAATGAGCAGGTGGAAGAATACATCAGCGGTGCACTTGCAAGCGGTCAAATTGCAGATTTCTTTTGCAATATCTGCGGCGACCAACTTGACCAATATGGGCAAAATTTCATTCGTGTGATGGCTGAAAACAGACGTTTAGCTGTTTTACCAACCGTTTATGCACAATATCTTGCATTGCGTGCAGAACATGAAGCAGTAAAAGACGTTTTAGTGGTTTCAGCAACCGAATTAAGTCAAGCACAAACCGATAAAATCGCAAAAGCGATGGAGAAACGCTTAGGTCAGAAAGTGCGTTTAACGAGCCAAATTGATACATCGTTAATTGCGGGCGTTGTCATCCAATATGATGATGTCGTGATTGATGGCAGTAGCCGTGGTCAGTTAGAACGATTAAGCCAAGCGTTGAGCTTGTAAGAGGAATAAAAAATGCAACTAAATTCAACTGAAATTAGTGAATTGATTAAAAAACGAATTGCCCAGTTTAACGTGGCGAGTGATGCTCAAAGCACAGGGACAATCGTTTCAGTAAGCGATGGTATTATTCGTATTCACGGTCTTGCAGATGTGATGCAAGGTGAAATGATCGAATTACCAGGTGGTCGCTACGCTATCGCATTGAACTTAGAACGTGATTCAGTGGGTGCGGTAGTAATGGGACCTTATGCAGACTTAGCAGAAGGTATGACCGTAAAATGTACAGGTCGTATCTTAGAAGTACCAGTAGGTCGCGGTTTATTAGGTCGTGTAGTAAACACTTTAGGTCAGCCAATTGATGGTAAAGGCGAAGTAGAACACGATGGTTTCTCACCCGTTGAAGTGATTGCACCAGGTGTAATCGACCGTCAATCGGTAGATCAACCAGTCCAGACAGGTTATAAAGCCGTGGACTCAATGGTTCCAATCGGTCGTGGTCAGCGTGAGTTGATCATCGGTGACCGTCAAACAGGTAAAACCGCATTAGCAATTGATGCGATCATTGCACAAAAAGATTCAGGCATTAAATGTATCTATGTGGCAATCGGTCAAAAAGCGTCAACTATCGCAAACGTGGTGCGCAAATTAGAAGAGCACGGTGCGTTAGCGAACACTATCGTAGTTGTGGCTTCAGCATCAGAATCAGCGGCATTGCAATACCTTGCGCCATACTCTGGTTGTGCAATGGGTGAATACTTCCGTGATCGCGGTGAAGATGCGTTAATCGTGTACGATGATTTATCAAAACAAGCGGTCGCTTACCGTCAAATTTCATTGTTATTACGTCGTCCGCCAGGTCGTGAAGCGTTCCCAGGGGACGTATTCTACCTCCACTCTCGTTTACTTGAGCGTGCAGCACGCGTAAATGCAGACTATGTTGAACGTTACACTAACGGTGCAGTAAAAGGTCAAACAGGTTCATTAACCGCGTTACCAATTATCGAAACCCAAGCGGGTGACGTTTCTGCGTTCGTTCCAACCAACGTAATTTCGATTACCGATGGTCAGATCTTCTTAGAGTCAAGCCTATTTAACTCTGGTATCCGCCCAGCGGTAAACCCAGGTATCTCGGTTTCTCGTGTAGGTTCTGCGGCACAAACGAAAGCGATCAAAAAATTATCAGGTGGTATCCGTACTGCATTGGCACAATACCGTGAATTGGCGGCGTTCGCACAATTTGCTTCAGACTTAGATGACGCAACACGCAAACAGCTTTCACACGGTCAAAAAGTGACTGAATTGTTAAAACAAAAACAATTCGCCCCAATGCCAGTGAGTGAACAAGCGTTAGTGTTATTCGCGGCAGAATTTGGCTACTTGGATGATGTTGAGTTAGAACGTATCGGTTCATTTGAATCCGCTTTATTAGCTTACGCTAATAGCAACCACGCTGATTTTATGAAGGATTTAGCAAAATCTGGCGATTACAATGACGCAATCAAAGATCAATTAAAAGCCATTGTTGAAAACTTCAAACAAAACGGTGCGTGGTAATCACAGTTAGCGGAGAAAAATTATGGCAGGTGCTAAAGAGATAAGAACCAAAATTGCGAGTGTTCGTAATACGCAAAAAATTACGAAAGCAATGGAAATGGTGGCAACCTCTAAAATGCGTAAAACGCAAGAGCGTATGGCAGCAAGTCGCCCTTATTCTGAAACGATTCGTAAGGTGATCAGCCATATTGCGAAAGGTAACATTGGTTATCAGCACCCGTTTTTAACCCCTCGTGAGATTAAGAAAGTCGGTTATTTAATCGTTTCAACAGACCGTGGCTTATGTGGCGGTCTGAATATCAACTTATTTAAAGCCACTTTAAATGAGTTTAAAGCGTGGAAAGATAAAGACGTAAGTGTCGAGCTAGGCATTGTTGGTTCAAAAGGTGTCGGTTTTTTCCAAAACATTGGCTTAAACATTAAAGCACAAGTTACAGGCTTAGGCGATAAACCAGAAATGGAAAATATCGTAGGCTTAGTAAATGGTATGATCAACGCTTACCGTGAAGGTGAAGTTGATGCGGTGTATATCGCCTATAACCGTTTTGAAAATACGATGTCGCAAAAACCAGTTGTTGCACAATTACTTCCATTACCGCAGTTAGACGATGACGAATTAGACAGCAAAGGTTCGTGGGATTACCTCTATGAGCCGAATCCGCAAGTGTTGTTAGACACTTTGCTCGTTCGTTATGTAGAAACGCAGGTATATCAAGCAATCGTCGATAACTTGGCATCAGAACAAGCCGCTCGAATGGTAGCAATGAAAGCCGCAACAGATAATGCGGGAACACTGATTGACGAATTACAATTAGTGTACAACAAAGCTCGCCAAGCAAGCATTACAAATGAATTAAATGAAATTGTTGCGGGTGCCGCAGCAATTTAAACGTGAAAGAGGAACGGTAATGGCAACAGGAAAAATTGTACAAATCATCGGTGCGGTGATTGACGTTGAATTCCCACAAGATGCAGTACCAAAAGTATATGATGCGTTAAAAGTTGAATCAGGTTTAACGCTTGAAGTTCAACAACAATTAGGCGGTGGCTTAGTGCGTTGTATCGCATTAGGTACGTCTGATGGTTTAAAACGTGGCTTAAAAGTCGAAAACACAGGCAACCCAATTGAAGTACCAGTGGGAACCAAAACCCTTGGTCGTATTATGAACGTATTGGGTGAGCCGATTGACGAAAAAGGTCCTATCGGTGAAGAAGCGCGTTGGGCGATCCACCGTGCTGCACCAAGCTACGAAGAGCAATCAAACAGCACTGAATTATTAGAAACAGGTATCAAAGTTATCGACTTAATCTGCCCATTCGCAAAAGGTGGTAAAGTTGGTTTGTTCGGTGGTGCGGGTGTAGGTAAAACCGTAAATATGATGGAGTTAATCCGTAACATCGCGATCGAACACTCTGGTTACTCAGTGTTTGCTGGTGTAGGTGAACGTACCCGTGAAGGTAACGACTTCTACCACGAAATGACAGACTCTAACGTATTAGACAAAGTATCGTTAGTGTATGGTCAAATGAATGAACCACCAGGTAACCGTCTGCGCGTGGCTTTAACAGGCTTAACCATGGCGGAAAAATTCCGTGATGAAGGTCGTGACGTATTATTCTTCGTTGATAACATCTACCGTTATACCCTAGCAGGTACAGAAGTGTCAGCACTTCTTGGTCGTATGCCATCTGCGGTAGGTTATCAGCCAACCTTGGCAGAAGAAATGGGGGTGTTACAAGAGCGTATTACCTCAACCAAAACAGGTTCTATCACCTCGGTGCAAGCGGTTTATGTTCCTGCCGATGACTTAACTGACCCATCGCCAGCAACCACCTTTGCGCACTTAGACTCAACCGTAGTATTAAGCCGTAACATCGCTTCTCTTGGTATCTACCCAGCAGTGGATCCATTAGACTCAACTTCACGCCAATTAGACCCATTAGTGGTCGGCGAAGAGCACTATAACGTGGCGCGTGGTGTACAAGGTACATTACAACGTTATAAAGAGTTAAAAGATATCATCGCGATTCTTGGTATGGATGAATTGTCTGAAGACGATAAACTTGTGGTAGCACGTGCGCGTAAAATCGAACGTTTCTTATCGCAACCGTTCTTCGTGGCAGAAGTGTTCACAGGCTCACCAGGTAAATATGTACCATTAAAAGACACCATCCGTGGCTTTAAAGGCATCTTAGAAGGCGAGTTCGACCACATCCCAGAACAAGCGTTCTATATGGCAGGTTCAATCGACGAAGTAGTTGAAAGAGCGAGCAAAATGTAATTGTTCCCTAACCCGATTAGGAACATCCGAAGAGGAAAATAGGAGAACAATATGGCAACGCAATTTGAACTTAACATCGTCAGTGCTGAGCAAAAAATCTTCACAGGGCAAGTTGTTAGCGTTCGCGTAACAGGTGTTGATGGGGAATTAGGTGTCTATGCAGGACACGTTCCACTTCTTACCTCCATCAAACCAGGTATGGTTAAATATACGTTAGAAGATGGCAAAGAAGAGTTCATCTATGTATCAGGTGGCTTCCTTGAAGTGCAACCCACGATTGTAACTGTCCTTGCAGACGTAGCAATCCGAGGTGAAGAGCTCGATCAACAACGTATCTTAGCTGCTAAACGCAAAGCCGAAGAAAAACTCAGCAATAGCAACAACGCAGATCTTTCTGCCAAACTCTCGCGTGAAATTGCGAAATTACGTGTTTACGATATCGTTAATTCACAACTTTCTCGCAGAAGATAACTTATTCCAATTAAACCAAACCCCAACTAAACGGTTGGGGTTTTCTTTTGTAGGGGGTGTGGACGAAGTTTATGCACGCAAGCGGTGGGATTTTTATAGAGATTTGCAAAAAATGTGTGGATTATACTAATCCGCACACATTACCAATAAATCTTATCTATTTATTTTTTAAGAGTTCATTCATTTCTGCTAATAGCTTAATCTCTTTCTTTTGGCTTTCTATTATTTCTTCTTTATGAGAAATAATAAGCAATAAACGTTGAATTTCTGATTTTAAATCTGTATCGCCAAAAGCGATACAAGAATAATGGTTGTTATTTGCTGAATTAGTTAAGTTAATCTTTCCATCTTCTCCATAAGCTAATAATTCAACGATATCAATGCCAAAAACTTCTGAAATTTGCTCTAATCTATCCAAGTTTGAACGTGTATCGCCACGCTCAATTTTAGCATATCCATTAGTTGACATACTTAATTTTGTTGCCATTTCTTCTTGCGTCCATTGACGACTTTCTCTTAACTGACGGATCTTTTCATTTGTTTTCATTGTTCACTACTTTTTGGATTTATATATACAAAATCTGGGTAGATAATCTTCACATTTTGTTGATTGTGGCATTTTTTAGCCTGAATTACAATTTGAATCAAGAAATAACCCATTTTAGGAGAAAACTATGGCATTTTTTGATTTTTCAAGCAGTTTTAAAAAATTCCGTGAAGAAGAAGGCTTTATGAATAAAGCATTTCATGGTACGGCAGCTTTAGTTAAAGGTGTGGGAAATGTTGGGATTTTAATGACAGTTGAGGCAGCTAAAAAAATCTTAAATAATCCTAATGCAAGTGATGAGCAAAAAGCTAAAGCTAGAGAAACATTAAGTAAATTTGATAAATAGGATTAGTTATGACTAATTATCGAATTACTCTTCTCAAAACGAAAGGTGATTATAGTTCAAAAATGTTGGTTAACATTCTCGCCCATAGTGTGAGTGAGGCTCGTCAAAAAGCAAAATCAATGTACCCGATGGGGAGCGTGATTGCGGTAGTAAAAAGTTAATTTTAATATGAGGTAAAACTATGCAAGAATTTGATATTCATTATACTTATGCAAAAGCTGATGGTACAAGTAGAACACAAACTAGTCAGAAAGTGCGAGCTGAATCTATTAGTGAAGCGAAAAAAATTATTGAGCAAAAACATGCGAGTAAAGGACAAATTGTTGTTCAATGGCGATAAGCTAATGTTTTGCTGAGCGTAATAAGTTACCCTCGAAATCCCTTTGGGGTTGGAGTTACATTTATCCAATAATAATCTTTTTGTATTAAGAAATATCTCATCTTGATATTTTATAGGGTAGGGCATACAATATCGGAAGGTCGGGGACAGGTTGCGACCCTATCCCCTTCCTAGCCGTTAGGCTATTTAGTTAAACATTGCAACCAGTAAATCCAGTATCGCTAATACTCTTATACTGATTGCCCCTACTAGCAATAAAGCTAGAATTGTCAGAGCAATAACTTCTGATGTTTTCACATAAATCACCCCCTTAGTGCTACAAGACTAAACGGCTAAGCAGTATGCTACGGTCAGGTAGCATTCTACCTAGGTCGCCGATAGCACGGGAATGATTTTATCATAGAACCGCCTTTATAGGCGGTTTTCTTTTTTATTCTCCAAAAATAAACCGTGATCTAGATCTCAAAATAAGAATAATTTGCATTTCAAAATGTTAAAATGGTGTTACACTATAGCCCGTATTTTTCACTATTCTATTTATCAGAGGTCAATATGATTATTTCATCAGCCAGCGATTATCGTGAAGCGGCACGCCGCCGTGTTCCTCCTTTTATGTTCCACTATGCTGATGGTGGCTCTTATGCCGAGCAAACTCTTGCTCGCAATGTGAGCGATTTAGAAAACATCGCATTAAGACAACGCGTGTTGAAAGATATGTCGGAGTTGGATACTAGCATTGAATTATTCGGCGAGAAACTTTCAATGCCAACTATTCTTGCACCCGTTGGGGCGTGTGGTATGTATGCGCGTCGTGGGGAAGTGCAAGCAGCACAAGCGGCAGATAACAAAGGCGTACCATTTACGCTTTCAACGGTATCAATCTGCCCGATTGAGGAAGTGGCACCAGCGATTAAACGCCCGATGTGGTTTCAGCTTTATGTATTAAAAGATCGCGGCTTTATGAAAAATGCCCTTGAGCGTGCGAAAGCAGCGGGCTGTTCAACCTTGGTGTTTACCGTAGATATGCCAACTCCTGGGGCTCGTTATCGTGATATGCACTCAGGCATGAGCGGTCCTTACAAAGAAATTCGCCGTGTGTTGCAAGGTTTTACTCACCCATTCTGGGCGTATGATGTGGGCATTAAAGGCAAACCGCACACATTGGGCAATGTTTCGACTTATATGGGTAGACAAATTGGCTTGGATGATTATATTGGCTGGCTCACTGAGAACTTTGATCCGTCGATTTCGTGGAAGGATTTAGAGTGGATTCGTGAGTTCTGGGAAGGTCCTATGGTAATTAAAGGTATTCTCGATCCAGAAGATGCGAAAGATGCCGTGCGTTTCGGGGCTGATGGTATTGTGGTTTCTAACCACGGTGGTCGTCAATTAGATGGTGTGCTTTCAAGTGCGAGAGCGTTACCGCCGATTGCCGATGCGGTGAAAGGGGACATCAAAATTATTGCTGATTCAGGTATTCGTAATGGTTTAGATGTTGTGCGTATGTTAGCACTGGGGGCAGATGCAACAATGTTAGGTCGAGCATTTGTTTATGCGTTGGGTGCAGCAGGTCGTCAAGGTGTTGAAAATATGTTGGATATTTTCAAAAAAGAAATGCGTGTAGCGATGACATTAACCAGCAATCGTACTATTGCCGATATTAAACCAGATGCATTAGTGGATTTAAGTAAACTCTAATTTACAAAACTTGGAGAAAAATAAACCGCTTGTTGGCGTAATTTTGTGTTTTGCGTATGTATTTTCTACAAGCGGTAAATTTTTTAAAATTTTTTTGCAAAAAGTGCTTGCACGAGTTTTATTTTTCTCTATAATGCACCTCACACAACGACGCACTGTTGTGAATGATTTAGATTGATATGCAGTGCGTCGTTTCTTTTTGTTCTTTAACAACTTATCAGACAATCTGTGTGGGCACTTGTTGAT
>FLSH01003528.1_pt1 | contig 32541 bp, 27 predicted proteins | sample 1550441 | NCBI WGS metagenome assembly FLSH01 (sample SAMEA4031756, study PRJEB14383) | metagenome | biome: human; feature: oral; material: saliva | place: Philippines | collected 2014 | reverse complement strand
TGGTACGTGTACCCGCGTTAGCTGGTACGTGTACCCGCGTTAGTGGTACGTGTACCCGCGTTAGCTTTTAGTCCAATACCCGCTACTTCCCAGTAAACACAAGGGAAAAACGTAGTTTCAGAAGCTGCCGCCATTAAGATGATTAAGATCTGATCAACGCGCGTGCGCGCGCGAGGGGCCCCTGTGGAAAAGATGACTGATGACGACGATGACAAAAATCACGAACCTGCTTGACAGGCTGTCCATCTAAGGTCTAGTGTGGTGCCAGATACGAAAAATGACCCCGCGATGCAGGAACATCCGGGGCCGTGGCAACACCTACCAAACTAGGCATCGCAATGAACAACTTTAGCGCACCCGCGCACCTTAATTCCACCGACTCGGCTACCGAGTCCATATCCTCCGCTCTCCAGCGCACTGACGCCCTGGATATCGAGCCCATCAGTGAGGACCTCAGCTACTACCCCCTAGCCTTCATCTCCTGCTGCCTCCCCTACCGGGACCCATGCAAGCGCCCCGGTATTACCCCCACAGAATCTTTGACCTGGACTCGCACCAACGGTCCGGTATCTCTGAGCCTCACCGCAGGTGCCTACACCGACGGACACGGTGAAACCCAACTGCACCTGCCCTATGGCCGTTATGCTCGCGTCCTACTCATGTGGCTAACTACCTCCGCACTGAGGTACCAGTCCCGAAGCTTCCCTCTCCCGACCTCAACGCGTGCTTTCCTGGAAGATCTGCACATTGCGTGGAATGCAGACCGTGCCCGTGACGTCATCACCCAGCTACGCGCACTGCTTGCTACACAGTGTGTGGTGACCCATAGTGAGAAGCGCGGCGAGAATTTCGTAGACCTCACCGAGGAACGTTTTACGATTGGCACCCGGGCCCGCCTGCATTTCTCCACTGACGCTGATTCGCAAGATTTTGACCCCTTCGCCCAATCCCAAATTGAGCTCTCAGAGAGGTTCTACAGCTACCTGACGGCGGGAAACATCGCCCCGGTCGTCCTAACCCGCTGGCGACAGCTCATTGAGGAGAATGTTTCTCCGTTGGCTGCCGATCTTTTCCTATGGATGGCCTATCGTGCCCCGCAAATTAGCTGCGACACCCGCGTGTCCTGGGCAAATCTGCGGTCCCAGCTTGGCTCCTTTGTCTCCCCCAGCCGTGAGCGTGATTTCGCCGTGACAGTCACCCGTGCACTGGGCAAGGTCGCCGAAGTCTACCCTGAAATGCAATTTACTGTTGCCGGCTCTGGAGCCCGTAGCGGATTCCGCGGCCTGATTCTGCACCCCTCACCTGATGCTGACCTGCTGGGGCTGAATCCCCGACTACATCATCAGGAGCTGGCAAAGGCACAGGCCGCAGCTGAACGGGCGGGCCTGAGTGAACCCGCCACGGTGCGCCGTGGCGTGAACCTGCATCAGCTCCGCGCAGAGCTATTGCACGGCGGCCTGACCGCCGCAGAGCGTGCCTCTGATGAGCTCTTGAGCGCCACTGTTGATGTTGTCCTGAACCGCGCAACAAAGAAGCCCGCGCACCCCCAGGCTTTCGTTCGCGTCAGCATTGCCAAGGAGCCGGAACTGCTGACCGGCACTGCGACTCCGGTAGCACCTGCACAGGCTCCTACCGCTCCTGCTGCGCCCAGTCAGGGTGCGGCTCCTCTAAGCTCGGGCCGTCCCGTCCTGCCTGTGGCACCGTGCCCTGTTCACAGGCAGGACGTGACCGGTCTGGTCTGCCATGATTGCGCGGTCGAGCTGAAGTCCGCTGACACTGACTCGACTCTGGCTGAGGCGTGCTGGCGTGCTGTGCGTGCCCGCCTGACTGACCTGTCCCGTCTGGACGGTGTGGACACAAGTGGCGAATGGGTCCGCTACTCATCATTGGCTGCGGCACACGGTGTCGACGCATGAGGCTCTACACGGTGGACTAGTGACAATGCCTAGCGCGTGCGTCAGGTGCGTGTGCTATGGTAATCGCTGATACCGGTAATAAATTTTTGCCCCCAATGCTGGGGGTTACACACACTACAACCACGAGGAGGCGCGAGATGCTCGCTGCTGCCAATGCTTTTTTCCTGAATGCCGCTGTGCTGGCTGGCCCCATTGATCCGGGTCCCGGTGAGCCGCCTCCCGGCTCTGATGGCGTGGTCACTGTCGTTAAGTGGATTGCCTGGATTGTTTTCGCTCTGGCGGTTATCGGTGTGCTGGTGACTGCTGGCGCGATGGCGCTTAACAACCGTCGCGGTCAGGGTGGCGAGCACGCCGCAGCCCTCGGCTGGACTTGTGCTGCCTGTGTCCTGGCGTCCGCAGCGTCCGGTATTGTCGGTATGTTCATGGGCGGCTAAAAGCCCTGCACGGGGTGCATAATATGCACCCCGTGGCCCATTTAACCCACCAAAAATTTTAGGAAGCCCGTCTCTAGGGCTTCTGATAACCCCCTCACTATCACTCACTCAAGCTCTCCCCCCACGCTGGGGGTAGGGCTATCTGATGTACCCCGAAAGCCGGGGCTGAGAGACATGGAGAGACATCATGGAGAAAAAGTCCTCGGGCGTGACCATCCCCCGCTGGGGTATCGGCGTTATCGCCGGTGTTGGCGTGTTACTGGTACTGCTGCTGATCGTATTGATTCCGCGTGGCGGCTCAGGCTTGTCAGCTTCGGGCGGTTCCGGTGCTTCTGCAGGTACTGAGCAGCAGCTGAACCGTGCTACCTCGTCGGTGGCGGCGGGCTCGTGTGGTGCTGGTGCGTCGGATGATGATTCGGTGATGGACGCTGCCCCGAAGGGCACCTCCTGGGTGACTACTGACGCCGGCTGGACTGGCCCTGTCTCGAAGACCGCAGGTCCCATGGCAAACTCCCCGATTCGTAGCTGTTTTGAACACTCGGCCGAGGGTGCACTCTACGCCGCTGTCTGGGCGACCATCGAGATTAATGAGGCACCGGAGGCATATGTCCAGACTGTTGTGGGCCCGGGTGCTGGCGCATTCCGTGAGAGTCGCCTCAAGGACACTAAGACCCGCACTGTGGTTCACGTTGCCGGTTACCGCTATGTTTCCTACACCCCGGAGCGCGCGACTGTACGTGTGCTAATGCAGATTCCCTCGGGGGCGTACCGCTCTGTAGATATGGTGATGGAGTGGCACGATGGTGACTGGCGTTATTGGGCTCCCACGACTCCCTCAGCAGTTAACAGCGCCGACCCTGACGACTTCATTACCTGGGGCTCCTAATGGCGGGTGAGCATGATGTCAACGCCAATTGCGGCAATCTCGACTTTGTATGCGCTGGTACCGAGGGATTCATTAACTCCCTCTTCCACGGCGTGACCGACTCCCTCGGAGACCTCGCCAAAAGCCTAGGCTCCTTCTGGGTTAACACTCCCTCCATCCCCCTGGTCGGTGACGATAACGCCGTCACATTCATCCGAGATACCACCCTCTGGTATGTCGGCGTGCTCATGGTAATCAGCGTCCTAATCGCTGCCGGGCAAATAATGTGGACCCGCAAAGGGCAACCACTCACAGAGCTACTCTCTAGCCTTCTAAAATTCGCCATTATCAATGCCGCCAGCGTATCGGGCGTCACCATGCTCCTGGACTCCGGCGATAAATTCTCAGCATGGATTATCAAACAAGCCACCGACGAAGGCTTTGACAAGGCTCTCTCTAGCCTCATGGGCCCAGAGGTCTTCAAATCAGACATTTCCGTAGGTATCGCAATTTTTGCCATTGTCATGGGAATTATCGCAATCATCGTTTCCGTGATTCAGATTGGTCTGCTCATCGTCCGTTCCGCTATGGCACTCATCCTGGTGGGTACCCTGCCCCTGGCATTTTCGGCGACTAATACCTCCTGGGGCAAGCAATGGTCGCAGAAGCACGTAAGCTGGCTCATTGCTTTTATTCTCTACAAGCCGGTGGCGTCGTTAGTCTACGCTGCAGCGTTCAAGGTGTTTGGTAGCTACGGCAAAATCGATGGTGACGACGGCCAGCGTATGGTGTACTTCATCTCCGGTCTGGTTCTGATGGTCGGTGCGCTCTTCGCGCTACCCGCTATGATGCGCCTCATCGTACCCGCTGTCGGTGCAGCTGCTGGCGCTGGCGGCGCCATGTTTGCCGGTGCTGCTGTCGGTGGTGCCGCATCCGGCGCTGTGAACTTCGGTTCCCGCATTCGAGGTGGCGGCGGCGGTGCAGGTGGCGGTGGTGGAGCTGCCGCAGGTGGCGGTGGAGGCGGCGGTGCTGCCTCTGGTGCTGCAGCAGCTAAGGGCGGCGGTGCCGCTGCTAAGAGTCTGCTCGCAAAGGGTGCTGGTGCTGCTACAGGTGGTGCCGGTCTAGCCGTGATGGCTGCTGGTGCTGCTGTTAAGGGTGCGCAAAAGAGTGGACAGGCGATTTCGTCTGCTGTCCATGATGCCGCTGGTGAGCAGGCTCCACAGCAGGGTTCTGCACAACAAGGCGGTGGCGGTGCTCGAGGTTCCCGTGGCGGTGGCGTAACGCCCCCGTCTCGTGGTCGTCGCGGTTCCCGACAACGCGGCAATAGTGGTTCGGCGCAGCCTGACCGGAACAAGCCGGAGAAGGGGTAATGATGCACGTTAATACCGATTACACAGAGCCTACGTACGGCAACTGGCGAATCCCTCAACGTGCCGGTATTGGCAGGCTTTCAGGTCTCGCCACTGTCCTGCTGTTTGTCACTATCATCATCACCATCTTCGTCATGCGTCTGGCCGGCATTATCCCCGGCCTCATCATCGGTGTTATCCTCGCGCTTTTCTTAGGCTCCTTTGCCCTGAAGGATAAGCACGGCATGACCTTGATGGAGCGCATTGCTGAAAGGCTAATTTTCATGCTCGCAAAATTCCGGAAGCTCAATATCTTCCGTTCGGGTCCGCTCGGGGCGACCCCCACGAATGAGTTCCGCCTGCCCGGTGTAGCTTCCTCAGCAGTCACCTATGAGGGTACCGACAGCGTGGGGCGTCCTTTCGCACTGATTCACCTGCCTGCCGTTAGCATCTTCTCTGTCTCGATGGCAGTTGAGCCGGATGGCGCGGCCATGGTTGACCAGGCTGATATTGACCAGTGGGTCGCCAACTGGGGCGGCTTTTTGGCTGAGCTGGGCCGTGAGGTCGGCCTAGTGGGTGCTTCGGTGACGGTGGAGACTTCCCCCGGTTCCGGTATTCGTCTGCGTCGTGAGATTGAGTCGTCCATGTCTGATACGGCGTCGCCGATTGCGTCGCAGATGCTGGCTGAGGCGGCTCAGACTTACCCTAGCGGTGTGTCTGAGACTCGTGCGTGGGTGACTCTGAGCTTCTCCGCTGCGGCTCGTGCGGGTATGCGCCGCCGTACCCCGGATGAGATGCTCCGTGACCTCTCCTCCAAGGTTGTTTTCTGGTGCTCGCACCTGGAAGCAACCGGTGCCGGTACCGCGACCCCGATGGTGGCCGGTGAGATTGGTCAGATTGTACGCGCAGCCTATGACCCTGCTGCAGCTCGCTTGCTGGATCAGGCCGCCTACGCTGGCGAACCGCTGACAATTGACCTGTCCTCTGCTGGTCCGAGCACCGCGGTGGTTGAGTGGAGCCATTACAAGCATGATTCGGGTGTGTCCGTGTGCTGGACGATGAGTGAGGCTCCGCGAGGTGCCGTGTTCTCGAATGTGTTTGCGCGTCTTTTGGAGCCGCACGCAATGATTGGTCGTAAGCGCGTGAGCCTGTTGTATCGTCCGGTGGATTCGGCGTTGACTGCGGCGATGGTTGAGCAGGATCAGAATACTGCTCGTACCCGTTTGACCTCGACTCGTAACGGGTCGGCTCGCTTGTCTGCTGAGCTGGATGCAGCGAATGCGACGGCGGCTGATGAGGCTCGTGGCGCTGGTTTGAGCTATGTGGGTCTGGCTGTGTGTGCGACGGTTGAGGATCCTGCGGAGATGGTGGATGCTGTGGCTGTGGTGGAGCAGGAGCTTGCTCCGTCAAGTCGCATTATGCTCCGCCGTGCGTGGGGTGCTCATGATGCGGTGTTTGCTGCGACATTGCCGTTGGGTGTGGTGCTGGGTCGCCATACGGTTCTGCCGGAGTCGGTGAAGTCGGCTTTGTGATCCTTGTGATATTGCGTAGACCTGGGGATTTGTGGATGCAGATTCCCAGGTCTCTGCAAATCAGCATTTCTGTATATCTGCTTTTCTGTCTTTCTGTATGGAGGTTTTGATGAGTCGTCGTCGAGTCGTCACCTATACCGCCGCCGAGGCTGACCAGCCGGAAGCTCCGCGCCGAGCTGGCCTCTTCTCGTCCCTCAAGTCTCTCTTCGCCCCGCCTGCTGATGCGCAGTCAGGGACTTATGGCCGCTCCCGCGGGTACATGCTTCCCGGTGGCGGCGCCTCGCACCTGTTTGAGTCTCCTCGTGAGTGGCGTGGCTCGACCCGCCAGGTCTGCGGTCTGTGGCCGTTTGCAGCTGGCTCGTCCACCCCGTTCTCTGGCGCCCCCATGGGCATTGATATCGACACGAATGCCCCGGTTGGCTGTGACCCGATTGCGTGGTTTGTGGACGGCATTATTAACAACCCGTCCGCCTTCATCTTGGGTCTTCCAGGCTACGGTAAGAGCACGTTCGTCCGTCATATGCTGCTGGGTATGAATGGCCGCGGCATCATTCCCTTGATCCCTGGTGACCTCAAGCCTGACTATGTTGATGAAATCACCTCGATGGGTGGCCAGGTTATTCAGCTGGCCCCCGGTCGTGGTCACCTGAACATTTTGGATCCTGGTGAGTTGAGCTCTATCGCTGATTCTCTTCCCCCGAAGACTCGTGAGCGTCTGATGGTGGATGCTCACTCACGCAAGCTGCAGATGCTTTCTGCACTGATTTCGATTCTGCGTAAGGGCCATATCACCCCGCATGAGGAGACGATTCTGGATGCTGCTCTGACGATTCTGGAAGAGCATCATGAGGGTGTGCCGGTGGTGCAGGATCTGCTGGATGTGATTGTGGCTCGCCCGCAGGCTTTGCAAGATGTGGCGCTGGACCGTGGTGATGAGGGCCGCTATAGGGATGCGACGGATGCGCTGGTGTCCTCGTTGATGTCTTTGAATGGTCAGGGCCGCTTCGGTGACATGTTCTCCAAGCCCACCACGGCACGTTTGGCGATGGACCGCCCGGCGGTGTTCGACATCAGCCAGATCTCTGATATTCACCGTGACGTGCAGGCTGCTGCACTGCTGGCGTGCTGGTCCACCACGTTTGCCTCGGTGGAAATTGCACACACGCTAGCTGATGAAGGCTTGGCGCCACGCCGCAACTATTTCGTGGTCCTCGATGAGCTCTGGCGTGCGCTGCGTGCTGGTGCGGATATGGTAGACCGTATTGACTCGCTGACTCGCCTGAATCGTCGTGATGGTGTGGGCCAGGCGATGATTACGCACACCATGAGCGACCTTGATGCACTCCCGACAGAATCAGAACGTGAGAAAGCCCGCGGTTTCGTGGAGCGCTCTGGTCTGGTGATTACTGGTGCTTTGCCGCAGTCTGAGATGGCGAAGCTGCGTCGTGTGATGCCTCTCAGTCAGGCGGAGGCGGCGCGTCTGGTGTCTTGGGCTGATCCTGGTTCGTGGTCGCGTATTACGCAGAACCGTTCGGCCCATGGTGCGCCTCGTCAGGCACCTGGCGTTGGTAAGTTCATGGTGAAGGTGGGTGGACGCCCGGGTATTAGTGTGATGGTGCGTCTGACTCAGGTTGAAATCGACATGAACAACACCAATAAGAGGTGGGGCAACTCGGATGGGTCTGTGCATGTTGCCAGTGGTAATGAAGTCACGAATGCGCTGGTTGGTCTGTCCTCTGCTGGCACCGAATCATACGGAAATGCAGAAATACAGGAATCTGCATATGAAGGTTTCGGTATTTCTGTGCAGGATTATGGCTTGTCAGAGCCCTATGCGCAGCAGGAACCTGAGCAGTCGCCGGTACGTTTCTCCTCAACGAACACAGCACCGGCACCCACCCCGCAGAGCGATCCGCCTCTAGACGAGTCTGCACACCTCGTCCCCAGCCCGGAAGGATACGGTTACTATGAGCACTCCGCATAAGCGCGGCTTCAACACTGAGGCGTTCGTCATCTGGGGCATTATCGCCCTCATCCTGGTTGCCGGCATTGTCTTCTACTCCGGTTACGCAGTCGGTGCCGCTCTGACCGGCCAGAGCGTCACCGTGTGGAACCCGGTTGCTGCCATTATCGGCGTGATTCGTGGAACCGCACCCTGGTCGGCGGCCTCCACGGTGGTCTCTATCGTGGTGGCTGTTCTGCTACTGGCTGGTGCTGTCGGCCTGTGGTGGCGCAAGATGGTGAACACTACCCCCTCGACGCGCGTGGATAAGGCCGGGGCCATGATGGGCTCTGGCGCTGATATCGCATTCATGCGTGAGAAGGCGGCGTTGAATGACGCCCGCCGTCTGGGTGTGGATTCGCCGGGTCTTCCGATTGCCAAGACCCTCTCAGGCCAGATGCTATACAGTGGCTGGGAGAACGTGTGCGTTGACATTTGGGGTCCACGCACCGGTAAGACCACCTCGCGTGCTATCCCGGGCATCTTGGCCGCCCCCGGCGCGGTGCTGGTCACCTCAAATAAGCGTGACGTGGTGGATGCTACCCGTGGTGTGCGTGAGCAGGTCGGTGACGTGTGGATCTTTGACCCGCAGGCTGTAGCTGCTCATCCGGCAACCTGGTGGTGGAACCCGCTCAGCTATGTGACCGATGAGGTGAAGGCACAGAACCTCGCGGAGCATTTCGCCTCTGGTTCGCGTGAGGAAGGCGCCCGCACGGACGCATTCTTCGACTCTGCCGCGAAGGATCTGCTGGCGGCGTTCTTGCTGGCGGCCGCTAAGGACGGTCAGCCCATCACCAGGGTTTACCGCTGGCTGACCCGTGAGACTGATGATGAGGCGGTCGGAATCCTCAAGGATGCCGGTTACCCGCAGATTGCGCAGAACGTGGACGGCATTATCTCGGCCCCTGACAAGCAACGCGGCGGCGTTTTCGGCGTGGCTCGTCAGATGGCGAACTGCCTGACGTCGGCGGCGGTGCTCAAGTGGGTGACCCCGCCGGAAGAGGGCGAGGTCCGCGAAGAGTTTAACGCCCGTGACTTCGTGCGTGGCCGCAACACTTTGTATTTGTTGTCCAAAGAGGGCGCCGGCACGGCCGGTCCGCTGGTGACTGCTTTGACTGTTGCTGTGGTTGAGGCTGCTGAAGAGCTGGCGGTTGCGCTGGGTGGACGTTTGCGTCTGCCGATGGTGGCGATGCTAGATGAAGCGGCGAACGTGTGCCGTTGGAAGGAACTTCCGAATCTTTATAGCCATTACGGTTCGCGCGGTATCGTCATCTGCACGATTCTGCAGTCCTGGTCTCAGGGTGTTGTCGTCTGGGGTCGTGAAGGTATGCGTAAGCTCTGGAGCGCGGCCAATACTAAAGTCTACGGCGGCGGCGTGAGCGAGACCGAGTTCCTGAGCGAGTTGAGCCAGCTGATCGGTGATTACGTCTACAGCAATGTTTCGGTCTCGAGTAGCCGCCAGTCAGGTTCATCTCGTAGCGTCGATAATGACCGCAAGGACAAAATCCTGGACGTGTCAGACTTGGCAGCGCTTCCGCGTGGTCGTGCGGTGGTCTTTGCTTCCGGTGCGCCTGCGGTGTTGGTACAGACCATCCCGTGGTACACCGGCCCGGATGCTGCGGCAGTGAAGGCGTCGCTGGCCAAGTACGACCCGGCACAGCAGCTGGCGGGAGGTGCATAACGCATGAGTGAGAACGAAGACGCTCAGCAGGAGCAGGAACCTGCAACGATTTTCCCAAATGCAGGCGAGTTCGTACATTCCTGGTTGCTGCAGGTAATCAGCCGCAAGGTCAACAGCAGGGATACGTTCTGGTGCGCCCAGTGGTGGAAGCACCCGGAGGCGGTGTGCCGTTTGACGGCGTTATGGCTGTCGTGGGAGGCGGCACGTGAGGACCCGACGTCTCTTGCGTCCTGGTGGCGTGACCAGCTGGATTACCACATGTCGGTGTTGATGTCCTCGACTGGCCCGTTCCGCTATTGCGAGGACGGGGAGCATAATACGGCGCGGTATGCCCGTGAGGCATTCCCGATTCAGGACCCGCCTGCAGGTATTTTTGACCTGTTGGGTTAGACATATATGAAGGGGGCTCACAACAAAATGTTGTGAGCCCTCTTCATGCTAATGGGAAAGTTCGTGCTGCTGATGCACCTGTCGCTGTACAGCGCGGGCAGGCTTAGCCTGCTGCTGAGGTCCTCGAGCCTTCGCGGCGGCTACAGCCTGGTGCGGGTGCGTACCGAGGGACTGGTCGTTGAGCTTAGCTGCGTGTGCGGTTTCTGCGTCCGCATGAGTTTCGTAGTAGGCGGCACGTTCACCGCGGACTTCCGCCTGATCCCACTCATGGCCAGCCTGAGCATGAGCCTGCTCTGACTGGTTCTCGTGCTGCTGAGCTTCAGCAGGGTCGTCTGAATCGAGGGCCTTCTGGTGCTCAGAGTCAGAGACAGTCTCACGTTCCTGGGCACGTTCTTCGGCTTGGTGCTGTTCGTAGCGTTCTTCCCAGCCGTGCTCCTTCAGGTATGCCAGGTAGTCGGCGAGGGTGAGCCCGTATTCGTTCTGTAGCCTGTCGTCAAGGTAACGGTAGGCTGCGGCGGCGTCGGCGCGGTAGGGTGCTTCTTGTTCAGTGGCGGTAGCCCATTCGGCTAGGTCGCGGTTGGTTGCGGTTTCCCACCACGATTCTTCCCAGAGACGCGCATATGGAGATGCAGGAATCTGTACATCTGTATTTGCAGATTCCTGGGTTTCTGCACGAGCAGTCTGCTGCTGATGGTTCTGCAACGCCTGGCGAATCTGCCGGGCGATAGCTTGCAATTCACGGGCAAGTTCCTGCTCAACGTTAGTGCTGTGGTTGTCGAAGGGGTGAATGCTCATCATTGACCTCACGGGGGTATCAGTGCTTTCTTCCAGATTAACAGAGCACCATGTGCTGTCGAGAACGTTAAAGGGGCATGGGGGTGAGAAATCCAGTAGTGGATTTCTCACCCCCATGCCCCTTTATTAGAGCTCGATGCCTCGCTCTGGTGGTTCAGGACCTCGCCGCGGCGCCTCATTCTGAGACTGGCCTGTCTGGGCCATACCGCTTTTCTGCATCATGGGCTGGAGAAAACTGAGCGAACGTTGAGTCTCTACATCAATCTCCTGCTGAGGGGACTTAATATTCAAGCCATATTCCTCAGACATATTCACCAAAATCTGATTATCGATTCGCTCATATATCGTTTCATATCCGGCTGTGCTGTTATCAAAAATCTTGAGTGAATCAACTGAATCAGAAAGCTCTTCAAGATTCCTCAGAGAGCTCTCATAACGGCGGCGGATATCAGATTCATCCACCCCATGTCCGCCCTTGGTAACGCGAGATGCCACGCGGTCCACCGCTTTATCTGCGCTATCAAGACTGACATACAGCATTGTCACCTCATACCCCTGAGCGTGAGCGCGATCAATCAGATTCTGAAACGACTTAGCGCTACCCGCCAGAGTAGTCTCTTGGTGAATAGATTCACCAGATGCAATAGCCTGCCGTAAGTCTTTGATGGTGTCACGCATAGCTCGAGCAGCATCTGCAGGATTACGCCAGTTACCACCGGACGCTTGCAACTTTTCATCGGCATTAAGACGACGAGTACCTTCAAAGAGCTTTGGTTCGGTGCGGTACAAGGTACTTTTACCTGCACCGTTAACTCCGGCAACAAGGATATACTGCGGTCTCAAAGGAACTCTCCCCTAGACCACAAACTTCTCATCAGCAATGATGACGCGCTGCTTCTGCTGCAGAGAATAGTTTTGTAGAGCATAGTAGAAATAACGCTTTTCTTCGTTTTCTTCTGCACGAATTAGCGGGGTGAATACTTCAGAACTGTTATCCGTGATGTACTCATAAAGTGCATCAAAGTCGGGGGTATGGTTAGCCATGATGATTTCTCCTTAGTTGGTCTACTTTATATTGTACATAGTTCAAAAGATTGGTATAGCTGACCTGGTGAAGGTCCTGCAAAGACCAAACTGAAGTAATCTCCGCAGGGACCTAAAGGTCCAATCCCTTATCGACCCTTGGTCGAACAGGACGGCGTGTAGGCTTATCTCCTTGACTCATCATCTTGTTCGCAGGCTGGAGCCTACTCATGCCAATCTGGCTCACCCTCAAAGCCGCAAGAGTTTCCTCATCAGCTACAGGTTCCGGTGCACGCTCAGCACGGGCTTCCTGCACCTTCTGCTCTACCGGTGAGAGCGGCTTCGGCTCAGTAACCTTCTGGTTCTTCGGCTGCTTCTGCTGGTTCTTGGCACGTTCTGCCAGACGGGCCGCCTTAGCAACACGCCTGACCTGCTCCAGAACACCCAACACAGACTCCGCAGCGCGGGTCTTCTCAGCAGACTGCACCACCACCGGCGCACCCGCAGATGCCAAGCGCGCATTATTCACCCGCTGGCTGGCCTCATGCACCATCTCACGCGGTAACACGGCAGGCTCACTCTCCGGCACACGGTACTTGGTGCGCAGTGCGTCAGCCTCACCAGCAGCACGTACCCACTGACGGAAGGCACGCTTGCGGGTCGGCACCGGACCCAAAGCCTGCACCCACGCCGGGGCCTTGCCCTCGCGCACCTGCTGCGCCAATTCCTGACCGCGCGAACGGGTCAGCTTGCCGATTTCAGCAGCGCGTGCCTTAAGAATCTGCTTGAGCTTTCCGCCCGTCAGCTGACTCTCCCAGAAGCGGTCGAGCGTGTGACCGGACACGCCGCCAGAAGTCACCTTCGACGGCTGCACCTTCGGCACATCATTCTGAGCGGTCAAGCCCAATTCACGGCGCAAGCGGCGCTCTTCACGCAGGCACGCGGCCAGAGTAAAACGCTCACCGCCGCGCGAAACCTCGCCGCGAATGATCTGCTCAAACTCGCGCTGGTCACCGCTGACTTCCCAACGGCGGCGCGTAATTTCAGCGTCCATCTGGCCCAAAGTCTCGGCGATTTCGTCATACTTTCCGGTTCGGTGGGTGCCTCCATCCTCACGCTCACAAGCATTCAGAGCCTTCACGGTCGCGGCGCGACGCTCCAGAAGCCAATCCGTTTGAGCCATTGCGAAGGGATTTTTAAACCACTCGGGGTCATCCAAAACCAGCTTCTCCAGACGCGCCTCGGTAGAGACTTCGCGCGCCTCGGCACGGGCAATCATCGCATCGAGCATCGCGTCAGAGTAGCCCGCCAACGGGCGGTCTGCACGCTCAGCGTTAGCGCGCTCATCGACAATCTGGCTCACACGCCAGGACAGAACGGCGGCTGCATCAACCGGCGTTTCAGCGTCCGTGCTCAGAGCACGGGAACGGTAGGCTCGCTCCACAATATCGGGCACATCCAGGCCTGCACGGTGCAGCTCGCCCAGCTGTGCCGCCAATGCGCCGAAGCCCTCGGAATTGATAACGGCGGTAACGTCAGCGTCCGCTGACGCGCGCGCGCCGGTGGGCATCTGAGCCGCCAACTCGTCAGTGGGCAACCCGTCATAGCGTGCTTGACGCATCTGTGCCCGCAAGCTGCGGGCTTCTGCTGCGTCGGCTCCGGTGGGGTCAAAATGGGTGACGCGGTTCATGCCCTGCGTCATGAGGTCAGCAATCACGGCACGCTGAGCAAGCTCTGCGTGCTCTTCATATTCTGCCACTGCGGCGGCGGGGTTCATCTGCTGCGCGCGGATCGCATCCACGCTCTCATGTACGCTGAGCTGTGCCTCGCCGTCATGACGGGCGGCCACGGTCTCCAGCACCTCATCCAGCTTTTCGCCCTCATTCAAGCGAACATAGAGGTTATTCTGCTCGCGTCCACGGGAAAGGCCCACGTAAGCGCCTGCACGGTCTGCGCGTGAATCAATCAGCGCGTGCGCGGTGTCCACGGTCGCACCCTGTGCACGGTGCACGGTCAGCGCGTAGCCCAGCTCCACGTGCTCGCTCACGTAGGCGGCGGGCAAGGTGACGGTGCCGCCATGCTCAACGTGGCGCACCTTGAGCGAACCGTCCTCGCCCACGCTCTCGACGTTCCAGCGGTCGCCGTTCTTGACGAAATCGTGACCGGCAAAGACGGACAGGCGGCGGTCATTGCGGCGCGTGACGATCACATCGCCCGCAAAGGCGGTGGCTTGACTTGCACCGGGTGCAGAGCCAGGGCGCAGGATAACGCCCTCACTGGTCGGCTCACCAGAGGTTGAAATGCGGTGTGCCTGAGCAAGCGCGTTCAGGGACGCGACGGCTTCATTAGATGAGCCCATCATGAGCGAAGTCTTGCCGTCGCTGATGTCTTTCTGCCAGGCGGCGAAGATTTTCTGAGTCATTGCTTCGCTGTCACCACCGGCAACACGGCCATTCTCGCGGTACCATTCGAAGGGTTCGTCCTTGCCCACTGCGGCGGGCTCGCGAAGGCGCAAGGTAGCGGCTGCTTCCTCTTCGTCCTTGAATCGGAACAATTCATCGAGGCGTACCGCGCCGACCTCGCGGTCAATGAGGCGAAGGGCACCTCCGGCACCCACAGCTGAGAGCTGGCGGTCATCACCCATCACGCGCACCAGTGCGCCGCGCTCAGCGGCAATGGTCACCAGTGCGTCAAAGTCACGGGTGGATACCATGCCCGCCTCGTCAATCAGCAGCACATCACCGGGGCGGATACTCAGCGGACCGGCCTTGGCACCGTTGGTATTTGCGGCCAGAACCTTTGCCAGGGTATCCGCGCCAATGCCCAGTTCATCACCAAGGACTTTTGCGGCGGCGGCGGTCGGTGCCACGCCAATCACACGGCCTCCGGCGGCCTGAATCGTCTCCACGGCAAGAGAAACCGAAGCGGTTTTACCTGCACCTGCGGCACCAATACCAGCAACCAGAAGGCGCTCAGAGAGGGCGAACTCGCGCGCGAGTGCTTCCTGACCAGCCGGGAGGGAGAAGCCCTTTTCTGCCAACTTTTCGCGGCGTTCCTGGAGCTTCTGTTCGAAGACATCGAAGGTTGCCGCCGGGATTACGGGCGCGGTTGCCGCGTCCAGAATGCGCAGCTCTGCGTCCACCATTTCCTGAGTGGTGAACAGCTGCGCGTCACGGCGAACGAAACTGTTCGTGCCGTCAGCGCGCAAGAATTCGTCTGCAACCGGGCGGTTCTGCTCGCCGGAAAGGTTCAGTACCTTCTGTTCCAGGGCATGATGAATGGCACCGGCGAGGCTCTGCTCATCGGTGCTTTCCGGGGTGGTCTGCGTGGTGCCAGGAACCGGCACAGGGAACCCAGCGCCACGGAGATAGCGTGCGGTTTCGGCCTCCACGTGGGAGCGTCGGAACACCGCACGCTGTGCGGTCACGCGGTCAAGAATCTGCTGTGCGTGCTCCTCGGGGGTGCGCGAAAGGAACTCAGCTTGTGCCTGTTCACGCTTGGCGCGTGCCTGCTCGCTGGCGGCCTCCAAATGCTTTTTCAGGTCTTCACCGGTCGGGATATTCACCTCGCCGGTGCGCGAAAGTGCCTCAGCTTTTGCCGTCCATTCCTCACACAAATCTTTAAGGCTCTTCGCTTCGCTCTTGTGCGGGCGGGTTGCCAGGGTCGCCTGCTGCGCAAGCTCCAGCATGGCTTTACGTCCGGGCGCATGACCGTGTGACTCAATGTATTCTTCCTTGAGTCGGTCAAGCTCTGCCGAAATTTCAGAACGCCGGCTGCTGAAACGCTCCATCATCTCGCGATCAAATCCGGCAATTTCCATCACCGGCGATAGCTCACTCTTGGCTGCGTCGGGGACACAGACCAGCCCCAGCTCAGACTCCAGGTGCTCCGCCAGCTTCGCGTTATAGAGCTCAGATGCGGCAACGTTCCACTGATATAACGTGCGTCCATCAATAGCGGACCACTGCCCGTCCGAGCCCTTCACGCGATTTGAAATCACCAGGTGGTCGTGCAGATTCGGGTCCCCTGAACGCGAGTCCCAGTGCCTAAATTTGGTGGCAATGAGTCCGCCGTCAATGTCGATTTGGCGGACACCGTTACGGCCGCGACGGGTCATAATGACCTGCTCTTCAAGGAACTTCACGACATCGGAGATGGCGGCTTCGTGGGCCTGCTGCACACCCTCACGGAGGGTCTTATCGCCTAGACCCCACGCCAAGGACACGCTCTTTGGCGGCGTGAAAACCATGTCGAACCCGGCCACGGAGTTGCTTTTCGGCTTGGATTCACGGGCGATAAAAGAGATCAGTTGCTTGTCGGTCGGGTCTACACCGTGTTGCTGACGGTACAGGATAGCACCCACACGGTGACGGATTTCCTTCATCTCTTCGGCGGTCGGGTCGGTATGCTTCGTGTCGCGGAAGCGGCGCACTTCCTCATCCACGGCGCGGGTAAATTCGGTAGAACCGTCACGCTGTGCGTGCAGATTCGGGGCGACATTCTTCTTGAAATGTGCGTCGATAGCACGCTGGGAAGCGTGCTGTGCGGCGGTCGCTTCGTGCTCCAAAAGACTGTAATTTGCCATGAACTCGGCACGGGTCGGGCGCTCAACGTCAGGGTTCTTAACGTACTCACCCTTGACGATTCGGTGCCCTGCTGCACGGTAGCGCTCAAGGTAATTTGAAACCGTCGCCTGAGTCGGCGCGGCCTCGTAAAGATGCGCGAGGTCATCCACAATCTGTTGCTGAGTCTTACCCTCGCGGGTGCCCTCAATGATGAGGAACGCGCGCTCAGCCGCGCGATTGTGTACTTTCTCCCACGCCTGACTGCGCACTTCCTCGAACGCTTCAGGGGTGGAATTTTTCAGAAGGTCAGTGATCTCTTCGGTCTCAAGAGGGGTGAATTTGTGCCCGAAAAGAACCTCCATCTGCTCCTCGGAGACATTGCCTTTCAGGCCTAAATCAGCCGCCCCAGCACCGACCCACTGACCCGGAGGCATGCCCTCCACGACGTAGTAATCGCCTAGCTCACGGTCAGCAGAGCGCAGCACATCGTTACTCGCCACTTCGGCGGTGTAGTAACGAAAGCCGTCACCAGAGGTGAGCTTATGGATGGTCAGCATACCCTCATTCTACCCTTGAAACTTATTAAGAACAACTCAGAATAAAAACCTGATTGACTCGGTGCATGAGGTGTGACAAAAAAGTAGTGAGCGTTTCAGCTCCACAGGTGCGAGGAACGAGCACACACCAGGTGGACAGGCTGAAATGCGGAACGGTTTTGTCCGACACGGTATGTGTCGCGCTCATCCACAGGCGGCGCCGGTGTGTATGATGAGCCCTGCTCTCTTGGAAGGAGCTTGCGGGAGGAAAGAGAGGAAACAGGGATCTCATGCATTCCAGGCAGCAGACAGTGGGAAAGCTGTGCACACCTCGTGTGTCAGGGCGCATGATGGAGAGAGGAGCTTGCGGGGTGAATCAATCTGCGGGCTGTCCACAGGTGGGTGCAGGTGACCAGCTGATGCGGGCCAACTGTGGACGAGCGAAACCGGCGGCTGCGCCGCCGGTTTTTCCGTCAACGCTGACGGAAAAACTCGCACACAATAGCCCATAGCGTGTATATTTAGGGTGACAAATGTTATGAATGGCCCCAAAAGTTCATGAACATCATTGAGAACGTCCGCCCGGAATCTTTTCATTAAGATTCCGGGCGGACGTTGTTGTGTAGGCACTAGGGTGTGTTTGGGGTTGGTGTTCGTCTTGCCGTGACCCGACCTGCTGAAAAATGAGGCCCTAAAGGTTAAACTAGAGAGTAAGAAATCAACCTCTTCCCCCCCTTTGAAAGGAATCACCCTCATGACTCGCTCACCCCGCACTGTTGCCGCCCGCCGTGCTCGCGAAAACGCCGCCGCCTTCGCAGAACGTGAAGCAAAGCTGCTGAACCTGGCTGAAAAGTTCTTCGCGCTGGAAGCCGATAGCCCGGCGGCAAAGATTGAGAACGAAATCGCCGCCCTGGAGAACAAGCTCACCGCCTTGCGCGAAAAGCTTGTGAGCGCCCGAGATGAGACTGATCAGAACCTCGCCGCGCCGGTCGCCGAAATGAAAGCACTGAAGATTTCCAAAGATGAGATTGCCGCCCGTCTCGGTCTTACCCGCGCTGAAGTGAACGCACTGCTGCGCGTCTCAGCCAAGACTGACGCTGAACCTGAAAGCGAGTAACGCTCGTGGGCACCGCATACCAAGGCAACCAGAAAAAAGGACTTCGCCCCTACGTTCACAAAAGCAAACGACGCGGAACTAGCGAACGCCAAGGTGTCGATATTCGGGACGTCCCCAAAGTCGAACCCGGCAACTACTCCCTGCTTCTCTTGCTGAATCAGGCGCTCTCCTACCGCCTCTCCCCCATCAGTGAGAACGGTGAACCAAACACCGAATGGACTCAAACCGATTCCCGCAGCACCCTGCGCCTGGTCGCGGGAACCATCCAGCCCACCGGCACAGATGAACCCCGCCGGATTCTCCCCACCGGAAAATTTGCGCGCGCCGCGTTCCTCTGGCTCATGCTCGCAACCGCAAAGCATCAGTCACCGAAAATCTCCACCGAATCATTCCTAGATTTCCTCTACAAGTTCTATGCCTCTGGCGCTGCAACATTCACCGCAGAACAAGAAGCTGAAGCCATCGAACAGCTCCACGCCCTGCTCGCCGTGCAGGTTGAAGCTGTCCTGACTGGCCCGGCGCCAGATGGAAACCTCATCAAGAAAACCTACAGGTTTTCCTTGTCATCATCTGCCGATTGGGTTCACTCTGCCTCCGGTGCACCGCTGCTGACTGAATCAACGATTGTTCTAGCGCAACCTCTCTATAACCACATCGCAACTTTCTTTGTGGTCACCGGAACCGGACCCGCGCTCATTCAACTCGCGGAAAAAACACAGTCCCCGTTCACCCTGGACGCGCTCATCTGGTTCTCTCATTTCGTCTATCAAGCGCGCCTCGCTCAGCGGTCTATTGGGCCGGTGAGCTGGGACCAGCTACGCGAAATGTTCGCACCGGATCAGACTGACACTCGCTTCTTGAAGCGCGTGAAAGCATCAGCTTTCGAGCTGGCCAAGCTCGATAAGTTGATGATGCTTTCAGCCGAAATCATGGAAGGGCCTGTGCACGGGCTCATCTTCCACCCCGTGCCCTGCGACGCATTCCACAAGAGCATCATTGACAGCCGCTAAACAAAAAATGGGCGGACCGATACATATAAGATGTATCGGCCCGCCCATCTCTTTAGAAGAGCTGCGTCTGCCCTTCCATCGTCAAACCTCTACCAAGACGGTCTACAGCCTCTTGGTGGTACCCGTGAGCTAAGGTAAGCTCGCGTAGTGCTCGTGAATCTGCCGCGCGTTCAGCTCGACTACGGCGCAAGAAAGCCAAGCCATGCAGGTTGTCGCGGCCGCGTGCCGCGCGCTCTCTCATGTTCTCAGAGTGATCGCCAAGGAAGAGGTGAGATTCTGAACCGGTTTCGGCACGCACGCAGAGCGGGTTGTCGCATAGATGCGTGACCATCTCCGCAGCTTCCACGGCATCATTTCCGAACGCAACCGTGGCGGCGTATCTGTGGGCTCTCCACATTTTTTCGCCTGCCTCCGATTCAGAGTCTTTGACCCAAAACCTCCCGTAACCGTCGGCACCAATGGCGCCGACCCATATCCAGCAGGCACCGGGTATCTCACCCTTGACGACTTTCTCCCAGAACCGGCGGGATTCTTCTTCGCTCGATTTAATCTGCATCGGTGTACTGCACTCCTGCGTATTTGCCGATACGGTCCAACACCGAATAAATTGTGTGCCGGCTGCACCCCATCTTGCGGGCGATAGCCGTTTTAGGAACACCCATAGCAGCCAGCCTACGCACTTCACGCGCTTGTTCTGGGCTAAGTTTTGGCGCGCGGTCATACTTGCCCTTGGCTCTGGCTATCGCGATACCTTCAGCCTGTCGCTCTCTAATGATGGAGCGCTCCAGCTGCGCAACGGCCGCGAGAATGGTCAGCATGAACTCACCCTGCGGGGTGTCCGTATTCAGAGCGGGGTTATCAAGAAATTCGACCTGCACGCCACGGTCTTTGAGACTCTGAACAATGTCGAGTAGATCACGAGTGGAACGCGCGAGGCGGTCGGCGCTGGTCACCTGCAAGACGTCACCCTCGCGAAGGTAACGCATCATCTCCTGGAACTGCGGGCGGTTGCTGGTCTTAGCGGCACTGACCTTCTCGATAAAGATTTTGTCGCACTCTTCCTCAAGTGCTTCAAGCTGCCGCGCAACATTCTGTTCCAAAGTTGATACACGAGCGTACCCAACGATTTGGCCGACAAATTCCTTCTCTTCTTGTTCCATAACCCCCGCTTTACATCAAGCTTGTCTGTCAGGGTTTATTCTATCCTTCAATAGGCATAGAAACACCCCGCCGCGGGTCACTGTGGCGGGGTGTCTGCGAGGGCATACCCAAAAAACAGGGGCAGCGTAACAGAAAATGATGAGATGTGGGGTTGGAACTGAGTTTTTTGATTTACCCCGGGGTAAAGTGAAAAACTCAGCCCCCGTACCGTGCCCGTGTCATGATGGGGCATGTGGAAAGGAGTAAACAATGATTCCAAAGAATCAATTCACACAAGGGATTCTCACCGGTGCGGTCGTGGCTTCGGCGGTGGTGATTCTGTCCGTCTTTGAGCCGGACCGGTTCGTGCTTCCGGCCATTTTGGCGACAGTCATTCTTGTTTTCTGCGCCCCCTACTTGACGTTTGGTCGCACTGAGGGGCTGCGAGAAGGACGCGCTTATCAGCTGGCCGCTGTCGTTGCTGGTATCGCGGGCGGTTTGGTGATTCTTGGTCAGCTGACCGGTGGTTTTATCCCCCCGGTTGCTGCTGCGGCGCAGCAGGGCGGGTCAATGCTGGCAACCGGCCTTATGGGTTGGGCGCTGTGGAGGGCTGGCGCACATTCGATGCCGACATTACCGGACGTGTTAGATGGCAAGGTGGTTTGGGCGACGTCGGCTGCGGCAGGCTATTTCTTGCTCAGCGGCACTTTGTCCGTTCTGGCGTTGGGTGTGGTGCTTCTGACGGTGCATCAGCTCTTCCGGGTCCGTGATGAGTCGTTGAAGGTGGACCTCAATTTTTCGCAGATTATTGGTGTTGAGGTCTGCATTCTGCTGCATCTGATGGTTCCGGTCTTGGCGTCATGATCTTGAGAGCATGACAAAACCCCCTCTACACAGTGTGTAGAGGGGGTTTATCATGTCCGCCGCAGGGTGTTACACCCTTTAGCCCTTTCAGGTTAACACTGATGAGGGGTGGGCGCATCTGAAGTCGTCATTTTAGCCGCGCCGGTGAAGTCAAAAAAGCCCCGCCAGGCGTGATGCCTGGCGGGGCTTGGGGCTCAACGTCCGTTGAGTGTTCCCGTTTTCTTGTCCTCCAATGAAAGCCCCGCTCCGGGTGGAGCAGGGAATTTTTAAGGCTGCGGGAACCTTTGATGATTCTATATTAACATTTCACGCGCATCTGGTGCATCTGAAGTCGTCATCGAAGCAGAAGCGGAAGAGCAGCCAAGATAGCCAACAGCGGCAACGTCGCGGAGGCGAGAAGCCAGCTGTTCAGCGTTCCCTGTCGGCTGTACATTCTAGTTACCACCCTTGATGTGCCAGGTCACGTGCTCCTCAGAACTAATCAGCCTGCACCGTCCACCGTGGCGGTGACGGTTCCCGTCATTGCGGAAATGGCGACGGGGACAGAATCGAGAGTGCCAAATCTCAGCGGTGACGTAGGAGTAACCCCGGTCAGACGGGACAATGTGAACGGCGGTGCGGTAGTTCTTTTTCAGACCTGCGGGGTCACCGTCCCACCCCCCATCACGCGGCCACCAGTTCCCGTGCCGCTTATCGAACTCGAAAGTTGATTTCTTGAGCTCTTCACTGCCAGACACTCGCGTGCGAAGAACCACGCGGGGCTTCTCAAAGTTGATGTCTTCGACAGTCGGGTTCTTAATGTTGGATTCACGGTTAATGAACTCGTTAAACTTAACGATTTCCTCAACTTCAACCTCTAGTTCATCGTCCAGGTGTTCAACCTCCACGATCTTGTGACACGTGATGCGAGGCCAAAGAACCACATCCCACAGTAAACACAACAGGGGGAGCACAATCAAAGCAATAGCAATGCAGTTAACCCAGAACACCTCTGTTAGAGTGGCTACGTCTTTATCTAAAAGTGCAAGCATTATTTTTCCTTCCCGCACTGCGCCTCCATATTTCCGTGTTCCACGAGGTTCTTTAGTCGTCGAGCTGGTCGATGAACTCGAGCAGCAGGTCAGTCATGGTCTTGCCGGTCATGGCTGCGTGTGCCTTTAGACGGGTGTGGGCGCTGGCCGGTAGGTTGAGGGTCAGTCGCTTGATGGGTTCTTCCACTTCCCTGCTGTTCTTGAATGCCTGTTCGAAGCTGGCGCGGTTCTTTACGCTCTTCTCGGTGCCGGAGGGGATGGTGACGTTGAGCTTCTTCTTTGCGGTTGCCATTAGGATTCCTTTTCAAGGCCGATGAGGGTGATGAGCTGGGCTGCGACGTCGTCGTATCCTGCGACGTCGTCGGGGGTAAGTCCATAGCTGGCTCGCACGGACTGCTTGGGGCGGATGGAGGTGTCGAAGATGGTGATGCCGGATTCTTCGAGTAGCTCCTTGGTTTCACGGAAGAGCACGGTACGCGGATCTGCGGAGGTAAGCAACACGGCGGCAGGCTTGCCTTCAGGGATGGAGGTAAGGGTGGAGAAAACTCTGGTGATATCCAGACCAGCCGGTGCCGCCGGAATGATGAGCGCGTCAGAGCGCTGAGCGATCGCGTTAAGAATGGATTCGTTCAGCGGGGGCGAGTCGATGAGGGTCACCTCGGCGGTGGTGCGGCGCTTCTTGAGCTGCGGCACATTAACGGGTGAGACCTCGAAGGGGAATTCGCCGCCGTTTTCTTCTGCGGTGAGGGCCCAGTCGGTGGCGGAACCTTGGGGGTCTGCGTCCCAGACTTCGACGCTATGGCCTGCGTTGGTGAGGGCGTGGGCGAGGTAGATGGTGCTGACGGTCTTGCCGACGCCGCCCTTGGCGTTGATGATGCCGATGATGGGGCTCATGGCTTCTCCAATCTGTTTCTCTGTATATACAGTTTAGCAGAAAAGCAGAAATCTGTATATAAAGATTTCATCATTTCCTTATTTCTGCATGGTATTACCCCTGGTCAAGACACAACTAAAGGGGGGCGAGTGAACCATTACGATTCACTCACCCCCTTCAGTTAGGTACTAGGCGTTAGAGGTCTTGCGGCGGACAGACCATACACCGGCAGCACCGGTGAGAATCAGCATGAAACCGCCGATTGCGATTCCTCCAGTCTCGGCACTGGCACCGGTGTACGCCAACTCGTCACGTGCGGGTGCAGTGGATTGAGCAGACGGAACAGATGCAGGGGATTTCGCATCTGCAGCAGGCTGAGTCGATGAGCCCTTCTTGCCCTTGGGTGTCTTGGCGCCTGGTGCTTGCGGGGCGATGCCTACCTCGTCGGTGCCGGTTACTGCATGGTTTCCAGTATCTGAGGTGGACTCGTGGTCAGATGAGGTTGCGCGGGAGTGTGCCTGGGCATCCTCGGGTGCGATGGGTACCTCGGTGCTGAAGACTTCTGAGTTATCGGGTGCCTCGTTATCTGCAGTGTCCGCAGATGCTTTCTGACTCGACTCAGGGGTAGGTGCGATGACGACTTCGACCTCGCCGGGGGTTTCCGTGACCTCGGGTGCCGGGGTTACCGGTTCGGGCTCCGGTTCGATAACGGGTGCGGTGTCTTCAATCGGCTGGTGGTCAGCGGGGGTTTCGTCGCGTTCACTGCGTACCGGCTCGGGCTCGGGGTTGATGGGCACGTCAGTATTGCCCGGGGTTTCCGGTTCGGGGGTGACCGGTTCAGGTTCCGGGTTGATGGGTACGTCGGTATTGCCCGGCGTTTCAGGAACCTCATGGGTCGGCTCAGGGGAGGGGGCGATGACGACTTCGACTTCACCGGTGGTGGGGGGTTCCTCGCGGGGTTCGGGGTGAGTCGCTTCCTGTGCAGGTGCTTCAGGCTCGACGGGGGTTTCCGCTTCGGGGGTGGGGCCTTCTTGCGGTGCAGTCTCAGCGGGTGCTTCTGCAGGCGCTTCCTGGGCAGGTTCCTCGGCGGGGGCTTCGGTGACAGATTCGGGCGCGGTGGCGGGCTGGGTGGCTGCGTTACCGGCACCGTTCTTGGTGATGAGGGCAACGGTCAGAGAGCGGGTCTGGTCGCGGTTGGGCTGGCCATTATCGCGAATGGTGATGGATCCATTGCTCTGAGCGGGTGTTTCTGCTGCGGTCGCTGCGGTGCAACTGATGGCGCCGGCTGCGGCTGCGAGGGTGAGGGAAGTGATGAGCGCCTTGCGGTTCACTTTTTACTCCTCTTAATTAAGGGTTGATAACGATGCTGTGTCGGTCGGGGCTGACGGTGACGCGGTGCCCGTCTGCGGTGGCGCCAATGACCGGGGTGTCGGTGGAGGCGATGTGTCCGCTGGGGGTTGCGTCGCCGGTGGTTCCGTCACCGAATTCGAGGGTGAATCCTCCGGCAGGTCGGCTCGTGACCTTGGTCGGCACGGTTGGCAGGGCGTAGGATCCCTCGGTGCTGAGGTGATGGACCTGGTTTCCTGCGATGGCGATGGTGCCGGTGCCGTCAATCTTCACGCTGTCGGCTGCTCCGGTGATGTCGATGGTGCGGCTGACGCTGTCAGATTCCGGGGATTGGAGAGCGAGGACGTCTTGCCCGCTGGGGGTGTGCCAGAGGGTGATGACTTCGCCGGTGGCGGTGGCTCCTACCCAGCGGGTGAAGGTGGCTCCTTCGGCGGGGGTTGCTACGGGTCGTGCCGCGGTTTCGGTACCCTTGGCGGTGGCGGTGATGATGGTGCCGTTGCCGCGGGTTGATGCCCAGATGCCGCTGCCTTTGGAGGTGGCGATGAAGGCTGCGCCTTCAGCGGGGGAGCGGTACCGTTCGGTGCCGTTGACGCTGATTTTTTGGACGTTTGAGGGGGTGGGGTCGTTGCGGGAGATGATGACGGGTTCTCCGGCGCGGGTGATGATGGTTTGTGTCTTGGGGGTGATGGTGTTGATGCTGGAGAATTTTCCGCTGGCCCACATGAAGTAGCTGCCGGGTGCGGTGTAGAGGAATCCGTCACTGGTGGGGTGGATGGTCAGTCCTGCAGCTTTGACCTTGTTTTTGGTGAGGTCGGTCTGGCTGACGAGGGTGCCCCGGGTGGCATCAACGACGTAGAGGGTGGATCCGTCCACGTAGGAGATGCGCTGGCCGTCGCTGCTGAGGGCGCCGGTGGTGTATGTTCCGTTGTCGAGGGTGAGGGTAATACCTGCCGGGGTGGTGGCTGCGGCGGTGGTGGGTTGGTTGAGGGCGTTGACGGTTGCGAGGGCTCCGCCGCCAAGTCCTAGTGCTAGGAGGGCTGCGGCGGGGATGAGGATTGCTTTGCGTCGCCAGATGGAGGGCTTTTCAACTTCCTCGGTGACGGTTTGGAGGGTAGGCTCGCCTTCTGGAGTGAGGACGTAGTAGCTAGTCTTGGTGCCTTCTTGGACGTAGATTTTGACGTCGCGGCCGAGGGTTTGGGCGAGGTGGGCGCAGTGGTTCCACACCTGTCCTAGGGCCTCTTCAGTGGTTACGTCTTGGAAGGTGCGGGGGTTGTGGTCTTGGATGGTGAGGTTGATGATGCCGTCGGTTTCGACGGTGGCGTCGATGCGGGGGTAGTCGAGAGCGTCCATAATTCAGTTCTTGGTCTTGGTGTTGACGTACGAGTTGAAGGCCTGAGGCTCGAGGATGTGCGAGGCCTTCCATTTGTTGGGTCGTTCGCTGGTACGGTGCAGGCGCACATAGTATTCGGGGCTGATACCGCCGTCGACCTTTACGCGGACGGTTAGCCAGTAGGGGTTATCTCCGCCGGGGATGTCATTAGTGGGGTCGTGGGTGATTTCTGCACCCGTGACGCCGTTTGCTTTGAACACGTCCGTGGGGAACTTAGAGTCGTACTCATTTTGAAGCTCAGGGTCAATGAGCGGGAAGAGATCTGCCGACCATTCCTTGTAAGGCTTGCCGCTAACGTAGGCGGCCACGATTGCCTTTGCAGCGTCGATTGCGCGGGTGCGGTCTTCGTCGGTGATAGTCCTCAGAATTGCTTCGCTGGAGGGCTGCTGGGGACCGCCGCCAGCTCCTGCAAGGGGGGAGGGGTCAAGGCTCACCGTCGGGGTAGGGGTTGCAGTGGTGGGGCTCACCTCGGTGACGGTGGGGGTGTGCGTCGCGGTGCTGGGTGCAGGCGCGGGCGCAGTGGTAGTGCTAGGGGTGGAGTTTGCAACGGGGGAGCCGGTGGGGGCGGCGTTGTCAGTGGATGCGGAGCAGCCGGTAGTGAGAAGCGTGAGGGTTGCGGTGAGTGCGGTGGCTGCGGTGAATTTGCGGGTCATGGCGGTGTTTCCTTTCTTAGTGGCCGGGGATGTAGAGGAATGCGCTGACGGAGCCATTGGATACGACGCGGGTGTAGTACTGGTGGTCGTTGGGGGCGCCAAGGCCGTTGTAGCCTTCTTCGACGAAGGTTCCGTCGTCGTTCACCTGCTTGACAACGGCGACGTGTCCGTAGGCAGCGGAGGCGCCGGCGGTGCCGGGGGAGTAGTAGACGATGGCGCCTACAACGGGCTTGTTGCCGATTTTCCACCCTTGGTTGATCCAGTGTCCTCGCCACACTTCGGCGTTGCCGGGGGAGTGGAATGTGATGTTGTCGGCGCTACCGCCGGTCTGTTGGGTGACGCGCCAGGCAGCGAAGGCTACGCATTCGCGAGGGAGTGCGTTGGTCGGGTCGGGGGTGCTGGGGCAGGCGGTGTAGGCGGCGTCGCAGTGCGCCATGTCCTTCCAGGGGTAGTCATCACCGGAGTTATCTGTATTTACAGAATTCTTGTTTTCTGCATTTGAAGATTTCTGGTTTTTCTTATCTTCCTTGCACTTATCCTTGTCAGATGCCTTTTTAGCACTCTTCTTCTCTGCCTGTGCCGGTGCCGGTGCGGAAGTACTGCTAGTGGACTCAGGGGTTGCCTTATTGGCGGTGATGTTGCTCAGGGAGGGCTGCTCGTGGCCGGTGGGGTAGTCGGGAATTCCCAAGTCCTTGATGAGGGTTTGGTATTGCTGCCAGTGTGCGCGGATTGCGGGGGCGTAATCTGCGTTTTCTGAGGTGTTCCAGCCGCCAGATTGTCTAATGACTGCATTGGGGCCTGCGTTGTAGGCGCGGAGGACGTTGTCGATTTCGTCGCCGCCCACGTTGGAGTTCCTCAGAATCCTCTTAAGGTCGCCCATGTAGCGACCCATCGCTCGGATTGCGTCGCGGGGGTTGAAGGGGTCACCGTCGCCGCCGTAGGACGGCCAGGTGCCGGGCATGAACTGCGCGAGTCCTTGTGCGCCTGCGTGGGAGACGATGTTGGGGTCCCAGCCGGATTCTTGGTGGATGGTGGCTGCAATGAGGGAGATGGGGAAGCCGCTGATGCTGGATGCTTCCTGGAGTTCAGGTAGGTATGTTTTGATGGTGTCGCCTCGGTCGCCGATGCTGGTGACGGGCGCTGCGGCGGGGGCGGAGGCGTTTTGATGGCCGTTATTGTTGCCGTTGCCACTGCTGGGGGTGCAGGCGTTTGCACCTGCTCCGCCGCCGATGACGAGGAGGAGTGAGAGGATGAGTCCGAAGACGAAGATGAAGGGTAGGGCTATCCCGAGGGCACTTTTTTGCATGGTTTTGTGGCTCCTGGTGTGTGGAGGAGTGTGTGGTTGGTATGAGTGATATTGTGTGCCCTTGGGGTCGCCCCGTGTGGGGTGGCCTCGCGTCTTATTTTAACAGGGGGTGTAGGGGTTTTAAAGCTGGTTGGTCACTGGGGGTGCAGCGTTCGGTGTTGCTGCACCCCCAGTGGTGTGTGTTTTAGAGTTCGAGTCCGGGGGTTGGCGGTTCGGGGCGTCGCGGACTCGGGGGTTGTTGTTGAGTTTTTGACAGGTTTCTTAGCGATGCGCTGATGGTTCGCTGATTGATGTTGAGGACTTGTGCGTTTTCTGGGTCGAGTGACTGGGGTGGCTTCTCGCTGGTTTTTTCATTTTGTGCCGCGTTTTGTTGCGCTTGCCCGGTTACCTTTGGGCTGCCTGTTTTGGGGGTTTCTTTTTCGTTTGTGGTTTTTCCGTAGAGGAGCTTCATCTGATGCCGTGTTGCTTGGACGAGATTACGGGCGTTATCGGGCAGTTGGGCAATGAGTGCTGGCGTAGTAGCGATAGTTTTTTCTACGTACATATAAGACCGTTGCTGCGGGGGAGTTAGCTTTTTATTGAAGACAGATTGTGCGAAGGCGACATCGTAGTTACCTTGTGCGGCGCGGGATTGGTTGTATCCCTGCAGGAAGTAGTCGTGATCTCGGGGATTGTCCTTGACATTCTTGGCTGGGCTACGAGATTCATTGCTGGGCATCATTGATTTTGAGGCATCGGAAATATGGACGGCTTTGTTACGAGCTCCACGTGCAATATAGACGTGATCGATGGGTCGTAGGATGGGAATTTCGGGTTCTTTGTAGGGTTCAGGATTTTGGGAGTACTGCAGTCCAAACTGAATGGGGTGGAGGCTGTATGCGTCGAGGGTTATTTGTTTGATGTCTGTTTGGGTGAGGCGTTCTGCTTCGCCGTTGATTTGCATACGTCGATTGCCCCAACCGGTGCCGTCGGGCACGATAAGGTTGGGGTCGATACTGGGGCTGATGTGGGTGTAGCTAAAGTTTTTGGGGAGTAGGCCGGTGTTTTTGAGTCGTTCGATTCCTTGTTTGTCATATTTGTCGAAGTCTTGTTCTTTGCTCTCTTTCTTGGACTTGGTGTCTTTTGCTTCTTCTTTGGTGTCAGTTTTTTTTGCATTTATTTTAATGTTGCGTGATTCAAAGACGACAGCAATTCCTGGGTATTTTTGATTGAGAAACAAAAGGGCTGGGGCGAGGGCGCGACCTCGTGCCTCTTCCATATTTTGTTCGAGCTGCGCTTTGTTGGAAGAGCTGGGGATGTAGTAGTCGGTGAAGAGGTAATGCTGCCCGGCTGGCATGTTTCCAATGGCTTCTAGGAGTTTGGTGTTGTTTCGGTCAGTGAGCCAGGGTCGACCGACTCTTTCGGACGAGTCCTCAGCGACTCCAGCGGTGAAGTGGTAGAACACTCGTGGGTGTTCTTCATTTTGTGCCCCTGAAAGTTCAACCATGTCGTAGAGGTCTCTCATGATGTTTTCTCGGGTGGGGGCGACGCGGTTGGCTTCTAGGACGAATGCGGAGATGGCGTAGAATCCGTGTTTTGAGTTTTTGGGTTCGAGGTAGGTTTCGTCGATGTAAGCGATATGGCTAGCTTTGGCGTTTTTACGCATCCATTGTTCGTATTTTTCCAGCTCTTCACGGTAGTAGCGTGATGGTCGGGAATTGCTGAGCCTGCGGTGGTAGGCGCTGGATAGTAGGCTTCTGCTAGACCTGTTGGCCATGGGGCTGATCTTTCTGTTGACTTATCGGTGTGTATTTGCTATTGTAGTGGTACAAGTTAAAACCTGATGCCACTCTCTGCAGCTGTATAGCGCTACTCATCATTTTGGTGAGTTCCTAGACCCACTGGGCTTCTAGGGGGACGACGGCTTCGGGGCTGCGGGGGGGAGCCATTCCATTGGCCGAAGCCGTGGACCTTGTCGTGGGTATGAGGCGCGGTTCCAGTAGGATAGCGCCTCATAACGCTTTAAGGGCGGACCTTTAGGGGTTCGCCTTTTTTGTTGTCTGAGGTGGGAATCCATCATCTAATGCAGATATGCAGAAATAAAGATATGCAGATGCGGGTGATATGATGGAGAGGCACTCAATCTAACTTAGGAGGGCATTATGGATGCCGGTATGTATTATGTAGCTCAAGCTTTTGCGGATGCTGCGCCGCCGGAAGAGTCGTTGAAGGTTGTCGAAGCTGGCATGAACCTTGCGGGCTTCAATGACCCCGATCCTCATCTGAAGGAGCTTCTGCGTCAGTTGGCATACCATGAGATTTCTTATGCGGAGTATGACATGGCTACCACTCAGTATATTTTGGGGCAAAGCTAATGGCTAAGTATTACGATTGGAAGGACTACTACATCCCTGGTACTGAGGTGCTTCAGAATCGTTTCAATGAAACTGACCCGGTTAAGCTCAAGAAGCTCGAAGAGTCTAAAGTACGCGGTCGTATGCTCTTGCTGGTTCAGCAGCCTATCCGCGGTAATTTCGATTTTACTCATATGAAGGCGATTCATAAATTCCTTTTCCAGGATGTGTATGAGTGGGCTGGTGAGGAGCGTACCGCACCTAGCTTCGGAGAACCCTTCATGAATAAGGAAGGTCATGAATACTTCCCAGCTGGCGAACCACTGACGAATCAGCTTAACAAGCTCTATGGTGAGTTGGCAGACAAGAATTATCTAGTTGGTCTACCTCTGGATGTTTTTGCGAAGGAGCTGGCTAATTCATGGTGTGAGATTAATGTAGCGCACGCGTTCCGTGAGGGAAATACACGTAGCCAGTTCATATTCTTCAGCGAGCTTGCTAAGCATGCTGGATATCAGCTGGATGCTAGTGCTCTTGCAGCAGATGAAAAATTGCGTCAGGAGATTATTGATGCTCGGAATGCGGGTCACGCACCGAGTAAAATCTCAGTTTTTGCTGATGTATTGCGGAAAGTAATTAAACCGCTGCCTCCTATTGCTCAGGATGATTCAAAAGATTCTGGCATTATTTTGGACAAGGATTCTGCTACGTCTCTGGGCGTGGATGTAATGAGCATTGTCCCGACTGTCGATGGTGACGCGGGTTAATGTGCATGAGAGGGGTGAGTCTCCAGGAGACTCACCCCTCTGCTCATCCCCGCTCACGCGAGGAACACCCCCTGAACGCGCGACTATCCGTGTGGCTGTTGGGCCCATCCCCGCTCACGCGGGGAACACCTGAAACCGAATCTAAAGAATGTGGCCGCCGCGGGCTCATCCCCGCTCACGCGGGGAACACCCTGGGTGGACGCCGCATGCCTAGTAATCCTTGGGCTCATCCCCGCTCACGCGGGGAACACTAGTCGGTGACGTTCTTGTAGTGGGTGATGGTGGGCTCATCCCCGCTCACGCGGGGAACACACTTGCTGACAAGGCACGATACCCAAGCAAAGACCAAAAAATATTCAGTTTCCACACGTATACACATAGGGGATGAGTAGACGATTATTCACCTACGGTGACCCTCTACCACTGGCTGCGGACATGGTCCCTCCTCCTCTCCAGCGCAAAAATTTCAAGATACAGAAATACAGATTTCTATATTTCTGTATTTTGCCCCGCGTATCCGGGGGGGCATTTACCCCAAGGCTACCCACCACCCCTGACAAGATATAGGGGGTATTTTTGCGCGCGTAGGAAATATTTTTATGTGATATGTATCATGTGGATAACCCGGGTTTAAGGTGGGACAATCACCCGCGTTAGCTGGTACGTGTACCCGCGTTAGCTGGTACGTGTACCCGCGTTAGCTGGTACGTGTACCCGCGTTAGCTGGTACGTGTACCCGCGTTAGTGGTACGTGTACCCGCGTTAGCTGGTACGTGTACCCGCGTTAGTGGTACGTGTACCCGCGTTAGCTTTTAGTCCAATACCCGCTACTTCCCAGTAAACACAAGGGAAAAACGTAGTTTCAGAAGCTGCCGCCATTAAGATGATTAAGATCTGATCAACGCGCGTGCGCGCGCGAGGGGCCCCTGTGGAAAAGATGACTGATGACGACGATGACAAAAATCACGAACCTGCTTGACAGGCTGTCCATCTAAGGTCTAGTGTGGTGCCAGATACGAAAAATGACCCCGCGATGCAGGAACATCCGGGGCCGTGGCAACACCTACCAAACTAGGCATCGCAATGAACAACTTTAGCGCACCCGCGCACCTTAATTCCACCGACTCGGCTACCGAGTCCATATCCTCCGCTCTCCAGCGCACTGACGCCCTGGATATCGAGCCCATCAGTGAGGACCTCAGCTACTACCCCCTAGCCTTCATCTCCTGCTGCCTCCCCTACCGGGACCCATGCAAGCGCCCCGGTATTACCCCCACAGAATCTTTGACCTGGACTCGCACCAACGGTCCGGTATCTCTGAGCCTCACCGCAGGTGCCTACACCGACGGACACGGTGAAACCCAACTGCACCTGCCCTATGGCCGTTATGCTCGCGTCCTACTCATGTGGCTAACTACCTCCGCACTGAGGTACCAGTCCCGAAGCTTCCCTCTCCCGACCTCAACGCGTGCTTTCCTGGAAGATCTGCACATTGCGTGGAATGCAGACCGTGCCCGTGACGTCATCACCCAGCTACGCGCACTGCTTGCTACACAGTGTGTGGTGACCCATAGTGAGAAGCGCGGCGAGAATTTCGTAGACCTCACCGAGGAACGTTTTA
>FLSH01434956.1_pt1 | contig 32714 bp, 20 predicted proteins | sample 1550441 | NCBI WGS metagenome assembly FLSH01 (sample SAMEA4031756, study PRJEB14383) | metagenome | biome: human; feature: oral; material: saliva | place: Philippines | collected 2014 | reverse complement strand
CGGTTGCAGGCTCGTGCGCGTTTCGATGCATGAAACCAAAGTGACCCTGAGCTGAAGAGCGTTGGACGCCGCGCGTAAAATCAGTACTTGCATCACTACGGAAGGTAAAACAATGCCAGAACTGCGTTCACGTACTTCAACTCACGGCCGTAACATGGCTGGTGCCCGCGCCCTGTGGCGTGCCACCGGCATGGGCGATGACGATTTCGGTAAGCCCATTATTGCTATCGCGAACTCTTTCACCCAGTTCGTGCCCGGTCACGTGCACCTGAAGAACATGGGTGAACTGGTCGCCGGCGCTATCCGTGAGGCTGGCGGCGTCGCCAAGGAATTCAACACCATCGCCGTTGATGACGGTATCGCGATGGGCCACGACGGGATGCTCTACTCGCTGCCTTCCCGCGACCTGATTGCTGACTCGGTCGAGTACATGGTGAACGCGCACCGTGCCGACGCGCTGATCTGCATCTCTAACTGTGACAAGATCACCCCCGGTATGCTTCTGGCGGCAATGCGCCTGAACATCCCCACTATCTTTGTGTCCGGCGGCCCGATGGAGTCCGGCGAGGGTATTGAGGGCGTTGTTGAGCACCGCCTCGACCTGATTGACGCCATGGTGATGGCTGTTGACGATAGCGTCAGTGACGCTGCGCTCGCTCAGGTTGAGAAGAATGCCTGCCCGACCTGCGGTTCGTGTGCGGGTATGTTCACCGCGAACTCCATGAACTGCCTGAACGAGGCGATTGGCCTGGCGCTGCCCGGTAACGGCACCACTCTGGCTACCCAGGTGGCTCGTAAGGAGCTGTTCCTGGACGCTGGCCGCCGCATCGTGGAGCTGGCTAAGCGCTACTACGAGCAGGATGACGAGTCGGTTCTGCCCCGCTCCATTGCGACCAAGGAGGCGTTCGAGAACGCCATGGCGCTGGACGTGGCGATGGGCGGTTCGACCAACACCGTGCTGCACACCCTGGCGATTGCTCACGAGGCGGGTGCCGACTTCACTCTGGATGACATTGACCGCATTTCGCGTCAGGTTCCCTGCCTGGCGAAGATTGCCCCGAACTCCACTAAGTACCACATTGAGCACGTGCACCGTGCCGGTGGTATCCCCGCCCTGCTGGGTGAGCTGAACCGTGCCGGCCTGCTGCACAAGAACGTTCATTCTGTTCACGCTGATTCGCTGGACGAGTGGCTGGACGAATGGGATATCCGCGGCGGCAAGGCGAGCGAGAAGGCGAAGGAACTGTTCCTGGCAGCTCCCGGTGGCGTGCGCACCACCCACGCGTTCTCGACCGCGAACAAGTACGAGTCCCACGAGACTGACTCCGAGAACGGTTGCATCCGCGCCGTGGAGCACGCGTACACCAAGGACGGCGGCCTGGCGGTCCTGTACGGCAACATCGCCCAGGACGGCGCAATCATCAAGTCCGCTGGTATTGATGAGGAGCTGTTCCACTTCAAGGGGCGCGCTTTCGTGGTTGAGTCGCAGGACGAGGCTGTGTACGAGATCCTGTCGAAGAACGTGAAGGAAGGCGACGTTGTCGTCATCCAGTACGAGGGCCCGAAGGGCGGCCCGGGTATGCAGGAGATGCTGTACCCGACCTCTTACCTGAAGGGCCTGGGCCTCGGTAAGAAGTGTGCACTGATTACTGACGGTCGTTTCTCGGGTGGTACCTCGGGTATTTCGATTGGTCACGTCTCCCCGGAGGCGGCTGCTGGCGGCGCTATCGGTCTGGTGCAGACCGGCGACGAGATTGAGATTGACGTGAACAACCGCATCCTGCGTGTGAACGTTTCGGATGAGGAGCTGGCTGCTCGCCGCGAGGCGAAGGGCGCCGCACCGTGGCGTCCGACCAAGCCGCGTGAGCGTCACGTGTCGAACGCCCTGAAGGTGTACGGCATGCTGGCCGCATCCGCCGATAAGGGTGGCGTGCGCATCCTGCCCGAGGACGCATAAACCCCTCACGTATCGTGTGAGAATTTAATATTCTTGTCCCTAATGGTCGGTGCTCTGTTCTGCAGTTTTTCTGCGGGGCGGGGTGCCGACCTTTTTAACGTTTTTGAGAGTCCGGTGCGGCGTATTGCCTTGTCAAGGCTATTGCAGTAGGGTGTAGAAGGGTATTTAGGTACCCGATTCACCGACTCAGCACAACCACTCAAACACAACGCAATTCGCAACCCTCACGAGGACGTATTCATGGTTACCCTGCCCGCACGCGCACAGCGTGCCTTTACTTGCCGTGCCCTGGCGGCTCTTGCCTGCATCGGTGCGCTCGCTTTGAGTTCTTGCTCTGCTCAGCCGCAGGCTGATGATTCTGAAACCGCCCCGATGAAGGTGGCGACTTCTTCCGCGCCCGTGGACGCTAAGACCCTGTTCACCGCGGCGGATGGCTCCTGGAAACCGAATACCGTGCAGATTGCTGCCGGCTTGGATTCCCCTGCAACCTACGATTCGGTGGCGACCCCCACGAATGAGCCGAGCACCGACGCCGAGTACGAGGCGGCATACGCCACGGCGAGCGGCTCCGTGAGCACTATCGATCCTGGTACTCGCTGTGGCGTGACGAGTCTGCTGGGTGGTTCCGCCGGTATTTACGTGTATGACGGTTCGGATTGCGCGAAGGCTCAGGAGGCGGTGCGCCTCTTCAACAGCCGCAAGAACCAGGACGGCACGGCGAGTGTTGAGTGGTACCAGTGCGCTACGAAGGTGCAGGGCCGCGACTACATTACGGGTGCCTGCTTCACGCAGGGTGGTAGCGTTGAGAAGCCGCGCCTGGCGCTGATTCCGGCACAGACCCGCATGCTGTCGGGTACGCTGACTTTCGCTGAAGCGTACGGTGGCGGCACTTTCGGTCAGGGTGATTCTGCGAAGACTGTTGAGGCGCTGCGTTTCACCAGCCCGGACTCTAAGGTCGCGTGTTCGGTGACCCCGTCGGGTGTGGACTGCCAGGCGCTGGTGGGCGTGACCCTGCAGGGCTGGGATGCCGCATCCGGTAAGGCGCAGCAGCGCGTGCACATGGTGCAGGGCCAGGCGCCCGAGGTGAGCCTGGTCGGTCAGACCGCCACCCCGGAGCCGGTGAATACTGAGGGTATTGTTGCCCTGTCTACCGGTCAGGTGGTGACCGCGTACGGGTACACCTGCAAGTCGGTGAATACCGGTAAGGTGCACTGCGTGAGCGAGGGCAACGGTTTCACCCTCGACTCGGTTGAGGTCGGCCTGGAGCGTCACTAGCGGGTGCGCTCGCCTTCGGGACTTAACACACGGTGCCCGGCACCCCTCAGCGGAAGGGGTGCCGGGCACCGTATGTTTAGATGCTGCTTAGCGGAAGTTGACGATACGCACGTCCAGCTCGGAGGCGAGCAGCGGCTCCCATGCGGCGACAGCCTTCTGGAAATGCTCGGTGGCCATGTGCACATCCAGTAGAGCCTGGGACTCCCAACGCTCGATGAAGGCGAACTCGGTTTCGGAGACGGCGCCGAAGTCGTAGCTGACGTTGCCCTCGTCCTTGCGGCTGGCGGTCACGAGCGGCTCAATGGTCTTGAGGAACTCCTCGACGTGCTCGGGCTTGACGGACAGTCCTGCGTAGACACCAATCATGGTTTCTCCTTTGGGTGGGGCGGCTGGTGCCGCATCGTTGATGACTCTCTTACGGTACACCTTTGGGGCGGCAGCGTGGTTCAGGCACGGCGGATGTCCACCCCGGCGGGAGGGGGCGGCGGCCGGCCCTTCGCTGACTGGAAAAAATCTCACAAATGTTTGCGACTCCTCCAGCTTCGACCTATAAAAGAAAGGTAAGTCAATCCGCACGCATGAAAGGAGAAGCGGAATGGTAGTCACGGGAGGTGACCGCGTTGGTATTTTCACCGGCTCATATCAAACGATGCGCCCTGACCTGGGAAGCGCCCGACTATAGTGCTTCCTACCCGGCCGGATACACCGATCAGGGAGTTGCCGTCATTGCGGTAGCTCAGGAACACCGCCAGGCGCAGGGTTTTTGCTACTCGGCGCTGTCGACGGTGGTTTTTATTTCGAAGCAGGACGGCACCCGCGCCGTCATTAATGAGGAGCCCCTGCTCTTTCAGCACACTCATTCGCTCATGGAGTCCTGCGATGAGGTGCATCCCCGTCTGCTGGGCCGAGCCGTGTTGGCCGCCTGGGATCACATCCCGGAGCAGTACCGCTGCAACCTGGTGACGATTGCGGCCGATCGTAAGCATCTGAAGCACCTGTTCCGGGATTGCGACCACCTGAAGACGATTATGGAGTACCGCGCTTTCGAGAAGGTGTTGGACCCCTACGATAATCACTCCCTGGGTGAGGTGCACGTGAAGCTGGCCGGCACCCCCGCCTACGAGCGGATGCAGGCCGAGGTCACCCGTACGCGCGAGACCGTGGATGCCATGGTGCACGACGCTCTTGCCCCCCGCCCACTTGAACAGCTGGAGGATTACAGCGTCTTTACGGACTGCTCGTTTCGTTCCACGCACAACAAGAAGTACCAGCGCGGTGGCCGCATGGGCATCGCCGGAGTGAGCGAGGACGGCTTTTACTTTCACTCTCACTATGACGGCGTGAATATCATGACCGGAGAGCTGTCGGCCGTGCTGGCCGCATATACCGTGTTTCACAGCGGTTCGCGCCGCCTGATTATCAATACCGATTCCTTGGGCGCCATCACCTTCGTGTTGCGCCTGGCGCACAGCCGCTGGACCTTCGAGACCTGGGCCTCCGAGGGTGTGCAGGATGAACGCGTGGTCGCCCAGATGCGCTCCCTCACCGAGGCAATCCGCGAGAAGCGCGTGCTGGTTAAGCACGTTCCGGGCCATACCGGTCACGGCCTGCAGGAGAGCAGCGACTCCGTGTCGAAGATGCATCGGCACTTTCCCGGACAAATTGTTGATAAACGGCATCAAAGCGAATTTAACCAGCGCTGTGAGTCGATTATTACCGCTCTGGCGGGGTGCGCGAAGGCGGTTCGCCTGATGGCTCCCGACTGGGTGCAGATTAAACCCTCTTCAATTCACGCGGGAAACCGTTTGTGGCGTTAGAATAGAATTGGGTAGAAATGAACGCGCGATGCGTCCACCGCATAGAATCTATGCGTCGAGTGGAGGCCTCGCGTGTTTCTTTTACCCTTTTTCTGCCCAGCGCTTCCGAATGGGGTGGGTGCAGGCAGGCATAGAATTGGGGGAAGAATTTCTGAATCTCCCGATTTTTAGCGGGCACGCACTTCACTTATTTTTGGGACCCTTTATGCCTTTTCAGATTCCCGACTCTTCTCTATCTATTCCGCTGGTGGTGCTGTATGCGCTGACGGTGTTTTCGCTGGTGCTCTTTATCTGCCTCTACCTGCGGGAACGCCGTAGCGTGTTTGTCGGCTGGTTGCTGATTGCGACCGTGGGGTTGCTGGGTACGAGCCTGGGCGTAACGGCGGTTGTGGCAGAGAACCAGATTTTGCTGGTGTTGGCGTTCCTCATTGTTATCGTTCCGGCGATCCTTTCGATTTTTACGCCTTTGGGTTTGACCGGTCTTTTCCTTTATAGCGGTGTGCGTCTTATTGTTCGTGAGGGTTTTTCGCTCACTAATTCTTTGGCATTGGCTGCCGGTATTGCCCTTATTGTGGGCCCGTTCTTTGCTCCCGGTCCGGCGGAGAACACTCCGTTGGGCGGTGTGTGGGGAACAATTTATTTCTATTTTTCGCTGGTGCTGACCTATTTCACCATCTACGCGGTGGGCTTTACTGTGTCGGCAGTGTTGAACCTGGTGAATTTCCGTCAGCAGGCTGACTATGTGGTGGTGCTCGGTTCGGGTCTCATGGGGGATCAGGTGACTCCGCTGCTGGCGGGTCGTATTGATCGCGGCATTGAAATTTACCGTAAGAACCTCGGCTCGAAGCTGATTATGTCTGGCGGTCAGGGCCCGGATGAGGATGTACCCGAGGGTGTGGCGATGACTCGCTACGCTGTATCCCGTGGTATTCCCGAGACAGACATTATTGTGGAGGACCGCGCGGTGAATACCCGCGAGAACCTGCTCTTCTCTTACGCTCTGATGCCGGAGGTTGCCGAGGGCAAAACCCCGAAAGTTGCTGTGGCAACAACCAGCTACCACCTGTTCCGTGCGTTGTTGCTGGCGCGTTCGCTGGGCCTGAAATGCTGGGGTGCGGGGGCTCGTACGAAGGTGTATTTTGCGGTGAACGCGTTTATTCGCGAGTTCATCGGCTATTTGAGCATGACTCGCCGCCGCCACATCATTACTTTGAGCCTGTGCACGGTCCTCTACATTGCAGTGGTGCTCTTCGTGTGGTGGATGCACTCCGCAGGTTTGGTGGGCCCGGGCGAGCCGATCTAGCCTCCAGCGGCGGCTCTAGCTTGTAGCCCGGTGCATCCTGCGATAGCGCCTCATACAATAAAACTGCCCACCCGGGGTTATCCGGGTGGGCAGTTTTATTTAGAGGAGCGATGACCACAATCGGCAGAGGTTCTCAATCACCTTGATGCGGCGCGGACGCTCAGCCCACTGGGTGTACAGCAGCTCGGTGCACTTGCTTTCGTAATCGGCCGTGACCTCCTCAAGCATGGTGACCATGGCGCGGTCGGTAATAAAGGTGGAAACCTCCATGTTGAGCGAGAAGGAGCGCGGGTCCATATTCGAGGAGCCGATGAACGCCAGGTCGTCGTCCACGAACATGAACTTGGAGTGCAGCACGGTCGGGCTGGGGTACTGCAGGATGCGCACACCCGCCTGGAGTAGCTGCTCGTAGTAGGAACGCTGCGCCATGTTGGGCAGGAACTGATCGCCCTTTTCGCACACGATCACGGTGGTTTCGATGCCGGAGTAGGCGGCGTTGGTGAGTGCCTGAAGCAGGGTTTCCTCGGGCACGAAGTAGGGCGAGCAGATGGTGATGCGCCGGTCGGCGTTGTAGATCATGTAGTTGATGAGGCGCAGGTTGTTTTCCGTCTCGAAACCGGGGCCGGAGGGCACAACCTGGGCGCGCATCCCATCACCCGCATAGGGGATATCCGTGTTAATTTCGGCGAGCAGCAGCTGGTTCGTCTCGGAGTACCAATCGGAGACGAAGACGGCGTTGAGCTCTTCGACGATGGGGCCGGTGCAGGAGAACGTAAGGTCCTTCCACTGCAAACCCTTTTTGATGTTTTCGGGGGTGTCGTAGGAACGATCGATGACGTTCTGCGAGCCGGAGAAGGCGACCTGTCCATCTACGACGAGTACCTTGCGGTGGTTACGCAGGTCGGGTCGCTGCCACTTGAGCTTCCAGGGTTTAATCGGCAGCATGAGCTTCCACTGCATGCCGGACTCGTTGAGCATCTTCACGAGGTGCTTGTAGGAGGGGTACTTACGCGAGCCGATGTGGTCGATCAGCACGCGTACCTGCACTCCGCGGCGGTGGGCCGCGAAGAGGGAATCCCAGAGCACGGCGCTGGATTCGTCGTAGGCGGCGATGTAGAACTCGAAGTGCACGTATTCGGTGGCCCGGTCCACGGCCTTGGACATTTCAACCATGGCCTGGTGGTTGTCGGTGTGGAGGGTGAACTGGTTGCCGCCGACGAGGGGGAGAGAACCGAGGGTGTAGTTGAGCTGGCTGGCTACCTTAGCGGGGTCGGAGAGGTCATCGGTGCGGGTGAGGGCCGGCTTGTTTTCGGTGGCTTCGCGAATCATATCGTTCATGGCGTGCTGCCGTGCGCGTCGGTACGCGGGCAGGCGTGAGGAGCCGAAGACGAGGAAGACGAAGAATCCGGCGTAGGGGATGAAGAAGATAGCCATGAGCCAACCGAGGGCGACCACGGGCTTGCGATTGTAGGGCAGCCAGAAGAGAGCAATAAGTCGAATCAGGATATCGAGGATACCGAGGGTGAGGCGTAGCCAATCGGGGAGGAAGTCGAGATATGCGGGGGCAAATAGGTTCACCCGTCTATTATGCCGTGGCCGGTGAATTCGTGCGGGGGAGTGCGGTGGCGCCTTACGATTCGGGTCGGGGGTGCCGTTTGCAGGGGAGAGACGAAAGGCACAGAACGGCTAATTGCAATAGCGCAAATATTCACTTGAGCATCCCGTGCAGAGATGAAATAATTGCACTCATGCAGAAAAAGGAACTGAGCCTTCGAGAACGACGACGCGAACAGACCTGGCGCGCCCTCCACGAAGCGGCCCTCAAGCGCGTCCGCGAACACGGGATGCGCGGAACCACCGTTGAGGAAATTGCCCGTGAGGCCGGGGTCTCGCCCCGTACCTTCTTCAACTACTTCCCCTCCAAAGAAGACGCCGTCCTGGGTTTGCGCGAACCGGTCGTCAGCGAAGAAATCCTTGAAACCGATCGTCTCCACGAGGACGAAAACACGATTATTCGTGTCACCCACCTGCTGTGGCAGATTATTTTCCATAGCTTCTATTACATCAAGGTCAAGAGCAACGATTTCCAGACCCACTGTCGTGAATTCCCCGACTCGGCCAAGCGCTTCAAGATGCACCACATGCGGTGCGAGCAGGTGCTCACCGAGTATCTGAACACGATTGACTGGGTTGCCTTTGACGCCGCCGGCCGCCGCGGTCCCTTCCCACGCCGATCCCCGTCGGACCCGCTGACCGACCACCTGCAGGAGCGTGCCCGCGCCAAGGTGCAGCTGGCCTCGGCGGTGTTGCGTCAGCTGGAGTTTGCTCGCCACCTTGAGGATGAGGAAGAAATTAACCGCGGTATTCGACAGACGGTGAAAACCTACCAGTTCCTGCTTTTTGAGCAGGGTAGGCCTGCAATCTAGCGGCGGTTCACCGCCCTTGGCTACACACGGCTATACACGGGCTACAGAAACCCGCCTGCTGGAACCAGAACGTGGATTCTGGCGGGCACCCGCAACAGACACATATTGAACGTAACTAAGGATTATCGATGAGTACAGAGGAAAAGAACCTACCTCAGCCGCCAGCAGGCGAGGCTAAGCAGGAAAGTAAAAACCGCATCCGCGCCATGTTCTTGGGCTTGGTCGTTGTGATGCTCATGTCCTCGCTGAACCAGACGATTCTGGCGCCGTCACTGCCCACAATCGTGGGTGAGCTACACGGCGTGGAGCACATGAGCTGGGTAATTACCATTTTCATCCTGCTTTCGACCATTACGATGCCGGTCTACGGTAAGCTTTCCGACCAGTTCGGACGCAAGCCCTTCCTGATTTTTGCGATTGTCGCCTTCATGGCGGGTTCCGTGGTTGGTGCGCTCGCGCAGAGCATGAACTGGCTGATTTTTGCTCGTGCCCTGCAGGGTCTGGGCGGTGGTGGTCTGATGATTCTGTCTCAGGCCGTGATTGCCGATGTGATTCCTCCCCGCGACCGCGGCCGCTATATGGGTATTATTGGTGGCGTTTTCGCGTTCTCGTCGGTGGCTGGTCCGCTGATTGGTGGCTGGATTACTGAGGGTCCGGGTTGGCGCTGGGCGTTCTGGCTGAACCTGCCGCTGGCTATTCTGTCGATTCTTGCGGTGATTTTCTTGCTGCCGCACCGCCCGTTCCGTGAGCGTGAGAAGCACAGCATCGACTACCTTGGCTCGCTGATTCTGATGGCGGGCACGAGTGCGCTGGTGCTTGCCACGATTTGGGGCGGTAACCAGTACGAGTGGACTTCGCCGCAGATTATTGGCCTGCTGGTCTTCTCGGTGGTTGCTGCGCTGGTGTTCATCCCGGTGGAGAACCGTGCGACTGAGCCGGTCATGCCCATGTACCTGTTCAAGAACCGTAACTTCCTGCTGACTCTGGGTGCTTCGCTGGCGCTGGGTGTGGCGATGTTCGGTGCGGTGGAGTACATCCCGACTTACCTGCAGATGGCGCTGGGCGTGAGCGCTACGGTTGCCGGTCTGCTGATGATCCCGATGATGGGCGTCATGCTGGTGGTGTCCATTGTGACGGGCCGCGTGGTGTCGAAGACTGGTCGCTACAAGCGTTACGTGACGAGTGGTACCGCGATTGTGGCGCTGGGCCTGTTCCTGCTGTCGACCGTGAATGTTGATACCCCGACCTGGCTGTTCTGTGTGTACCTTGCGGTGATGGGTGCCGGTCTGGGTATGTCCATGCAGTTCTTGACTCTGATTGTTCAGAATGCGTTCCCGGTGAGCGTGGTTGGTACCGCGACGGCGTCGAATAACTTCTTCCGTCAGGTGGGTGCTACCGTGGGTGCCTCGCTGGTGGGTGGTCTGTTTACCTCGCGTCTGACCTCGCTGATTTCTGAGCGTATGCCGCAGCAGGCGCTGCAGTCTTCGGGTGGTCATGCGTCTTCGTCTCTGACTCCTGAGCTGGTGGCGTCTTTGCCGGAGCCGGTGCACGGCATCATTGTGAATGCGTATAACGATGCGCTGATTCCGCTGTTCCTGTACCTGGTGCCGCTGGGTCTGGTGTCTACGCTGCTTCTGTTCTTCATTCGTGAGGATGCGTTGGCGACGACCCTTGAGACTGAGCCTGCTGTTGATATTGCTCGTGCGGCGACCGGCGCGATTCCGGTAATTACTCCGGAGATGGCTGCTAAGGATGCGCAGGCTCTGAAGAGCATACACGGCTCTGCTCGTGCTCGTATTGATGAGTCGCTGAGCTCGGAAGCTTCGCCTGATTCGGAGCCTAACGCTAAGAGCTAGGGTCTTAGCACTAGATGCGGAGGCGTTGCCTTCCTATATAAGCGGCGCCCCGGCGCGAGCAACGTGCTCGTGCCGGAGCGCCGCTTTTGGCTGTTTTGCCTTAAAGGGCGTGTTTAAGAGGTGCGCCTTAGCTTCTGCTACTGCTTTCTGAACTGTTGGCTTAGCCAGTGAATTAGTGGGTTTACGTGGTGTTTTACCCCGGTAATACCCCTATCGAAAGTGTCATAACGTCCTTATGTCGCGGAGAATGTTTCCGATGTAAAATTTTCGTAAAAATTATTAATTCACCCCTTTACCCCGGTAATTCCGGGGTATTTTTTTGCACAGTCTCCTTCCAGCCTCTGTACAGGGTGTTCTAAGGGGTGAAAGTGTCCAATGTGGGTTTGGTGGAAGTGTTACAGGCTATATAAGATAAAGTAACTATGCTCCTAGTGACAGTCATCACGAAGCAGTGCACTGGGACAGCATGACACACATGCCTTAACACCGACATCTACACAAGGAGGGGAACCGTCCCATGTTTAGGTACATCCTCCAGCGATCGCTGACGTATCTCGTCATGGTCTTTATTACGACCACGATGGGTTACTTCGCCGCGGTTACTGCCCTGAAGCCTGCTCTGCTGGAGCAGGAAAAGGTTCCGAAGCCCAGCCCCGAGCAGGTGAACCGCAACTTCGCATCCCTGGGTCTCGATCCCGAAATGAACCCCTGGGACCGCTACGTTCAGTGGCTGACCAATGTGGTCACCAAGTTCGATTGGGGCCGTAGCCCCAACGGCGCGTACATTAACCAGGAATTTGGCCAGCGCGTGTGGGTTTCTACCCGCCTGCTGCTGGTGGCTACCATTCTCTCGATTGTGATTGGTATTGCCCTGGGTGTGTACTCGGCTGCTCGCCAGTACAAGTTCTCTGACCGTGTTATCACCGGTTACTCCTACCTGGTCTACATCATCCCCGCCCCCGTTGCGTACTTCGTGGTGCAGCAGGGCGCGACCACTATCAACAACATCGCCGTTGCTAATGGTGGAGAGAAGATCTTCTATGTGACCGGTATTTCGACTCCGGGTCTGACCGGCTTCTGGGAAATCACCATCGATATGGCGGCGCACTACATCGTGCCGACCTTCTGTATGACCATCTTTGGTTGGGCTGGTTACCAGATTGCACAGCGTCAGTACCTGCTCGATAACGTGAACGCTGACTTCGTGCGTACCGCTCGTGCTAAGGGCCTGACCCGCAACCAGGCGATTACTCGCCACGCACTGCGCGTCTCCTTCATCCCCGTGGCACAGTCCATCGCGTACCAGATTCCGCTGATTTTTGCGGGTGCATTCTTCGCCGAGACCGTCTTTGCATGGCCCGGTATCGGTAAGTGGTCGATTGACTCCATTTCCTCGCAGGACGTGAACGCTGCAACCGTGACCCTCGCGTACGGTTCTGCACTGTTCGCTGTCGGTGCGATCATCGCTGATATCGCTACCACCATCGTCGACCCCCGAGTGAGGATCTCATGAGCCAGGTAACTGCAACTTCCTCCGTACCGGTGGTACAGGAGAACGGTGACTTCAAAGTCATCAACAAGAGCGTTATTATTCTGCGCCGCTTCCTGCGTAACAAGGCTGCCGTCTTCGGCCTGTCCGTGTTCATCGGCATGGGTCTGTTCGGCCTGTTCGGTAAGTACCTGACCAAGTACAAGCCCAACGACATTGACTACATGGCGCTGGGTGAAGGCCCCTCGGCCGAGCACTGGTTCGGTACCACCATTGCGGGTAACGACGTGTTCGCCATGATGGTTGAGGCCGTCTGGACCTCTCTCGAAATTGGTGTGATCGTTGGTTTCATCACCGTGTTCATCTCCGCAGTCTACGGCTGTGTGATGGCGTACTTCGGTGGCTGGATCGACAAGATCATGCTGTTCATCCTCGAGACCCTGATCATGGTTCCCTCGCTGCTGATTCTGGCTATTCTGATTAACGGTCAGGTTGGTAAGCAGATTCAGAAGAGCGTCCCCACCTGGATTCTGCTCTCTGCCGTGCTGATTGCCTTCGGCTGGATGGGTAGCGCCCGTGTTATTCGTGCAATGGCGCAGTCCCTCATTAACCGCGACTTCGTGAAGGCTGCACGCTACATGGGTGTGCACCCCTTCAAGATTGTGATGCGCCACCTGGTTCCGAATATCGGCTCTCTGCTGGTTCTGAACTTCACCAGCGGCATCATGAGCGCTGTGCTCTCTGAGGTTGCCTACTCCTTCATTGGCATCGGTATTAAGTACCCCAACTACTCGCTGGGCTCGCTGATTTCGGATGCTTCGCAGCAGATTAACACCCTGCCGCACATGTTCTGGTTCCCGGTTCTGTTCTTCTTCCTGCTGGTTGGTCCGCTGGCCCTCATGAACGACGGTCTGCGTGACGCATTCGACCCGACCTCCATGTCTGTCGGTAAGATCAAGAAGTCCAAGAAGAGCGAGAAGGCAGAGGCACCCGCTGCCGCTGCAAAGGAGGCGAAGAACTAATGAGTACCTCTCCCGTTCTGAGCGTTAAGGACCTCAACGTCCGCTTCAACACTGAGAATGGCATCGTGCATGCTGTTCGCGGTGTGAACTTTGACCTGTACCCCGGTAAGACCCTGGGTATTGTGGGTGAGTCCGGTTCCGGTAAGTCCGTTGCCTCCATGGCAATCATGGGTCTGCACCCGACTACTGCTGACATCACCGGTTCGGTCAAGTACAACGGCACCGAGTTGCTGGGCTTGAGCGATAAGGAAATGTGCGCATACCGCGGCAAGGAGATCTCTATGATCTTCCAGGATCCGCTGTCCTCTCTGACCCCCGTGTACACCATTGGTGATCAGATTGCTGAGGTGCTCAAGGTCCACAACAAGGGCATGAGCAAGCAGGCTATCAAGGACCGTTCCATCGAACTGATGCGTATGGTGGGTATTCCCTCGCCGGCTGACCGCCTGCGTTCCTTCCCGCACGAGTTCTCCGGTGGTATGCGTCAGCGCATCATGATCGCTATGGCGATTGCGAATGACCCCCGTGTGCTCATCGCCGATGAGCCCACCACCGCACTGGATGTGACCATTCAGGCGCAGGTGCTGGAGGTTATGCAGAAGGCTCAGGAAGAGACCGGCGCAGCGACCATCATGATTACCCACGACCTGGGTGTTGTGGCTGGTATGGCTGACGACATTCTGGTGATGTACGCCGGTAAGCCGGTGGAGATTGCTAAGGCAGAGGACCTGTACAAGCATCCCTCCCACCCGTACACCATCGGTCTGCTGGGTGCGGTCCCGCGTGTGGATCGTTCCGAGAAGGTCTCCCTGGTTCCGATTGAGGGTACCCCTCCGAACCTGATTAACCCGGTGACCGCGTGCTCCTTCCGCCCGCGTTGCCCCATCGCTAAGAGCGGTGGCCAGTGCTGCCAGGACTCCAACGGCGAGCCCGATCTGCAGCTGCTGGAAGGCGTTGGCGAGGGTCACTACTCCTCCTGCACCATCTCTCAGGAGCTGGTCGGTAAGACCGCTGATGAGCTGTACCCGGTTCCGGAACCCCCGGTATCGAAGTACGACGGTATCCCGCGTGAGGAGCGTGCCCCCGTCCTGGAGGTTCGCAACGTCAAGAAGCACTTCCCGCTTATGAAGGGTGCGCTGATTAAGCGCCGCGTGGGCACTGTGAAGGCTGTGAACGGCCTGTCCTTCGACATTCGCGAGGGTGAGTGCTTCTCCATCGTGGGTGAGTCTGGTTGTGGTAAGACCACCACCCTGCTGGAAATCATGGAGTTCAACAAGAACACCGACGGTGAGATTCTGATTAATGGAACCTCCACCAAGGACGGCAAGTCCGCAGGTGAGATTCTTGAGCTGCGTAAGAACCAGCAGATGGTGTTCCAGGACCCCACCGGTGCTCTGGATCCGCGCTTCACCGTTTACGAGGTGCTTGCTGAGCCCCTGGAAAACCAGGGCATGAACAAGGCAGACATCAAGAAGCGCGTCATCGAACTGATGCACATTGTGGGTCTGCAGCCTGACCACGTGAACCGCTTCCCGAACCAGTTCTCTGGCGGTCAGCGTCAGCGTATCGGTATTGCTCGTGCGCTTGCCGTGAACCCCAAGCTCGTGGTTCTGGATGAGCCGGTGTCCGCACTGGACGTGTCTGTCCAGGCTGGCGTGATCAACCTGCTGGAGGAGCTGCGTGCAAACCTGGGCCTGAGCTACCTGATGGTTGCTCACGACCTCGCGGTGATTCGCCACGCATCCGACCGCGTTGCAGTGATGTACCTGGGTCGTATTGTTGAGATTGGTGACGTCGACCAGGTGTTCGACAACCCGATCCACCCGTACACCCGTGCACTGCTTTCGGCGATTCCGGTTCCGGATCCCGAGGTTGAGGCAAAGCGCCACCGCATCATGCTTGAGGGCGACCTGCCCACTCCGGTGAACGCGCCTAAGGGCTGTGGCTTCTCGAGCCGTTGCCCGGTCTTCAAGCTCCTGCCTGAAGACAAGAAGCGTCGTTGCCTGGAGGAGATGCCGGAACTGACCTACGTTGAGGGTGAGGATCACGGTTATGCTTGCTACTTCCCGGAGGCTGAGGCCGCTACGGTGTAGCTCTAGAGTCGGCTGAATAAGTCGCGTGTGTGCCGAGGGGCGAATATTCGTTGAATATTCGCCCCTCGGGTTTTTTATGCCCGGTATTGGCCAGACACGTGCAGCTTGAGGTTGTCACCTGGTGAGATGGTGGGAGCCTCAGAATGTGGCGCTAGGCACTGAAACCACCAGGAAAACAGGAAAAACTGCACTGACTAGGCGTAACCTTTCTCACCATTCAAGATATGAATATTTATGGAAGAGCTTTCCTGCTGGCAGTAAGCCATAATTAAGCCTGTGGGTGCGCCGCTAGGGGCGTACCTCAAGGAACACATTCATAGACCGGCACTAATTCATCGCTCACCGCACCCTATTGCGGCGCATGAGCAGGGAATCCTTGACGCTTTCCTGCAGGATTATTGAGGGTCAAACGTATAAGAGGACACTCTCATGGAGAAGAATTTCATCCTGAACCGTCGTACCGTTCTCGGTGGCGCTGCAGCACTGGGTACCGTGGGCGTACTGGCTGCGTGCGGCTCGTCCAAGGACTCCAAGGCAACCACCAAGGGTGCAACCGTGGGCACCGATACCAAGGAGCTTTATGACCTTGGTGAGGCCGCTGTTTCTGAGCTGAAGGATGGCGGCACTCTGCGCCTGGCTGTTCCGGGTATTGGTCCGGACTTCAACCTTTTCAGCGCGGACGGCAACTCCCTGTACACCCAGACCGCTATGAGCCCCGTGGCCTACGCTGGCCTGTGGCAGAGTGACCCCATGGGTAAGCGAACTCTGGCTCCCGATTTTGCGAAGAGCTTCGATGTTGCCGAAGAAAACGGTCTGCCGGTTGTCTCCATCGCACTGAACCCCCAGGCTAAGTTCAACGATGGTACCCCCATCGACTACAAGGCCCTGCAGGCTACCTGGAACATCCTCAAGAGCACCGATGGTGGCTACAAGATCGCAAGCAGCGGCATCTACAGCAGCATTGCTTCCGTGGAGCGCGACGGTGATGACTTCAAGGTGAAGGTAACTTTCTCCGCACCTTACTACCCGCTGGATACCCTCTTCGCTGGCATTGCGCACCCGGCTCTGCTGGACAAGGAACTCTTTAACACTGGTTTCGTGGACAAGCCCCACCCCGAGTACTGGGTTGGCCCCTTCACCATTGCTGAGGGCGGCTGGAACTCCACCGAGAAGACCCTGACCCTGACCCCCAACGAGAAGTGGTGGGGTGAGAAGCCCGTTCTGGAGCGTATTGTCTTCCGCCAGATGGATACCGCTGCTGAGCGCGCAGCGTTCAAGAACGATGAGCTTGATGCGATTGGTGCTACCACCGCTTCTGCGTACAAGGAGCTCAAGGATGTTGCTAACACCGAGATTCGCCGAGGCGCTCGCCTGTTCTCCGGTGGCGTGACCATGAACCCCGCCCGTATGCAGGATGTTGCTCTGCGCCGTGCTGTGGTTGTTGGTCTGAACCGTGAGGCTCTCGCCAAGATTCGTTTCCAGGGTCTGGATTACGAAGAGAAGCTTCCCGGTTCGATGATTCATATGCCCTTCACCGAGTACTACCAGGACAACTACCCGACCCCGAACAACGATGCATCTGCAGCGTCCAAGATTCTGGAAGAGGCAGGCTACACCAAGAACGGTGAGTTCTATGAGAAGGACGGCAAGCAGGCTGCCTTCAAGTTCTCCATCTTCGGTGAGGACCCCACCTCCAAGGCTGTCGGTCAGACCCTGGTTCAGCAGCTGAAGTCCGTAGGCATTAATGCTGAGCTCGACTCGCGTGCTGTTAGCGAGTTCAACAAGACCATGGCCTCCAAGGATTACGACGCAACCTCCTCCGGTTTCGCTCCGACCTCCCCGGATGCTACCGAAGCCACCGAGCAGTTCTACATGCGTCGTAAGCCCGAGGAAGCCGGTTCTGATGAGATCAATGAGATGATTGCAAAGATGAAGCTCATTGCTGACGACAAGGAACGCAACCAGGCTTGCAACGAGATCGAGAAGAAGCACCTGGCTGAGTTCGCAGTGCTGATTCCGCTCATCAACGGCCCCGAGTACAAGTTCGTGAAGAAGGGTCTGCACAACTACGGTGTGTCCCTCTTCCAGGGCACCGGCATTCACTGGGAGAAGGTTGGTTGGGCTAAGTAAGTGCTCATCCCGTCACCTCCTAGGTGAATAGCTTAGAGCTATTGAAAGTGTCCACCCGGATGATCCGGGTGGACACTTTTTGTATTTCTGGAGGGGGTTTTGGGTGCTTTTGTACACCACTGTAGGGGAGTGGTGGTATAGCTATCCGGTAGAATCCGAAAAATTCGCGCAAAAACAGCCTAGTCATAGTATGAATATTCAGAAAATACGATAAATATTAAGAAATATTGTGAAAATGCTTGGTTTTCGCTCCCGGGGTGCGCTACAGTGGAGTCATACAAAGTTATGCAGTGCTCTGCATAAATAATCATCACTTCGGGGATACGGGATACACCCGCCCGCACAAGACAGAAGGAAGCCACTCCCATGACCGCCAAGACCGCATACACCGCGAGTAGCCACGAAGCGACCAAGAACAGCTTCAGCCGCCGCGCCCTCATTGGCGGCACCGCGGCTCTGGGAGCTGTAGGCCTGCTCAGCGCCTGCGGCAACGGCAGTGCAAGCTCCGAAAAGACCAAGGCTGCCGGCGCCGGTGCCAACATCGAAGACCTCTACAACATCAACGCTCAGGACGTAAACAGCCTGAAGAAGGGCGGCACTCTGCGCCTGCCCGCCGGATCCATCGGCCCGAACTTCAACTACTACACCCAGAGCGGTAACACCACCGATAACGTCAATGTTATGAGCACCATCAGCCAGGCCGGCCTGTGGAACCTCGACTTTGACGGTACCTACAAGCTGAACACCAACTTCGGTGTCTCCTTCGAGCACAGCAAGAAGGACGACAAGATTCAGGTTGCCGTCAAGCTCAACCCCAAGGCTGTCTTCAACGATGGCACCCCCATCACCTACAAGGCGCTCCAGTCCACCTGGAACATCTTCAAGAGCCTGGACAATGGCTACAACATTGTCACCAGCGGCATCTACGAATTCGTTGAATCCGTAGAAAAGGGCGACGATGACTACAGTGCAATCGTCACCTTCTCCAAGCCCTACTACCCGCTGCAGAGCCTCTTCTCCGAGATTCTGCACCCCGCCCTGGAAGATGTCGAGCTCTTCAATAATGGCTTCGTGGATGCGCCCCACCCCGAGTACTGGGCTGGCCCCTTTACCCTGGCTGATAAGGGTTGGGACTCCACCGCGAAGACCTTCAGCGTTGTACCCAATGACAAGTGGTGGGGCACCAAGCCCCTGCTGGACAAGATTGTCTTTACCCAGATGGAGTCCAGCGCTTCGCGTGCCGCGTTCAAGAACGACGAAATTGACGCTATCGGCGCAAGCACCTCCTCAACCTATGCCGAGGTGAAGAATATTGCCGGTACCGAATTGCGTAAGGGTACCCGCCTCTACGCCGGCGGTCTGGATATTAACCCCCGCCGCGTCAAAGATGCTGCCCTGCGTAAGGCAATCTTCGTTGGTACCAACCGTGAAGCACTCGCGAAGATTCAGTTCCAGGGTCTGCCCTACGAGGAAACCATTCCCGGTTCGATGATTCACATGCCCTTCTCGCCCTACTACCAGGATTCTTACCCGACCCCGAATAACAGTGTTTCGGAGGCGCAGAAGATTTTGGAGGCCGCCGGCTACACCAAGAACGGCGACTACTACGAGAAGGACGGCGTAAAGGCTGGCTGCGCCGTTGTGGTCTTCGGTGACGACCCCACCACCAAGGGTAAGGCTCAGACCTTCACCCAGCAGATGAAGGATGTCGGTATCGAGATCCGGATTGATCAGCACGCCGATAGTGAGTTCGCGACCATTCTGGGCAACTGGGACTACGATATTTCCTTCAGCGGTTATTCTGTCTCTACACCGGATGCAACCGCGGGTACCAAGCAGTTCTACTACTCCGAGAACAATGATGGTATCGGCAGCAAGGAAATTGACGCCCTCATTGATGCCATGACTCTCATGGAAGACGACAAGGAACGTAACCTTGCCTGCAACGAGATTGAGAAGAAGCACATGGCCGAGTTTGCCTTCCTGGGTACCATTACGAACGGTCCTGACTTTGTGATGGTCAAGAAGACCCTGGCTAACTACGGTCCGAGTCTTTACAAGTCGACTGACTGGACTACTGTGGGCTGGATGAACTCCTAAAAGATGCCTGTTGTGTGAGCGGGTCGAATGCGTATGTGCGTGTTCGGCCCGCTTTGCTGTGTCCGTTAGCTATTTTGGGAGGCAGGGTTGTGGGGGGGGGCTGGGTTGTGGGAGGCGGGGTTTTGGGAAGCTGGGAGGGGGTGCTGCGCGACGGGTGCTGGGGGTGATGCCGGTGCGGATTTAAGCCCTGTCGTAATAATTAAGAAATATTTATCGTGTTGCGCACTTGTAATGATGCGTGTGGTGTACACTACTAAAAATATTAAATGTGGCTTAGAACATAGCTTTAGGTCACATTATTTTGCATGGCTTGACCTGCCCGCCCATCACCGCAGATGGCAGGTGCTCCTGTAGACGGAAACTCCGCCTCCAGGGCATGCGAGCCACCCACTCTACACTGCAAACACTGCATCAGCGCAGTCCACACCCACAAGGAGCCCATCATGAGCCCTCACCCCATCCCCTCCCTCTCCGGATTCAACCCGATCATGAGCCGCCGCGTACTGTTCGGCGGCGCAACCGCCGTCGCTGCTGCCGGCGTACTGAGCGCTTGTGGCTCCTCATCCTCCAAGACCGAGCACAAGGCAAGCGAAACCCCGTTCTACGAAATCAACGAGCAGGACCCCTCAAAGCTCAAGCAGGGCGGTACCCTGAACCTGAGCACCTACTCCCTGGGCCCGGACTTCAACCGCTTCTCCCAGAATGGCTCGAGCACCTCCGTCTCCGAAACTATGGGCATTATCGCCGGTGCGGGCATCTGGCGCAGCACCTTCAAGGGCGAAGATGAGCTCGACCCCAACTACTGCCTCGGCTTCGAAGCTAAGGAAGTAGACGGCAAGATCACCGCCGAGGTTCGCCTGAACCCCAAGGGAGTCTTCAATGACGGCACCCCCATCGACATCGACGCTCTCAAGGCAACCTGGCAGATTCAGCGTGACCCCGAGGGCGCGTACAAGATCGGCGCTGCAGGTATCTACGAGTTCATCGAAAGCGTTGAAGCTATCGACGGCGACCGCTACCACGCACGCGTTGTCTTCAAGACCGCACACAACCCCGTCAAGGGTCTGCTCTTCGGCGGAATCCTGCACCCGGCAATGCTTGACATAAACCTCTTCAATGAAGGCTTCGTGGACAACCCCCACCCCGAGCTCGGTTGCGGCCCCTTCACCCTGGCACCCAACGGCTGGAACTCCTCCGAGAAGACCTTCACTGCTGTGCCCAACGACAAGTGGTGGGGTGACAAGCCCAAGCTGGACCGCATCGTCGTGCGTGAAATGGCAGACCCTGCAGCTCGCGCCGCATACAAGAATGGCGAATTGGACGCAGTGGAATCACGTACCCTCAGCGCCTACAACGAGATGAAGGATGTTGCGAATTCCGAGATTCGCCGCGGTCGCCGCCTCTTCGCCGGCGGCATGAACCTGAACGCAGAGCACATCACCGATACTGCTGTGCGTAAGGCAATCTTCCTGGGTATCGACCGTGGTGCTCTGGCAAAGATTCGCTTCCAGGGTCTGCCCTACGAAGAAGAAGTTCCCGGCTCGATGCTGCTGTTGAGCTCCTCCCAGTACTACCGTGACAACTACCCGGCACGTAACCCGGAGGAAGCACGTAAGGTCCTGGAGAAGGCAGGCTACACCAAGTCTGGCGACTTCTACGCGAAGGACGGCAAGACCATCACCCTGAAGCTGACCACCTTCGGTGATGACGCCACCACCAAGGGCCAGGCACAGACCTTCATTCAGAGCATGAAGGAAATCGGCATTAACTTCGAGCTCGATTCGCGTGCACAGTCTGAATTCTCGAAGGTTGTTGGTAACCGAGAGTACGACGTGAGCATTTCGGGCTTCGGCGTGGGCTCCGAGCCGACCAGTGCTGCCGAGTACTTCTACCACTCCAAGAACTGGAACGGCGTCGGCACCCCCGAAATTGACGCTATGATCGACGAGATGGTCACCATCCTCGACGACGCTAAGCGCGCCGAGAAGTGCAACGAAATTGAGAAGAAGCACATGAGCGAGGTCTGTCTCTTCATTCCCTTCCTCAATGGCCCGGACTTCAAGGCATGCCGCCCGAAGCTCGCCAACTACGGTGCGTTCCTCTTCAAGAGCTACGACTGGTCTTCGGTTGGCTGGATGGCATAAGCCGCAGTTTTAAGCTCCCCGCCCCCTATACGTTTTCGCAGTGTCGTATAGGGGTGGGGAGCTTTTTCTTTTGGGGTCTGTTGACCTTCTCGGGTGATGAAATAGCGGCTTTAGCTCGTAATGATTCTCAAGGAGGTGCTGCCGACGCGCTCGCATGCTGATCGAACACAATATTTTATTTTTTAGTTTTTATGCATGTGTTCCGTGTGATGACGCGGGCTGAAGATACCGTATGCACCATTTTTATACGCCGTACGGTTTGTGTGGAGGTTGGAATGTGGTCTGCGCCGCTTCTTTTGGGGGTATACTGTGTTTCAATCACAAACAATGTGGGGGCTCTCACAAGGGTGATCGGCAGAGGCTTCGTCGCCACTGCAAAAACTGGCGCACAACATCGTGCGCCATACGAAGTACACCCGAGCCCTCCGGCACGAGGAGAACACATGACTCATCTGCGTATTAACCGCCGTACCCTGCTGACCGGCACTGTTGCCCTGGGTACCGTTGGCCTGCTGGCTGCGTGCGGTGGCGGTTCGGATAAGAAGATTAGCGGTAAGGCTGCTTCGAGCACCGAGGAAATCGTCAAGAACCTCGAAATCAACAAGCAGGATCGCTCCTCCCTCAAGCAGGGCGGCGAGTTCCGCGGTAGCGTCTCCGCAATCGGTCCGAACTTCAACATCCTGACCCAGAGCGGCTACACCACCGAAAACCTCACCGCATTCGGCGGCGCCTGCAACATCCCCTCCGCTATCGGCTTCACCTCCCTGAGCCCCGCTGGCGACTACAGCCTCAACGACGACTACGTCTCCGATTACAAGGCAGAGACCGTCGACGGCGTTCAGACCATTACCTTCAAGCTCAACTCTAAGGCTGTCTTCAACGACGGCACCCCCGTTGACATTGAGGCAATCCGCGCCGCATGGACCGTCTACCGCAACCCCGATGACGGCTACAACGTCATCGCTGCCCCCTTCTGGCAGCAGGTAGCATCCATCGACCCCGTGGATGGCGACAAGACCCGTGTCAAGATCGTCATGTCTAAGCCGATCTACCCCGCTGAAACCCTCGGCCTGCTCGGCCTGCACCCCGCACTGACCGACAAGGAGCTCTTCAACAACGGCTTCGTGAACAAGCCCATGGATCAGTACTGGTCCGGCCCCTTCAAGGTGGGCGAGTGGAACTCCTCCGGCAAGACCCTCACCCTGGTCGCTAACGACAAGTGGTGGGGTGAGAAGCCGCTGCTGGACCGCATCATCTGGCGCGAAATGGGTGACGAGGCAGAGCGTGCAGCATTCAAGAACGGCGAGCTGGACAGCATCGGCTTCGCCGGTCTGGCAACCTACAACGCTGTCAAGGACCAGCCCGGTGTCCAGATTCGCTCCGGCCAGAGCGTCGGCGTGATTAACCTGCAGTTCAACCCGACCCGCGTGACCGACACCGCCCTGCGCCGTGCAGTCTTCGCCGCGGTTAACCGCTCCCAGCTGGCTAAGGTCAAGTTCGGCCAGATTAACTGGGATGAGCCGCTGACCGGCTCCATGATTGCTATGCCCTTCCAGAAGGGCTACCAGGATGCTATGCCCACCAACCCCGGCCCCGAGGCTGCGGCAAAGATTCTGGAGGCGGCAGGCTACTCCAAGAATGGCGACTACTACGCTAAGGACGGCAAGACCGCTGGCTTCTCCATTACCTACTTCGGTTCGGATGCAACCTCTCTGGCTCAGTTCCAGAACCTCGAGCAGCAGCTCAAGGCAGCAGGTATTAAGCTCGAGCAGGATAACCAGCCGCAGTCCCAGTTCAACTCCGTGATGGGTGCTAAGCAGTACGACTGCGCCTTCTCCGGTTGGGGTATTGGTGCTGACCCTGCTGACAGCGTGCAGTACTTCTACACCAGCGAAATCAACGAGGGTGTGGGCGATCCTGAACTGGATAAGTACATTGCGTCCATCTACGAGAAGGAATCTCACGATGAGCAGCTGAAGATGGCTGCTGAGGCTGAGAAGCAGCACATGGAGAAGGTTGCTATTTACTTCCCCTACGCTAACGGCCCCAGCTACGCTGCTGTGAAGGAGAAGCTGGCTAACTACGGTCCTTCCCTCTTTGCGACCAGCTACACCGACCCCAAGCGCTGGGTCAATGTGGGTTGGCAGAACTAAAGCCACAGGTTAATTTTCTGGATCCTTATTCGGTACTTTCTGAATTTTCGGAGGCGCCGGCATAAGGCTTTCGGAAGGGTGAAGTCCCGCGGCATTCCGCCTCAGAGGCGGGGTGCTGCGGGACTTTTCTGTGTTCTTGGTGGGTGGTTCTGTAGCGGGGTAGTTTCGGGAATTGTCTGAAATATTTTCCCTGAAATGGTGAACTGAGTCATAGTGCGTGGGAAATGTGTGTATACTATTGCCAATGCAAAATGTGCGTGCTGTCACAAAGGTGTGCGGGTTGTGTTCCCCCGCGTACAGCAAAGCAGCATCACACCTAACCAAGGAAAACTAATGACCACTTTCACCCTCAACCGTCGTACCCTGCTCACCGGCACCGTCGCCCTGGGCACCGTTGGCCTGCTCGCAGCCTGTGGCGGTAACTCCTCGAAGAACGAGAACAACGCTCTCTCCGCTGGCGACGACCTCTCCAAGGCAGTCTCCTACAACGAGAAGGACCGCTCCGCCCTCAAGGACGGCGGCGAGCTGCGACTGAGCGCAGACGGCATCGGCCCGAACTTCAACATCCTCAACACCAACGGCTACACCGCGGGTAACCTGAACATTCAGGCGGCCATGAACTCCGCATTCACCGGCGGCTACTACTCCGACTTCCGCGGCGAAGCGCACATGAACGAGGACTACGTCACCGAGTACAAGGCGCAGACCGTTGACGGCGTGCAGACCGTGACCTTCAAGATCAACCCGAAGGCAGTCTTCAACGACGGCACCCCCATCGACATCGCTGCTGTCCGCAGCTACCTGACCATCTACCGCGGCGCAGCAGAGGGCAAGGACTACCAGATCACCCCCTCGCCGCTGTGGGAACAGGTCGCAAGCATCGACGAGGTCGACGGCGACTCCCGCCACGTGAAGGTCACCATGTCCAAGCCCTGGTACCCCATCGAAGGTAGCTTCACCTCCTTCCTGCACCCGGCATACGTCGACGTCGAATTCTTCAACGACGGCATGAACGGCAAGCCCCTGGACAAGTACTGGGCAGGCCCCTTCAAGGTCGGCGAGTGGAACTCCTCCTCCAAGGTCCTCACCGTTGTCCGCAACGACAAGTGGTGGGGCACCAAGCCTCTGCTCGAGCGCATCACCTGGCGTGAAATGAGCTCCCAGGCAGAGCAGGCAGCATTCAAGAACAACGAAATTGACTACGCTGACGCAAGCACCCTCAGCTCCTACAACGAGCTCTCCAGCGTCAGCAACATCGACATCCGCAAGGGTAGCGCACTGGCCGTGGGTAACTACGAAATCAACCCCGAGAAGATGCCCCTGCCCGTACGCCGCGCATTCGTTGCAGCACTGAACCGCGAGCAGCTGCTCAAGCTGCGCTACGAGAAGCTCGGCTGGAAGGAACCCCTGCCCGGCTCCATGTGCATGCTGCCCATGCAGGAAGGCTACCAGGACAACTACCCGACCAAGCTCGGCAAGGACGTAGCCACCAAGATCCTCGAAGACGCAGGCTACACCAAGAACGGCGACTACTACGAGAAGGACGGCACTAAGGCTTCCTACTCGGTGACCACCTTCGGTACCGACCCGGTCGTCAGCTCCACCGCCCAGTTCCTCGTCCAGCAGATGAAGGAAATTGGCATTGAGCTGAGCATCGACAACCACGGTGCATCCGAAATGGCAAGCATCATCTCCGCGAAGAACTTCACCATCAAGAGCGGCGGCTACGGCATCACCACCTCCCCGGTGGATGCAGCGAACTACTTCTACATCTCCGAGACCAACAACGGTCACGGTAAGGACCTGGACTCGCTGGCAGCAACCATGATGTCCACCGAGGATCCGAAGGAACAGCTCAAGATCATGAACGAGCTGGAGAAGCGCCACCTGGACGAGGTCGCAATCTACGTCCCGACCAACAACGGCCCCAACTTCAAGGCATGCCGTAAGGGTCTGGCGAACTACGGCCCCATGCTCTTTGGTCTGCCCTACTACAACCCGAACGTATGGATTAACGTCGGTTGGGAAAAGTAAAAACTAAGCGCTGAACACAGCTCACACGCCCCATCAGCGCAAAAGCGCTACTGCGGCGTGTTACAAAAGGATTAAAACCTGCTGTAGCACGCCGCTTTTCCATGCCCTAGAGAGCAGCACGGATATACTTAAAAGCAAATGTGGGCATTCTGCCCACCCCGGCAGAGACTGTCCTCCCGCCGGGTTGGAGTGCCGGCTACGCACCGTTCGCATACCGCCTCCACAACACTGCGAATACTCTAGGAGAAATTCCATGAAGAGCATGTCTGTCTCTCGCCGTACCCTCCTGACCGGCACCGTTGCCCTGGGCACCGTTGGTCTGCTGGCTGCCTGCGGCGGCTCGAAGGAAAAGGTTGGCGGTAGCGCCGCTAACAACGCTGAAGATATTCTGAAGAACCTTCAGATCAACAAGCAGGACCGTTCCTCCCTCAAGAAGGGCGGCACCCTGACCCTCGCAGCTACTGCGCTGGGCCCCAACTTCAACCTGCAGACCCAGAGCGGCTACACCTCCAGCAACCTGGATGCACTGGCACCCTGCAACATCGCTGCTGTCATGGGCTTCTACACCATGAGCCCCGACGGCGAGGGCACCCTCAACCCCGAGTTCTGCACCGAGCACAAGACCGAAACCGTCAACGGTGTGCAGACCGCGACCTTCAAGATCAACCCCAAGGCAGCCTTCAACGACGGCACCCCCATGGACGTGAACGCTGTTCGCGCCATGTGGAAGGTCTACCGCACTCCCGGTGACAGCAATCCCTACCACATCACCGATAACCAGATGTGGCAGCAGGTTGAGAGCATCGAGGCTGTGGACGGCGACAACTTCCACGTCAAGGTCACCATGAAGACCCCGTACTACCCCTCCGAGGGTCTGTGCGCCTTCGCAATCCACCCCGCTCTGGAAGATACTGCACTCTTCAACGACGGCTTCGTTGACAAGCCCCTGGACAAGTACTGGGCAGGCCCCTTCAAGGTTGGCGAGTGGAACTCCTCCCAGAAGGTGCTCACCCTGGTCGCTAACGACAAGTGGTGGGGCGAGAAGCCGGTTCTGGAACGTATCGTCTGGCGTCAGATGGACTCCGAAGCAATCCGTGCAGGCTTCAAGAACGGCGAACTGGACGCGTTCACCTTCGTGGGTGCAACCAGCTACAACGCTGTGAAGGGCCAGGCAGGCACCGAGATTCGCCAGGGCCAGAACACCAACGTCAACATTATTCAGCTGAACCCCAAGCGCATTGAGGACCTAGCACTGCGCCGCGCAATCCTCGCAGCAGTCGATCGCGAGCAGATTGCTAAGGCATACTTCTCGCAGCTCGGCTGGACCGAGCCGCTGCCCGGCTCCATCATCGCAATGCCGTTCCAGAAGGGCTACCAGAACAACTACGCTGGTGACACCGGTGCAGCGGCTGTAGGCAAGATCCTCGAAGCTGCAGGCTACTCCAAGTCCGGCGACTACTACGAGAAGAACGGCAAGGTTGCTGGTTTCGCACTGACCTCCTTTGGCTCCGAGGCAGTCTACCAGGCTGTCTACCAGATTCTGGAGCAGCAGCTGAAGTCCGCAGGTATTCGCCTGACCGCTGACAACCAGCCTCAGGCAAACTCCAACTCCGTGCTCGGCCAGAAGAGCTACGAAGCAATCTTCACCGGCTGGGGCGTACTGCCCGACCTGGCTTCCTCGGCACCCTACTTCTTCACCTCTGACGTCTTCGGTGTTGGCGACCCCGAAGTCGATAAGCTCATCGAGAAGCTGCAGAACACCGAGAAGGAGGACGAGCGCATCAAGATCGCTAACGAGGCGGAGAAGCTCTACTACGAGAAGGTCGCAGTGTACCTGCCCTACGCAAACGGCCCGATGTACGCCGCTGTCAAGGCTAAGGTCGCGAACTACGGTCCCTCCCTGTTCAAGCAGAGCTACACCAGCGCTGACTACTGGGTCAACGTTGGCTGGCAGGAATAAGAGTAGGCGAGAGTAATACCGCTTTCGGTAATGCTTTAGCCGTCCTATAGGACCATAAAATCCCGGGTGCTCTCATGAGAGAGTGCCCGGGATTTTGCTGTGTCCTCTAAGGGATATGTAATTACAAAAACTGGTGGGGGAGAGAGGCGCGCCGCCGTGACAGGCTGCTACCATTCGCCCCTGCTACCACTCACCCAGATACAGGGCGCGCTCCTGCAGGTACCTCAGCAGGTTCGGGTTCTGCCGCAGGTAGAAGATGCGGTAAATGCCGCCTCCAGCGACGATAAAAGCCAGCGGGAAGCCCAAAATCACGAGCACACGGCTCATATTGGCGGACAAATCAAAAGGATCACCGCTGGTCGCAACCAACACAATCCACAAAGAATAACCCGCACATGCGAGCACAGTACCCCACATGCCGCGCACCAGCCAACTCACCAGAGTCACCGCAATGACCCACGCCAGCGCCAAGGTGAACTGGTGCCGCTCCGACTGAGCCCAAGGGAGCGCCCCCACATAAATAATTGCGGGGATGCCCAAGTACCCGGGGATATTCAGCGAGGCAAGAATATTCACGCAAAAATAGCCCAAGAAAATAGCGCTCAACGACGAGGACAGGAACAGGTACAGGGGAATCATGCCGTCGCCGCTATAGGCTGCGGTTGGGCCCGCGTACACGGTTTCAAACATGAGGGTCAGCGGAGTCATCATGTACTCAATCCAGACGACCAGCGCAAAGGCACCGAAAATGCCCAGAGCCTGCCTCAGCGCAATCAGCCGTGAACGCGCATCGTGAGGAATCGTGAAGCTCTGGCCCTTCGTCTTGACGCCGCAGAGGTGAACGACAGCCACCATTGTCGCGATGCACAACACCCAGCGCAAGAGGACCTCCGGCAGTTCAGGAAGACCGCCATAAGCCCCCGTAGCGGGGTCACCCCAGGCTCCGGGGAGCAGAGTAATGGCATGGGTGCCTTCGGGGAGGTGGGCGGAGGAAGCAAGTCGGTGCGGCTCGTAGATAACCCACCACAGAAGGCACGCTGGAATCAGCGCGGAGAGCTTGCGCAGTAGAACCGGGAACGGCGCGGACTCGTAGACGAGCGCCTCAAGATTGAGCTGGCGCATTAGGCGCCGAACAGGAGAAAGAGCGCGTAACTCTTCTTGCTGCTCTTCCCACAGCCTAGTATCAGAAGACATCGTCCTAGTAGCAGAAGACATCATCGTACTCCCTATCACTTGAGAACTTCCTTGTTGAGCTTATTCCCACATTAGCAGAAATACCCCCCCGGCTAGTGGATGCGCCCCAGCAAACCCTGCCCAAAAAATCAGTGCCCAAAGAACCCGCGCCCAAAGAATCAGCGCATAAGGAAGCAGGGCATAAGGAAAGGGGCCCCACCGTAATGGCAGGGCCCCTTAGAGCCTTAGAAAGCGAACTACTTAGTGGTCACCTTCAGGACAGTGCTCAGGTTCTGGTGAGCAACGCCCGGCAGACCCTTAACCTCAGCAAACTTGCGGGTGTTGGTCACGATAACCGGGGTAATCAGCGGGTAACCCGCCTCCTTGATAATCTCAGGATCGAACTCAATCAGAGCGTCGCCAGCAGCAACAACGTCGCCCTTAGCAACCTTCACGCTGAAGCCCTTACCGTCCAGGTTCACGGTATCCAGACCAACGTGAATCAGCAGCTCAATGCCGTTCTCCAGCTTCAGACCAACAGCGTGGCCCGAGGGGTAGGTTGCCGCAACCTTACCGGCAGCGGGAGCAACCACGGTGGTACCGGTCGGCTCAATAGCCACACCCTCGCCCAGCTTGCCTGCAGCGAAAATCGGGTCCGGAACATCAGACAGAGCCACAGCAGTACCCTCGATCGGGGAGTGCAGCTCAATGACCTCACCAGCGGAAGCAGAGGGTGCAGCAGCCTCAGTAGACTCGGCAGCGGCGGTGGTGGTCGCAGCAGCGGCAGCAGCCGGAGCAGCCTTAGCAGCAACAGCCTCAGCCTTGGGAGCGGACTCCTCAGCAGCCTCAGCCGCGCGCTGAGCAGCATGCTTCGCAGCATCAGCCTTCGACTCGTAACCGAACAGCAGAACACCGGTCATAGCGCCGAAGAACGCAATAGCCAGACCAATCGCGTACAGGTGAGAAGGCTGCATCGCCGGAATCGACAGCAGCGAGGTGAACGCAAACGCGTAAGACTTAACACCCAGGAAGGAAATGGTAGCGCCACCAATAACAGCGGGAACCAGAATAATCGGAATCACGCGCTTGTAACGGAGCACAACACCGTACAGGGACGGCTCAGAAATACCACCGAGCAGACCGGACATCGACGCACCAACAGCGGTCTGACGCAGCTCACGGTCGTGCTTAGCCTTGATAGCCACACCGGTCACCAGACCGAACACAGCGAAGTTGTAAGCACCCATCGGGGACTGAATGAAGTCAGTACCCATGGTCTGCAGGTTGTTAATCATGACAGCGTTCAGCGGCCAGTGCAGACCCAGCGGAACCATGAACAGGTACAGGCCAGCAATCAGAGCACCAACCAGAGCCGGAGCCTGGTCGTTAACCATCTTCAGGAAGTCAGAAATGCCCATAGCCACACCGATACCGATGGGGCCCACCAGGAAAGCGGTCAGCGGAACCAGAATGATGACCGAAATCATCGGCACGAACACCATCTGAAGCATCGAAGGAATAACCTTCTTCAGGAAGCGCTCAAGCGGAGCCAGCAAAGCAACAGCCAGCAGCGGGGGGAAGACCTGACCGGTGTAGCTGAACGCGTACAGCGGCAGATCCAGACCGAAGAACGGAACGTTCAGGATCTTGGTGCTCTGGTCAGCCAAATCAGTCAGAGCGGTGAAGGTGCCGGTCATCAGCGCAGCGGGGATAGCCGCACCAACCCACATGTTCGCGCCCAGACGCTTAGCAGCGGTAGCACCCAGCATGATGGGCATGAAGTTCAGCACGGACAGCGAAGCAGCCTTCAGGATGTACCAGAAAGCGAACTGCTGCATCCACTGGTTGTTCAGAGCCTTAGCTTCCTCCGCGTCAGCCACACGAGCACCGTTAATGATGTCGATGTTCACGCTCTGACCGGTCAAGTCAGTGTACTGGCCGAAGAAGCCCAGCTGCTGCATGAACACGATCAGGGTCAGGATCATCGAGGTACCCAGAAGCGCCCACAGCAGCGGACGGAAGGAGTCAGACAGAACGTCGAAGACGTTGTTGATCCAGTTGGTCTTCTTGCCCTCAGCTTCAACCTTGGTGTCACCCTCAGCGTGGCCGGACATAGAAGGCAGAGCGTTGATCTCGTTGTACACAGCTTCAACGCGCTCGCCCAGAACAACCTGAGTCTGGCCGGACTGCTCAATCACAGAGAGAACGCCGGGCAGAGCCTCAATCTTCTTGTTCTGCACTGCATCGTTGGACACAGGAGTGACACGAAGGCGGGTTGCACAGTGAGTAATGTGCGCGATGTTCTCGGGGCCACCCAGGCCGTCAAGAATCTTCTCGCCAAGTTCGCGGTTATTCACGATACTTCCTTAGATATGCGGTCAATGTCTACTAAACGTTGCTACAGGAGGCTGCGCCCGCTGGGGAGACCCAGAAGCGGGTAACACCCCAGAAAACACAAAAGACCCGAGTCTCTCGACCACCGGAAGCACTACGCTCGTGCCCACTATGGAGCTTCGGTACAGCAAATAGAGGGGATTCTCGGCAGGTACATACTGCCGTCCCATACGGTGTTGAGTAACTCAGGTCTTGCCTGCCAAACCAGTAACAACCCTGAAGAAGGTTTCCCTTCTCAAAATAGTTCCCTGTAACTCTAAGGGTTTTCCCAGGTTGAGAGCAAGGTGAGAGGCAAAAGCTATCAGAAGCTGTTAAATATTTCACCCAAGTGATAGCTGAGACACACCCTCGATGCTGCTAGTAGGAGTGCTCCGGCTGGTTCCGGAACACTACGGAGGGAGTGCTTTCGAAGATGCGGAAGGGCCCCGCATCCAACAGGATACGGGGCCCACACGCTACCGAAGCAGCTACCCTCCGACTAACTACTTCTTAACCGGCTACTTCTTAGCCGGGAAGAAATTCAGCGGAGCAACCTCCAGCTCAGGGTAATGACGCTTCTGCCAGCGGCGGTTACGATGCGCATTCACCTCAATCAGCGCGGCACCCAGAGCACCGGCACCCAGAGCCGTCCACAGCAGGTGCGGAAGCACCGTAACGAACTGGTGGTACTCCACCAGAACCGGCACGAACAGCGCCGCGAAGAACACCGCCAGCAACGCACCAAAGAGCAGAATACGAGCACGGTTGAACGGACGAGCCACCGCAGCCAAATTCCACAGACCCATCATCACCAGGGTAATGAACGAAGCCGTCTGAATCTGACGGATATCCTCAACACCCATGCCACGAGCCGTGAACGTCACCGCCAACAGCATTGCAACCACAATAATCGAGTTCGGAACCGTGTAATTCAACACGCGGCGCAAGAAGCCCGGCACGTAACGGCGCGAATTCGGCAACAGGGTCAACGCGAAGGACGACGCACCCACAATCAAGAAGTCAGCAGTCGAGTACTGACGCGGCAAGAACGGGAAGGTCAAACCAAAGAGGCTGAACAGAACACCCAGAAGAATCGCGAAACCAGTCTTCGTCAAGAACAGGTTCGCCACCATCTCAATGTTCGTAATGACCTGACGGCCCTGCTCCAGCGCAGCCGGCAGCGACGAGAACTTGCCGTCCAGCAGAACCAGGCGAGAAACAGCCTTCGTCGCCGGAGCAGCGTTACCCATCGCAATACCCAAGCTTGCATGCTTGAGCGCCAAAGCATCGTTAATGCCGTCACCGGTCATCGCCACCACATGGCCGCGCTCCTTCAGAGCAATCACCATGTTCTTCTTCTGCTCGGGCGACACACGACCGAAAATATTGTGAGTAGCCGCAGCCTCAGC
>FLSH01457242.1_pt1 | contig 32755 bp, 18 predicted proteins | sample 1550441 | NCBI WGS metagenome assembly FLSH01 (sample SAMEA4031756, study PRJEB14383) | metagenome | biome: human; feature: oral; material: saliva | place: Philippines | collected 2014 | reverse complement strand
TGCGCACCCAGCTGGTGCAGGCGGGTACGCATCTCCTCCGCCGCGCGCAGGGTAAAGGTCAGGGCGAGCACGCGCGGGCCCTGGTAGCGGCCAATCGCAATACCGTAGGCGATGCGGTGCGTAATCGCGCGGGTCTTGCCGGTACCGGCACCCGCCAGCACGCGCATGGGGCCGTCCAGTTCGGTGGCGACCGCACGCTGATCCGGGTCAAGCCCGGCAAGAATATCGTCTGCGGAGATCATATGCTGAGGCTGCTGAGGTGTGGCGGTCATAATGCTCCATCAGTAAGGCGGGCGGTACGGGCAGGCGGCATGCACTCGCGCGGGGCATGCGGGTGCGCGAGGCGGTGATAGCCGGTCTTCCATTGTATTCTCCCAGATTGTTTTCTCCAGACCCGCCGCGGCCTCTTAGCCGTTGCGTTCATTCAGGGCGTGAGGCGCTTGCCTATCTGGCATGGGCGGTTAGGCGTGCAACGAAATGCGCAGGAATACGCAGACAAGCACGTTTAGGCTTGTCCACAAGTATCTTCACCACTTGGCATAAAGATCCTAAAAACTACTAAACGGCACACATTGGTTTGGTAACCTTAACCCGTGACTTTATCTCCCCTTCAGCTAGCAGCCATTGTCTCCGCCGGTGTGCCCGGGATTTACCCCGTCGGCGCCGAACCGGTCCGCGAAGACAGCGACGACTTCGACTCGGCAATCATCGCTGACTCCACCGGTCGCCGCTGGCGAGTGCGCGCCCCGCGCCGCCCCGACGCCAGCATGCGCCTTGAAGCTGAACACCTCATCCTGCAGTCGTTCAGCCCCGGCCTGCGCGCCCGACTGCCCTTCGCCGTACCCACCGTCGCCGGCACCGTACCCTACGCGGGCGGCAACGTGTTCGTGTACACGCACATCCCCGGCACCATCTACGACGTGGACCAGCTCGCCGAGCTGAGCCGCCGCGAAGTTGCGGCGAACCGCCCCTCCCTGGCATCCATCATTGCCAAGGACATTGCGACCCTGCACGTGATGCCCGAAGACATTATTTACGAAGCCGACCTGCCCTCCTACTCTTCGGAGCAGATTCGCCTGCGCAAGAACGCCGAGCTCGAGCGTGCCGCCGCAACCGGCAAGGTGCCCGCCGACTTGCTCGCGCACTGGCGTACCGTGCTCTCCCCCGGACCCATGTGGCAGTTCCGCCCGCGCGTGGTCCACGGTGATATGGGTGCAGAGAACCTCGTACTGCACGTCACGCCCTCGACGGCGCGCATCGTAGAGGTCACCGGCTGGTCCGAGGTGCACGTGGGCGACCCCGCGCAGGACTTCGCCTGGCTGTATTCCTGCCAGGACATCGACTTCACCGACGAGGCCATCGAGGTGTACCGCCAGCAGATGCCTCAGCTGCCCGACGCCTACCTGGCGCAGCGCGCAAACTTCTACGCGGAGTTCGCAATCGCCCAGTGGCTCACCCACACCGTGGAGGTTGGCGACCGCGACGGCGCAACCCACGCGGTGTCCATGCTCCTGGACATTCAGGACGACCTGCGTGCCTCCGGCGAACTGCTCGGTCAGGAGGAGGTCGGCCCGCTGGTCGGCCCGGCAGAGTAGCTATTGGCTCGGGTAGTCATTAGGTTGCCCCACTAGGGTGCCACCTGCCGCATAGGTTTTCAGTTCAGCCCCGCAGTACTGCGCTGCGGGGCTGAACTGTATCTACGGGGGGTTATATCCGCTTGCCTGTGCCCGGTGAAATCGGTTCCCCGAGTGTCTGTCAAACCGACGAAATTATGCCCATAAGGGCTAGTGGAGGGGCCTTAGTGGGCCTTTTATCAAAATTTATTTACGTGTTTCCCCTCACCTTTTGAGCACCAGTTTTGCATTTTTGTGCATGAATGACTCAGATTAAGCCTGAGACTTGAAGGTGTGCCAAGGACGCCATTCACAATATTTCCCGGGTGCAAATACACCACAAACCCACAAAAACCAACTTTTGGTTTTGGGAGTCCACAGAGCCTCAACTCCATCTTGAACCATGCTCAAAATAGTGCATTTTAGGGTAAAAACTTTCCCTGTAGATTTTTCCAAAAACTCCTGGAATACTTTTGCTGTGCCGCGAGAAAACCAGCGGACACACTCCCCATAGCGCACTGACCAGCGCTAATATCGTGGCAGCGATAAATTGGGGAGACAGATTGGACGGGACCCTGACCGGTCATGTCAGGCCCGAGCCGGATTCATGCACCGCGCAACCAATCACCGATGGCAGAAATCTATAGAGCTACTTTCGAGGTTGTGTTTGAGAGTAAAGACGCACGCAAACCCCACGGGGCGCCGGCGGCGCGAGTGAGGCCGCGAGAGCGGCAGTCGCACGGCGCGATTCTTTCCCGGAGCGTGCGAGGGCACGAAGTACCTCTATAGTTCTTCAGCGGCTGAGGACGCCTCATCACCCTAATGCAGTGGGGTGAAGAGGCGTCCTCTGCCATTAACCGTAAAAGTCCGCACAGAAAAGCAGCTCACGAGGCGCAACGCCTACGTGAGCTGCTTTTCTCTATTCGGTTGTAGCAAGCGCTAGCACGCGAGCGCCGCCCGCCCGGCGCTGGGAGATCCGCTGTTGAGATCCGCTACCTAGCCCTTGCGCGCCTCACGAATCACCTTCGCCAGCTGCGCCTCCGTGGGCAGGCCGCCGCGGATCTGGTGATCCCACACCTCCGCAACACCCTTGCCGCCCAGGTATACGAACACGGTGCTGATACGCTCCGGGTCCACGCCCATAATGCGGGAGAACGCGATACGGTACAGACCCAGCTGGAAGCGTCGAGACTGCATGGTCGACATCTTCGGGCGGGAACCGCTCTTCCAGTCCACCAGGACCCAGCGTTCGCCGTCCGTATCCTCGGTGCGGAATACCGCGTCGATACGGCCGCGCAGGCTTAGACCCTCGATGTGGGTTTCGACCGGGTACTCGACCGCCCAGATGCGGTCCTTCCACTCATCGCTGCCCCACTCGCTGTTGGCGAAGCGCTCCCAGAGGCGCTGAACGGAGGCCTCCAGTTCGCTCTCGGACTCCTCGTAGGCGTCCTCGAAGGTGAACTCGTCCAGGCTCTCCCCCGGCACCTGCTCCTGCAGGTCAGCCGGGTCAGCGGGCACGGCGGAGGCGGCTGAGACGGCAGCGGAACCAGGCAGGTCAACGCCCACCGTGTCCTCCGCATCGGGCGCCTCCAGCGGGTCGGCGCTCGGCGCGACCCCGAAGTGCTCCTCAATCAGCGCGTGCACCGCCGTACCAATCGTTGCCGCGCGCGAGGGACGCTGAGGCACCGGGCGCATCAGCTGATGCACCGTGCCCTGCGGGTCCTCGCTCAGGCGGATGAACGTGGATGCGGACAGGTGCCCCGGCAGCTGATTGCTGGGCACCGGGTCGGTCTGACCCATCATGAGCAGTAGCAGGTCGGCTTCACGTTCCCAGTCCACCGCCTGCTGGCGCAGGGATTCGGGAATGGCGGACTCGCCGTGTGCCACGGCTGCAGCAGGTGCGGCAGGTGCAGGGTAGCTTGCGCTCTCCCCCGCGACATCCCCGCTCTGGTGCAGGTCATCGTCACCCGCGCCGACGGCGAGCTCCACCGCCAGGGCGGCACGCTCGACCGCCTCGCGACGGCTCGAGGAGTTAATCGCAATCTCACGCTCCAGGTGCTCATGCTGGCCGCGGCGAAGCATCGCCTTCGTACCCTGCGTGAGAGCATCATCAGACGCCCAACGCCAAATTACGGGGCGCTCCAGTGGATCAAAAGGCCACATGGCGGTCAGCACCGCACCCAGGTTCGGGTTCCTGTCCTCGTAGTTCTTCTGGGCGAATTGGCCGCGCACCTCAATCGGCAGCGCCGCCGCCACCGTGGGCGAGAAACCGGGCGCAGGCGGTTGCGTCTCACGCCATTTCTCCCGCTCGGTAGCTTCAATAATCCACTCGGGCACCGGCAGGTTCAGGCGGGCACAGTTCTCCGCCACCGTGCGTGCTCGTACGGAAGGAGCCGCCAGCTGCCAATCCTGCGCGAGGGCGGGAGCCATGACCTCAACCAGCGCCCAGGCGTAGCGTTGCACCTGCTCGGCGTAGGTTGCCCGGGCGTTCGCGCGCGCCTCCGCTTGCTCGGGGGTGAGCTCGTCAGCGTCTACGGGGTAGAGTTCCAGCTCCTTCAGCAGTGCCGTCTCATCGGGGGCGGGCGGCAGGTTCGAGGGGTCCACGACCGTACCGTGCACCAGGGTCACAGGCTCGGCCAGGCGGTACTTCGACTCGGCCAGCTGCTCAACCCAGCGGCGCACATGGTTCAGGTGCACCTTTTTGCGCTTATCGGCGAGGTTCGGCATTGTGTACGACAGGCCCATGCCGACCAGCTGCGGCGCTGCCCAGGGGGTATCCATCGTCTCTTGGAAGCGCACGGAGGGCGCATCTACCGTGGGTGTGCCCATGCCGAAGAGGGACTTGAAAAGCATCTCCATCAGCTCCTCCCAGAAGGGCTGCACCGGCTGAGGCGCCACAGAAGCACTCTTCCAGCGGTAGGCGCTCATCGCCAGCAGGTTACGGGCACGGGTCATCGCCACGTACATGAGGCGGCGGTCCTCCAAGCCGGCGTGCTCGGCGGCATCATCTTTATGCTTGGCCAGGTAGTCTTCCAGGTCCTTTGCCTTCTCGAAGGCGGTAATCTCCTCCGCGGTCTCAAGGATCGACGGGAGGTACTCGCGGTCGCCACGCAGCGGCCAGGGCAGAGCCGCATTAGCCGACATCTGCCACAGGTTCGGGGTCTGCCCGCCGGTCGCGCTACCGCACAGACCCGGCAGAAGCACATGATCCCACTCCAGGCCCTTCGCGGCGTGCATGGTCATCAGCTGCACCGCGTTCGGGTCAGGTTCCACAGTGCCCAGCGCCAGGCCCTTCTCCTCGTCATCGGCACGCTCAAGCCAGGCGAGGAAGCCCATCACGTAGCTCACGCCGCCCGAAGACAGCAGGAAGCGGCGCGCACCCGGGTCGCCCTCCTCCGCGCTCACGCCGTCAGAACCGGCGTAAATCATCGCGTTAATACGCGGCGCCGACATGCCGTAGGCGGCGGCAACCTCGTGGAAAGCGTCCAGGTTCGCGCGCGAACCCAGCGGGTCGGTACCCGGGCGGACCGCCAACTCAATATCGAGCAGCATGGTCCGCTCAATCTCGTACAGCAGCGTGCCCAATTCCTCGCTCAAACCGGCACGCAGCACGCGCATCTGCTCAGCAAAAGCGCGCAGACGCTCCAGCGCCGCCGGGGAGAAGCGGCGGCCGCGGTACTGTTCACCGTAGAGGGGTTCGCCGTCCGCGCCGTCCTGCGGCAGGTTCTCCACCGCCTCAATCAGGGAGGCGTAGCCGGAGGAATCCTCCACCGCACCCTTGAGGGTTTCGTCCAGGCGTTCCTGGGCGGCACGCAGGTGCTCTGCCTGCAGGCTGATAGCCACTGCGTCGTCGGCGTCTTCAGCCTCCGCGAGCATACGCAACGCCATCTGCTCACGCAGGGCACGCTCACGCTCATGCACCAGCGACTGCGCCCAATCACCCAGCGCCAACATATCCGCCGCACCCAAACGCCAACGCGCACCCGTCAGCAGGCGCGCCAGAGCATCCGAACGGTTCGGATCAGCCAGCACACGCAACGCCGACACCAAATCCACAACCTCCGGCTGGGAGAGCAAACCACCCAAACCCACCTGCTGCACCGGAATGCCCAGACGCTCGCACTCCACACGAATCGGGTCCAGCTGACCGTGCACACGCGCCAACACCGCGATCTCGGGCATCTTCAAGCGCGGACGCACCGAACCGTCACCGGAACGATGCGCCGCGTAGGCGCGCTCATACTCGCGCACCGCCTGCGCACGCATCGCCGCAATACGCTCGGCAATAGCCACAGCCTCCTCGCGGTCAGAGTCGTGGTACGTCAAATCAACACGCCCCACCATGCCCGCGGCAGCCTGCTCAAAAGCGGGCGAACCGGGCTCCCCCACCAGGGCGCAGCGCGGGCGCAGGTCAGGAACCTGAGCGGCGGTAATATCGCCGTCGGCGGCACGCACCCACTCGGGAACTTCCTTCAGCTTCTCCGCCACGTGGTTTGCCGCGTTCAGCACCGAAATGTCGTTACGCCACGCGATGGACAGGAACAGCGGCTGCACATGCTCGGTCGGGAAATGACGGTAGAAGCTGAACATCTGACCGTCCGAAGCGCCACGGAAACCGTAAATCGACTGCTTCGGGTCGCCCACAGCCATCACCGGATGCGCCGGGATACCCGCAGCCTCATCGGCACCGTAAATCGAGGAGAACAGACGCATCTGCGCGTGCGAAGTGTCCTGGAACTCATCCAGCAGAACCACCTTGAAGCGGGCACGCTCACCCTCACGAATCGCCGGGTCAGCCTCCGCAATGCGGGCGGCAAAACGCATCAGGTCACCAAAATCCAGCACCTGCATGCGCGCCTTCACGCGGGCGTAGCTCATCGCCATACGCGCGTACACTCGACGGTTACGCAGCAGACGCTGAACCTTCAGAATGTCCCTCTCAGTCTTCGTCTCACGGCGCGGATCGGGCACCGCCGCGTACGCCGTCAGCTGCTCGGTGCAGAAATCAATGACCTGTTGCGGCTCCACCAGGTGCTCCGCGCACTCATCAGAAAGCTGCAGCATCTGGTTAATCATGGTCGCAACAGACACCGGCACGCCGTCCTTATCGAGGGGAAGCTCCCCCTCCCAGTACTGCACAATCTGCGCGGCAAGCTGCCACTTCTGCGCATCGCCAAGCATCTGTGCGTCCTGCTCCACGCCCAGGCGCAGACCGTACTCCTTGACGAGGTTATTCGCGTAGGAGTGGTAGGTGAGCACGGTCGGGTCAGCGATGCCCTCGCGCAGTTCCTCATCGGTCGGGGCGACGCGGCGGCTACGGCGCAGAGTATTCAGACCGGCACGCATACGGCTGCGCAACTCGGTTGCCGCCTTGCGGGTGAAGGTCACGCCGAGCACCTCTTCAGGGCGCACAAAACCGTTGTCGACCAGCCAAATCACGCGGTCAACCATGGTCGCGGTCTTACCCGAACCGGCACCGGCAATGACGAGGGTCGGGGCGGGGCCCGCCTCAATCATGCGGACCTGCTCGGGGGTCGGCTTCTTACCATCAGCGCCGTTGAGCATCTCGGCAATGTCAAGAGCACTGCGGTAGTCGGCAGGCTTCAGCGCGGGGTCGTTCGATGCGGCTTCTGCCGAGAAGAGCGTGCCGTTGGGCAGCTGCCAGCTATTGTGCTCGCACCACTGGGCGGGGGTGAGCATGCCGGTGCCAGAACCGGGGTGAGTAGCGCCGTATGCGCCAGAGTCAGTCATGATTCCTCTTCCTCATGGATCATTCTCATGGGAGGTTCGGGGTGAGTGATATCGAAAGTAAACGTAGGGTAGGCGACTACTAGGGCTGCGTCACCTGGCGGCCGCGCGTACAAATCGGGCAGATCTCCGGCAGGCGGCATCCGTAGCCGCCCTCACGGTGACGAGCCTGCACCTGCGAGCCAGCAATCAGCTCTGCGGCGTGCTGCACCAGCTCAGCCGCCCACGAATCGTGCTCCGTCAGGGCGGGCTGAATCTGCAGACGAGTCTTGCTCTCGTCGTTCACGCCCGAGGCGCCCAGCTGCACGAGCGCCGCGCCTCCGGAACGACCCGTATAGCCGGTGTACTCCAGTTCCTGGGGGCGGGCATCCGGTAGCGGTTCGCCCGCCTCCAGGGCGGCGGCTTCGGCGCGGTAACGCTCCTCCAGCTGCTCGCCCGCGCCAGCCTCCACCGCGATCTGGTAGGCGGCAAGCTGCGGATGCGTCTCCATCTCCAACCCGGACGGCTTAGACTTGCCGGTTTTCAGGTCAACAATGGCGTAGCGGCGGGTGCCGTCCTCCGCCGGGGCGGTACCCTCGAGGCGGTCCACGCGGCCGGTGAGCAGCGCATCCAGCTCGCCGACTTCACCGGCGGGGTCGAAGGGCACGGGCACACGCACCGCGAAGGAGCCTTCAACACCGAGGTTCTGCCAGCCGGCATCACCCATGTGCTGACGGTAGTAGTAGCTCAGGCGCAGAATCATGCGCTTGGCGCGCTCGTAGAGGGCGTAGGATTCCCAGGGCACGCGCTCGCGGTACTCTTCGTCGGTTTCGTCCTCCTTGCGGGCGGGCACGCCGAGGGAGCTAATGCGCTCGTCGAGGGCGGTTTGGAGCTCTTCGAGGGTGCCGGTCGGGTACTCCTCGGCGATGGCGTGGATGAGCGTGCCGAGGGAGCGGGACAGGTCGGTCTGGGCTTCTGCACGGGCGGCGGAAACCAGCCAGTCCAGCGGGGAGCTGTGGATGGTTTCTAGGCGTGAGGGCGAGAGCGCGATGGTGCGGCGGCCGTGACTTTCGGCAGGCTCTTCGGCGTAGTTTTCGTCCAGTTCAGCGTGGTCTGCCGGGCTGTGCGCAAAGAGCAACTCCGTACTAGAAAGCGGCAGCAGACCCCACCACTCGTCGGGATCGGCGCCGGGCGCCTGCGCATTCGCCAGGCGCGCCAGAGTGCGGGAGGCGGCATCGAGTCGGTATGCGGAAGCCTCCGGGCTGAGCGCTTCTTCCTCCGGTGCGTTGTGCATCTGCGCGCCGTGCTGAGCGTCTTCGGCATGCATCGCGTTCAGCGACTCCTCAACAAGGGTGCGGCGAAGCTCCGCCACCAGGGAACGCAGGGTGGCGGGGCGGCGCACGCGGGTGATGGGCACCTCCGTGGAGTCACCGACCGCGTCGGTGGGTAGCACGAAATCGAAGAACTCGCCGGGTGCCTGATCGTCGTTGCGTACGGCGGTGAGCACGAGGCGGGTGCTGGCTCGGGTGGCGGCGACGGCGAACATGCGCAGCTCGTCGTGGCGGGTGTCGCGCACGCGTTCGGGGTAGCTGCGGATGCGCGCGGGCGGTACCGGCTGCTTGCTCTCCCCCGCCTGCTGTTCTGCCTGCTGGGCGCGCTGGCGGAGGCGCGCATCGCACAGGTCCACAAGGTCGCCGGTGCTCAGCAGGGAGCCGCGCACGGTGGTGTTGGGCCAGGTGCCTTCCTGTAGACCGCATACATATACGGTGCGCCAGGACTGACCTGCGGCAAGTGCGGGGGTGAGAATCTCGACCGCGTCTTGGCGTACACCGCGGGCGGCGAGGGTGTCCATGGGTAGGTCCTGCGCGTCGATGAAGTCGAGGAACTGCTCGGCACCGGCGCCGCGCATCTGCTCGTCGAATCGGTCGGCGGCTTCGAAGAGACCGATCATGGCGTCGAGGTTGCGGTGGGCGGCATCGGCGTCGGGGCCTGCGCCGCGCGACTGGGTGACCCAGGTTTTTTCGAGGCCGCTGGCTTCCCAGAGTGCCCAGAGCACTTCGGTGCTGGTGGATTCGGGGCGCGCGAGTGCTTTACGTCCGGCGGAGAGCACGGCTGCGATGCGGTGCACGGCGCGTCCTACACCCTCTTCGGGGAGGGTTTCGGGGTGTAGCAGTGCGCCGAGGAGCAGGTCGTCGCTGGGTCGGTGGCCGCCGCTTTGCAGTTCGATGGATCGTAGCTGCTGGCGGAGTCGTCGCACGTCCATGCTGGATGCGCCGCCGAGTCGGGAGGTGAGCAGGGTGATGGCGCTCTGCGCGCCGCCGAGGGGGTTGGCGCGGCTTTCTTCGGCGATGACGTCGTCGAGGCTTCTGCGCATGAGCTCTTCAGCTTCGGTTGCGCTGAGGGCTTCGTAGCCACCGCGCTCCCCCGCCTCCGCACCTTCTGCGGCGGGCATGTGCACGGCGGGGTTGAGAGCCTTCTCGCCACGCTTGCGGGCGTAGACGAGCAGGCTGAGCGCGTCCAGGAAGGGGCGTACGGCGGGCTCGTCGCGCACCGGCACGAGCGCCGCGGAGGTACGCGACGGAATACCGTTCGAGGAGAGCACACGGCGGATGCGCGCCACGTCCGCGCTGCTACGCACGATGATGGCAGACTCGCGGTAGGGGTGGTTGCCGTAGATGCGTTCTTCGAGGAGCATTTGGGCGATGAGGTTCGCCTCGTCCTGCGAGCTGGAGAGCGCATACTTATACACGCCGGCGGGTGCGGTGCGGTAGTGCGCGGGGTCGAGAATTTTGCCATCGGCACCCAGATGTAGCAGCGGTTCGTCGGCGGCACCCCAGGTGAGGGCTTCGTCGGCGGGGGTGGTGTTGATGCGTCCGAAGGTTGCGGGCGCGCCGTTCTTCGCCCCCTCCTGCGCGCCCCCTTCCTGTTCAGCGGTGAGCGGCACGAACCGGGTGTAGCGCGGCAGGCGGCGGCGAATGTCCGCCACGAGCGGCATCATGAGTGCGGGCAGGCGGTACGAGGTGGTGAGCGTGCGGGTGCGCATGCTCGGGAAGCTCGCCTGCAGGGTGGTGACGAGGTCGGGGCGGGCGCCTCGGAAGCCTTGGACGACGGCTTCGTCGCTGTAGGTCATGACAACCTGGGGGCCTTCAGCGAAGAGGTCGGGGTGGGTTTCGGTCAGGTGCGTGGCGTCTGCGGGGGCGACTTCTGCGGCGATGAGGCGTAGCAGCCGGTAGATGGAGGGGCTGAGTTCCTGCACGTCGTCGATGAGGATCAGGTCGTAGCGGCGGCGTTCTTCGGCGAGGAATTCGGGGGTGCGCAGCAGCAGCCGGCAGGCGTCGTTGATGAGTACTGCCGGGTCGTAGGCGTTTTTGGCGCGGAGGGCTCGCACGGCACGGTATTCGGTGTGCAGTTGGGCGAGAGCGTTCCAGGCGGGCTGGTTGTGCTCGGTGGCGAGGGCGTGTACGTCTTCGGCGGTGAGGTCGTATTCTGCCATGCGGTCGAAGAAGTCGCGGATTTCGTGGCGGAATCCGCGGGTTGCGAGGGCGTCGCGGAGTACGTCGGGCCAGGCGGGTCCGGGTGCGATGCCTTCGGCGTGGTTGGCGAGTAGTTCGCCGATGATGACGTCTTGTTCGGGGCCGGAGAGGAGTTTGAGGTTGCCTTCTACGCCGCTGAGTAGCCCGCGGGTTTGGGCTCGTTTGAGCAGGTCGAAGGCGTATGCTGCCCAGGCGCGGGTGGGTGCTACGGAGAGGCTGCGGTCGCTGGAGGCGGCGATGGTGTCTCGCATGCGGGTCGCGGCGGTGCGGGTGGGTGCGAGGATGAGCAGGCGGGCGGGGTCGTTGCCGTCGGCGAGGTAGCGCAGGGCGCGTTCGGTGAGGTGGTGGGTTTTACCGGTTCCGGGGATGCCGGTGAGAAGTTGGGTTGTCATGGTTTCAGTCTATCGGGTGGGCGGCGGGTCCGCCCCGCCGCCCGTCATAAAATATTTCAATAATATCTACAAATATCAAAGAATAAATGCATCTAATTTCAACACCCCCAAAAAAGAACACCCATTTGAAATATAACAATTTTATCCACAATAATGCGCCGCACGATATAACTGTGAACAAAATTTAAGGGAGCGCAATAAAACCTAATTAAATACTTTACAGTTTCAACACATATTGAGACACAGGATTGTCTGCATATTTAATATAATCATATAAGCAGATAATTTTCGAATAGACAGACCCATATTGCTTAAATTTATCCTTATTTCCTGATATGAAGTTAAATAAATCAGCTTCAGAAATATTTGATTCATCCATCTTGAGAATTATACTTCCCATATGCCCAACCGTCACACCCTTCTCCTTGCCAGATTTATCTTTATATTTATGAGCACCACGATTTACAACTTGACTGATACTCTGATATTCTCCATCCAACGGAGCAGGAACGTAAATATGCGCAGATTTAATCTTCTCTACTGTTACTTCTTTGACTTTCTCAGACAGCATGCTAGCCTCTTCGGTCGATATATTAGATTTAAAATCCTGCAACGAAATATTATTAAGATAACGATGTATCGGCAACCACTTACCACTGTTTGGCGCCAAAAGATACTCTATATATTCATAGACATTCCAACCAGAGTCCCGACCCGATATAAATGCATCTCGGACAGCATCCGCACCCATTCTCTGGAAGCCGCGCCCCAAGCTTACATTCTCCGGATCACTCAAAGTCAACCCAGCAATAAGCTTCTCTTCTCCACCATTTTGTAATTCGTTCTCTAACTCATCAATATTCTTAAAACGTATACCACGCATTTCTTGCGGATCATTAAGAATCTCATAAATCCGCTCCCTTAAGAAGCTAAGAACCCTCGCGGGGACTTGAATCTTTACTTTCAACATAGCTTCATATACCTTCCGAAAGTCATTAGTCTGAATCACTGTAACTTTCATGGCTAGATGCTTGGAGAGAAACTTCTTAGCAACATACACCCTTTCCTCCTCACCTTCACCCAGGCGATTTAAAAATATAAACTTTCTAACATAATCATCTTTGATGTCCGTAGATTCCCCGAGACATTCATTTATTCCCATAAATATCTCCCGAATATTTTCATCAGATAAGCTATATCCAATAAAAACAATCGGATTCTCAGTAAATATAGTTAAAAGCTTAGCAATTAGATACTTATTTTTATTCAAAAAATTATTATAGTCACCCTCTGTTAAAATAATCGATAAATGACTATCCACAGTTCCATGGATTTTATATATTTCTCCCATGCCATGCAAAGACGCCGAAATCATATCAATCTGATTTCCATACACTTTATAATCACTAAATATTTTTTCAAGAGCAGAATCATAGTTAGTAGTTATAATCGCTGGAGGATTTAGCTTCGAAAAAACCCTCATCTCTTCTACTAATTGTGCTTTATCACGCCCAACCACCGATTCAGCAGATCTATTCTCATCTAAATAAGCAGGTAGAGCATTTTTGATCCTGTTTTCTATTAGGTTGCAAGTTATATACTTTAACGCTGCTTCCTTGTGGAGACCAATATCTTCCAAATTTTCAACATTTCCCCACTCATATTCTTTGAATTTTTCATCATACCAAGCGCATCTAACGTCAGAAGCCATATTTGATGCAACCTGGGGAAGGTTATCTTGAGAATCAACATAATTTCCATATTTTAACCCAGAAACTACAGCTATTTCACGCAAAAGTTCCTCCCAGCCAGGCGTATTAAAGTATCTTCTAGAAAATCCAGACCCAACAAACAAGTAGGGAGCGTTTTGACCGCTGAATAATTCATTGAGTTCATCTGTAAAAGACATCTTTACTCCTATCCAATATCTTCAAAGTAACAACGCTGTTCACGAGAATATTTTAGGAATCCTCGTACGATTTGAACAACTTCCTTGTTGAGGTGGCCATCCTCGATAATTATAAGCCTTTGGCGTGCTCTTCGTTACTAGTCAGGCCGAATCTAGCATCCACGACGAATAAATAGCAGTACCAGACCCTGGGTAGAGATTCCATAGCCAAGCTAGGGGTTGCCTGAGCTAATTGGTATTCCTCGCCCAAGGCATACATACGGATATTAACGTTGTTTCTGAACACGTTGTCTGATAGGAGAGAACCACTTATCGTTTATCCACAGCCGTGTGACGACCGGGCGCGCGCCTGCACCGCCGCTGGGTTAGTCTTATAGCATGACCTGGATGAACGGCCTGCGCGCCACTTTTGACCTTGAAACCACCGGTGTGGACGTCACCACCGCCCGCATCGTGACTGCTTCCCTGATCCTGCTGGACCCTCAGGGTAATGTGGTGCGCCGTGGCGAGTGGCTGGCTGACCCCGGCGTTGAGATCCCTGCCGGTGCCGCCGCCGTGCACGGTATTACGACTGAGTACGCGCGTGAGCACGGCCGTCCCGCCCGCGAGGTCGTGTGGGAGCTTGCCGGCGCGATTGGTGCACTGAACCTTGACGGTGTGCCGATTATTGCGTTCAATGCCGCCTACGATTTTTCGGTACTGCACCATGAAATGCTACGCCACAATATTGCCAACGGTGAGCTACCTCCCGGCGCGGTGCTCGACCCGTACGTTCTGCATAAGCACGTGATTCCGCGTAAGCGCGGCAAGCGCACCCTTGAGGTTCTTGCCGCCGAGTACGGTGTCTCCCTGGAGAACGCGCACACCTCCGCTGATGATGCCCTGGCGGCGGAGCGTCTGCTGGTGAAGCTGACCGAGCAGTTCCCGCAAGTTCTCAACGTGGATGCGCGCCAGCTGCACGAGCAGCAGATTCAGTGGGCGGCGGAGCAGGCGGCAAGCTTCCAGGCGTGGTTGCGTACGCAGCCGGGTAAGGAATCTGAGGTCATTGACGGCCGCTGGCCCCTGCGCCGATAAAACTGCGCCGCTAAAACTGCGCCGCTAAACTCGCCCCAGCCTCCCAACATATCTCGCCTTTACTGACGGGCTGACACTATCCCCGTTTGGGCTTCTCCCCTATGCTAGATAAGGAACCACACCTACACGAATAGCACGTGAATAGCACGACCCGGAAGGCCTCTCATGGATGATCAGCCCCGCACTACCGAGCCGTACCCTGACACTAATACGCGCAGTATTTATCTGGGGTCTACCCGTCTGGCTCATGAGCACCTGGTCGCGCAGTCGCAGGTGGTGCTCCGCCTGGGCCGCATCCTGATGAAGTCGGGTGCGAGCGCATACCGTATTAAAGCGTCAATGGCGCGTTTGGCGAAGGCTGTGGGGTTGAAGGAGCATCACGCGCAGGTGACCTTCACCGAAATTTCGACTTCTTCGTACACTGACGGTAATTTCCGCACCGAGGTGGCTGAGCAGCGCACGATGGGCATTAACGCTCATAAGCTGGATCAGTTGGGTAAGTTCATTTCTGAGCTGCCTGAAAAGATTACCCCGGCTGAGGCGAACGCTGAGCTTGACCTTATTGATTCGGCGAAGCCTCTGTACACCCGCTGGATGTTGGCGCTGGCGTCGGCGGTGGCGTGTGCCGGGTTCGCGTTCTTGAACCGTGGCGGCCTGGTGGAGTGCACGGTGGTGTTCTTCGCGGCGGGTGCCGGCCAGTTTTTGCGTTCGACTCTGCTCAAGCGCGGGGTGAGCCATTTGGCAACGTGGATGGCGTGCGGCTTCTTGGCGGCGGGCCTGTACATTGCGATTGTTAATGTGCTGGTCGCGGCGGGTTGGATTAGCCCGAACCATATGATTGGTTTTATTTCGTCGGTACTGTTCTTGGTGCCCGGTTTCCCCATGGTGACGGGTATGCTCGATATTTCCCGCATGGACTTTTTGGCGGGTATTTCGCGTCTAACCTATGTGGGTTTGTTGTTGCTGAGTGCGTCGTTTGCGGTGTGGGTTTTGGGTTCGCTCTTCCACCTGCCGCTGGCTGCCCCGGCGCCTCTTAACCTTGACCCGACCCTGTATTTGGTGTTGCAGGTGCTTTCCTCGGGTGTTGCGGCGGCCGGCTTCGCGATGCTCTTCGCCGCATCCCCGGTGGCGTGCGTGTGGGGTGGCGTGATTGCTGCGGTGGCGAACCCCATCCGTATTCACATGGTTGAGGCTGGTATGCCCGCGCATATGGCAGCGACGATTGCCGTGTTTGGTGTGGGTATTTTGGCTGAGATTGTGGCGCCGCTGCATCAGCGTAAGTACACGCGTATTTCCCTGTCGGTTCCGGCGGTGGTGACGATGGTTCCGGGTGTTCCGTTCTACCGTTCGATGTCGCATTTTGCTAGCGGTGACATGTACTCGGCGGCGAGCGGTTTCGTGCAGTCCCTGCTGATTTTCATGGCGTTGGGTATGGGCCTGGCGTTTGTGCGTCTGCTCTTTGATAAGAACTGGCTGTTTGATCAGGACACTCAGGTGCTCAACCGTCTGGACACTGACCGGCACCTGCGTTAGCGCGTTGCGCATCCTCTCTGTTCCCTAACTTGTTTGTTGTGTTTTATCGTCACCTTTCGGTACGTTCAGGTGCTTGTCACCTGCGGTTCATCTGTAGCGCCTATGATGGTTAGGTACGGGACGCTAGTGGCGTGCGGGCTCCGTTGCCCGTTGCACGTCGTCCCTTGTAATTCTTTAGTTCGCCGTCTCTGTTGAAAGGCACCGATACGATGACTTCCTCTTCTACTCACCCGCTGCATCATGAAACCAGTGAGAAGCTTTTTGAGCGTTCTCGCGCGGTGATTCCCGGTGGTGTGAATTCCCCGGTGCGCGCCTTCAATTCTGTGGGCGGCACTCCTGCGTTTGCGGCGAAGGCTAAGGGCGCGTACCTGTACGATGCGGACGGCAACGAGTACGTTGACCTGGTCTGCTCGTGGGGCCCGTCGATTCTGGGTCATGCGCATCCGCAGGTGGTTGAGGCGGTTCAGCAGGCGGCTGAGCGCGGCCTGTCTTTTGGTGCGGCGAGCGCGCCGGAGGCTGAGCTGGCTGAGCTGGTGGTCAACCGTATTAACGCGGCGATTCCCGGCGCTATTGATCAGGTGCGTATGGTGTCGACCGGTACTGAGGCGACCATGACTGCGATTCGTCTGGCGCGTGGTGTGACCGGTCGCGACAAGATTATTAAGTTTGCGGGCTGCTACCACGGTCACGTGGATGCGCTGCTCTCTGAGGCTGGTTCGGGTGTGGCTACCCTGGCACTGCCGGGTTCGGCTGGCGTGACTGCCGCAACCGCCGCGGAGACCATCGTTCTGCCCTATAACGACCTGGACGCTGTGCGTGAGGCGTTCGCAAACCACGAGGGTCAGATCGCCGCGATTATTACTGAGGCGGCGCCCTGCAACATGGGTGTGGTGACCCCCGAGCCCGGTTTCAACCGCGGCCTGCACGAGATTGCTCACGCGAATGGTGCGCTCGTCATTTTTGATGAGGTGCTGACCGGTTTCCGTGTGTCTTCGGCTGGTTACTGGGGTTACGCGGCTCCCGAGGATGGCGGCTGGGTTCCCGATATTTTCACGTTCGGCAAGGTCATTGGTGGCGGTATGCCCATCGCGGCGCTGGCCGGCAAGCGTGAGGTCATGGAGCACCTGGCGCCGGTCGGCCCCGTCTACCAGGCGGGTACCCTCTCCGGTAACCCGCTGTCCGTCGCGGCGGGTATTACGACCCTGACCCTGGCTGATGCCGCCGTCTACGCGCACCTGGATTCGTGCAGCGCCCAGCTGCAGCAGGCTCTGACCGAGGCGTTCAACGCCGCCGGTGTGGACCACTCCATCCAGAACGCCGGTAACCTCTTCTCGGTGGCTTTCGGTACCTCCGAGGCGGGCGTGCACAACTACGCCGACATCAAGGCGTCGGCAACCAGCCGCTACAACGCGTTCTTCCACTCCATGCTCGAATCCGGCGTGTACCTGCCGCCGAGCGCATTCGAGGCGTGGTTCGTTTCTGCCGCCCACAATGATGAGGCGATGGACCGTATCATCTCGGCTCTTCCGGCTGCCGCAGCTGCTGCCGCATCCGCTTAGGGGTTTGAGAGACGTAAGGAGGTGAGCCGCTCATGGATTTGAGCGCTCTGGGACTGCCTATGGAGCAGCTACGCGACGTGTGGCTGATCGCCTTCATGGTGTACCTGGGCTTGTGCCTGCTGGTGGATATCGCTTACCCGGTGCCCATCAAGAAGGAGAAGGCAGCCGAACTGTACCTTGAGGTATCCGGTTCGCCCGTTGATGAGGCGCGCCGCGCCACCGCGGAACGCACCGCGATGGGTGCGCCGCTGAGCTCCTCCCGCAAGGGTAGTGCCACGAAGAAGGCGAAGAAGAAGCTGGATTCTATTGAGGGCGCCGGCGTGTTTAGCGGTTGGTTCCACGTGGTCATGTACCTGTGGGGCTGGATTGTGGCGGTCTCCACTTTCAGTCTGTACTGGGATATCGTGTATGACGGCGTTGTACTGCCGGCGCTGCTTCTGCCGTTCCTCATGGTGTACCTGGGTGCGCGTATTGGCCGCCGTCAGTGGCGTGCAGTTCGCGGATACAGCAAGGACGACCGTGTGCTGGGCATGCCGCGCATCTACTCGGCAACGCTGGGTAAGCTGAGCGCACCGTTCCGTGTGCGCGGCACCGTGCCGGGCGTGGAGCCGATTCGTGATGACCGCACCGCCTACTGGATCCTCGGCGGTATTGCGTTCCTGCTCGCCTCGGTCTTCCTGGTTTCGCTGGCGGGCTGGAGCATCGACGAGGATTGGGAAGCGATCTATATCGGTCATGCCTCCTGGTTCTTGCTGGCGGCGGGCGTTCTGCTGATCATCATATTGCTGATGCGTAGCCGCGATTACGTGCTGTACAACCCGGATTCGTTCCAGGCTGGGCGTCTGTTCCTTCCGGCGAAGTCCCGCCCCTACTCTGAGGTTCGCGCGTTCCGTGTGTACCCTAAGAACCCGGACGCTATCAATCTGAACCCGAAGGACGCGAGCCAGTGGACGCTGGAGATTCTGCTCCCCGGCGGCCGCAAGCACGACTATTCGCTGAATGATCACCAGATTGATTGTTTGGTGGCGCAGATTGCGTTCAATATTGAGCAGGGACGCTGGGCGCAGCTGGATTCGCCGGCGGACCGTGAAATGTTGGCGAAGTACTTCGTGGACGGCCGCGTCATCTGCACGACCATGGGGTACAAGCCTGCCGGTAAGCATGCGGAGGAGGCGGCACGCCGCGCATCCTTCCAGAAGGCGCAGTACAAGTAAGCGGCTCTTATACCGCGAGAAGCCACATGTGTTTCGAGAAGCCACATACGACGTGGCTTTTCGAAACACATGTGGCTTCTGAGCATCACAGACACACCATCACCGATACCCCGTAGAGAGACACCGTTAGAGAGGACAACTCATGGACCTTGCAGCCCTGGGCCTGCCCATGGAGCAGGTGCGCAACGTATGGCTGGTGACCTTCTTCATCTACCTGGCATGCTGCCTGCTGGTGGAGGTCGCCTACCCGACGCTCATTGGCGCCTCGCGAGCGCGCGAAGTCTACACCTCGGTGATGGGTTCCCCCGTCGAGGATGTGAAGGAGGCAATTACAGAGCTCGCGGATGCTGGCACTCACCTCACGCCCGAGCAGGAAGAAGCGGCATTCCGCAGGGCTGAAGCCCAACTGGAAAGCATTAAGGGCTCGAACATCATTATGGATTTCGGGCATATCCTCGTGTACGGCTGGGCGTGTGTCATCGTCTATTCGACGTTCGTTCTGTACTGGGATATGGCATACGACGGAATCCTAATTCCGGGGCTGCTTCTGCCGTTCCTCATGGTGTATTGGGCGGCCCGCTGGGGTCGCCGCGGCTGGCGCGTCGCACGCGGTTTCAGCCCCAATGAACGTCATCTGGGCATGCCTGCTATTTACACCAGGACGCTGGGTCGGCTCAGTGCCCCGTTCCGTGGCACGGTCGCCATGCCCAGTAGTGAGCCCATTCAAGTTGATTGGAAGGGGCAGGGAATCTTCCTCTTTGTGGCTCTTCCTGTCGGTGGTTTCTTCCTGCTCTGCTACCTTCATTCGCTCGCGAACACCGAGCTGCTCGAGTATGTACCCACCTACATCGGTAAGACCTCAATAGCGTTTCTTGTTGTCTACGCGCTAGCCATTCCGTACCTGTGGTGTACGGTGCGTTCGTACTACCAGTTCACGCCGACCGTGGTGAAGCGTGGGCGGTTTTTCCGTTCGCCTAAGGTCTACCAGTACTCCGATATTGAGCGGTTCAAGGTTTACCCGTGGTACACGGGCGATCCCGAGGATATAGACCCTGATCAGCAGATGCCCAGTGATTGGCGTCTTGCCGTCACCTTCTCCAATGGTTCCCAGCAGACTTATGGGTTCGGGGATTACCGCATCGATTGTTTGGTAGCACATATTGCGTTCAAGCTGGAGCAGGAACGCTGGGCAGATGTGGATTCCCCGGCGGACCGCGAGAAGCTGCCCCTGTATTTTGTGGAGGGGCGCGCTATCTGCCTGACGCTGGGTTACAAGCCGGCGAATGAGCTGACGAAGAAGGCGGCGCGTATCGCGTCCTTCCGAGCAGTGAATTAGCACCCGGCGAGAAGCCACAAGCACACTTCATCACCGATACCCGTAGAGAGGACAATTCATGGAGCTAAGCGCTTTGGGGATACCCCTAGAGCCGTTGCGCTACATATGGCTCATCGCCTTCCTGCTGTACCTGGTGGTGTGCGTAGCAGTCGATATCGCCTACTCCTCAACCATGAGCAAGGAAGAAGCGAGACGGCTACACGTTTTCTACAAAGGCTCCCCCGTAGACAAAGCGATGAGGCACGCCGAACGCCGTTCCCTGGACGGCGACCCGCTCCCCAAACATAAGCTGCGTTCCAACCTCACCCGCGCCCGGAAAGAACTCGATAGCATTTCTGGCGTATCTAAGTTTGAGGCGTGGATGCACGCCGTCATGTACGTGTGGGCTTGCGTTATCGCGCGGTCCATCTTTCTGCTGTACAAGGACATTGCCCGTGACGGCATCCTGCTACCGGCACTAGTCCTGCCGTTCTACATGGTCTATCTGGGTGCATGCTGGAGCCGCTTCATTTGGCGTAGCTCCCGCTACTTCAACCTCGATAACCACACCGCGGGTATGCCCCAAGTCCTGGGCGAAATGCTGAACCGTATTGACGCGTTCTTTGCTCCGCGGGACGCACATCCCCAAGCTAAACCGGTGCGTTCGACGCCTAGACTCTACCTGGGGCTCTGCGTGACCGTGGTGGTGGCGCTGGTGCTGGCGATTATCGTCTTCATCTACTCCCTGGTCGGCTGGACGATTTTGTACACCCCGCCAATGCCTATTGGTAGCGCCTCAATCATGCTGGCGGTTACTGCCTCAGCGGCGTTAGCGTTGCGTTGGCATTATTTGAAGGTCTACCTGCTGTTCAACCCCGATTCGTTCTACGTTGGGCGGCTTTTCCTGCCCGCGAAGAAGTACAGTTACCCCGACATTGAGGAGTTCTGTGTCTTCCCGAAGAACCCTGAACAAATCAAGCCGACCTTCTACGAGCCCTCGCAATGGCAGATAGAAATCAAGGTGCCGTCCAAAATCCCGCCGAACCTCGCTCAGCGCATGCCGTGGCTGCGCAGGCACATTGTGGCGGTGCACGATGAGCGGGTCGTCTGCCTGACCTCCCAGGTCGCGTTCTGCCTTGAGCAGGAACGCTGGGCGGACCTGCGCTCCCCCGCCGACCGGGAGAAACTCGCGGAATACTTCACCAACGGCAACGTTGTGTGCACCTCCCTCGGGTACAAGCCAGTCAGCGAAGAACAAGCATAAAACGGCGAGAAGCCACATGTGGCTTCTCGGCATTAAATGAGGGGAGGGGTTAGGCGTCCGCCTCACATTTTTAGAACAAAAACATGATAAAATCTATTTCGGATATAAATAATTTATCAATCTAGTAACACTTTTTAAACTAAAACAAAAAATTCACCAGATCTTTCGCATAACGATTAGTCGCAAAGGAGCCACCTTGATTACTAAAGTACACATTAACGGATATAAAAAATTTAAAGATTTTTCTTTCATCCCTAATGAAAGGATAAATATCCTTGTCGGAGCCAATGACTCAGGAAAATCTACCCTACTAGAAGCAATTAAATTATGCATTGAAAAAAAATCTGGCTCAGCAAGGGTACAGGACACTCCCAATCCATACTGGTTCAATGCAGAGGGAGTCCAAGAATTCTTTGATGAATTAAATTCTAAAGAAATTAATGATGCACTTCAGACTCTTCCTTCAATATATATAGAAGTACACTTCGATACACCTAATGGGGCTGACCAAATTTTATCCGGGATGCACAATATTAAACAAGAAGAGTCCACAGGAATTTCCTTAACAATTAAATTCAATAAAGACTACGAACAAGAAATAAAAGAATATTTTTCAAAAGATAAAGAAATCCCACCCGTAATCCCCACTGAATACTATTCAATGAGTTGGCGCGGCTTTAGCGGACGTTCTGTTGGCGGAGTAAAATTGCAAAAAATTTTAAGTATTGATTCAAGTTCGATACACTCCTCCAAAGGGCTTGACCAATACACAAAACAGGTCGTAGATGAAAACCTTAGTTTTCAGGATAAAAATGAAATAGCTTTAGAATATCGCAGACTCCATTATTCCCTTACTAGCAGCGCTTTGACTGAAATTAACAAAAGAGTATCAAAAAATTTACCTCCTAGCACGTCAAAAAAGGGCATAGTCCAACTTCAGATTATGGAGTCAGGGGCAAGTACTTGGAACTCCGTCATAGCACCAAGCATTGATAATTTACCGTTCTCCATGGCCGGTCAAGGCTCTCAGGTAATTGCAAAAGTAAGACTTCTCCTAAATAATCCATCCAATAAAAATGAATATATATTTATTGAAGAACCTGAAAATCATCTATCACATACTCATTTGCGAGAATTTTTGACGATTATAGAAGAAACGACTATTGAACGGCAAGTATTTATTACAACCCATAGTCCTTTTGTTTTAAATCGTCTAGGCCTTGATAAATTTATACTCATTAATGGAGATAATACTCAGGTTTTTGAAAACCTCAAAAAAGATACTATTCAATTTTTTAAGAAGGTGTCTGGATTTGATACACTTCGACTTATTCTCGCAGACAAAATTATTATTGTCGAAGGACCAAGCGATGAAATTATATTCAATAAAATGTTCACAGATATGACTGGAAATTCCCCTGAATCTCAAGGAATTGATGTGATGTCCATTCGTGGAGTTTCTTTTGCTAGATGTTTTGAGCTTGCTCATATAGTAAATCGGCAGCTGTTTGCACTCCGGGATAACGACGGTAAGAATGTAAACCATTGGGAAAACAAAATTAAAGAATACCTAAAGAAAGGTCTAAGAAGTATGTATGTAGGTAAGAAGAATGATGGGGTGACTCTTGAGGATCAGATTTATAAAGTCAATCGAGACATCCTCACCGCCGCAGAATACACACCAGAAAATATGAAAGCATCCAAAACAGATACAGCATTAAAATTATCTGAAATGCCTACCTTAAACCCCCCAAAGTACATTAAGGATGCAATAAATGATTTACAAAACTTGTCTAAAACAGGGGAACCGCATGCATAAATTTTTTCATGGCCCTGCTGGGTCAGGTAAAACTACAGATATTGCTAATTTTATAAAAAATTATAAATCTTACGATGAAATATCTATAATCCATTGCTCTAAGGATGGTGGCCGGGAAATCCTAAATATGTTTAATTTAGATGACTTGCGCCCTCAAGAAGACCCTCCAATTAAAAGCTGGCACAGATTCCTTGTTGATTGCATAATAAGACCTTATAGCCCAGCCATATTCCTGGAGCATATGATTTCTGGCATAGATTATCCCACAGAGGCAGAAAAAGATGAATTTAGAACAGGAAAGCATGACCTTAATTATTATAATTTTAAGGACAATGCTTTCACGCCAGAGGGAAAAGTTAAATACTTATATATTGAAATTATCACCTTGCATATCATATCAGAATTCCCGAATTCTATAGTTAACCTCAGTAAAATGTTTCAGTATATAATAATCGACGATGTGCAGTTAATGAGCAACGAGGGACTGAAAATACTTGGACTTTTACTAAATCAGCAGAATGGATGCAAAATACTTTTGTACGGAGATATTCGCCAGATAGGATTAAGAGAAGACACAAAACCATCAGACAATGAGGATATTTCGGATTTTCAATTCTCAAAATCTTGGTTTAAAAAACAACAAAATCTAGAAACCAAAAAATTTGATACAACATACCGATTCCCTCAAAGCATAGCCACTTTTTCTGACTCAATTTTTAAGCCAGATGAAAAATTTACAAATACTATCTCGGACAAAAACTCAACATTAGATCATACTGGACTATTCTATTTATCTGCAGATAATCTAGGGAAATACATTGAAAAATATGAACCCTATATCGTTAGGTATAACAGAGGCTCAAGAAAAGAGTTTGATGACCTAGAACCTGCGTCTTTCTTTGAAGTCAAGGGAAAGGAGTTCGAAAGGCTAGCAATCTTGGCCTCTGAATCGATAGAAAAATTTATATTCGACAAAAAATACCTTGGAGATAAGTCTGCTTCATTATTGTATCTAGCTGTCACAAGGTCGAAATCGTCGGTGGCTTTTGTAGTTAACAAAATACCAAAAGACTTATTATCTAATAATTACATCCGATTCCAGACTGCCCAAAATACTACTCTGCAAATCAAAAGATGGTCTCCAGAAATTTCATATAATGATGACCCTAACTGCCTATTTTAGAATATTGCACCCATTATATAAATATTCTAATCTACATCCGGGTATCATCACCCAGTCAAAGAATTATATTTTCTCTACATAAATACAGAATATTGTCAGTTATTGTGAAATTTTTTTATTAAAAATATTTCTTTCTTCTTCCCTTAGCTGATAAAGTTATGGGTTTAAATGGCGAGAAGCCACATGCTGCTCGTACAGCATGTGGCTTCTCAGCGTCTAGAAGGGGATTTAGGCGTCCAGCTCGCGTAGCCAGCCTGCCGCCTCCGTACCGTAATAGGTCAGGATGACGTCCGCACCGGCTCGGTGAATCGAACGCAGCGCCTCCAACACCACAGCCTTACGGTCAATCCAACCGTTCGCAGCAGCAGCCTCAATCATCGCGTACTCACCCGACACCTGATACGCCGCCACCGGCACCGGCGAAAACTCCGCCACCTCACGCACAATATCCAGGTAGCTGCCGGCAGGCTTCACCATCACCATATCCGCGCCCTCCTCCAGGTCAGCGCGCACCTCCAGCAGCGACTCGCGGCGGTTCGCCGGGTCCTGCTGATACGTCTTACGGTCGCCCGTGAAGCTGGACTCCACCGCGTCACGGAACGGGCCAAAGAACGCCGAAGCGTACTTCGCCGAGTACGCCAGAATCGACACGTCCTCAAAGCCGGCCTCATCCAGGGCGGCACGCATCGCCGCAATCTGGCCGTCCATCATGCCCGACGGGGACACCGTGTGCGCACCCGCACGCGCCTGCGAAACCGCCATCTTGCAGTACAGCTCCACGGTCTCGTCATTATCCACCACAAGCGTACTGTGGCCGTCATCAACCAGCACGCCGCAGTGGCCGTGGCTCGTAAACTCATCCAGGCAGGTGTCAGCCATAACCACCAGGTCGTCGCCGAACTCCTCACGGCACACAGCAATCGCGCGGTTCAGGATGCCCTGCGGATCCCACGCAGTCGAGCCGACCTCGTCCTTATCCTCATCGCGAGGAATGCCGAACAGGTCAATGCAGCGGATGCCCGCCTCGTACGCCTCACGCACGGCGGGAATGATGCTCTCCAGGGTGTGCTGGTACTGACCGGGCATCGAACGAATCGGCTGCGGCTCGTCGATGCCGTCGCGAACGAAGAACACCTGAATCAGCTGCGCGGGGCGCAGGGTGGTCTCGGCGACGAGGGAGCGCATGGCTGCGGTGGTGCGCAGGCGGCGCGGGCGGCGGGTGAGGTTCATGATCTCTCCTGAAAACTCGATAAAAATATGTGGTCTTAGTAGATGAGGGATGCGCCTACATGAAGGACGCGGCGGCGCGCGCCAAATCCTGCGGGGAGGGCGAATCGGCCTGCACGTAGCGCAGGTTCAGGGCGCGGCATGCGGAGGCGGTACTCGCCCCAATCGCCACCACCGGCGGCACGGATTCAGGCGGTAGCGCGCCGTCGAGTAGGGCGTGCAGGCGGGAGGGGGCGGTCACCACCAGCACATCCGGCGCGGGGGTTTCCGGGCCGGTGGCCTCTACGGCAGTCCCCTGCACGAGTGCGCGGGCGGCGCTGAGGCTCAGCTCGCCAGGTGCCACCTGCTCGGCGGGCACCATATCGTAGAGCACGCAGCGGCGGCTGTCCCAGCCCAGGTTCTTGAGGCCTTCGCGCAGGGTCGGGCGGGCGTTGGAGCCTTCCAGAACCAGCACGGCGGCGGCATCAGTCGCAGGCTTTTCAAACTCCGCGAGCATACCGGCGGCGCTCTGCACCTGCGGCTGGAAATCCGTGCCCAGCCCCAGCTGGGTATGCACGGCGCGGGCGGTTGCCGCACCCACGCAGGCGATGCGCACTCCCCCACTCGCGCAGGCGCGGGCGAAGTCGTCACCCCACAGCTCGGCGCAGGCGCGAACCGTGTTGGCGCTCGTGAAGCTCACCCACGCATAGTGACCGGAGGCGAGCGCCTCCAGCGCGGCGGCGTGTTCTTCGCCCGGCTCGACGGTGCGTGCCTGCTGCAGCGGGGCGAAAAGTACCCGGCACTCCCCCAGCCCGTTCTGTGCGCATTCCTCGGCGAGGGCGCGTGCGAAGGCGGCGCCCTGCGCGGCGGAGCGGGTCAGCAGAACCGTGCGCGGGGATTCAGCCTGCGGGGCATCAGCCAGCTGAGGTTCAGAACACGAGGCAGACATGATGCCTACTTCAGATCCAATCCAGCCAGTGCGGCGGCGCCCATCTGCAGCAGGTCTTCCGCCACGCGCACGCCCAGGCGTTCGGCGCCGGGCACATCCAGTTCGGCGGTTGCCGAGGTGTGGCGTAGCATGTCGGTGCCGTCCGGAGATGCCACCACGACGTTGAGCACCAGGTCGCCCTCAACCACCTGCGCGTACGCACCGATGGGGGCGGCGCATCCGGCTTCGAGGCGGCGCAGCAGGGCACGTTCGGCGCTGACGGCGAGACGGGTTTCGTAGTGGTTTGCGGCGAGCAGAGCACGGCCCAGGGCACGGACCGGGCGTGCCACCTCGGGGTCGGTGAGCGCGGCGGGGTCCGGGTTCTCAAACTCGCTTTCACGCACTTCCAGGGCGAGCGCACCCTGGCCGGGGGCGGGCAGCATGCGGGTGGGGTCCATGTACTCGGTGATGAGTTCTTCCTTGCCCAGGCGCTTGAGCCCGGAGACTGCGAGCACCACGGCGTCGCAGTCACCGCTGCGTTCGGTGCCTACACCGTGGTCGGCTCGTTCGGAAGTTTCGGTGTTCTGGCGGAGCACGACCTGTTTGCCGGCGTGCTCTTCAAGACCCTTCACGCGGCCGATGCGGGTGCCCACGTTACCGCGAATGTCCACGATTTCAAGGTCGGGGCGCAGTGCACGTAGCTGGGCGGCGCGGCGGGGTGAGCCAGTGCCCACGCGGGAGCCGGTGGGCAGGGTGTCCAGGGTCAGGCCGTCGCGTGCTACGAGGGCGTCGCGGGGGTCTTCACGTTTGAGGGTTGCGGCGATGACCAGGCCGGGGCAGGGCGCGGAGGGCAGGTCCTTGAGGGAGTGTACTGCCATATCCACGCGGTTTTCTTCGGAGGCGTTCTCACCGTCGAGCAGACGCTGGCGCAGTGCCGCGGCGAATACGCCGGTGCCGCCGAGGGTTGCCAAGGGGCCGGTGAGCACGTCGCCTTCGGTTTTGACGGTGCGCAGAGTGAAGTCCACAACCTCGGCATCTGCGGCGCCGTGGTGTGCCTGGTGTTCGGTGTAGAGGGAGGTGACGGTTTCAGCAGCGATACGGCTTTGGGTCAGGGCGAGAGCAGACCCGCGGGTGCCCAAGATGTACTCGTGATGGCTCATATCTCTCCTTATCGGTGATGTGTGTGTGATAGCCCGTAGGCACGTGCGCTCCGACCCGCCCGCACACCCCGGTTAGGGGGTGTTGGGGCGAGCCGGAGCTACAGGGGTGGTGTTAGTGGGAGCAGCATCCGCCGGAGCCGCATCCACCGGAGCGGCGGGCAGAGGTTTCAGCAGCGGTTGCGGCAGAGGTGGCGTCCTCAGAAACGGCGGGCGCGTATTCTGCGACCACCGGCTTCGGCGCGCCACGGCCGGGCTTGCAGCAGTCGGGTTCGCACTCGTCGAACCAGCCGTACTGACCGCTCGCACTCGGGGCGAGGACGCTCTCACGTGCGGGGCGCAGGTCGGCTGAAACACTGTTCTCCACGCGCTCCTCAATCAGGCGGCGCAGCGACTCCACGTACGCCGGATGCGTGCCGGGGGTGGGGGTGCGCACGGCGACCACGCCCAGGCGCTCGCAGGTGTCCAGCGCCTCGGTGTCCAAATCCCACTTGACTTCCATGTGGTCGGAGACGAAGCCGAGGGGCACCAGCACGACGCCTTCCACGGGGGCTTCGCCGTCCTCCGACGGGTTGGCGGGGGTGGGTAGCGCCTCCAGGGCGTCGTTGACGTCCGGCTCGAGCCACGGCATGGACGGCGGGCCGGAACGGGACTGGTACACCAGCTCCCACTCGACGTTCTGCAGAAGCTCCGGAGCCTCATCGCGAACCAGCGAAAGCACGGCGCGGGCGACCTGCAGGTGCTTCTCCACGTAGGCGGAGCCGCCCTCGTAGTTCACGCCGCGCGGGCCTGCCTCGTTCGCCGCGGAGGTCGGCACCGAGTGGGTGCAGAACATAATCCGCAGGCGCGGGTTCAGCGAACCGTTATCGCGTGCGGCAAGCTGCTCACGCACCGTGGCGAGCCCGTCCTTCAGCCCGTCAGCGAAAGCGCGGGAGAAGCCAGGCACATCAAAGAACTGACGGATCTTACCCACGTGCACGCGACCTTCCAGGCCGAGCTGCTCAATCGCCACACCGTAGTCTTCACGGTACTGGCGGCAGCTCGAGTAGCCGGGGTAGGCGCTGGTCGCCAGCACGAGCACGTTGCGGTGGCCGTTTTCGTAGGCTTCGGCGAGCACGTCCTTCACGTAGGGCTTCCAGTTGCGGTTCGCCCAGGTGATCGGGACGTGCGGGCCGCGTTCGGCGAGCGCCTGCTGCAGTGCGGCGAGCAGGGCACGGTTCTGCTCGTTAATGGGCGAGACGCCGCCGTTGGCGCGGTAGTGGGTGGCGACCTCTTCGAGGCGCTCGTCCGGGATGCCGCGGCCAGCGGTTACGTTGCGCAGGAACGGGATGACGTCCTCCTGCCCCTCGGGGCCGCCGAAGGAGGAGAGAATCACCAGGTCGTAGGGGCGTGCCTCTTCGGCACGTTCACGGGTGATGCTGCGTTCGCTTCGGTAGTCGCCGAGGGTCTGCTCGTTGAGCGCGGCGGGGCCGTTGGAGGCGGTGTTCGCCGGGTCGGTGCGGTTGGGTACCACATCGTCCGGCAGGAGCGTGCCGTTGAGGGTTACGCCGTTGTTCGGCTGATGGCTCACGCCAGGACCTCTGCCACTTCGTCTGCGCCGATGCGGCGGCCGGTGTAGAAGGGGGTTTCTTCGCGCACGTGCAGGCGTGCTTCGGTGTTGCGGAAGTGGCGCATCATGTCGACCAGGTCAACGAGCTGGGGTGCTTCGAGGGCGAGGACCCACTCGTAGTCGTTCATGCCGAAGGTTGCGACAGTGTTCGCCAGAATCTGCGGGAAGTCGATTGCCTTCATGCCGTGGTTCTTGAGCATTTCTGCGCGGCGTTCGGGGTTCATGTAGTACCAGTCGTAGGAGCGTACGAAGGGGTAGACACAGACCCATGCTTCGGGTGCCTTGCCGCGTGCGTAGGCGGGTGCGTGGTTGCGGGTGAATTCTGCTTCGCGGTGTACACCCATGGTGGACCAGACGATGGTGGTGCCTGCGAAGAGTGCGGTGCGGCGGATCTTGCGGACTGCTGCCTGCAGCTTTTCGGGGCTCTCGCCGTGGGTCCAGATCATGATGTCTGCGTTGTCGCGCATTGCGGAGACGTCGTAGATGCCGCGCAGGGTCACGCCGTCGGCTGCGAGCTGCTCGGCGACCTTCTCGAATTCTGCGCGTGCCTCGTCGGTGTTGGACTCTGCGGGGCGTGCGCCGGAGCGTGCGAACACGGTGTAGAGGGCGTAGTGCAGGGTTTCGCCTTCTTCGCGGCCGCGGCGGTTTTCGTCAGCTGCGGAGTGCTGGACTGCGTAGCCCTTGGGTGCGCCGCCGTAGCCGTGGCCGGGGTGGGTGTAGCCGCCCTGACCGTGTGCACCGTGTGCGCCGCCGTGGCCGTGTGCTGCGTGATCGTGAGACATTGTGTGTTCCTTTCTTCAGCGAGGGTTCGCTGTGCTGGAGGCGCGGCTTCCGTAGCTGCGCGTTTTCTCAATTTTTTGGCTTTGTTGTTGGCTGAGCTGAGTTGTTGGCTGAGCTTCTGCCGTTGCGGTGCCGTCTACTTCGCGGTTGCAACCTTCGGGGAGGTGACGCCTTCCCAGTTCTGCGCGGCGTGGTAGATCAGCTGGTCCATCTGCTCGTAGGTGTCTTTGACGGTGAGGACTAGGCCGGATCCGGCGGCCCAGGAGCCGACGGTGCTGAGGGTGCCCAGTTCGCTGGCGCGGTCGCGGAAATCCTGCACGCGCTTGCGGTGGCCGGGGGTGGAAGCGGGCAGTACGCCGCGCCACCGTACGACGTCCGCGTCGACGAGATTGCGGTGGGTGAGGGCAACATCCATCATGCGGGTGGCATCGCGCAGGGCGAGGGTGATGAGCTGCTCGTCGGCGAGTGCGACTTCGGAGAAGCGGGAGTCTTCGCCGCCGCGGCCGTAGGAGAGGCGCACGACGTGGCGGCCGGGTCCTGCTGCGTCGGCGACCCACTGCCACTTGGCGGTGGCGTGGGTGAGGGCCTTGGCACGGACGGCGGTTGCTTCTTCGGAGACGAGCAGGCCGGTGCCGCGCGGGTGCTTATCCAGGCCGGGAGCGTCAACGACGAGGGTGACGAGAGCAACTTCGGGGCCGGGTTCCAGGGCCGGTAGCGCGGTGGAGACGTGCGGGCCAATGAGTCGGGCTACGGTCGGGCCGTCGGTGGCGACTACCAGGTAGTCGGCGTAGAGGGGGGTGTTTTCGCCGTCGGTGGTGTGGCGCTGGATGATGAACCACTGGCCGGTGGATTCGTCGCGGTCTACGGCGATGACGTCGAATCCGGTGACGATGCGAACACCGGCGGCGTAGAGCTCCTCGACGAGGCGTTCGGAGAGCTGGTTCATGCCGCCGACGATGCCTGCCACCTGAGAGCCCGCCGGTGCTGCGGAGCGGAAGGCTGCCGCTGCTGCGGAGAGGGAGCGGTGCTTGCGCAGTGCCGCGCGCAGGCCGGGGATGGTGGCGTCCACGTCGAGCTTGTCGGGGTGGGTGGAGTACACGCCGGAGACGACGGGGGCGACGAGGTTGTCGAGCACTTTCTGACCCATGCGGATGCGCACGAGCTCGCCGAGGGCCTTCGCGTTTTCGCTAGCGGATACGGGCAGGAACTTGTCCACCTGGGCGCGGCGCAGGCCGTTCTTGCCGATGACGGGAATGAGGGACTTGTCGTTGACGTTGCCGGGGATGCCCATGATGCCGGTGCTGGGGGTGCGGCGGGCGCCTTGCGGCAGGTACAGCCAGGAGCCGTAGGAGTTGGGGGTGACGATCTGGTCGCCCAGGCCGAGTTCTTTGACGAGGTCGCTGACGATGGGGCTGCGGGTTGCGAAGGATTCAGCGCCGGAGTCTAGGAGCAGGCCGCCAACTTCGTGGGCACCAACTGCACCGCCGAGGTGGTGCTTCTGTTCGAGCAGGGTGACGCGCATGCCGGCCGCGGCAAGGCGGCGTGCCGAGATGAGGCCGGAGGGGCCGCCACCGATCACGATGGCGGTGGGCACCTTCTCGTTGCGGGTGAATGCTCGTGCGGCCTGGGGCCCGGTGGAGGAGGGCGCAGTGGAGGAGGGCGCGGTGAAGGAGCTGGCCTGTGCGGTCCGGTGCGGTGCCTGGTTGGTGTGCTGGCCCATGGTGGTTCTCCTTTGGTCTGTCAGCGGGTCTGCCCTGTGGTGTTGGCTTTATCAGCGGGCGCGGTGGTTGTTGGGGGGCCCGCGGCGCTGATATGTGTTAGCCCCGCGGGTCCGTTGCCTTAGCGTGCCGTTTTCTCGTGAATGTATGCCACGAGGTCGGTGAGCACCTGCGGGTCGGTGGTCGGGGGTACGCCGTGGCCGAGGTTGACCACGTGCGAGGGGGCGGCACTACCTTCGGCGAGCACTTCGTCTACGTGTGCGTAGAGGTTTTCGCTACCTGCGGCGAGCAGTGCCGGGTCGATGTTGCCCTGCAGGGGTACGGCGCCGTTGAGCAGGGTGTTCGCTGCGGACAGCGGCAGGCGATAGTCCACGCCGATGACGTCTGCGCCGGCTTCGTGCATGGCGGGCAGCAGGGCGGTGGTGCCGGTGCCGAAGTGGATGCGCGGCACACCGTATTCACGCACCATGTCGAGGGCGGTTGCGGAGTGTGCCTGCACGTAGCGGCGGTAGTCGCCTTCGCCGAGGGAGCCTGCCCAGGAGTCGAAGAGCTGCACGGCGGATGCGCCCGCCTCGATTTGTGCGCGCAGGAACTGGCCTGCGGTGCGGGCTGCCCAGGCGGCGAGTTCGTGCCAGGCGGCGGGGTCGGCGTGCATCATGGTGCGCGGGCGCAGGTGGTCGCGGGAGGGGCCGCCTTCGACCATGTAGGCGGCGACGGTGAAGGGGGCTCCGGCAAAGCCGATGAGCGGGGTGTCGCCGAGCATTTCTACGGTGGCGGCGACGGCTTCGCGGATGGGGTCGAGGTCGCTGTCTTTGAGTTCGGGCAGGGCGCGCACCTCGTCGAGGGTGCGTACGGGCTGGTCGAGTACGGGGCCCCTACCGGGCACGATGTCGACGTTGACGCCCGCAAGCTTCATGGGGATGACGATGTCGGAGAAGAAGATGCCGGCGTCGACCTTGTGGCGGCGGACGGGCTGCACGGTGATTTCTGCGGCGAGGTCGGGGGTGAGGCATGCGTCCAGCATGGGGATGCCTTCGCGCGCTTGGCGGTATTCGGGCAGGGAGCGGCCTGCCTGGCGCATGAACCAGACGGGTCGGTGGCTGGAGGGGCGGCCGGTGAGGGCGCGGAGCATGGGCGAGTTGGCGGCGGTGCCTGCGCGCAGGGGGTGGTTGGCGGGTAGGTGTGCGAGCTGCTCGTCGGTGAGCAGGGGTCGCTGGGCGTC
>FLSH01004062.1_pt1 | contig 33025 bp, 45 predicted proteins | sample 1550441 | NCBI WGS metagenome assembly FLSH01 (sample SAMEA4031756, study PRJEB14383) | metagenome | biome: human; feature: oral; material: saliva | place: Philippines | collected 2014 | reverse complement strand
ATATGACAGGCTTTTTATAAAATCATTATTTAACTGCTTCTTTAAGAGATAACAATATTTCATAAGTATATAATAGAAAAAAATCTTATTAAATAAGCATAAATAAGAAATAAACTACATATAATTTTTACCATAAAAATACAAAAGTTTTAACCTTTTGCCCCTTTTTTGCCCCTTTCCATCTCATACATCTGCACAGAATGTAACACCAAATCACGATACTTCCAAGATGATACCAGATACTCAATGACTTCCTGGTCCTCTATCTTGCATTCCATCAAAAGCAACAACTTGACCGTGTACTCATTTTTTAAAATTGGCACCTGGTAAGTCACATCTACCCAATGCTCAAAGCCTAAGTCAGTTTTATCAATGCTTGTTAGTTCAATATTTAAGATTTTCATATTTCTTCCTCCTACTTATCTATTCGTAAAAAAATAAAAAAACAGTGAAAAAATCACTGTTTTTTTCTACTTTCAGAGAAATAGCTTGGATTTTAAATCCAACCTTTCAGGGGAAACAAAAAACCGCCAGCAAAAAGCCAGCGGTCAAGTGTAATTAAATTTTGAAAGCCTTTCTATGCTTTATTTTTATTTTGTGGTAATCAAGCCGTCAGGCTCGATTGTAAATTCAGCTTGCTCAGCCAATCGGCCGTCTTCAAGCATGAGATAGTAGCCATTATTATACGGCACGAAGCAGTCTGATTTCATATCGCCGTTTTTCCCATCCAGGTAATACCACTTCTCGTAGTATTTAACCCAGCCAGTCTGCATGGCACCATCTGCATTGAAGTAGTACCATTTGCCATTAATTTTTTTCCAGCCACTGTTAGCCATGTACCCGTCCTTGTCGAACCAGTACCAGTTGCCATCTGTATGATGTAGCCATTGGTCAGCATACATGTAGCCTGACTCGTCGAAATAGAACCAATTACCGTCAATTGCTTCAAATTTTGAAGTAGGATAAGAGCCATCTTTACGACTCCACCACCAGCCAGTATCGTCGTGTTTCCAGCCAGTTTGGTCTTCTTGAGGCGGCACGATATAGCCTACAATCGAATTTACTGAACGTTCATAATATCGACAAGGGCCACCGACATCGAGATAGTCCCAGTTGCCATCGATATTCTGTTCAATGGTCTTGATTGTAGAGCCGTCTGAATCTTCGTAAACAAGGCCAGTGTGACCGTAGTTCACACCGTCGCCTGCTACGAAGTTCTTGACGAAGAACCAACCAGCCTTTGGATACTGTGCCCCATAAACCACTTGTAAGCCTGCTGCTTCTGCTGAACGTAGTAAGTCAATAGCATTCCCCCAAAGTCGAGCACCAAAGAATTTATAAACGCCCATACACGTCAAGTCTGCGCACTGGTATCCATACATTCCGTCATAATCTACACCAGCTCCTTCATCTGCTTTATCAATAAAGAATTGGATCATTTCATTAATTTTACTCATTTATTCTCCTTTTTAAAATCACGGTAGCCTTGTAGGCCAAGGCTCACTCGTAAGATACGAGATAGAACTTACTCGGATATCTCCGATGTCTCGGTCAGTAGGTACTGGATCAGTAAATTGGAACCGTAGCATATTGCTATCTCCAGCACCTCCTAAGTACCAAGTTCCGTAAGGCGTGCCCTTATCGTTATAAATACCCCCGATTAAGCTAAATTCCGAACGGAAGCCTTGAGGGATTCCATTTAAACCTAAAATGAAGCAGTTTCTTTCGCGGTCAGACGGTTGTAAGACATATCCGGGGGCGCCTCGCCTTACAATACCGAACCAACCCCAAGTGAGACCGCCGAATTGATACATAACTGTATCGTTTTTACGACGTACTTTTAAATAAGAGTTGCCTAGTTTTGAAACAATAGGAAGGGTGCGCCAGCCAGTATCACCAGTTAAGACTTCCCAGCCTTGATTGTCGCTTCCTGTACGCTTTATCCATTTTAAAGCGCCGTTTGTCGCATTGGTATCAGCGTAAGTAGTTCCGACTGGAGCGCTGACTTTCCCATTCGGGAAACCAGTTCCGTGGATTTCGTATTGATTAACTTGGTTGTTCGATCCAGTAGCGGTTGGTAGGGTTACGTTACCACCCCCGTCTGACAAGATTAGAGTGTTTCCTTCAAGACTTAATCTCTGAGGAATGCCTACACCATCACGGCCGTTTTCTCCACGAGGCCCTGTAAGTCCGATAGGACCTTGAGGGCCGACTGGACCAGCAGGGCCTTGTTCTCCTTTTAGACCTTGAGGACCGATAGGCCCGATGTCTCCTTTCGGTCCAGGTTGACCATCTTGTCCACGTTCTCCCGGGATACCTTGCGGACCAGCAGGGCCAGTTAAACCTTGAAGACCTTGAGGTCCTTGAGGACCTTGAGGACCGATAGGTCCAATTTCCCCTCGTTCACCAGGAGGACCTTGAGGTCCAGGAGTTAGAGTGATTGTTTTCAACTCTTCCTTAGTAGCAAACTTGCTCGTATCGATTTCAAGCTTAGCTTCTAACGCTGCCAATCGACGTACGATTTCAGAATTATCATCAGCAGCACTTCCAACATGAACAGTCTTGAGAATTTCTTCTAATTCCGTCCTGGTAACGATGCTATCGATGTCTACGATGCGACCTGTCTTCTGCTCGATGATAGGCGCATTCTTAGATTTATCAAGCTCACTAATTCGAACATTGAACTGAAAGCTGTACACGTCGGCAGATTTTTCCACTTCTTCAAAGTAGATGTATCCTACCACTGGCTCGTCCATTGTGATAAACGATACATCAAATTTAACAGTAAAGGTATTGTCTTCGATTGTCGCATCAACCGTTGAATATCGCTTAGATTTCTTGAAATAGAATAAACAAATTACCTTGTTAGCGGATAGATTGTCAAGAGTGAATTTGAATTCAGCGATGTTCTTATCCATGCTGAAGAATTCTTGATAGAGCCTATCGACATCTCTATTATTCGATGTGATTTCAAGTTTCTTTTCGATGACTTTCTTCAAATGTGACTCCTTTCTTTAAATATTAAAAAGAGAACCTGAAAAGGTTCTCTGATTTATTTTTCGGACCAAGCATCGTTCATCTGCTTAACCGCAGATTCAACGAATGTATCCAAGTCTTTGTCGGTCATACCGATATTGTATTTATTCAATTCAGCACGGATTTTGATTCGAGCTTGTTCTAGCTTTTCTTCACCCTTGTAGCCAGTTTCAGCCGATACCTGCTCAACTGCGTTGACGGCATTCTTAGCCAAGATTTCAACGATTTTGACGGATTGTTCACCGCCTTTTTTAATCAAATATTCTTTGACAGTTTTAACTGCAATTCCAGTCAAGATGACAAGAATACTAATTGCTGCATTGATGATGATTTCGTTAATTTGTTGCATCGTCTTTCTCCTTTAATTCGACTTCAATTTTGTCTTTTTGGTCAATGTTGACCATTAACTGACCTATTTTACGAGCATTGTCTTTCTTGATTTGATTGATATATGGTTTTAAAAATTCTGGGAATGCAAGGCCAATCATCTCCCAATTCTCGATAACCGAAAACAGATAATTGAAAGAGAAAAACATAGTCCAAGCAATCCCGAAGCTACGAAAACCAAGCGAACGGGCATACATTGCTACTAGTAAAATTACAAGAAAGACAATGAAATGACGAATCAATCCCATTGTTCCAATTTTACTATCAAAACGTTTAGTCTTGAATGCCTTGATATATCCCGTCATGATATCTAAAATCATCAACCAAAAAAAGAAATGGATGTATGGACTGTATGATAGGTTTTTGAGGTGTTCTAATAATTCATGGAATGCTATATCTTGCATAAGCTACCTCTTAGACGTGGTCAGCTTTTGGTGCAACCCAGCGCCATACTGCAAGAATTCCATTTCGTGATAGCTCGCCTTCAAGCTCTTGGATAGATTGACCAGTATATGCGAATTCACGGTTCATTTGAACGATAACATTGTTACCTTCACCATTTTTCTCAACATATTCTGGGTCTGTGATTGTTACCAAGTCACCTTCGAAATATGTCTCACCAACCCTCATTGCTGGCAAAAGACTTACAAGGTCTTTATAGATAGTACCATAAGTAATATTCTCACTCATGACTGAATTTAAAACAATTACTCTAATCATTCGTTGAGTGATTGTGTTGGCTTCTTGTTGAGCCTTGATAAGTTTTTGCATTTCATCTTGCTTGGTCTTGGTTGATTCTAAGTCTTGTTGAGCCTTAACGATTGCATTCGCTGGGTCTAATTCAGATTTAACCATATCTAATACTGCTTGAATGAGCACATCTTCTTGGTCTTGTGTGCGGTCACCAGCCAATTCACGTTGGTTAGTTGTGTAGCGATTTCCGTCTTGTAGTCGAATTTCGACAACTGTTGTAGTTTTGTCTCCGAAACCACGAGTATAAGGTTTAGTTGCTAGAGTATAGTTATTTACTGTCATTTTGTTTGTCCTTTCACTTCTTCAAATTTTGCTTTAAGTTCTTCATCTGAATTGATAATTTTATTGATTTGTTCGAGTTCCATAGCTGTTGTGGTATATAGAGCTTCGAACGTTGCTGATTTGGTTGCTTCTTGGCTTAGCTTATCAGATAACGAGTTGATAACTAGGCTACTAATCTGTTTGTCTTGTTCGTTCATGTTGTTTTCTCCAACCTTTCTACTTTTTGGTTTAATTCTTGAATGGCCTTGATAAGATAAGGCACAAGTGCGAATGTATTATAAGAGTATGCTCCATCTGGATTTTCAAAAAATGCTTCAGGGGCATATTTCTGAACATCTTGAGCCATGATACCGCAAGCGATATCTTCAATCTTTTCATCATATTCCTTACGATATGAGTAGGTTTTTAGATTTTCAATGACATTAAGTCCAGACACTGTACTATCTTGAATATTGCTCTTATATCTACGGTCTGAGATATCTTTGTTCAATGTAAACCATGAATATGAATCGTCAAATCGATATAAATAAGCATATCCTGCTTTTTCTTCAATCCTCTTGTAAGATGGGGAGTGAATCCAATATCCACCTATACCAGTATTTTGATCAGTAATGTAATAAATATTACCGCTGACTTTCAAATTTCCGTGAATAATAGGCGTGTTCCAAAAATGAGCTTGATTGTAACAATACATCTCTCCGTTATTTTTGACATACCATGCTGCATCACCGGGTTTTTCCCAGTTGTTCCCCCAGTTGACCCAAAGAGCAGTTTGACCCCATCGACCATTACCACTGCCCATACCAACCTTAAATTGATTTTGACCAGTCAACCAATAAGAATTTGGGTCTTTATCGTGGGTACCGATTTGGAATCCTCCGATACGCCCTTTATAACCCTCTAGCAAGGTTGCTGAGACCACTACTGACCGTAGCTTGTTGATAAAGGCTTCTTTAGCAGCAAGCGTATCTGTGAAGATATCACTTGAAACAAATCTTCGAGCCATAGCTAAGTCCATAACTAGTTTGTCAGCAGTAATTGAATTTGTCCGAATAATATCAGCATTTAACGTGCCTACTTTGGCATCGCCCACAAAAAGACGTTTAAAGTAACCATCGATAGCTGTGATTTCATCAGCAAGTGTTTTACCTTTCAAGCGAATCTTATTTGCTTCAATCAAAGCGTTATTGTTGTTTAGGTTGATTTGCGATACGATATCTCCAGCGCCATTTAAAGTCTTGACCGCCCATGAGTCAGCAAGTTGTGTTTGAACTGTTTTGACAGCTTCTTCTGTGTCTTCGGGTGCAAGTGTGAATGAAGTTGCTTGGCTTCCAGTTTCTAGCTTGATTTCTGAAATGTAAAGGTTTATCGTCTTGTCTTGCTCGCCGTAAAGTTTCAAAATAACTTCATCAATATCCGAACCAACTTCAAACGTGAAATCAAGTCGCTTGTATTTTTCCCACGGAATTTCACTATTTGCGACATCTTTCCAAAGATGAGAAATATCCGAATTGTTATTGCGTAATTGCAACCCAATTCTTAAACCGCTGAAAGTAGGACCACCGTCTTTTGAAATTAAAAGAGATAAAGTGATTTTTCCGCCTGATTTTACAATAAGATTGATTTTTTGTTCGAGGCTGGAATCGCTATTTGCAACTTGTCCGAAAATATGAACTCCAGTTTTTTTACGATATTTGATTGAATGGTCGAAATTAAAGTTAAAGCCATTTGAAGATTTTAACGTCCAATTTTTAGAACCGTCACGAAAATTAGCATTTCTGACAAAATTTCGACTATCCCCAACATTTTTAGCAACTTCAACTTGAAATAGTTGATTAGTTAAGGCCATGCGAGCAACATTATCAGCTATACCATTGTCAGTATTTCCAATAATGCGCTCGTAGAGTTGAGCTGTTTCCTTGACACGCTGGAATTCGTTTGACATTCGGTACAGTTGCGTTCCTTGTTCGCTCTGCATTCTGTCGATAATTTGAAACTTATCTTGCAAATCAGGTATCGCTCCAGCTTTTCGCAAAGCTTCTTCAGCCATACTCTTAGCTTCTTCAAATCCAGCTGGACTGAAATCTTGAAATCGTCTGTCGATTTCGTCAGACAAAGCACGCTTGTTTTCTTCTGCTTTGGATTTTATTGCGTTCACTTCATCTGTGAATTGATTAGTTAATTCTTCTTTTTTTCGGTCAAAAGCAAGGTCAGCATTTTTGATTTCTTGGTTTAACCGTGTTTCAAATGCGTGTGTTTCGTTCTTAACAGCATCACTTACCGCATTACCGATTGCACTTGCTAAGCCTGATTGAAACTGACCAAAACCAATACTCTTCAACTTTTTAGCCATTGGAGAGTAATTATATTTCGTGATTTTCTTCCTTACGTCCAAATCGAATGTCTCATGGTAGACACCCACAACATCAAACATCTGGACTGGCACGTCACTCTGACCGACAACCTCAATCTCAAGGCTATCTTCCATCATGTCACATAGCGATGTTCGATAATACTGCTCACCATACTTACGAAGGCTTGCTTCATCCTTCACATCCTGGTCATTAACCTCAATCACATCTTCATAGATTTGACTGTACTTGTTAATGAGTGGACTATCAATTGTGACCGTGAAGGTGCGATCAGGCGCCTTCTCTCCCTCACCCTTGACAGTCGTCGTGAAAGTAATTCGAGTCTTCAAAGATTTGGTAGAGGTCTTATGCTCATAGCTAGACAAGTTTTTCTTGTACATAAAAAGCGATTCATTCTCTGAACCGCCATTTTTCAATAACCGTACCTGGTAACTATGTCTGACTAAATCACCACCCCATAATCCAAGGATAGAGTGTTTATCCTTGGTGAGTGCTTCCATAGCGTTTTTGCTATCGATGTTGAAGGTGTGCCTATCGTCAATATCTGAAAAGAACGAGAATGGATTATCACGAGTGATACTTCCTGCAAAACTACTTAAAGCAGTTGAACCAGTCACTCTATCTAAAGAGATTGGATTGACAACGTAGTGATTTAACATTGTCATAACTTGGTTAGCATAGACTTGAATATATCCATGTTTTTTCTCAACCTCGAAAATTACAAAATCTTGCTCACCATGTAGATCATCAGCGGTCAAGAATGTTTCTTCTCTTAGTCTTTGCCACAAGATATTATTTGTTGGAAATTTAAATGTTAATTGATAGGTGCTATTCGCTTCTTGAACGATATCATCGTCGTATGCTGCATTAAGAGGTATATTTCCATCTGTTAAATAAATCATACTTTATACCTCCAATTAGGTTTGATTGTTACTTTACGGACATTCCCTGTAAAAGTAACACCTGTATTCCCTACTGGGATTTCAAAGAATCCTCCACGCTTTCTGAGAGTGTTTTGTATTGCTCCAGTAGCGTTATAGATATTCTGCTTACCTTGCCTACAATCGATTGTAGCTTTGGTATTGACTGTCAGATACATAGTTTTCTGACCTATCGTAAGCGATACATCGCCACTACCTTCGATCTCTACAACTGGTTCAGAATAAACGCTGCCAGGATTTGTGATTGTACCTGGACTGGTTAGTACAACAGGTTCACTATTCTTTTGATATCGGAACGGTTGCATGTCTAACTTAATTGTCAATTCCCAACCATACATCCCTTTTGGAGTAATTTCAGTATCTAGCAAATCAGCATAGAACACCGAATCAGGCTGATAGCTGAATTCTAGTTGATTTCCTACTGCTTTGAATTTCTCTACCAAGGTTGCTAAATCAGAAAATCGCTCAAAGAAGATACGAATAGTTCTTTCATAATCTTCAAAAGCGCCATCTTCTTGATTGTAGCTACCATTCATACCGTAAGGTTTGGTTTGTTCAGAGAAACGAGGAATAGCAGAACGGATTGTTCCAAAGTCCACGACTACACAATTCCTTAAACCAGTTGTTGTAAAATCATTGACCTTTAAATAATTTGACATTAAATTCCCTCCCTTCTCATGATATGACCTTGGTATTGATAAGAGCTTTCTGCGATAACTTGACCATCTAGGTAAGTGTTGAAATCTTTATCAAGCAATCTACCAAGTAAGTTTTCTACGCTTTCTTTCAAGCTAACCAATTCAGCGACAACCGCTTGACCATTGCCACTGTCAACAGAATAAGCCGTACTCTGATAACCACGCTTGCTATTTCGAACATTGACACTCTGAATTCGTCTGCTTAGATGTGAGATTTTTGTATCTTCAAAACCAATTCCTTTTTCATAGTTTGGAATACCTAAACGATTCATCAAGCTACGAGTTTTACCAGCTCGCATGACTTTAGATCCTGGAGGAAGTGGTAAGACTACGTTACGACCTTCTGGGATGAAGGAAGTTCCGTCTGGTAATGTTACCAATTCTTTATAAAGTGTACCACGTTGGTCATTGACTGTTGCAAGACCACCTGGGTGATTATCCGTACCTTTTGCGTGCTGTTCAGTAAAGTGTCTAGTGATGATATCAATAAACTTAACAGCCGGTAAGGACATCAATCCAGACCACACGCTGTTGATCGCGCCACTTGTGTTATTTTGAGCATTAATATTGATTGGACTGCTTTGTCTTACAGAGTTTACTGAATATCCTGCAGCTGAAGCTTCACCCTGTGTTCTGTTCGCAGCATCAATACCGATTGGACTATCTTGTCTTACTGCATTAATTCCTGCATAAGCAGATGCAGATTGTGGACCTGTTAAGTCTGTTGCATTGATACCGATTGGCACTTCTTGTTTAGGAGAATTCACACTTAGCATTGCACTTCCTACTGCAACACCAGTATTATCTACTGCATCTAATGACTTGGTTTGAGCTGGTGCTAAATTCCACTCTCCAATCTTATCGATTGATAGTTGACCGTTATATAAAACGTTACCAGGGTTTACTTGTAAGTCTTTTGTGAACGGTGTAAGAGCATTCCAAGTAGTCAATGTTTCAGTAGAACGAGCAACTGCACTTCTGAATTTTTCATCCGTAGCAAGCAACTCTTTTTGTTTTGGTGTAAGAGCTTCATAATTTTTGAGAGCTTTTGTGGCTTCATCTGCCTTGCTCATGATGTCATTATTCTTCAAAAGAAGTTCTTTGACTTCGGCTGGCATATCGTTCCAAACCTTGAGGTTCTTTTCGCTATCAAAGATTGCTTGTAAACCTGCTTGGTTCTTAACGATTACTTGTTTTTCTTCAAGGCTCATGTCTTTCCACTTGCCTGATTCCACAAGTGCTTCAGCGATAGTTACACGAGCATTTGAATTGATTTCCGCAGTCTTAGCAATGAATTGTAATTGCTCCCAACCTTCTGCAGATTTAGCAGCTTCTCCAATAACTTCCTTAACATTTGATTTAATTTCAAAATTACCATTTTTGTCAATATTCCCAACAAGCAAAGACCAAGCATCATTCGCTTCTTTGACTTCCTTGCTCATTTCACTGGTGTAGTTTGCAAGGATGCTATGAGAATTACCAATCTTTTGAGAAGCTTCTGCTGCCTTTTGACCGATTTCTTCATAAGATAAACCATATTCTTCTAAGACTTTTTTAGCTTCTTCCCAATAGTTCCAACTTTGACCAGTTCTGGACTTAACTTTTTCATCCAGATTCTTCATTACTTGATAATACTTACTTCCCAAAGCTTCCATAGTTTGAGTATGCTTTGATTCAACTTCTTGCATTCTCTTGTTATAAGTCTCTTGGTCAATAGCTTTACCGTCCAACAACTCTTTCAACTCACTCTTGGATGTTTCATAGAGTTTCTTCTCTTCATCCATGGCTTGTTTCAAAACATCTCTAGTATGTTTTAATTGAGTTTCGTTTAGCGAGCTGATTTTACCATTTAAAGCTTGAAGTGCCGCTGTTTGTTGTTCCTCAGACAAACTCATCAACCTTAACCTAGCTTTAATCATCTCGTTTTGGTTATTTAAGATGATTTCTTTCTCTTCTTGAGAAAACTTACTAGCATCACCGTTATGACGCGCATAGATTTCATTAATTTGGTCCATCATCGCTTCTGCATTTGAAACATATAGACCATTTCTTTCTTTGGCTGTGGCGATTTGTTCTTCACTCAAGCCCCACTTAGCACCGAGTTCTTCCATTCGTTTGTTGCTTTGGTCTGCTGCTGCTTGAATATCTTCATAAAGCTTTTTAAATGCTCCTGAGACTTTCTCAACATCTCCAGCATGTGTCCCAAAGTTTGCGACTGCTGTGCTGGTTTCATCAACTGTCTTCTGGAAGTTTCTTAGTTCACCTTGTGCAGTGCTACTTAACTGTGAGCCAAACTCTTCAGTCTTGATTCTTGCTTTGTCTTTCTCATTTCCGAGATAGACAAGGCCTGCAGTTACTAAACCAATGCTACCAACTATCAATCCTAAAGGATTTGCAAGCGCACCGATAGCACCAGTCATAGAACCTGCACTAGTTGACATGCCTGCCATAGCTGTTTCAGCTGCACCCGCTGAACTTGATAGTGCGTTTAGTCCGACAGGTAAATTGAAAAGATATTTAGCTGAACCGCTTAAAACACCGATACCTTTTGATAGTCCACCGATCGCTTTTACAAGTCCACCAATTACAGAAACACCACCACCTAATAACTTCAATGCAGGACCTAAAGCAGCTGCCATCAATCCCCACTTAATGATGTTTTGTTGTTGTTCTGTTGATAATGAGCTGAATTTCTTAGCTAGATCAGCAAGATTACTTATCCAAGGCTTAACCGCATCAAGACCACTTCTAAGTGCTTTAATGAGTGGACCTCCGAATTCAATAGCGATATCTGTTAGTTGATTTCTAAACATCTTTAATTGAGATTCAGTAGTCTCATAACGTTTATTCGCTTCATTGGTTAAGGCAGTATTTTCTTTCCATGCTTGGGTAGAACGTTGTACTGCTGCGCTCATCTTGTCTGATGATAAAGCTAAAGATTTAAGCATGTTTCCTTGCCTAATCCCTGTCATGCCTAATTTCATCAAGATAGCATCCATGTTTGCACCTTTTTCGTGCGCTGTATTAAGACCTTTGATAAATGACTGTAAAGCTTCAGCAGGTTTTTCTTTCCATGCTTGTTGGAATTCCTCTGATGTCATTTCTGCAACTTTAGCAATTAATGCGAGGTCATCTGCTGAGTCTTTAGTGGTCAATGAAACTGCATTACCGATAGCAGTAAGAGTTTGAGTCATTGCAGTACCCAATTATGTTATCGTTAGGCTCTTTATCCTAACTTCTCATGATTTCTCATGAGTTCAGACTATATCATCACCTTCGACTTTATTCGTTAAGGTGTTAAGCGCTCGTGGATATTTCGCCATGCGAAAAAGCAACCTAATTATAGATTGCCTTTTTGTTTAGATTACTTTATCTAGTCGTTGCACCTTCCTGTCGTTTCCGTACAGGCTTGGCTCATGATTGTCATAGTGTTTATTGATAAACACCTTAGATTTTCCATGAATTCACTTAATTTTTATGCTACTTGTTTCCAAGTAGACGGGCAGAATAGTTTACCCGCTTCTGCTTCAATACCTACACTACTCATAGCAGTTGCAAGACCTAAGATTTCTGGAGCAGTTAGTCCAGCTAGTTTACCACCTGCTGCTAAACGATTAGACATCTCTACGATGTCTTTTTCGGTTGTAGCAAAGTTGTTACCGAGATCTACAACAGATGCACCGAATCTAGAATAGTCGTCAGATGTTAAACCTAGAATGTTTGCAATCTTAGCGATTGCTGTTGCAGCTTCTTCCGCACTCAAGTTGGTTGATTCTCCCATGTCAATCATGGTACGTGAGAATGTTAGAATATCTTCTGTCTTAATACCTAACTGACCTGCTACTTCTGCTACATTTGCAATTTCAACCGCACTTGCTGGCAATTCTTTAGCCATTTGACGAATGCCATCAGATAACTTTTGATAAGATACTGTTGCAGTTTCGTCAACTGTTTTCTTTACCCCAGCGAACGCTGATTCATAATCGATTGCAGCCTTCACTACAAGACCAGCACCTGCCACAATCGGAGCAGTAACTCCACGAGTTAATGCAGAACCAAAACCAGATATGGCTTGACCCATTTGACTGATTTTATTACCGACTTCTTGAGCACCTTTACCAAATTTAGTGAAGGCACTATCATCAATATAAGCTTGTCTCATAGAACTAGCTAACTGTTGATAACGGTTTTGCAATTCAGCTACTTTAGCAGCAGTAGCTGTCATACTAGCACTTGCTTCAACTAACTTCTGCTTTTGTTCAGCAGTGGCAGTTGAAACATCACCTATACTAGCTTTTAATTGGTTGTATCGTTCGCTCTGTGAACTCAATACTTTTTGATACGAGCTTAGAGCTGAACCAGTTTGCGACAAAAGTCCTTTTAAGTTACTGACATTCTTACCAGCACCTTTAAAGTTGTTTTCCATCGCTTTAAGGGAATTATCGACACCTTTTAAATAGGTTTTCAACCTCCCGACATTCGACTGAAAAGGAGCGACATCTAAGGTTGCAGTGGCGACTAATTCACCAATATTACTTGCCATTCATTCTCCTTTCTATCCAAAAAGGAATGGGAAGGCCTTGTCAAGGGTTGTTTCTTCTTCCTCTTGGCTTTCTTTGGTTTCTAAAGCCTGCACCATCAAGTCAAAATCTGATAGGCGCATTCTTTTAATATCATGGATTGTATATCCTTGACTCATTAATGATTGAACCCAAACTAATAAATTATTTTGAGCTTCTTTAGGGCTTAACCCTTTTTCTTCTTTTTTCCCTTGGCGGTCTCTTTTTCTTCTTGTTTTCCACCGAGTGCTGCAAGATATAGATCATTCAATGTTTCAAGCGTTTCAACACTTGCACTCTTCAAATCTTCTACATCGAATTGCTCACCGTACATTTTTACAAACATGTCAAGATATGCTTCATTCAACTCACGATGTTTAGCAGGGTTTAGCAAATCTTCCTTGTTTTCGTACAATGAAGTTTGTCGAACCTGGTGTTCCAAAGCCAACAGGTTGTCTTCTACATTTACGTAGTCTTTTGAAAATTCTTTCAACACACCTGCTTTTTTAAATTTAATTTCAAACATTATTAACTCCTTTAAAAAATAAAGGCTTGGAATAACCAAGCCTATTCTTATGCATCTTGTCTTACTGCGCCTGATTCAGCGGTTACTGTTCGTTCAGAACTAGCACCGCTTAAGACTTTGGGAAAACGAGTTTACGGAATTCAGTTTCTTGGAATTGTGGGTTATCTTCACGACCAACTACAATTACAAGAGCATCATCATCATCTCCACGAGCCACAAAGCTACCAGATACAGTATCGTTCTTAGGTTCTGGTGAACCATCTTTAGTTTCCAAGTCCATTCCTGGAAGTGAGAACTTACCTTTAAGAAGACCAACCCAGATACCTTTACCGTCATCGCCAGTTGTACGGAACAAGCAAGCGATATCGTTTGGAGTCATCTTCTTGTTGTATTTTTCAACACCGTTTTCAACAGTGATACCATAAAAGTCTTTACGAGCTTCACTACCCAAATCCAACCATGATACTTCAAGAGTTGTTCCAGTGATACCAGAAGACAATACTACGTATGGTCCATCATCTGCTGTGATAGTGTTCAATTCATTTGTGATATCCAATTTCGCTGATTTCAAACCAGGGATTTTTTTAGCGTCTCCCGGAACAAGGTTTTTATCATTCAAAACCCCATATTCAAAACCACGTAAACCAAATTTAACTTTAGACATTTATTTATTTTCCTTTCATTTCTTCGAGATCGCTCCAATCAAAAAGACGATATTTTCGGACATTCATTAATAGTCCAATATCGTCATCCATGTATCGAGGTTTCTCATTTGCTGTGTAGCGTTCAAATCCACTACTTTCTAAGATTGTATCCATTCTTTTGGCGATTTGGTCAGCTTGTTTTGCATTCTTACACCAAAAGTTGATTGTGATACGTTGTTCCATTGAGATGATTTCATCATCTGCATACTTGTGAGGTGCTTCGTAAGTTAAATAAATTCTTGCAAACGGAGCAAGTTCTTTTCGTTTTAAGTTTGTAGGCTTTTCAGGGATATCATAAGTAAAAATACCTTGCTTATATCCTGGAAATTCTTTGCCTCTAAACTCGTTAAAAAGTTGATTTAACTTTTCATCTGCTACCAAAAGTTTGTATGCTTCAGTTTCAGCAATCATTTATTTTAGCACCTCCCTTATTTTTTGTTCATATATTCTTTTAGCGCGAGGAGTGACTGCATTGATAGTCTTTTCCTCGAAGTCCTGTGCTTTCTGATAGATTGTCCCGCTATTTGGGTATCTAGCACGCCAACCAGTTGAACGACCAAAACCTATATCCTTTGAAGGAGCACCACCGCGACCTTTGAAATTGCTGATTTTTATATCCGCTTTCAATCGAGTAGGTGTAGGTTCATCAGAAACTGGAGTATTTATTCCAAGTTCTTTCTCGAACTCTTCAGCAACCATTGTGACTGCTTCACGAGCTACCTTTGGTGCTTTAACCTCTAACTTAGTAAGATTGTTTAGGCAAAGGTCTAATCCTTTCGTCACGACAACATCACTCCCTTAATCAAGTCAATTTCCTTGTTCGCATGATCTCGTTCGATGGCTACGATTTGATATTCATTGCCATCAAAATCTACATAACAAGAATTGTCAAAAGGAAGTTTTGGAAGATGACGAATTAAGAATGTTTTAGTGTCCTTATGCTCTACAAGTCCACTAGCTTTTGTGACAGTTGCGCTTTCTTTAAAATCTTTGATAGATGTTTTAGAAACTTCTGCCCAGCAAGTATATAAGTCCTTTCTTTCGAAATCTAGCACTTCTCCATCTTCGTTTTGTCCGCCTACTCTTTGAAAAAAAGTAATGCGAACATTCATTTTACGTGTTCGCATTAATTTTCTCTCCTTGTTCTAAGTTGGTGGATGATGTTAAGCACACCATTTGCTAGTGGATAGCGCATGGTATCTGCTGACATTCCTCGATGTTCGTACTCTTCTTTTACTTGCTTTTTAACAGCTAGTCGGAACTTAGCATAGTCCACTAAATCATCTGGGCTTAAATCATTATCGATTGCAAAACAAATCTGTTCTTTTGCTGACTCGATAAGCTCAAGCAGTAAATCATCTTCGAAGTCGTAGTCGATTTTACAATACAACTTAACTTCTTCAAGAAAACCATTCTTTTTAGCTTCCATAAATCTAACCTCCAATCAAGGCTAGTAGTTGCTCTTTGGTTTGTGATGAATTGTAAGAAATTCCCTTGCTGTCTAAATAAGACATGATATCTTGTTTGGTGCTACTTGCGGTTGGTACTGCTAAAGTTACAGCTGACCGTGAGACACCCCCACTGACTGGGGGAGTATTAGGGCATAGTTACAAAGAAACCAGCTTTAGCATCTGCTTTCTTAACATCAAAGCGTACAACTGCTTGCAAGTATTGACCGTAGATTTCATTGTCAGTCCAACGAAGACCTAATTCTTGACGATCAGCAAAGAGTACAGCACGTTGTACATCACCGATAAAGGCTTTAGCTTCACCAGCTTCACCAAGGACTGTGTCAGCAACTACAAATACTGGATGTCCGAGGAAGGCTTTACCTGATGCAGAAACGATAGAATCTTGAAGCAAGTAGCGACCGTTCTTATCTTTCAAAGTGTCAAGTTTTTGATAGAAGCTTTGAGAGACTACGAATGAAACGTTGTAAGCTGGGTCAAGGTCAACATTCAAGATAGCTTTAATTGCATCTAAGTCAGCTGCGTTTTTAGCTTCAAATGATTTCAAAACAGTACCGATTACATCGTTTGTAGTGTTGACTTTGATTTGGTTGGCCGCTTCAGCTACGATTGCAAGAAGGTCTACATCCGCATCGTCAATAGCTTCTTGTGAAAGTGGGATAGCACCACGGTAAGTCTTAACTTTCCAATCTACACCTGTGAAATCTGGTTTAGCAAGAGCTGGGTTCTTTTCTAATTCTTCTACGCTTGCCATCTTAGATGTAGCGTGTTTAAGGATAGGATATGAACCTTCACCTTTAGATGCTTTATGAATTGTAGCAAATTGTTTCAAGTCAAGAACTGTCTTAACTTCACGCATTGGTGTAGTAACAATTTCCTTACTAGTTACTTTTTCAGTATTTGCTTTCTTCAATCCGTCTTGTGTTGGATTCACTGCTTCATTCATTGGAATAAGAAGGTCTTTTCCTTCAAGTTTCAAGTTTGAGTCAGCAACTGCACCTTTAGTACGTACCCATTCATTTACAGATTCGCGGTAAGATTTAGTTTCTGTTTCTACTACATGAGCTTCCGTTGGAACTTTTACACTTGTGCCTGCTTCTGCAATTTCATAAGTTTTCAAATTAACTTTAGCTTCAACTTCTTGTGTTTTTAACGCTTCAATTTCAGCACGAATTTCACGAGCTTTTTCAAGATCGTCAGAGTTCAGAACAGATTTCAATTCTTCTGTTTTAGCAGTGATTTCAGCACCAATATTTAGAATTTGTGCTTCAAGTTCTTTCATTTTTTCTTTAAACATACCTTATTATTCTCCTTTTTGGGTATAAAAAAGAGAGCTTATAGCCCTCTGAGTAATTCTTCTTTTTCTACTTCTCGTAGCATATTTTGGATTTCTGACTTACGCTTGCTACGGTTAGCGTAAAAGTCATCAATAACTGCTTGTGGTAACAATCCATTCTCTAGGCTCGCTACTGCACCAATATCATCAAAGGTCATTATTTCATCTGCAAAGCCTTTTTCAACCGCTTCACTAGCTGACATGAAGGTTTCATTCTTCATCATATCCAGAATTTCTTCTTCACTCAATCCAGTCTTAGCAACATACGCATTCACGATAGCTTTGTCACTAGATTTAAGCGCATTAGAAGCTTTATCTAAGTCATCACTATTACCAGATACATAACTATACAGCGCTTTGTGAATCATAATCTGAGCTGTTGGACTGATAAGCACTTTATCGGCTCCCATGATAGCAACACTAGCAGCGCTCGCTGCCATTCCTGTTACTTCAACAGTCACATTCCCTGGATAGCTTTTTAAAGCTGTATAGATTTCACTTCCAACAGTCACTAAACCACCGTTAGAATTAACTTCCAAAACGATATCGCTATTGTCTTCTGGGAAAGAATCTGTGATAGATTTAGCGCTGACTGCTTCCAAACCATAGTAGTCGTAAACTTCCTGGCTATTATTCGGAATCAGTGGACCTTTCATCTTGATTCTCTTTGGCATCCTTTGTCTCACCTCCTTTCATTGATTGATATTCTTCTTTCTTATCCAAGAAGACATAGTTCAAACTTGACTGGTAACGGTCCATATTTGGATCAGTAGAGCGTTCCTTACCAAGTTCAATCAAGGCTTGGTTAGGTGTTAAGATTTGATTGTTTACAAGTTTTACAATCTCGTCTACATTTCTACCAGTCACGCTACGAGTATCAAAGTCAACACGATACTTCCTGCGTTCTTCATCACTAAACACTTTCAAAGCGAGTTCACTTGTGATTGCATCAAAATAGAATGGAAGGTCGTTGGTTACATAGTCTTCAGTCAATTGAGCAACTGATTGGTTAGGACTATTGACTCCCAATTTAAAACTAGGAACTCGTAGAGCTTTAGCAATCTGTGCAGTCGAGAAGTTGTTAGATGTAATCAACTGTAAGACATTCGTATCGATTTCAAGTGGAGTATATTCTTGGGTATCATCAAATACCAAAGGACTACCACCAGTTGAGCCTTCACGCATTTTCTCAAATTCCATACGAGCCTTCTTACGTGCTTCACCATTCAACTGAGCGCCTTTAAGCTTGATAATTCCACTTGAAAAACCATCACGGAAGAACTTAATCAAGGTATTCAATCCACCATCTTGCAAGCTGATTTCGTTTCCAAGGGAAAGTAGTGGAGATCTACCAAGAATAGTGTCATGGCTAAAGAATTTCCAATGGATGACATCTTCTGATTTACATACAATTTCCTTACCACTCAGACGGTCACGAAAAGTGTAAATCAATTCATGGTCATTGGTTTCTTCTACTGTCGTTTCAGACGGTCTAAAAAATTGAAATTCTAATGGCTTGCCACTTATTGGATCGCGTAGAATACGAGAGAATGAATTACCAGTCAAAATTGTATTGACTGTCATTGCAAACTTCCACTGTCTTGCTGATGTATTGCTTGTAGATTTAACATTCAAAAGATAATTCATATCTTCATCTTGTTCAATATTACCCATTAAATCCTTTTTCAATAATGGAAAACGAGCAACATCTCCAGCTATGATAGACACTGCAGTCAAGACATCGCTATTTTTTAAAGCAGATATACCAGTATATTCAGGACTTGAATTACCAGAGATTACCGAAGAGATATAATCGTCATAAGATATTTTTGACGAACCTAAAGATTGAAAAAAAGTCATTTATTTTATCACCTCCTTTCTACTTCATTGTATTTTCAAGATTTATAAGCAAAGCTAATATAACTAAAAGAATTCCAGTTCCTAAAAAACCAGTTATTTCATTCATTAAAAAAAGGCTGTAAGATATAAATCCTATGCCAATCAACAATAATATTGTATGTATATGATTTAAAATTTTTTTCAACACTAAAACAGCGAACCTCCTTCCAAGATTTTTTCGTTTGTCCAATAACCACTTCCATCAAATGGTTCTAAGTAACAAGCAGCATACGCATCTAATAACGCATCTAGAGGGTCGATTTTGTTACTGTTTTTGTTTTTATCAATCCTCATACCGTTATTATCAACTTTGGTGTAGGCATTATTTATTGCCATTGTCAGCAACTGATTGCCACTGTGCTTGATTTTTCCTTGACGAACATCATCACGGAACTGTTTCGTGGGCATATTCAAGACCATGGTGGTTTGCGGTATTTGGACTAGTGGCCATTCTGGATGTCGTTTCTCAATCATGGTTAATAATGAACCGAATTGATAAGGGTCGAAGAAAATACCTTGCAATTCCCAATCATTTTCGTATACCATTTCCTCAATTTTCTCAAGCACGCGCTCATCATCGATAACCCCACTCTCAAGCGTTGTTATCTCACACTCACCAGCTCTTTCCAAGTTGGTATAAGAAACACCGTCTCTTTTTTCTTTTGCGATTAAGCCATATTTAGTGGCCACAAAAGAAAAGCTATCCGCATACCAATAATTATCCATCATAACCATCGGAGAGATAGAGAATAAGTCACTTGACCTACCAACATCGACACCTAACCAAACTCTACGCTTTTTAGTGTTCGGTTTATCTATCTTAGCTTTTGCCCAGCTCTCTTTATCCATGTATGACTCTTCAGAGGATTGTCTCCACATGTTGTAGTTTTTAACTAGGATTTCATTTATTGTTCCTGTCTCAAGTGCCACCTTCCTACGTTTTCGTAGGTAGTCCATCATCTTCTTACGTAGCGCTTTGACTTCAAGAATTGGATTTGATTTTATCCAGTTCTTTTCATCTTTGATTTCCTCTTCATCATCTTGTTCAGCAATAAAAGCAAAGTATTCGTCATTCTCGACTTCTTCGTCCAAAAGTTTTTCGATATACGAATACTCGATGGTGTGCATTGGTACGTTTAAATCAAATCCAGCTGTTGAGATAATCAAAATCAATGGATTGTCTAACTGACCTTGACCAGATTCAAGGAGTTCAATCATTTCATTAGTTTTTGATGCTGCAAACTCATCTAAGATACCAACATACGGTTCGAAACCATCGACAGCTCCAGTTTCACGACTTAATGCACGCACATAACTTTCATCATTCAAGTTACGGAGTTCATCTCGTACTACTTTAGTAGCTTTTCTGATATCTGAATTTTGACTTCTTAATGCTTCCAACTGCTTACGGATCATATCGTAAGCAATGCGTGCTTGTGAACGGTCATTCGCTGTACAAAACAACTGTCGACTCATTGCAGGGTTGCGACCAAATAAAAACTCATATAAGGCAATACCTGCGACCAAGATTGTCTTACCGTTCTTTCTGGCTAAGCTGATTAAAGCTTTTTTAAATCGTCTGATAGATGTATCAGACTTTTTTCGCCAGCCATACAAATTACTCAAGATGAATTTCTGAAAATCTGCCAACGGATATGGTTTTCCAGTTTTGACATCTGGGAGCATTTCAATAAAATCTATTGGATTTTTGGCTTTGTCAGGCAAGTAAATATACGGAAAATCTTCATCATCCATACGCTTTAAGTCTCTCAAATGTCGCTTGCAAGCTTTTATAACTTTCTTACTAGCTATAATTTCACCGTTTACGACTTTCGAAGCGTATTGATAAGCTATATCTTCCATTGTTTCACCTCCTAACTACCAAATTTATCAAAAATACTCTCTTTCTTTTCTTCAACTTGTGGCACAAATAACTTCATGCGACTATCCACGGTTAGACCAAGTTGTGATGCTGCTTTGGTTAAGTTAGTAGTCGCACGTTCCAAACTATACAGCATCTTATTAGGCAACACTTTGCCATTATCGGTTTCATAAACATACCCTTCTTTTTGCAATCCACGGGATATTTCTTTATAAACTGCGTACCAGGTGCAGTAGCTTTCTAATACTGCTCTGTCTAGGTTTCTGAGGGGTAGCTTTCTCAAATCTTCAATCACGCGCTTATATTCAGCTTTTGCGATTGGGTCAAAATGTTTTGGTGGTGTCAATTGCAACGCTTCCAAACCATCCGAAGCCTTTTCTTGTATGGTTTTTCTTGCAATCTTTTCTTCTTTCGTCAAATGCTTCTTATTGCTTTCGACAATCTTCATTTTTCGCCCCATATTATCCTCCTTTCTGCTTGTCTTGAGTTTTCAAAAAGGGAATTTTTCGCACAGAAGAGGGCGGCGTTCTTATATCCGAACAATACCTACCCCCGTTTAAAATTAAAGGGGTTATTTCCGTACGTTTTACGGCATATTCCCGACCGATTTGCCCTTTTGTATTCTGTTTTCGTTCGCTTTTTGATAACGTTTTTAATGTTTTTACTGCACAATCAATAAGAATATCTTTCTTTGATTGCTTTCTTATCATTACATTTCTTACAACTAGCTTGTAGGTTGTTCCTATCTAGCCTCTTAGACCAGTTCTTCTTCACGCTGATGATGTGGTCAGTCATCGTTGCTTCTTCTCCACACATCGCACAAATATAATCTGCTTCAAGTAATACTTGTTGACTTGTTCGCTTCCAGACTGTTGAGTTGTAGAATCGTTTAATATCCTTATCATACTTCCAACGAGTACGATTATAGTTCGTGTATTCCTCGTTGCGACTATCATAGTCCACGGATGTTCTCTTTCCGTTTAAAATAGTAAGCCTCTTTGGTTTCATCGCGCTCCTTTTTTTTAAGCCATAAAAAAAGCCACATCTTCATGTGACTTTAATAAGACCTCTCATGAGAATAGTGGGATTTGCACCCACTGGCATCCATGCAGATGTCGACGAATCCGCTTATGCATAGATTATAGTACGTAAACCCTAAGCCTATAACCTTATCTCTCCTATGAGAGACCTGTTATTCCCAAAGAAAATAGACGGTAACTGAAATGAAAACAAAATAAGGAGGCAAATCACCGTGAAACGTTATCTCGTACCGTCTATTCGATAATATCATAATAACACTTTAAAACTATCATTTACTATCGTTACTATCAAACATTTTAGCAAGCTTGATTAAAGACTTATCTCTTGCTCGTTGGATGGTAGCTTGACTGCAATTCAATTTCTTTTCTACCTGATTCCAAGATAAGCCATCAATGTAAAGTAGTCGCATAACGATATTCTCGATAGGTTCCTCTAAGTCCTCGATAGCTTTGATAAGTTCCTCTTGTTCTTTATACAATAGCTCAATTTCTTGATAAAGTTCTGCGATACGATCAATAGCCTTGATATTCATTTCTTCAGTTCTATTATCGTTACTCGCTGACTTTGGCATACCGTCAAAGTTTTGCCCTTTAACAATACCAGCTCTTAGATTAATGATTTCATAATGTAAGGATTGGATTTTAACATTTTTAAATCTTAACTTCTTGAGTTCTTTCTCAATAGTTTTTTCCAAACTTCCACCTCCATTCCAAAGTACGAGCAGATATCTTCTAATGCAACCTTGGATGGAATCTTTCCTAACTCCCAACTTACGATAGAATCTCTACAATACCCCAATTCTTGACTCAATTCTGTTTGAGTCATTCCTAATTCGCTGCGCCTTTTCTTTAAATCTTCTGCGAATGGATTTGTTTTCTTTTTCAAAAATAACTGTGGGTTCAAATTCATTTTTTCGCATACAGTAAATAATTTGCTATCTGTCGGTTGTACGATTCCTTTTTCCCAATAATGGACTACTTCAGGCGATACTCCAAGATATCCAGCTGCTTCAGATTTGTTAAAATTTTTAGATAATCTCCACGATTTGAATTGTTCAGCAAATGTTACTTTATTGTTCATTCTCCAATTCCTCAATCAACCAATCAAGGTTCTTTCTAGCTTTCTTCAAATCCTCAAGACCGTTCTTCTTTTGATGACGTAGTAGATACTTCAAGCTATTTCCTAAGTAGAAGCCTTTCAGCTGTTCAGGTGTCATGAAATTCCTTAAAGCATCGATGGACTCAAGCCCATACCGACCTTGATAGTGATTTGGTTTGTTTACGTTGTCAATTTGTTTTGGTTTCATTCTCAACCTCCAAAAGCTCTGGATTTTCGTAGATGTTGCCGAGGATTTCAAATCCAAAATCTTCACTTTTAATTAAATCCTTGAAATTAAGACGTTCATCTTCCATGAGAATGAACAAAGACGAATCAGGAAATTTAGTTTTTCCAAACTCAAAACAAGCCTCACTTCTCACCACTTCAACGTAATTAATACCTTCAACTGAACCGTCTACATATCCCTCGTAGCAATATTCAGCCCACTCGTCATTAAATTTTAGTATATCCCCCTCGAAGATTTCCTTGCCGTTTTTGTCTTTGAGTCCTGTTGATTGAGTGAAGATAACATCTTCAAAATCAAAGCAGTCAATTTCACAAATTCCACCTCGGCTCAAAACGATTTCTTTTGCGTAATATCGAATTGTCTCAATGCAATCTGCGAAACATTTTTCTTCTTTTATCCATACTCTATACCTTGGTATCATCTGGCAAATCCTCCTCTTTCACGAATGAACCATCAATCCAGCGACCTTTACGGTCTTTGATTTCCTGGTATGCTAGTTCAAAGCATTCATCGAAATCATATCCAAGATTTTTTAGATAACCAATACAGCGTACTAGATTGTGTCTGCACATTAATTTACTAGCAAATCCTTGAGACAGTTGAAACTCACTAATATTTGCATTGATTGAGATTAATGTTTCTGTAATTTCTTTCTTCCGTAAACCATCAGATTCTTCAAAAATCTGATTCACATCCTCTTTGATTAATAGTGCTAAGCCTACAATCACGACTGCACAATCTCCGATGCTATCTTTGGTCACTTTCTCATTCTTCTTGAGATACCCAGCGCATAGCTCTCCGAATTCCTCGCTGAGTTTAAGTGATTGTTTGTCTAATCGTCCACCGTTTTCAAGGTCACGGTCGATGAACCATTTCTTAACATTTTCTAGTGTGTTCATAATTCAATATCATCTCCTATCTGTGTATTGTTGTATTTCTGCTCACTCACCACGAAAACATTCCCGTTAACCGTGATTGTGAAAAGACTGCCGATTTTTCGTTTTTCTTCCACCTTGCCAGTAATCTGCGCTTTACTATCAGCGTGATAGACTAGCAAGGGTTTCTGTGCTTCACGCTGCATGAATAAAAGGCAAGTAGTAAGCAAGGCATAGCCTATTAAGAAGCGAATTAGTGTGTGTTTCATTTAACCTCCAAAAGCTCTGGATTTTCGTATTTTACATCTAAAAATTTTCCTAGCCATTCAATAATTTCACGACTAGGTAACTTGTCTTTCTTTCTGTTAATGCAGTAGTTTGCGACAACAGAATCCAAAAAACTTCTGCTGCTGTTAAAATTTGGATGTGCTAAAATATGTTTTTTTAATCTTTCGGCAATTGATGTGTTCGGAACATAGACCAGTTGTTTTCTAATGTGATTGTAAAACATTCTTGCTTCTTTGCTCATTTCAATAACCCTTTCAATTGTTTTCTAACAAGACTTATTTTAGGAAAATCTGCTATCGATTTATTTCCATTTATAACAATAAATTTTCTTAACATTTTAGGATTTTGATGTATCATCTCTAATGCTTGTTCAAAATTTAATTTTCTAATTTGGCTCATATAATGTCCTGAACAAAATTCAAAATTATTAATAAAACATTGTTTGATGAGTTCATCCGTCCATGATTTTTTTACTTCGTAATTGACTCCTAAAAAATCAAGCTCTTCTTCTACTTTTCCCAAAAGTGGATTTTTGGGATTCGTGCTTATAATTATCATAATTGCTCCTTGTTTTCGTAAATGTTCCCGACAACTTCGAAATTTCCACCATGCGAAAAATTAGACATATAATCCACATTCCAGCGGTCGTCGTGTGGTTTCAAGCGATAACTTCCTCTTTCGTTATCGTAAAAAACAGTATAAGGACTATCAAGAACCAGAACTATATCCCCCTCAAAAATCTCCTTTCCGTTTTTATCAAAGAGACAAGTTGATTGCATGATTGAATAAAAACCATCATCTGCACTTAACGCTAAAAATAATTTACTGATTTCTTCGTAAGTTTTAAATACTTCAATTTCTTTTGTTTCTGAATTCCATGTTCTAAATTTTGGTGTCATTTTGTTACCTCCTCGTCTTTGTAAAACTCAATCTTTGCAAAGTTTTTCGGACTGATAGTGATAAGTCTTTCTTCTGGTTCGATTTGATGTAGTTGTATATAACCTATATTGCCATAATTTAAATCTTTTAATTTATAACGTATATAATCAAGACTCTCTTTTACTTCGATAGTTTCATCAAAGTTGGGATTTTGTAATCTAATTTTGGCCATTTACTCAACCTCCTCAATTTCAATACCTTCACAATCAAACACCCAGCCAAAGTTGGCATCTTCGAGTTCTTTGCGGGTGTGATGCAAGCGAAATTCTTCGCACTCTTCAAAATTGCTTAGCATCCACGTATGGCCAAACCTAAATGTCAGATATGTATTCTCTTCGGACATACCTTTCATCTTCACTCGATACCGTTTCTTTTCCTCGACCTCGTAGCCGAATTTGTGCATATTGACGATAATTTCGATAAAGTTATCTGTATTCGATATCCAGTTGAAGAGAGTATCGTCATTTGTCGATTTTACCCAATTCGCACAAAGATATGCAATGTTTTTATATAAATTATCTTTGTTTATCTGATACCAAACTGATACAACTGCCGGTACTACTGGTTTTTCGGGTTCAATTGATTCAATAATGAAAGAATCATCTACATCTACAATATCTCCATTTATCAGGTGGATTTTCTTTCCTTTACTTCCTAATGTGCCAGCAAAAGAACCAACCACACGCCCCTCAATATAAACTTTCTCATTATTCATTTTCCAACTCCTTCAACTTCTTCTTATACACTTTTACTTTTTTCTTCCAAAAATCACGTTCAGCAGCTCTCATGTGTACTGTTGACTTCTGACTTGGTTTCTTCAATTTTTCGATTTTGTCTTCTGCCACTTTGATTGAATGTTTCAAACCCTTGATTATATCCTGGTTAGTTGTGTTCATCTTTAACTCCTAAATTTGTTCAAAAAAATCAAATGCAACCGTGCAACCGATAAAAAACAAAATATAAAAAATAAATTTCAAGAATCCTTATTTAATAGGCTTTCTCTATTATTACTATTTTTATTTATACTTTTTTAAAAAAATAGGTTGCATCGGTTGCATTTAATAAAAATAGTATAAAAAAGTCAGTATTATCAAGGGTTTAAGGGTGCAACCGTTCTTTCAATTTATCGGTTGCATATCGGTTGCATGCAACCGTTCTTTCTCAAAAATGCAACCGATGCAACCGATAGAATTTCAAAATGCAACCGATCTATTTTTTCTTGATTCGCTTAAATCCTTTAGTATTTTTTCCACCAATTCTAAACTGACCTTTCTCCCATCCAGGATGATTATCCATGATCATATTGATTTTAGTTGATAACTTTTTATCATTTGAATTTCTCATAAACAAGTTATACATCATCTCACGAGTAGAGACTTTTTCCAGTTTTTTAGAACCAGCTTCAAACTCACTACTATTATCAAAATACTTGCTCGTATACTGATGTTGTTGTTGAATAGACCAGCTTGACCAATTATCAGGAATAGGCATTTCCAAGTATTCAAGCACTTGTAATTCCACTTCATCACGATACATGAACGTTTCGCGATAAAGTTCTAGTTCTTCTTCAGTTTCTTTATCAAACATCAAATCAGCACCAGCACGATAGATTGTGACCGCCTCGCCCCAAATTTGTTCGATTGTTTCAGGTTCAATTTCCATAGGGTGTTTTTTCTGATTATCGATATTTGCGAGCACAGGTAGGAATCTACGTTCACCTGTTTTGTCTTTTAGGTATTCTTTCTGATTTGTTGTACGTGCCAGGACAAAATTCTTAGCGAATTCTTCAGTACGTTTCATGTAAGGTTTACGAAAACGTAAGCTTGTTTTTGAGATAAAGGCCTTCGTTTCAGCGAAGCTCATGCGGTTACTAGCAACCATTTCATCATCATTGACAATCAAAGATTTGAGCATAATGTCATAATTATCTTTGTTTGCAAAATCTGTGACTGAATCGGTATACCAAGCACCACCCAGCTTTTGAAGAAGTGAGGTTTTCCCAACACCTTGACCACCGACTAAATCCAAAACGTAGTCAAACTTAACAAACGGATCATACACTTTAGCAACCGCACCGACTAACCACATTTTAGCGATTTTAGAAATCAAAGGGTTGTCATCAGCACCGAGATAGACTTGAAGCATACGGTCAATTCGTTTGCGACCGTCCCAATTTTCTGCTGCACGTTCCATGTATGCAATTACTGGATTGTACGACCTCTCAGAGAAGAAGGTTTCCATGCCATCCAGCATCGCTTGGTTTGAATAAGCAACTCCTAAGACACTTTCAAAATATACCTTTACAACCGAATCAAAGTTAGAAGGTAGTTCCCCTTTCTTAAAGAAGGTGTTTCCTATTTTGATATCCTTTAGTAATTCATGCTCTTGTGAAAAGTCATTGTGCTTTAGATAGAGACTTAACTGGTCATCAGCTTTAAACGATGCCAACACATTCATCGGGCTGTTGGCCTTGATTGCGCCTTTATCATTTAAAATCATCTTATCTTGTGAATTTATACTTACTACATCACCAATCGTTCTCACCTCCTATCTTTCTTTATCATACTTTCAACAGTACGCATCATTTCCTTTTCTGGCAAAGGGTTTTGACTATTTACATTTGCTAGTCTTGCTAGTTGAATAACTACTTCATCATCTACTGCTCGATATAATAGACCACCTACAAAACTTGCTAGTTTATCATTTCGCCCGCCTTCATCACCAAAACCAAGTGCGATGGTTTCAAAAAGGTCAGTTGTTTGTGTGCGATCTCGTGTGTAAGACCGTCTAGCTAAGTCTCTTAAACCGTCCGTACCGTCATACCGATAACCGTGTGTCTTACCGTATGTTTTTTTGATGGCTCTGATTAAATCTCTGGAAGGTGTTACGATTGTTCCACCTTCCTTTGATTTTTCCAAATCCCACTCATACTGTCCTTTATCTGTGGCAGATGGTGCGACCAACACATAGTTATTTTCGTGAGCCTTGATATCAACCCCTGGTAAGAACCCAATCATCTGTGTGATAGGTTCATCCTCTCTTTTGAAATAGAATAGATGTTTCCCGCCACTTGCTGTCTTAGCTTGTAGGGTTGGTTCAATCAGTTTTAAGTATTCCCATTTTTTCAAAGACTCAAAACCATTTGACTTACCATGTTTGTCGATATCGATAACAAAGAAGTTAGTTGTTTTTAAAGCGATATTGGCATTAGGAAAGCCATCCCAAAAACTTTCAATTTCACTTGCAGTCATGGCAGGTTTATCAGCAAATTCAATCAATGGCATCTTGTTTTTAGGATTGATTGGAATGACTGAAAAGCCCAATTTTTGATACTGCAAGGCATAGTCTTTCATAGATGGCATATCTTAACTCCTTATTTCTTAGAACGGCAAATCATCATCATTAATTTCCAAACCTGTAGTAGTCGGAAGCCCTTCTGCTTCATCAAGATCATAACTACGGTATGTTTTGCCTTTACTTTCTGTTTCAATGATAATCAATTTGAAGTAAGAACCAACTGCTTTCCGTTGGAGAGCTTCTTCAAGTGATTTTCCATCTTCAAAGTCAGCTTTCAAAGGCGCATCCCCTGCAAATGCAAGGGCCTTTTGGAAGAACTTAATAGTACGTTGTACTGACCAAGAAATATCTTTTCCATTCCAAGTGTCAAGTGTTCCAAATGATGCATATTCAACTCGACCATCATAGTCACCGCCACGGATTTCAAAACAATATTGGAGACTTTCCCAACCTTTTTCTGAAATATTGAATTTGACAGATTTTAGGATTGCTTGGTATTCACCAGCTGGAATTGGTGCAGGTCCATTTGCGCTGTCTTTGCGTGGGTCAAAACCTTCTTTTTTGATTGATTGTGCGATATCTAATAAACTCATGTGTTTTCTCCTTTAATTCTTAAAATAGTTCATTTACTGAAGTAGCTTCTACTTCTTCTTTTTTAGTTTCTTGTTTAGCTGTTGCTTTTTCTTCAACTGCAGGCTTAGTCTTAGCTGGACTAAGTGCGCCACGGATTGTGGTCAAAATCTTCAAGATTTTCTTATCATCCACTTGGTCCATGTAGTATGATTTACGCTTACGGTCAACTTCACGGTTATAGTTATTACCGATTTTTTCTGTATGGATCATTAAGTCGGAGTTACCGTTGATAAGGTTGACATACTTGTCTTTCAAGCTTGGTTTGTCTTTGGTTGCATTACCGTTATCATCATATTCAGAGATTTGACGACTGATATAGATAACGTTCATCGGCAAAGCTTTAAGGTCAATGACCAACTCGGTAACCGCTTGATTGAAGAAATCATACCCTTTACCGTATGGAATTTCCGACAAGGATTTCAAACGAGGTTTTCCAGCTGGTGTTAATTCGTCACAAACTGCAATCTTAATCATTTCAATAACATCATCGATTACATCGACCACTACTGTTTCGTAAGAATGTTTTTGTGTTTGAAGTGCCAATAGGATTTCTCCTAACTGTTTGATAACCGAATTGGTAATGCGTCCAGAGGTGTCTTTTTCATTCAGTAGTTGAATACTTGGTACACTGTTAGCTTCAGCATTTCCATCTGTATTTAACACAATAGGGTTTGGGAATTCATTTGCAAGGAAAGACTTACCGCTCATAGTTTCACCATAGATGAAATAGTTGCGAGGGGTGTCTTTTGGAATTTGTGGTTTGTTTTCTGGTAGTTTAAACAAGATTTATTCTCCTTTATAATAAAATTCAATTACATTTACATCATGTTGCTGGCGACTTCCTGTTATGCGCCAAAGCAACTGTCGGTAATCATCGTATTCTCCAGAACCTTCTTCGACTGGATCTAGTACGACAATAGTTTGGTATTTATGTTGTAGGCCATCAACACCTACACCTAAGACTTGACTGGTAGCAACCACTATCTGATTATCCAGACCGTCCTTTATGTCTCCAGTCCAGATACCAATGTTTGGATGTCTTTCACGAATAACATTTACAATCTGTTTAGACTTACTAACAATCAACATATCGTGTGGTGCTCTTTCAATTAGTCCGTCAAGTTCTAGTAATAATGGTGTGTCTTTGTCGACTGGTTTCAGCTTTGGAAAGTCAACATCTACACCAGTTTGGTTGAGGTAGCGCTCAAAGGTATTTCTACCAAAAGATTGTTTAGCCATGGCAGTCTTACCATTTACTGTGACTAGGTTTAATTTCCTAAAAACAGCTAGTTTTTCTGGATTGCCTGGAGCGACTCTTTTTGGGTAGAACCTAATTTCAAAACCGTTATTTTCAACCGCATTTTCGATTTCTTCGATTTCCTCCCACCTAAAGAAGTTTGGTAGGTTTGAGACATAACTTTCATAATCTCTAAAATCTTCCCACTTCTCTTTTGAATAACTGAATGGATCATAGACCATTTTTCCGTGAGTCTTTTGCCAATCAAATTTATTGTTAGGTGTTGCCCATCCGAAAATAATTTTTTCAAGCGGGTAGAAGTTTTGCCCTTTTTTCCGGATTGGTGTTGCTGAAAGTCCTATCGTGTATTTACGCTTTATTTTGCGATATAAGGCTACTTGCTTGTCGCTTGACATATTCTGCCACTCATCCACAATCAGCACGTCACAGTCTAATTTATGCCCTTTTTTGACTTGATTTTGAAGATACCTATCTGTTTGAATGATAATCTCAACATCGTTATCAAAATTCATAAACTTGACTGCATCAATCCAACCATTCAGAATTGCTAGTCGGTTGTTTGTGATGATGATTTTCTTAGCTTTTTTATGTTTAGCAATGGCTAGAGCACAGATAGTTTTTCCGCGCCCCCCAAGAGCTTCTAAAAATATTCCATTCGATAAGTGGTCACTTCTCTTAACTGCTTCAGCTTGCCACTTTCTTAACGTTATTGTTATACTCACTCACCACCTTCCCAATGTCTTGAACAACTTCTTCAATGTCATTTCTCATTGCCCAGAATAGTCCGAGTCTTGCTGCTGCTCGTATATCTTGGTGGTGACTTTTTTCAAACTTCCACAAGCCTAAGATTTTTAAAAGGTCATCTGGAATATCTGACTTGTAGCCACCGTTATATTGAAGAATTGCATCTGGATAACACAATTGGATATAAGCGATGGTTTCAAGTACGCTATTATCTTTTGACCTGTCATTATCTCTGGTACGAAACTCTTCGACAACCACTACATCAAAATCAAGTACTTTTCCAATATCATGAAACCACTTAGCAAATCCTTTCATGCCATAATATACCGCCCAGCTATCGACTAACCGTGCATTATCAAGTAAGACAATTCCTGTTGTTGAAGTTTCGATTTTGTTACTACTTGGATCAATCGCTAGAATTTTCATATTTCTTACCTAATATTCAAATTCTTCCTTTCTACTAGACTTGCACCGACAATTTCAAGACCATTCTTCAAATCTTCTTTAAGTCGTTTTTTATCAGGTTTCCAAGTTTCCACCTTGTAACTTTCAGGAAGTACCAACTCATCAACTTCAACCGCTTGAGACTTACGGAAAGACACTTTAAATAGTGGTGTGTCTACTCGTTCATGTCCAGTAAGCTGCATGCTTGTAGAAAGTGTTTCTTTCAAGTGATCTTTCTTCTTTTCATCAGCCTTATTCAATTCAGTCAAGCGCTTGATTTCATTTTTTCGTGCTTCCACATCTGATTCGATGTTTTTAATAACCTTAATATAGTTTTCGACTTTTTCTTCATAGTCAGTTTGCCAGTCAATACTATCAAGCGTATCTAGTTTTGTTTCTTCGTCCAATTCTAAGTTGTAAATATCAAGGAATTGTCCTGTTAATTCATAAAGTGTTGCCATTATTTCGTCACCTCTTTCATTAGTTTATTTGCTTCTTTGATTAGCAATCGCATAACGTTGCTATCTGTTTCTTTCTCTGCTGCACGAGTCAGCATTTCCACCCACTCACGTCTAGTATCATTTTTCCAATCAACCAATTCTGTGAGTGCTTTTGTGTGATTAAAGTAAGGCGAATAGTCAAAAGATTTATCTTCCAAGTGGATACATTTTCCTGCCTTGATGTCTTTGGCTAAATTTGCCCTCACATTGCTATTTGTTGTACCGACAACCTCAGCTACTTCATCATATGAGGCAGTAGGGTGGTCTTTGTAATATTCCCTAATTCGTTCCGCTTGAGTCATTTAGTCATACTCCTTTCCTTTAAATTCATTCTTCAAATCCACGCTTCCACATTTAGGACATTCAATAATTGGGTAACTATCGACATACTCGAATGTGTTCCCACAATCCCTACATCCACATTTCCAGATATAAAGGTTCATGCTATTGCTCCTTGTGGATATTTTCGATTTCTTCTAGCTTTTCGACAAATTCGACATACGCTTTGTAAAAATCACCAGACTTTTTGCTATCCTTATATGCTTTTTCAATCAGTTTGTTCCCATCGCCATAAAAACAACCGACTTTCCACATTTTGTTGGATTTTGTATAAGTGAAATAACGACCGCTAGACCATGTATTTTTAAAAACAATATAATCTGCGTCGCCGTATACCCTAGCGTCGCCGTATACCCTAGCGTCGCCGTATACCCTAGCGTCGCCGTATACCCTAGCGTCGCCGTATACCCTAGCGTTGCCGTATACCCAAGCGTTGCCGTATACCCTAGCGTCGCCGTATACCCAAGCGTCGCCGTAT
>FLSH01021055.1_pt1 | contig 33079 bp, 44 predicted proteins | sample 1550441 | NCBI WGS metagenome assembly FLSH01 (sample SAMEA4031756, study PRJEB14383) | metagenome | biome: human; feature: oral; material: saliva | place: Philippines | collected 2014 | reverse complement strand
TTGATAACAGGACATATAAATCAATTATATGAATGTTGTAAAATATTATATAATTAAAAATATAAATTTTTTTAAAAAAAGTGTTGACAAATTCTTTAATATGTGATATACTGTATGTGTAGTTAAGTTAAGTTAAAGGAGATGAAATAAATGGAAAAGAGTAAAAATAAGAAATCTAAAAGACAATTTTATATCTATACTCAAATAGTTGATAATGAAAAAGAAATTTTAGTAAGTGTTAAGAAATTAGATGAAGAAATAAAAGAAAATAAGGAAAAACAATTAAAGTTTATTTGTGATTGTAATTTCCATCCAATAGCATTAAATGATGTTTTAAAAAATCATAATGTAAATTTTGGGCAAAGATTTTATTGGGTATATAGATATTTTAAATTTAGTTTAGGGGATTAATTTCCCTTTACTAAAAAAATTTAAAATTTTTGTAAAAAAGTTGTTGACAAGATTTAAAAAGTATGATATAATAAATTGTAAATTAAAGTTAATAAAATAATTTAAAAATTTTTGTTGACAAATAGAAATTAATATGGTATAATAATGTCGCAGGGTATAGGAAAGGTTACCTAGCAAGGCTCATAATCTTGAAGTTGCGAGTTCAAATCTCGTCCCTGCCACCAATATGTGCTTTTGGTGGAAAGAGGTAGACACAATGGACTTAAAATCCATTATTCTGAAAAGGATGTACTGGTTCAAGTCCAGTAAGGCACACCATTAAAATTATTTTTAAAATTATTTTCATAAATAGTAGGTATTAATATACCTACTACTAATATGTGTCGATATGCAAGTTGGTTGAAGCAGACGGTCTGTAAAACCGTTCCCACGTGGTAAACTCGTAGGTTCAAATCCTACTCGGCACACCATAATTACGTGGTATTGGTGGAAGTTAGTAGACACGTAAGTCTTAGAAACTTATGGAGAAATCCTTGTAGGTGCAAGTCCTACATACCACACCAAAAAAAAAATTAAAATTTATTATTGACAATTTTACAAAAGTATGATATACTATGTTTGTAAAGTTGAAAGGAGAAATGAAATATGGAATTACAAGCAAATGAAAGAATAACAACTAAAGATTTTGCAAAGGAATATGCAGAGAGAAATGATATGTCTATTGCAAAATCAAATGAGATTGTATCTAACTTTATTAATACATTAAAAGATGTTATTAAGAGTGGAAAAGGTATACAATTATATGGTATTGGAAATATTGATGTATATACTGTTCCAGCAGGAGAAGTTAGAAATCCTTTAACACAGGAATTTGTAACAAAACCTGAAAGAAATAAAGTTAAATTTAAGTTTTCTCAAGCATTTAAAAAAGAAGTTGAGTAAATTTATTGAGATTGTTTAATTAAATAGTCTAACAGCATAACATATTGATGAATAAATTTTGGATTATTATTGATATAGACTATTGTTTAAAGGTACTAAGTAGTGTTACAGCATAACATAAAAATTTAATTTAAAATCTAGGCATAATTAAACTCTTTTATTACACTACTGATAGTATCTTAAATAAGTAAATTAAATTATAGTTTGCTTATTCAAGGTACTATTACCTAGCAAATGCTAGACCTTGACTACTGTAAGAGTAGTTATCCTGCATAAAATACTTTAAATACAGATGATAATAAAATTGGTAGATGTTGGTAGATTATCCTAAGGATATAATAGACCATCGCAGTCGGTTGGTATTATGCAGTTATTAGTAATAGATAATATGTATAATCATATACCGACTTTTTTAATTTAAAATTTTAAGGAGTGATGTAAAATGAATTTAAAAGAAGCATTTAATGAAACAGAAACTTGGAATGGAGATATAGCATATAATTCAAGTTTGAATAAATATATTGATACTGTTTTTAGATTAAGTGAGTTTAGAAACAATCCTAATAAAGTTGATATTGTTTTAGATAAAAATAATGAATATGATAAATGGTTTGGTAGAGTTATAAGGGATTGTAGATATGGCTTTGGAGAACGAGAAGTAGGAAAATTGTTGTTAAGTCAAATTGAAGAAAAACCTGAAAATGTGTTTAATATTGGTAGGGCAGATGACATATTTGAATTAGGTTGGAAACTTGTTAAATCTAAAAAAGATTTAGAAGGTGGTAAATATTGGGATTATTTGATAGATAAGTTATCAAGTTATGATAGAGATAATTCTAGTATTGAAATATTTAATTTAACAAAATGGCTACCAAGAGAAAGAGGTAGAAATAAGGAAAAAGTAAAAGCATTTAGGAAAGTATTTGGATTGACAAGTAAACAATATAGAAAAATGATTGCTAATAATAATACAACGGAAGCGATATTGTCAAGACAAGATACAGTTAAGGATTATTCAAAAGTACCAAGTCTTGCAATGTTAAAACATTTTAATACATTTATTTCAAAAGATAATGAAAAATTCAGTAAATATTTGGAAGATGTTAGAAATGGTAAATCCAAAATGAATACTGGAACTATGACACCTTATGATTTATTGCTAAAGTATGAGAATGGTAATATTAAAGCAGAAGATTGTGATATTATATTTAATGAATTTCCTAAAGTAAACTTAGGTAAAATAATCCCTATTATTGATAATAGTGGAAGTATGTATGATGGTTATAAATCATATTTAAAAGCAAGAGCAATAGGACACTATGTATCTAAAAATTCTAGTTATATGAATAATTATATTATTACTTTTTCAGATTATCCAAAATTATTAAGATTGTCTAATAATTATAAACAAGATATGGAAATACTTGATAGTTTTAATGATGTAGGTAGTACAGATTTTGGTAAAGTTATGGATTTAATGAGCAGAGTTAGTGAAGATTTACCTGATTATATTTTAGTTTTAAGTGATATGCAATTTAATAGGGGAAGTAGTCAGTCGAAAGATAAAGCAATGAAAATATTAATGGAAAGAAAACCTAATTTAAGAATTATTTGGTGGAATTTATGTTCAAGTGAAACAAAATTTCCTGAAACAGATAAATATGGAAATATGTTTTTAAGTGGGTATAATCCAACTTTATTAAAATTTTTAGAAACAGGTTTTGATGGGCAGAAATTAATTGACAATATTATTGAGAACTATAAACAGAAAATGAAAGATATAATTGTATAAATAAAAATATTTAAGTATGGGATATAAATTTCCATACTTTTTTATTGTAATTTTTAAATTTATATGTTATAATATATTAGAGATTATAATATAAAGGAAGTGAAGATATGTTTAGAGAAACAGTATATGAAATATTTGGGATAAAAGGTTTTGAGCCTTATTTAGAAAAGTATAATCCTAATTTCAAAGTTAGAGAGGAACAGAATAAGTTAGTATATGATGTGTTAAATTCTTTTAGTAGTGGAAAGAAACACATACTTATGGAAGCACCTACTGGAACAGGTAAGACATTTGTATATACTTATATTTCTTTAATTGAGTATATAATTAAAATGGTTAATTATAGTGATAGGTTAGAAGAAGAAAATGGCGATTTAGATAAGTTTGATAAAGTTTTAAATAAGAATAGAATAGTCATTGTTACTAACAATAAATCATTACAGAAACAAGTATACGAAGATATGTTGAATGTTATTATACCATCTCTTGATAGTTATTTTGAATATAAAGGATTAGATAAGCATAAAGATATGTTAAAAAAATTAAAGGTTGGTATATATAAATCTAAAAGTAATTATCTCTGTAAAAAATCATTTGATAATGATAAGAATAAAGATGAAAGTTTTAAAACAGGTATTGAAAAAGAAATGGAAATACAAGGAACACCTAGTATTGACTATGACTTAGTTGATAGATATGACAATAACGGTAAATTAAAATATGATAATAAGTTATTTGATAAATACAATGCTAAAGATAGAAATTGTAAGAATTGCAAAATAAAAGAGTGTAAATTTAATAAAAGTAAAAAAGAAATACATAATATTATGATAACAAATTATGATTATTTATTATTGTTGTCTAAGAAAGTTAATTTAGAATATATACACACATTAATATTAGATGAAGTACATAATTTACCTAATAAATTAATAAATATTAGTAGTGATGAATTTAATTTAGATAACTTTTTATTTAGATTGCCAAAAATAAAAAGTAAACTTAATAATGAATTTATATTACATTTAGGTAAATTGTTAAGTTATTTTAAAAGTTTTAAGACTGATAAACCTAAATTTAGTGATACTGAATTATTTAATTTAACCTATGGAATATCACAGAATGAGAAAAATATTGAAAATTATGTAAATAAGAAATTAAATATAGATAGAACTAAAATGATATTAAGTGTTGAAAGAAGTAAAGTAATAGAATATTTAAAAAATATTTATTTTAAAGATTTAGATAAACTTATTTTAGAGTATGAAGATAAGTTTTTTGATAATTTAGATAATATACTTGAAAATATAAGAAAAGATAGTAAAAACTATATGAATAAGGGAGTTATATTATCGGATTATGATAAATTTATTCCATTTAAAGAAATCAATGGAATGAGTGATTATATAAAAAATAAGAAAGGGGAAGTTATAACTAATTTAACTGATAATAATATAGAAGAATTAGATAAAATATTTTTAAGCAATAATGAAATTAAATCTTTGTATGAAGAATGTAAAAATTTAGTATATTCTTTAAAAAATTTAGATATTTATTCAAGAATAATTAATGAAATGAAATCTTATATTTTTTATTTAAAAGATTTAATTAGTAAGTTAAATGATAATAATTTTAAAGTTACAAAAAGATTAGTTCCTGATGTTATTACAGTTAGTGTTGATATTAATTTAAGAGTTAATTTATATTTAATGAATGATGATACTGTTAATGCTTATAATAAATTTTTAGATACTATAAATAAAGTAAAACATATTGTATATTGTAGTGCTACTATGAGTATTGAGGGAAATTATTCATTTTTTGTTAGTAGGTTAGGTTTATTAGAAAGTGAAACATATAGATGTTATATTCCTAATAGTCCTTTTGACAAGTATAATAAAAGATATATTTTCCTTGATAAAAATTATTGTCTTGATAAATATGGCAAGGAAACAAAATATAAATGGCTATTAGATAAGAAATTAGATAGTATTATCACTAATGGAGATAGTGGAAGTTTAATATTATGTACAAGTAAAGTTGATGTTGATAATGCTTATAATTGTTTAAAGGATAATTTAATAGATAATAATTATTCTATACACTCTCAATATTATTCATCTTTACCAACTATAATGCAGGATATGAATAAAAATAAAGATAATGACACAATAGTTATTGGGAATACAGGATTTTGGGAAGGTATTGATTTTAAAGGAGATAATATGACAACTCTTATAATAACTAAGTTACCTTATATGAGAGTTAATGAGCCTAGCATAATATCTAAATTTAATAGATTATTATTTGATAAAATAGAGTATGATAATAAAAATTCATTTATTAGTGAATATTGGGATTTTTATAATAATATGATGAAAATAGTATTTTATCAAGGTGTAGGTAGGTTAATTAGGAGTGTAACAGATTATGGTGTAGTTGTGTGTTTATTTTCTTATGATAATTTTATTAAGAAATTTAATGTTATTACAGACAAACATTTAGGAATTGATGATGGAATTGTTTTAGAAGCATTTGATTTAAATATATTAGAAAATTTAATACAGTCAAGTATTAAAACAACAAAACAGAATAGAGAAAAATATTTAAAATAAAGTATTGACATTTTATTGTTTATATGGTATAATTAATTAAAATTTAAAATAAAGTAAATGGAGATGATATTAAATGATTAAAATGACTTTATATCCAAAAACAACTAGATTTTCAGAAAATGAAAAAGGATATGTTTTGACAGAGAAATTAGATGGAAGTAATTTAGGTATTGGTAAAATAGGAGAACAAATTTATATTTGCCAAAGAAATTATGTATTTACATTAGAGGAAATTATTAATGGTACGAAATTAGAGTATAAAGGATTAAGGGATTGGTTAATAAAGTATGAACAAGAACTAAAAGAGTTAATTTATGATGGCTCTATAATGTTTGGAGAATGGGTAGGTATGGGTAAAATAAAATATCTTCATTTAGATAATTTTAAGAACAGGTTTTATGTGTTTGCTAAAGGTAGAATTAAATTAAATGATGATAAATTAGAATTATCTAATTTAGTTTATGATTTAGATTTATTACATTATGTATTTACTACTCAAGAATTTCCAAATTTTATATCAAAAGTACCATTTGTTGACAGGTTAGAAGATATAAGTATAGAAAACTTAGATATAGTTTATGATAATTATGTTAATAAGGAAAATAGAAAAGTTGAAGGTTTTGTAATTTACGATACTAGAAGCAAAGTTATTAAAAAATATGTAAGGTATGATAGGAATGGTAAGTTTGTTCCACATAAAGAAACAGGAGGTAAATAATGATAAAAGTATATGGTAAAGGTAAAGGTTGTAGTAATTGTAATATTGCTAAAAGTATTTTAGAAAAGAATAATATTGAATATAAATTCATTGATATTACAGAAGATGAACAATCGTTAAAATTAATTAAGTCTCTAGGTTATAGGCAAGTACCTATTATTGAAAATGAAGGAGATTGGTATACATTGAAAACTTTAGATGATTTATTATTTACATTGGGATATTAAAGAGAGGAGGTTAAAATGATTACTGAAAAATTTGAATTGTTAGGTAAGTTAGTAAAAGAAATTAGAGATTTAAAAAGTAAGATAACAAAGTTAGTTAAATTTACTGAAACAGAAGATTTTAATAATTTAAATGAAGAAAATAAAAAATTATTATTAGAACAAAAAGAAGAAATGAGTAAATATTTATCTATACTTGAAAAAAGATTTGAAATTAATAAGTAGTGAAAACTACTTATTTTTTATTTGACAATTAGATATTTTTATGTTATAATTAGTGTGTAAAATAAATATATTAAGGAGTTGATTTTTTATGTATGATGATTATGATGATTATGATGATTATGATGATTATGATGATGAATATTATATGGGAGATTATTTAGGTTGAATGGAGGAATAGATTATGGAAAAAACATATAAAGCAGTAAATTGGAATGAGCCTGACAATAATTATATAATGGCTTTTTGGGAACAGAACTTAAAACAGTTCTGGATTGATACAGAGTATACACCAAGTAGGGATAAAGATGGTTGGAAAACACTTAGTCCTGTTTTTAGAGATTGTTATAAAAAAGTGTTAGGTGGGTTGACATTACTTGACACATTGCAAGGTGGTTGGGGAATGAACAATCTTGTAAATCATATTGAAAGTTTACAAAATAAAGCACTTGTTTGTTATATGTCCTTTATTGAAGAAATTCATTCAAAGAGTTACAGTACCATTTTTACTACATTAATTGACAGTAATATGGAAATTAATGAAGTATTTAGATGGGTAGAAGAAAATAAATATTTACAATATAAAGCAAAGAAAGTAGATGAACAATATCAGTTATGTAAAAAAGATAAATTAACTGAATTTGAATTGTTTAGAGTATTAAGTGCTTCAATAAACCTTGAAAGTCATTTGTTTTATAGTGGATTTTATTTACCACTATGGGTAGCAGGTTATGAAAATAAATTGATTGCAAGTAGTGATATTATTAAGAAGATAGTACAAGATGAAAGTTTGCACGGTGGATTTTTAGGTATGATTGCTAGAGAGTTGTATGATAGACAAGATGAAAAAACTCAAAAAGAATGGTATGATTGGTTGATTGAATATTCATTAGATTTACATAGAAATGAAATAGAATACATTGAAGAAATTTATGAAGATTTAAATAAAGAAGTGTCATTTGATATGATTGCAGAAGTTAAGGATTATTTAAAATATAATTTTAATAGAGCAATGAATAATTTAGGTTTTTCAGAGTATTTTGATGTAAATGAGATTAATCCTATTGTGATGAATGGAATTAGTCTTGAAACAACACAGCACGATTTCTTTTCTAAAAAGTCGACTAATTATGAAAAGATAGTTGATGAAGAAACATTAGATGATATTGGAGGATTATTTTAATGGATAGTAGTGATTTAGTACAATTAATAAATAAATGTAAAGATAGCGAATGTATAAAAACTGTATCACAGAATTATATGTTATATCAAATTCTTACAGGGTTATTTACAGGTATATTTATATGTTTAGGTTTATTCATATTATGTAAATATTTTATGAAATATTTTGAATAAAGTGGTAAAAATACCACTTTTTTAATTTGACATAAAATTTTTTATGTGGTATAATAAAATAGAATAAAAATTATATAAAGGAGAAATAAGTATGGAAAATTTAAGTTTAATTAAAATTACAGAAAATGAAAAAGGAGAGCCTACTGTAAGTTGTAGAGAATTGTATAAATTCTTAGAGGTAACAGATAGATATTCAAGATGGTTTGATAGAATGTGTGAGTATGGGTTTGTTGAAAATAGAGATTTTACAAGTGTGAAAGATTACACGGTTGTAAATAATGGTGCAAATAAAGAAATACAAAATCATATATTATCATTAAATATGGCAAAAGAAATTGCTATGTTACAAAGAAATGAAAAGGGTAAACAAATAAGACAATATTTTATAGAAGTTGAAAAGAGATATAATGACCCAATATATCAAATGGCAAGAAGTTTACAATATGCAAATAATATTATAGAACAAAATAAAATTGAAATTAATAAATTAGAATTAGAAAATAAGGAACAAAAAGAAATAATTACAGAACAAAAGCCTAAAGTAGATTATTATGATAAAGTAACAAGTAGTAAAAAAGCAATAAGTATGAGTGAAGTTGCTAAGTTATTAAAATTCAAAAATAAAGATAATCAAAGACCTGTTGGTAGAAATATATTGTTTGGTATATTGAGAGGAAATAGTTTATTAAATAAATATAACCAACCTTATCAAAAATATGTAAATCTAGGTTATTTTGAAGTGAAACAGTCTTATAACAACTATACTGGAGAGCCTATTTATATTACGTTAGTAACATCTAAAGGTATTGAATATATAATTAAACTCCTAAGAAAGTTGGGGTTTGGGGAATATGAAATGCAATAAGAGAAAATTTAGTAAGTTTGAGGCAATGTTATACCTTGCCCAAGCAAATATGAGTTATAAAAAAAGAAAAGGTAGAAGTAGGAGAAGAGAATGTAGATATTACTATTGTAAGCAATGTAATGCTTATCATTTAACAAGTAAGGAGAGAAAATTCAATGGTTGAATATTTAGATGAAGATACAAATATGAATATTAGTGAAGAAATTATTAAATTAAATACTTATTTTCAAGATACTATGTTATCTAAATCTTTAAGAATATTTAGTATTACTGGTTATAATTTATATGAATTTAATATGTTTGTAAATGAATTTAATAATGATATGATAATATTAAGTTATAATTTATTAAATGAAAAATTAAATAGGGTAATTTGTTTTGATATAGTGTTTGAATTTAGTAAAGGTAAAGATATAGAGAGTTGTATATTTTTGAAGCATTATAAATTAGAAAAAAATATTGATATGTTTGGGTTAATAAACAAATTTAATAAATTGTTATTAAAAGATAAAGAATTAATGGTTAATTTAGAATATTATTTAATGAAATATCATAATAAAAATATAGATTAAAGGAGAGTATAAAATGATTGATAAGATAATAGGTATGGTTAAAAAACAAGATAAAATTGATTATAATAGATTAGGATATAAAATTATAGATTTTAGTTGTAATGTTAATATTAATTTACAAGAATATTTTATAACAATTTTAAATGTTAATGGAAAAGAATATGGATTTTTATGTGGTAATGTAAATAATCTAAATAATTTATTAAAAAATTATGGATTTGATAATATATTGGAGGTAATATAATATGATTAAAGAAAATGTGTATGATAATTTTGATGAGTTTTATAGAGATTTAGTAAATTATATAGCAAGTGATAAAGGAACAGATATTAAAGAAAATGTTAGGACAGTATATGCAGATGGTACACCAGCCTATTATAGACAAGTTATAGGGTTACAAGTAAGATTTAAACCTTATAAAGATAGTAAAGGTAATTATAGAGCATTGTTACCTACAACAAGATATGCACCATACAAAAGTGCTATTAAAGAGATTTCGTGGATATGGTTATATAGAAGTAATGATGTTAAATTTTTAAGAGATAAGTTAGGGGTAAATTACTGGAATGAGTGGCAAGATGAAAAAGGTACAATAAAAAAAGGGTATGGTTATCAATTAGCAAAACCATTATATAATTATAATTCACAAGTAGATTATATTATCGGAGAAATTAAAAATAATCCTAACAGTAGAAGAATAATAACAGAACTATGGAACGTAAATGATTTGGAAGACATGACTTTGACACCCTGCCTTCATTTAACTCAATGGACTGTTGAAAAAGGTAAATTAATATTAAGTATTAGACAGAGAAGTTGTGATGTAGCACTTGGTTTAGTATCAAATATTTGGCAATATCAAGTATTACAACATTTAATCGCTAAAGAGTGTAATTTAGAAGTTGGAGATTTAATATGGACTGTTGATAATTTACATATTTATGATAGACATATTGATAAATTAGGGGAGCAAGTTATGAGAAAATTTTATAATCCTCCTACGTTTAAAATAAATAATTTTAATGGATTTTATGGTTTTGAATGGAATGATATTGAATTATTGGATTATAAATATGGGGATAAAGTAAAGTATGAGGTGGCAATATAATGAATGTGATTGTATTTTATGTGTTATTTTTTGTTATGTATGTTACTGGAATTATAATAAATTTAGTTATTACATTAGATATTTTAGTATATGCTTATGATGGTAGATGTAGTGGTTTAATTTTTACAAGGTATGATAATAATTTTAAAACATTTTTCTTATATTTATTAGATATTTTAATGTTAATTAATTTAATCTTATTATCTTTATTAGGTACAGTATTTTTATTAAATATTGTATGGAATATTGAAGATAATATTAATAATTAAAAAATATTTAGTCAATTACTTAAAAAAGTAGTTGACTTTTTTAAATTTATATGGTATTATTATTTTGATATTAAAATCAAGGAGGTAAAAATATGAAATGTATATTTTTGGATTTTGATGGTGTATTTAATACCACTAAAATGTATAATAATAGTATGTATATAAATGGTTATGGTTTTAATTTACATTTTAATATAAAACATATTGAAGATTTTGTTAAAATATTTCTTTATTGTAGAGAACATAATATTAAAATTTGTATGACATCTTCAAATTCTTTAAATAAAAGTAAAGAAGATTGGGAAAATTTTATATTAAAAATTTTTAGAATACCAATACCGAATGTTATAATTGGTATTGATAGTAGACAAGATAGAGATAGAGGTTTATTTATTGAAGATTTTATAGTAGATAATAATATTAAAAAATATTTAATAATTGATGATGATATTAGGGATATACAGCCTTATCATAAATCTAAAAATATACTACATATAAATAAGGAATATGGAATGACAATAATAGATGTATTAAAAATAAAAGATTATTTTGAAAATTAGGAGGTATATTTATGTTGTTAGTAAATGATGTTGGTAAGAAGTATGTGTTATTTTATGATACTATGACTTTGAACACAAAAAAATTTTGTGATAAAGTCAAAAAGAAATTTGGAGATAGAATTGCAATACATAATATAAAACATATATTAAATGACTATGGTTATCATAAGATAAGTGGTAGTGAAGAATTAGTAAATAGTATTGAATACCATTTAATTACATATACAATAATGCAAGGAGAAGTACCACAGACTACTTTAGATTTCCTTGAAAAATATGGTTGGAAAAATAAAATCAAGACCATATCAAGTACAGGACAAAAGAATTGGGGTAGTGATTTATTTGCTAAAGCAGTTGATGTAGTAAATGAGAAATACCCTAACATACAGAAAGGTTTAAAAATAGAGTTACAAGGAACAATTAAAGATGTTAATGCTATGGGTAAAATGATTTTAGGGGATGAAAAATAATGTGAATAAAGTTTGAAGATATTTATATAAATTTAGATAATATTACTGGGCTTCATAAAATGAACAATAGAATTTATTTTAAATTTATAGGGGATAATGATAATATTACTAATATAGATTTTAGAAATTCTAAAGAAATGGAATTATTTATTGAATATTTAGATAATATAATTAAAGTAAAGGAAATTAAAATTTAAAAAATTAAAGGAGAGTTATATACTATGTGGATATTAACAAATGATGAGTTAATTAATTTGAAAAATATTGAGAGTATTGATTTTAGTATATGTGAAAGTGATGACCAGTTTGAATTAGATTTTTATAGAAATGGTAATGTTCACTCATACATATTTTTTGATAATGAAAAAGAATTAAAAAATGCTTTTTTAAATATAAAATTAGCATTGAAAAATAATAAAAATTTTTTAGAAATATAGTGTTGACAAATAAATAAAAATATGATAATATAAATATGAAAACAAATTAAAGAAAAGGAAGTGTTATAATGGCATTTAATCAATTTAGAATAAATTTTGAATTTTTAGGAAAATTAGAAGTATTAAAAGATGGGAAAGACAGTAATGGTAATGATATAAGAGGTACTATCAGAGATAATGGTAAAGGATTTACTAAATTAGTATTTAAAGGTAATGCTGGAGAGCAAGGAGATTTTTATTTAGAATTAAATGGTTTTTCTAATCCAGTTAAATTTACATTAAATGAAGTTGATAATAAAGGTAATAATAAAACTTATGATTTTAATGGTGGTAAATTAAAATATGCAGAAAGTGAAATTAAAGATTTGTATAAATCAACTTATAAATTGATAAAAGGTAAAGATGAGCAGGTTTTTTATCACGGTAAGGATTTTGTAAATACTATAATTAAATTAATACCTAATATTGAAAAAAATAAAAATACTTTATACAAAATAAAAGGTACTGTTGATAGAAGTGTTTATAAAAATAATATGTATGATAAATATATGTTTAATTCTTTTGAAATTTTACAAAAAAAAGAAGAACAATATTTAAAAGTTTACGAAGTATTTGCTTATAAAAGAGATGAATTAAAAGGGAGTACAATAACTCCTTATGAGATTATTAATCTTAATACAAAAGATAAGGGGAGAAAAGATTTTTATTATAAGTCAAGTAAAAAATTAAAATTGAATAATAAATGGTTATTAAATGGGGTTATGAAAAGCATACCTCTAAAGGAAAATCCAGTTATTATGGGTTATATTAAAGATTTAATGGCTAATGAAATTGGTAGAATTAAGGTACATTATAAACCAGTTATTAATACAACTAAACAAGAGGAAATTGAATATAAGCCTGATTTAGATAGTTTACCTGTTGAGTTTAGGGAAGCATATAAAAGTTTAATTGAGCAAGGATTAGAAAAACAGGCAAAGGAACTTGTTAGCAGGGTAGGAAATGCAATTAAATTAAGTGAAGGTGGTGGATTTAGAGATTATTATATTGATGAATTTGAATATTCTTCGGATTTTGCATTAAAAATTAGTGAAACAATTACAAAAGCAGAATTTTTGGAAACTAATTTAAAGAATATTGAATTAGCAACTAATAAGGAAACTAGAGGTAAACTATTGCTAAGTAAGATTGTAATTAATAGAGAAAATATAATATCTGACACTACTGACAATATATTTGGTAATAATAATAATAATAATGATATTAGTTTTGAAAATAACTTAAATTTAGAAGATGATACATTAAAAGAAGATATAAGTTTTGATGATGTTGAAGATAAAAAAGAGGAAGTTAAAGAAAAAGAGATTGAAGAAACTAAGGAAGAAGTAAAAGAAGATATTGATGATATTTTTAATGAAATTTCCGAAGATAAAGATGAAAAAGATGATAATAGTAAAAAAGAGATAAAAGAAGAAAATAAAGATACTGAAGAAAGTGAAGATGAAGAAGGATTATTTGATAAATTCTTTAACAATAATAATTAGAAAGGTAGGAAAAGATATGAAATGTAGTCATTGTGGAAAAGAGATTGCTGACATATCTTTTTCTTTTAAATTAGGGGAAAGATATTATCACAATGAATTATGTTATTTTGATAGCATTAAAAAAGATTTTAATAAAAGAATAAATCAAATGTTACAGTATTATTATTCTTTTAATGATAAAAATGTTAAAGTACCAAAGCATTATTATATGATGTTTAATAAATTAAGAAAAGAATATAAAGATGAGAAATATACTATGTTTTTTCTTTATAATTCAAGAGATATTATTAATGAATTAAATAATAAATATCAATATTGTAAAGTAAATACTAGAATGTATAAAGTTTGGGAATATTTAAGAGATAATTATTATTTGATGTTGCCACAGTATTTTAAAAAGACTGAAAGCATATCACATATATTTGAAAGTGAGAATAAAGATAGAGTTATTAAAAAAAGACATAAAAATAGATTATTGGAAGATTAGTCAATTAATATTGACTAATTTTTATTTATATGATATAATTTATTAAAAAGTTAAAGGAGAGAAATATGTTAAAGTTGAAAGAAGATTTAAAGTTAGTAAAAGATAAATTAAAGGAATTTAGAGAAGAGAATAAGAAAATAATATCATTTTCAATGTTGAGTGTTATTGAAACTTGTTATAGACAATATAAATTTCAATATGTTGATAGGATTAAGTTGGAAGATAGTAATAATATTTATACTTTTTTAGGTACTTTAGCACATAGTTTAATTGAAAGATTATATAGAGATGAAATTACAAAAGATGAGGCTATAAAGGAATGGTTAGACAATATTGAAAATAATCCTTATTATTTTTTGGATTATACTAGATGTGAAAATCCTAATACAAGGGAAGAAATGTTTAATAAGAATGAGTTATATAAGAATAATTATAATTTAAATATGTTACATTATTTTGAAAATTTTACAAAGATGGATTATGTTAGTTTTTTCCAAGAGAGAAAAATTTATTTTGAATTAGGAGAACTGTTTAAAAGTCCAATGTTTAATAATTATATATTCAATGGTATTATTGACTTTATTGGAGTAAATGAAGATGGGTCATTAGATATTATTGATTATAAGACAAGTACAATATATAAAAAAGAGAAATTAGAATTACATAGTTTTCAATTAATATTATATGCACTTGCTTTGGAGAAAATGGGATATAATATTAATAGGATTGGTTGGAACTTTTTAAAATATGTTAGAAAAATTACAAGATTTAAAAATGGGAATGTTAGATATACTAATTGTGAAAGAAAAGATTTTATTAAAAAAGATAATATTGATTTTGAAGATTGTTTAGTGTTTATTGATTATAATGTTATGAATAAAAAGAAAGCATTGAAATATGTGTTTGATAATATTTTAAGAATGGTTAAGATTGATAACTTGAAAAGTTTAGATACAAATAAGATACCTTATAATTATGATAAGTTCTTTTGTGAGAATTTATGTAGTTTTTATAAATTTTGTGATATTAGTAAATAAAAAAAATAAATATTTAAGGAGAAGAAAAATTATGAAAAATTTAAAAGTATTTGAAAAAGAAGAATTTGGAAAATTGGAAGTATTAATTGAAAATGAAAAGGAGTATTTTCCTGCTAGTGATGTAGCAAAAATTTTAGGATATAGTAATCCACAGAAAGCAATTAAAGACCATTGTAAACAAGATTTACCCTACCTAATAATTCGTTCAGTAGGGGTAGTTACAGGTAAAAAATCTAATGGAGAAAATTCAGTACAATATGTGAATAAAAAATTTATTGATGAAGGTAATTTATATAGATTGATTGTAAAATCTAAACTACCACAAGCAGAGAAGTTTGAAAGTTGGGTATTTGAAGAAGTTTTACCTACAATTAGAAAAACAGGAATGTACCTTACAGATAATATTTGGGATAGTATTATGGAAAATCCATTAAAATTAGGTAAAATGATTATTGAGTATGGTAAAGTTAGAGAAGAAAATAAGAAACAGAAAGAATTGTTAGAGAAACAAAAGCCAAAAGTAGAGTTTGTGGATAATGTTTTGAGTAGCGAGAAAGTAGTTACAATAACTGTTATTGCTAAACAGTATGGTATGAGTGCTGTTAAATTTAATAAGTTGTTAAATAAATTAGGTGTTCAATATAAAGTAAATGGTGTTTGGGTGTTGTATTCAAAATATCAAGATAAAGGATATACAAAGGTAGTAACACAGTTAGATAAAAATGGAGAGCCAAGAGAATTAACAAAATGGACTAATAAGGGGAGAAAGTTTATATATGAGTTATTGAGAGATAATGATATTGTTCCTGTTGATGAGGAGATTTAATTATGAATGATAACACTTTTATAAAATTACTTAGGAATAATAAACATTTATTATTTGAATATTTAAAGAATAAAAATATTAGATATACTGTTAATGTTGATGAGAGCAGTATAAGAATGGACAGTATAGGTAGTGATAATTTTAATGGGTTATCATTATCTTTAAATTCTATGGTTTATTATGATTTTAAAAGTACAGAAAAAGGTAATGTATTAGATTTATTGAGTATTATAACTAATTTAAATAAACATTTGATAATGTTTGAATTTAAATGTTTAGTTGAAGAATTAGATTATGAAATACAAAAAGTAGATAATGATGATTATATTGAGTATGAGAAAAAAGAATTATTAGAATATCCTAAAAGATTATTAGATTTATTTCCTAATATTATTAGTGATTTATTTCTAAATGATAATATAAATGAACCTACACAGTTACTATTTAATATTAAATATGATAAAGAAACAGATAGAGTATTAATACCTGTTGAATTTAAAGGTAAATTAGTAGGTATGATTGGAAGATATAATAATAGTGAAGTACCTAAAAATATTCCTAAGTATTATCCAATACTTGTATATCCAAAAAGTGAAGTATTGTTTGGATATGATTTATGCAAAGATATTATAGAAAAAACTAAAACAGTTATATTAGTTGAGAGTGAAAAATCGGTTATGAAAAGTATTCAATGTGGATTATATAATACCTTAGCAGTAGGTGGGAGTAATGTTAGTAATTCACAGATAGAATTGTTAAAAGAGTTAGAAGTCAAAAAAATATTTATTTGTTTTGATAGTGATAAGGAAAAAGAAAAATTATTACTTCAAATAAATAAATGGTTTAAAGATGAACAGTTTGATGTTTATTTTATTGATAATAATACAAAATATGTAAATAAAAAAAGTTGTATATTTGATATGTGTTGGGGTAGGAAAAATATATTAAAATATATAAAGAAATTTAGTGAAAAAGTCAAGTCATAAAATAGGGCTTGACATTTTTTTATTTATATGGTAAAATAAATATAATGGAAAACTAATGAATTTTAAATAAGAGGTAAATAAATGAAAAATAAAGGTTATGTATTACAGGATAATATAAAAAAATCTTGTGAAAAACAAGATATACTATTTTATAGATTTAGAGATAGTCCTTTTAGTTTTGCTAATAGTGAAAAGACAAAATTTACTACAAATAATATATGTGATTGTATGATATTTTTAAGTGGTAAATTATTATTTTTAGAATTAAAGAGTGTTAAAGGTAAGAGTAAATCGTTTACTAATCACGAATTTAGACAGTTAAATGATATTAATAAAATTATTCATAATAAGAGTGGGTATGAAAGATTTGGTGTGTATGGTGGGTTTTTAATAGAATTTAGAGAAATAGAACAGAGTTATTATTTTCCAGTAAAAGAAATATATAGATATTTTGAAGAAAATAATACAAAAACGTTAAATATTGAAAAATATTTAAAAAAATATTATTGTATAAAAGTTAATCAAGAGATTTTAAGAAAAAATTATAGATATGATATTAGAAACATATTTATAGAATTAGGAGGAAATTATAATGAGTAAAATTAAATTGAATAGTGAATTAACAATAAATAAAAATATTGTTTATATTAGTAGTAGAGTAGTGGCAGAAAAGACAGGTAAAAAACATAAACATATTTTAGAAAGTATTGATAAAATAAGAGATAGTAGTAAAGTCGAACTTTCGACTTTATTCATAGAAACAAAATATAAGGCAAAGAATGGTAAAATGAATAGAAAAATATTACTAACTAAAAAAGGTTTTTTACTTTATATGTTTAACATACAAGGATATAATGAATTTAAATTAAATTATATTGAAAAATTTGAAGAAATGGAACAAATATTAAGAGAGAAACAGAATGTATCTTGGCTTCACACTAGACAGAATGGAAAACTTGTTAGAAGGGAATTGACTGATATAATTCAAGAATTTATGGAATATTCAAGATTACAAGGGAGTAAAGGCTATAAGTTTTATTATTCAAACTATTCAAAAATGATTAATAAATTATTAGGTTTGGAAAAAGGGCAGAGAGATTTTGTAGATTATATGACTTTAAATACTATCTCACAACTTGAAAATTTAATAATGAGAATAATGGAACAGGGTATGGATAGAGGGTTAGATTATACAATTATAAAGGAAAATATAAAAATAGAAGTTAAAAATGCTATGAGATATTTACATAAAGATGTAAAATTCTTAGATAATGATAAATTTTTGGAGGTAAAATAAGATGAGTAAATTAATAAATAAAGTTACAAAATTTAAAGTAAAGGTAATATTAGATTGTTATGGGAGTTTTATAGTATATGAGCCTTATACTAAATTATCATTAGGGGAGTAAAATATGAAAAAATTGGAAGAAGATTATACTGGTTATGAATTTACATATTTTACCTATGAAGAATATGATAAAATGTTAGATTTAATGTTATATAATATTTATAGAAATACTTTTATAGATAAAGATGATTTAAAACAAGATTTAATAATGTTTATTATGAGATTAGAGAAAAAGATATTTACAAAAGAAAAAGATATTGATAATATTAAAGGTTATATAGTACATTGTGTTAAAATGAAAACTAGAACATTGGCTAAGGAATTTTTTGAAAGATTAAAAAAAGAAAATTCAAGTAGTCTTGATATTATAGATGATGTTGTTAGTGATAATTCCGATATTGAGAATTATATTGTAAATAAATCTTATATAAATGATTTATTTGATTATTATGAAATATTAGAGGAAGATAGGAATTTATTGTTAGGACATAGACCTAATAGTAGAAGAAATGAAAGATATTTATTAAATAGATGGTTAAAAAATAAAGTATTAAAAAAGGATAAAGAGAAATGGAAGTTAAGTAATGAGTAATATTATTATAAAACAAGAAAATTTTATGGAACAAAAGACTAACTATGATTTTGAACAGTTAAAAGCATACTTAAAAGATTTAAAAGATTATGGTTATGTTGAAAAAGTTGATGAAACAGTACCTTTAAATTACGATAAGGTTATGCAGTTTGGAAGATTTAGAGTAAGATTAGATACAAAATATAGAATATTTGAAACAGATGTTTGGAAGGATTAATATGAGAAAGATTAAAAACAAAAAAGATAAATTAAGAAAATATATTATAAAGTTTAGTGGTATTTCAAGACAGAATGGTAAGACAAGTTTAATAATTAGAAAATTTAAGGAGGAAAAATTAGGAAGTGATTGTAAAAATATTAAAGTTAAGTTATAGAGATAGTGATATTAAGAATGTTGTTAAAACATTGAATTTTATAAATGGAGGTAAATTAATTGAAGAATAAATATTTTAAATTGTATTATAAGGATAAATTTTTACATATTATTAATTATAAACAGTTAAGAATATTTTGTAAAGATAAAGGTTTGATTATGGATAATATGTTAAGAACTTTACCTAATTATCCTAATGAAAAGAGAAGAAATAAAAGTTATAGAGGTTATAAGGTTGTAGAACAGTCTGAAAAAGATTTAATTATAGAAAATATCAAAGAAGAAAATAAACAGCCACGAAAGTCAAATATGAATGTTTTAGGTAGTGATAAAAAGGAAATTGACTTTATAAATGGTAAAATTAGAGCAGAAAAAATAATTCATTTGAATATTGATAATATCAATGAAAAAGATATATTGAAAGAATTTAATTTGGATATTAAGGAATGGCAGATTGAGAAATTAAATTATTCCTTATGGGATAGTCCTAATAAAGAAAAAGGAACAATACCATTATATTCTGTTAAGTGTCAATTTAAGAAAAGAGATAAGTTAGATTATGGTATTGAGGAATTAAAGAATGTTATTGATAGTTGTTTTGATAGAGTTGATTTTATAAGACCAGTATTAAATAAGAGAGATAATAATGAGAATATGATATTAATTGATATAGCAGATTTACATTTAAATAAGTTTAGTGATGACTATGATATGGAAATGGCTAAAACTAGATTTAATAATACTATTGATACTTTTTTAAGTTATACAAGTGCAGAAGAATGTATTTTTGTTATTGGGGAAGATTATTTTAATATTGATACAATTAATAGGACAACTACAAAAGGTACTCCACAAGATACAGAAGTAGATGTGTATAAGATGTTTGATTTTGGATTAAAATTAATGATAGAAACATTGCATACATTAAGTGTATATTTTGATAAAGTTAATGTTATATTAATTCAAGGAAATCACGATAAATTATTGAGTTATATGTTAGTAAAAGCATTAGAACATTATAATTTTGAAAAGGGGAATATAGTATTTAATAGTGAAATAAAGAATAGAAAATATATAGAATATGGAAATTCTTTAATTGGACTAGGACATTTAGATACAGAAAATAAAAAACAGAAACAATTTTTAATGCAGAATGAAGTTAAAGAAATGTATGGTAAATCTAAGTATAATTATTTTATTAGTGGGCATTTACATAATTATTCAGTAGAAGAAATTGGGGGAGTACAGTATATAAGGTTGCCTAGTCTTAGTGGAAGTGATAATTGGCATAATGAAATGGGATATATTACACAAACTAAAAGTGCTATTGCTTTGGAGTTTAATAAAGATAAAGGTATGTTTAAAAAGATTATTTATAATGTGTAGTTTATAATTATTACACATTTTTTTTTATAAAATAGTTGACAAATAGGAAAATTTATGGTAATATTATTGTAGATAAAAAAATAATAAGGAGAATTAATGAAATATAGATTATTTAACAATGATTGTAATGTAGAATTAGATAATTTAATTAATAGTAAATTAAAATTTAATTTTATATTAATAGACCCACCTTATGAACTAGAACATCACGGTGGTACAAGAAAAGCAATGGCTAGAAGAATGGCTAAAGTTAGAGATGAGATAGATTTTATTTCTAATGGTTTTGATTACGATAATATATTTAGTAAATTAATTAAATTATAAAATATAGTAAATATGTGTATATTTTGTAGTAATAAACAGATTAGTAAAATAATGAGTTGGTTTGAAAATAAAAATTACTCTGTTACATTACTTGTATGGAAGAAAACTAATCCTAGTCCTTTATGTAATTTAAAACACGTGAGTGATTTAGAATTTATAGTTTATGTTAGAGGTAAGGGAGCTTATTGGAATAGTGATGAAAATTTAGATATAAAATATAAATTAAAACAATATCCAATAGTTAATGGTAAGAATAAATTACACCCTACTGAAAAACCTATAAAATTATTAGAAGAATTAATAAGATTACATACTAAAGAAAATGATGTAGTATTAGATTGTTTTATGGGAAGTGGTAGTACAGGAATTGCTTGTAAAAATTTAAATAGAAATTTTGTAGGAATTGAATTGAATAAAGAATATTTTGAAATTGCAAAGAAGAGAATGGAGGAGTAAATGGATATAGTTAAAGATATTAAAGGTAATGTTGTTAATGTAGGGGATAAAATTAAATTTATGTATTATGATTTTGATAAACCACAAGAAAGAGAATACATTATAAGTAAGATTAGTAAAATAGATTATAAAGAAAAGGAAGTTTATATGGAGAGTGGGCATAGTTGCAGATATTCTATTTTATCAGAGTATGAAAGAGAACATTTAACTGAAAAGGAAAAAGAATTGTATGATAATATAATAGGTGGAGAAAAAGTAGATTAAGGAGAAAATATGGAAAAAAATTTATATAGTTATGAAATTAAAAAAGGTAAAGATATATTATTTGATTTTAATTTTATAAAATTAGATGAAAAGAAATATAGGATAGTTTATAATCTTTATTTTGATAAAATTGAAAAATACTTTAAAAATGATGAATTAGGAATTATTGCTAAAGGTTATTTAGCAAGGATATTAAATAATTTTCATACCACATTTAAAATAAATCCGTTGAATAAACAACAAGGATTTGATTTTAGTTTAGATGTTGAATTTAGTGGAAATATAATTGAAAGTATTTATATTGATACTTTCAAGGAGTATAGACAAGCATTAGAAAGTATATTAAAAAATATGAAAATAGTGTTGACAAGAGATAATATTAATGCTATAATAGAAATATATCAAAGTTTAGATAATAAAGTTGAAAATATGGTTATATTAGACAGTAAAACAAACAAAATATATCAAATTAAAAATTCACAGATTGATAAGCAAGATGATACAACTTTAGGACTTTATTTAACAAACAGAGATATACTTGAAATTGAGAGAATGAAGAAACCAATCATTATTCATAATCATCAAAATAATTTAATATTTTCAAAGGAAGATTATGAAGTATATGAGAAATTAAAAGAAAATATTAAAAAGAAATTTCTTTTTATGGTATATTCAGTTGAAACTCAAGAATTAAAAGAGATAAATACAGGTATAGTATTTTCTTAAAATAAATTAGGAGGAATTAAATATGGGAAATGGACAAGCAATTTTAGTATTAGGTATGAGTGGTACAGGTAAAACAACAAGTATTGAAAAGTTAAATCCTAAAGAAACATTAATTTTAATGAGCCAGTTTAAGCCTTTGCCATTTGCAGGATGGGTTAAAAATTATTCTATTAATAATGTGGAAAAAGGAAAAGGGTGTATATTAACCTGTGAAAATTTTGAAAAGTTAGAGAAAACATTAGATTTTGTTTTTTCAAAAAAATTACCCTTTAAAAATATAATTTTAGATGACTTTCAATTCTATACTCAAAGAGATGTGTTTAGCAGGGCAGATGAAAAGAATTTTGATAAATGGATAGATTTAGCGAAAAGTATTAGTGATACTTTAATAAAGATTATTGGAGGTGCTTTTACTAATAAACTTAATTTAATTATTATGTGGCACTCTAATACTCCTACAATAGCAGAGGAAAAAGGAACATTAGTAAAAACATCATCAAAATTTATAGATGAAAAGTTGACAGTTGAAAGTTTATTTACTACTGTATTATTGACAAATGTGCAAGATGGGGAGTATAGATTTCAAACAAACAGTACAGGGGGAATTACAAGTGTTAAATCTCCTAGAGGTGTATTTGATTTATATATACCTAATGATTTGGATTTTGTATTAAAACAATTAGAAAAATATGATAAAGGAGAATTATAGTTATAAAAATTTTAAGTCAAGTAAGAAATTGCTTGACTTTTTTATTTTATTGTTATATAATAAGATAGGATAATATTTTAAAAGGAAGTGATTTTATGAAAAATGAAAATATATTTAGTATTAGGAAAATTTTATATACTAAAGATAGAAAAATAACATTAATTAAAGACCATACATTCAGGGTAACAGAGAATACTGTTGAAGTTCAGTATTTGTGTAATGGTTTGGCAATAGTTAGGCAGTTTATGATACCTTTTAATGAGATTTATTATTTACTTGGTACTGAATTTGTAAGTGAAATTATGGAAAAAGATAAGGACTGGTTTGTAAACAATATTTATGTATTTATATCATTTACATTAAGAGATAATATAATATATAATAATTTACCTTATGAAAATTCAAATAATTTAGATAAAATGAATATAAATGATGAAGAATATAGAGATTTATTCTCAATTACTTATAAATTAGGTAGGGAAAATGTATTAAGAATGTATAATTGTTTTGTATCTATGGATAAAGATTATAAACTTAATATAGGTAAAGTTGCATACACTAAAATACATAGATTAACAAATTTATTAGATACTGTAAATTTAGTTGACTTTAATAAGTTTAAGAAATTAGTTGAAAGGGTAAAATAATGGAATTTTTGGAGAAAAATTTAGAGGAGAGTGAAGTAAAATTAACTCAATTAATTTATAATAATAGAGATAATCTTATTGAAATAAAGAATAAGATTAATACAGATGACTTTATTAATTCAAATATGAAAATATTATTTGATTATGCAGTTATATTATATCAAAAATATGATTTTCAAATATTAACTTTAGATAGGATAAAGCAATTAATATCAAATAATGAAGATATAGATGATGTTACAAGGGAATTACTATTAATTCATACTGATATTATGAAGATAGATTATGATTTAGATATAAAAGGGGAATTTGAAATATATTTAAAAAATCTTAGTCTATATAGATATTCTAATTTTGTTGATGATAATGGTGGAATAGAAGGTATAATTAATAAGTTGTCTGATTTTGCAGATAATACAGAAGATATGAGAGATTATCTTTTAGACAGTATAGACAGGTGTTTTCATATTTACAAGTCAAAACCTATTGAAAGTGATATGGAACAAGGTATGGAAGAATTGATAAAGGAAATAGAAAATGATGAAATGGAAGTGGGAATAAGACAACGATTTAATGAATATACAGATTACTTTACAGGTGGTATATTTAAAGGGGTACATTTTCTAGGTGCTTCGAGTGGTAAAGGAAAGACTACTTGGACTTTTCCATTTTATATACTACCTTTGTTATTACAAAAAGATGAAGATGGAGAATGTAGTGAAAAAATATTAATTATTGCTAATGAACAGGATAAGAAAACATTTCAAAAATTGTTTTTAGTTGCTATTTATCAATATGTGTATAGATTTACTGAAAATAATAAGAAATTAAAGAATAGGTTTATAAGAAGACATAGAGTTGAAAGGGGTAGTCCAACTGATTTAGATAAGAGATTATTAAGAGATACTTTTACATATTATGTAAATAACTTTAAAAAGAGAATAAGGTTTGTGTTTATGCCAATGTTTACTCCTGATGATATAGAAAACTGTATTATTTCAAATGCTAGAAAAGGTTATAAAAATATAATATTAGATACTATGAAAGCAGAAGTTAAGGGGGAGTATCAATTATTGTCTAACCTTGCAACTAGGCTTGATATGATTGCTAAGGCTAATGATTTAAGAATTGTTGCCACAGTACAGTTAGCAATACATAGTATGAATAGAAAGTATTTAGACCATACTTGTCTTGCTGAAAGTAAACAGATTGTAGAGATAGCAGAACATAGTTTATATTTTAGATATACAGACTTAACTGAATTATCTAAATTAACTATTATAAGGTATAAAAGAGATATTATGAGTGATAAAAGTATTGCAGTTACAGAAGAACAGATATTACATACTGAAATTGAAGCATTTATGGAGCAAGGATTACATAAGAATAAAGATTTATTCTTAGGTATGAAACTAATGTTAGTGTTTGTTGGTAAAAATAGACACGGAGAAAGTGATAAGATTGTATTGGCAATAATGAATTTCGATAATATGTATTATAAGGAGTTAGGTATTGTTGAGGGATTACAATATGATAAATTTTAAATTATGGAAGGATTGTTAGATGAGTATATTAGAGAAGTTAGATAGGATAATAGAAGTTACTGGAAATAAAAAGTTTATTGGATTGAAAGAATATTATAATAAAAACAAAAGATTAACACATAAACAGATAATATGGGTTGAGAAGTTTTATTATAGTTTATTTGAAAAAGTTGAAGATGAAATTGAGTATGACCATACTTTGTATGGTTATGATGTATAATAAATTTTAAGTCAAGTTTATACTTGACTTTTTTATTTTGATGTGGTAAAATTTATATGAATATTTTATTAGAGGAGAGAAATAATGGAAACTTATAATGATTTAGATTTAGATATTGGAAGTGTTAGAGGTTTTGATAATATAAAACAATTCTTTGTTGAAAACAAAGATATATTTATGAATAAAGATAAAGTTATTACTTTTGATATTGAAACTAAGGACTTGAATATTAGAAATAATAAGTTGTTAGGTTTTGGTATTGGATTTTCCACTACTAAGTCAAGATATATAATAACTAGAGATTTAAGTATTGAACAGTTGAAAGTGATATTCAAGGCTTTTAATAGTTTTAAATGTAAGGTTGTATTGCATAATTCTTATTTTGATATATCACAGTTAAACTATATGTTAGATATGAAAATTAGATGGATTTATTGTACATACATAATGGCACATTGTTTACATACTGATATATTATTGAGAGCAGAAGATAAGGATAAGGGGAACAGTTTATCATTAAAGAAATTATGTAAAACTTATTATAATGAGTTATATGGTTATGAAGATGAGTTAGAAAAAGTAAAATTGAGTATTATAAAAGAAAAAGGTATTGTAAAGAAAAATTTTACTTATGATATGTTTAATGATGAAACTTTAATACCTTATGGTAATTATGATGTATTAGTTACTTATGCTTTATTTGAAGGTTTTATTAAAGAAATTAAAGAAAATGTTAAAAATGGTTGGGAAAAGTTACCATATTTACTTAAATTAAAACATAAGGTAACAGATATTTACATTAATGCAAAAGTAAAGGGTATTAGAGTTGATAGGAGTAAAGTATTAGAATTGAATACTCAATGGAATAAAATATTAGAAAAGAATTATAGTGAGATTGTAGAAACTGAAGAAGTTAAAAAAACAGAAGATTTATTGTATATGAGAGAATATCGTAAAATTTTAAATAAAAGACAAAAAGATTATAATGATAAATTAGATGATAGATTAGAAAAAATTAGATTAGGTAAATATACAAAAGAAAGATTATTAAAAGATAAGGAAAGAATTAGTCAATTAACACCAAAAATGTTAGAAAATATTGAAAATAAAAGTAAATTTAATTTAAAAAGTCCTAACCATAAATCGACTTTATTTATTGATATTATGGGATTAAAGCCTATAAAATATAATGAACCCAATAAAAAGACTGGAGAACGTACACCTAAGACTGATAAGGAATTTATGAATAAATATTCATATATACCTTTAGTTGATAAAATTAGGGAGTATGCTTTATATATTAAAGGAGTAGATGGATTTTTAGGAGTAAATGATGAAAATAAGGAAAAAGGTTTGTGGAATTTGACAAGCGAAGATTATCCATTTAACCATCCTAATTCAAATTTACAAGGTACAATAACTCATAGGGTAGCACAGAATAGTGTAAATTTACAGCAGTTGCCCAGTCGAGGCAGTTTATCAGTATTGAAAAAATGTATAATTCCTCTACAAGATAATCATAGAATTGTTGCTTTAGATTATTCAAGTTGTGAATTATATATTTTAGGAGCATTGAGTAAAGAGCCTAATTTAATTAATGCAATTAAAGATGGTTTAGATTTACACAGTAATATGGCTTATGGGGTTTGGGGAGATACAACAGAGATAACAAAAGAGAAGTATGATGAGATTAAAATCTACCTAAAACAGTCGGAAATGGGGGTACACGTTCGAGGAATGACCTTAGCCGACCTAGACATACCCTTAGAGAAAAAATTGTCTATAATCAAGGATTTAATGGGTAATATGAGATATAATGCTAAAAGTATTAATTTTGGGTTGCCCTATGGGGTCGGTGCAAAAGGTTTAGCAGAAAATATGAAAGTTAAAACTAAAGAAGCAGAAAAGTTATTAGAAACTTATATGAGTAAGAATATGAAGATAAAAGAATTTATGGATAAGAATAAAGATTTTTTATGTAAAAATGGTTATATTGGAGGTATGCACGGACAAAGATTATATATGAATAAATCTAAAGGAATTAATTGGAGGGAATTAAAAGATTGGAAATATAATGATAAAAAAGAAATATTGGAAGAATTAAGAAAATCCACTAATTATATTATTCAGTCAGAAAATGCTATGGTTATTTATGAAGCATTAATTAGGTTTGATAAAAAAATTAAAGAATTAGGTTGGGAAAATGATGTATTTATTCTAACAACTATATATGATGCTTGTTATCTATCAGTAAGTGATAAAATTAGTGATAAGGATATAAAAAAAATATTGACAGAAGTATTTGAAGTGTGGTATACTAATGATGTAAAATTTAGAGTTGATATTGAAAGTGGTAAAAACTTTAAAGAATTACAACCAATAGATTAAGGAGGAATATTTATGAGTAGAACTAGAAGAAGTTTACCAAGTTATAAAAATATAAATTGGTTTATTGATGTGAAAGAAAGCAAGAGATTTTATAAAAAATATCAAAAAAGACATTTAAGAAGAATTATTGAAAATGAAGAAGTAGAGTTTTATTCATTTAGAGATATGAAAAGAATTTGTAGAGATGGATGGAATTGGAGTAAAGAGAGAAATAATGAAGCCGTGAAACAGAATATAAGAGAGTGGGAAAGAGAAAATGGTAAATAGGGTATAAAGTTTTTAATACCTTAATAAAACAATATTTATAGAATTATGAAATAAAAATAAATACAGTAAATTAGGTATTGAAAAAGGACAACTCATTTTTGAGCCATCCTTTATAATAAAAAAAAATAAATAGGAGGAAATTAAAAATGGATAATGTTATGAATAATAAAATTATAGAATGGGAATATGCTAAAGTAGGAGAATTATATTGTTGGACTATTTTAGGTATTAGAGATTATGACTTAGTTAAGGAATTAGTTGATAAATTTAATAAATATGAAAATAAAGTAAAATTTAATTTAAGTTCAAATTTTTCAAAATATAATTTTTTATCAAATAATGGAGATTTTAATTTTGATAATTATTCACTAGAATTATGTGATAAAAAAGGTAAAGATTATGATGATGATTGTGATAATATAGGTATGAATTATGAAGATGATTTTAATAATTTAAAAAGATTAATTGATTATATTAATTCATATAAAAATGATGTTATTGATATAAATAATGAAAATAATTTTGATAATGTAAATAGACCTAACCATTATCAATTAAATATAAAAGGTAGTAATATACAAGTAATTGATATTATTGATGAAGTGGTTAAGGATTATAAGCCACAAGAAGCATTTAAAATAGCAAATGTTATAAAATATATTTTAAGGGCTAGTAAAAAGAATGGAAAAGAAGATTTAAAGAAAGCAAGAAAATATATTGATATGTTGGTTGGTGTAGATAATGAAAAATTGTAATAAATTTTTTATTTTGACAATATTGCTAATACTAAGTATTTTATTAATAATATTAAGTTTTTGTTTAGAATTAAATTCAAAAGTAATAATTGTTATTTTATTTACAATTGGTTTAATAATATTTTTAGTTACTACATCTATTATTTTATATCATATTGAAATATATAATCAAAATAGTGATTATATAAATGATATTATAATGTATAGAAAAGGATATACACTTGAACTTAGATTACCTAGAACTGAAATAGAAGATAGATTATTTAGAGAAAATGCAGATGAAAATATGATAAAAGAGTTAGATAGTTATTTAGAATATAACAAAAGTGTAAAAATTTTTAATACTAATTATAGTAATAATACTATTAAAAAGTTGATTAGAAAATAGTTAGGAGAAAATTGATGGATGAAAAAGATTTTATTATACTAATTACTGTAATATTTATGATTTTTGTAGAAATTATGGTAAATATAAAGTTTAAAAAATAGTCAAGATTTTTCTTGACTTTTTCTTTTTTATATGATAAAATTAATTGACTATAAATAGATTGGAGGTAATAGGTTTGAGTAAAATAAGTATAAATTACCATACATTATTAAGTGTTAAATTTATTAAATTCTATAATCCTAAATTTAATTCTTTTGTAGAAAATTATATTGAAAGTTTGAATAGATTTTTAAAGCATAAGATGAATTATAAAATTATAGATGTAGTAGAGCATACACCTTTTAATGATATAAAAGATAATGAATACTGTATAATACTTGAAATTGGAGATATTAAAAAGAAATTTAATTTTGAGTATGTTTATGCAAAGAAAGAAAAACTAATTAAAGATATTACTTATGAAGTTGAATTAGATTATGATAATGATTTTGATTATGCTAAGGAGTGTATGGATTTCATATTTTTAATACAGCAAGTATTTAATGAATATTATTTAAAGTATAAAAATTTATACAATAACAAGGGGGAAATAAAATGAACGAATATTTAGATTTTATTAAATTTGCATTAGATGAATTTAGTAAAATAGATAATATTAAAAGTATATCTATTAATGAGTTTGGAGGATATACAACTGGTATTGGATTTGATGTAAATTTTAGTAGGAGAGGATTTAAGTTATTTAAAGTTGCAAATTGGGTAGTTAGTGGTAATTTTCAAACAGGAGATGATATTAGTGAAGAAAGTATGAGAAAATGTTTGAAAGAACAAATAGATAAATTCATTAATAAAAGTAATGAATTAAAAGAATTAGAAAAGAAGAAAAATTATTATGAAGAAGAATTAAATAAAATTAAAAAACAAATAACAGATAGGAGTAAAGATGAATAAGAATTATATTTTATTAAATAATAAAGTAAATATGAAAAATAAAGATGGGAATTATATTAATTTAGATTTAGACCGACAAGCAGTAAGAGAGTATTTTTTAAATAATGTAAATCAAAATACAGTATTTTTTCATAGTCTTGAAGAAAAGTTAGATTATCTAGTAGAAAATGGTTATTATGACAAAAAGGTATTAGATAAATATACTATGGAAGAAATTAAAGAAGTATTTAAGTTAGCATATAGTAAAAAGTTTAGATTTAGAAGTTATTTAGGTGCTTTTATGTTTTATGATAGATATGCACTTAGAACTACTGATAAAGAAAGAATACTTGAAAGATATGAGGATAGATTAAGTATAATTGCTTTAACTGTTGGTAGAAATGTAGATGAGGCTAAAGAATTTTTAAATATTCTTATTAATAGGCAATTACAGCCTGCTACACCTATTTATATGAATAGTGGAAAATTAAAGGCAGGAAATATGGTTAGCTGTTTTATTCTTTCCTTAAATGATGATTTAGAAAGTATTGGGTATACTTTTAACAGTATTATGAAGTTATCACAATTAGGGGGTGGAGTTGGTATTGTAGGTACAGATATAAGAGCAAGAGGGGAAACAATTAAAGGTATAGAGAATAGTGCTAGTGGTATTTTACCTCCTGCTAAAGTAATGGAAGATTTATTTAGTTATGTAAACCAGTTAAATTTAAGGTCTGGGTCGGGGTCTTTGAATTTATCAATATTTCATAATGATATACGAGAATTAATTAATAGTAAGAAAGTTAATGCAGATGAAAAATTAAGATTAAAAACATTAAGTATATGTATAGTTATACCTGATAAGTTTATGGAAATATTAAAAGATAGTTCGACAAAATATTATTATACATTTTATCCTAAAAATATATATGATGTTTATGGTATTGAATTATCACAATTAAATATGAGTGAATGGTATGATAAATTACTGGGAGATAAGAGAATTAAAAAGACACAAAGAAATAAATTACAAATTTTACAAGAAATAATAAAGACACAGTCTGAGAGTGGGTATCCATATATTATGTTTGAAGATAATGTAAATAAAGAGAATAATTTAAGAGAAATAGGTAAGATTGTAGGTACAAATATCTGTGTTGAAATATCCCAAGTAATGACTAAAAATAATATATCTCAAAATCCTTATTTAGAAAAAAATGAATTTGGCTATGATGTAAACTGTGTATTATCTAGTTTAAATTTAGTAAATTTATTTGAATGTAAAACAGATGATGAAAGAAAGAATGTTATAATCTCAAGTATTAAATTTTTATCAAATGTTAGTGATTTAGTAAATATTGAGAGTGTTCCTAGTGTTAAGAAAGCAAATGATGAATTACATAGTGTAGGTTTAGGTGCATTAAATTTACAAGGGTTATTTGTAAAGTATGGTATTGACTATGAAAGTGAGGAAGCAAAAGATTTAACAAATGTTTTATTTAATTACATAAGATATTATTCATTGTTAAGTAGTATGGAAATAGCAAAAGAGAGAGGTAAATTTGTAGGATTTGAAAAGTCGGAATATGCTACTGGAAAAGCATTAGAAAAATATTGTGATGGTACTGTTGATTTAGATATAAAAACAGATAAAGTTAAAGAATTATTAAATAATATAGATATTGTAATACCTAATAAGTATGATTGGATTTCATTGAATAAAGATATAATGAAATATGGTATTTACAATGCTTACCAAATAGCAATAGCACCTAATCAAAGTAGTGCATATATAATGGAGGCTACACCAAGTGTTCAACCTGTAAGTAATATCGTAGAAGTTAGAGATTATGGTTATTCTCAAGCAATATATCCAATGCCATATTTAAATAATGAAAATAAACATTTATATAAAAATGCTTATGAAGTAAACCAATTAAAAATGTTAGATTTAATGGCTGTTATACAACAATATGTAGACCAAGCAATAAGTATTGTAATAAATGTTAAGAGTGATACTACATTAAAAGAGAGAGCAAAGATAATTACTTATGCTTGGCAAAAAGGTATAAAATCATTGTATTATTGGAGAACTCAAAAACAAAGTATAATGGCAGATAAAGAGCCAGTATGTGAAAGTTGTAGTGTATAGTTATGGAAAATAAAAATTATTATGGATTTAAATTTATATTTGAGTTTAATAGTGTTGATGTTACCTTTTTCAATAGTGAATATTTAGATGTTGGATTTTCTTATTTAGGTTATATAATTAAAAATAGTATTTATAAGGATTTAGATTTTAAATATAGAATAGATATAG
>FLSH01005771.1_pt1 | contig 33363 bp, 24 predicted proteins | sample 1550441 | NCBI WGS metagenome assembly FLSH01 (sample SAMEA4031756, study PRJEB14383) | metagenome | biome: human; feature: oral; material: saliva | place: Philippines | collected 2014 | reverse complement strand
ACTGGTGGGTATTCCTTTGTTACTACATTGACTGCCCCTCCTAAGGCTGAGCCACCAAACTTATAAGGGACAATACCTTTATATACCTCAATACGCTCTATCATATTCGTAGGAATATCATTTAAGGCAACAAAGTTACTCAACTGTGACATCGGAACTTCATCCACATACATTCCCATACGCTTACCTTCTAAGCCACGAAGTGAAATGCGAGAGGCACTACCTAAACCTCCTGTATTTCGCACGGTAACTCCAACTGTACGCGCAAGTACGTCATTAATATTTGTCGCCGTACCTTGTAACTGACGCTGTCCTATAACAGATATAGGCATAGCCGACTCCTTCAACTTCCTAATCTCGCTACGTGCTGTCACCATAACTTCTTTCATCTCAACAGTTGTATCACGCTTATTCACCTCTTGTGCATTTCCACTAAGCATGAAAAAACATGAAAAAAGTGTTAGATAAATCACCTTTCTATATAACGAACAAGTATTATACACCCCTTTGCAGATAAGTATTTTTCTGTTATTCTTCATCTAACTTGTAGTTTAAAGACTCCGTGTTACAACGAATAGAGTCTTAAGTAAAAAATATGTATTCAACTATCAATGCAAAAGTATTAATATTCTATAGAGCGTGCAATACCTAAAAGTTAGTAAACCAACTGACAATAAACAAGTCTATTCTTAGAATAAATGGGCATATGAGTAGTTTAATTCATGCTTAGCACCATTGGTGCGGAGCATGAGCACCATATGTGCGGAGCATCAACACAAGATTTGAAGATGGTATATAAAAAACATCATAACCTATGGCAAGACACGAACAAACAATTAATACACATAATGTATGCCTAATAACATTAATAGGAAACAGAGCGTCTTGCTAATTACCTGCAAAAGAAAGGGGGAAAGACGAGAACACTCTCCCGTACTTTCCCCTATAAAATAAAACTTAATGGTCTTTTGAATTAATCTCCGTAGCCTGGAGTCTGTTTCAGCTCTGCATTGGTTGACTTCGTTGTTTCATCAATAGGCCACAACAAGCGGTCGGCACTTGCAGTTGAATACTTTGTAGCCTTATCAACCAAACGAATATCATGCCAACGCTTTCCTTCAAACATGAACTCGCGCATACGCTCTTTAAGGATAGCTTCTATTGGGTCCTCATCACCACCAACAAATGGGTTATCGGTATAGAAGTTGGTCAGTGCGGTACTTCCTCCAGTACTTACATCATTTGGATATTGCACCTCTGTATGAGCATTGAAGTAGGTTGCACCGTATGCACGACGACGAACTTGATTGATTTCAGTTGATGGGTCCTGACCTAAGAAAGCCTTAGCCTCAGCAATACCAAGCAAACACTCTGCATAACGATAGATTGGTTGATCGTCATACCATGATGTGGCAGAACTACCAGCAATCAATGTTCCATGGAACTTATTACAGATATTACCAACGTATGAACCATCAGAAGCCTGATAAACATCCGCCAAAGAAGCTTTCTTACGTTTATCATTATCATTTGTATAGAGCTTAGTCCACAAACGTTTATCCAGTGGGAAACGCATTACACCACTACCTAAACGCAAGTTTAGATTCGGTGACTCACTAAACTGAATTGCCTGACCAGCATCGTTATGCAGACGATAAGCACCTACATTCTGCTTGTTCATTACGAGTGAAGTGTAAAGTCCGCCCCACAAAGAAGTTTCATTCTCTCGATTATGGAGTGCATAGATAATCTCTTTATTCTCCTTGTTATCATATGCAAAGACATCTTCAAAATTATCAAGCAGACTCACATCGGCATTATTCTGAACCTCTTGATAAGCAGCAAGGGCGGTCTGATAATCTGCAGTACCACCACCCATCTGCTTTCCACTCCACAGATATACCTCACCTTTAAGCATCTTGGTTGCAGCAAGTGACCAATAAGTACGTCCGTTAGTGAACTTATAGTTATTGTTATAAGCGGTCTCTGAAGCCAAGATATCTGCCTTGATCTGCTTCATTACGTCAGCAGCTGCATCCTGCTTACGGGCAACCTTACCTAAGTCAATAGTCTTGCCCTCCGTGTGCTGTAGATAAACAATAACATCACCATAGGTACGGAGCAACTGAAAATACAAGAAAGCACGCATACCATAAGCACCAGCAAGGTAGTTAGTCTTCTCCGCATCTGTCAGATAGCCGGCTTCATTCACCTTATCTATCATCAAATTGATTTGGTTGATACCAGTATAAAGACCTCCATAGTTGCCTACTACCGCACTACTCTTCTCAAGTGTGTTATTCCATAGACGGTCATAACCCTGTGGAGCCTCACCACTAAAAGAGGTTCCACTATAGATATTACTTCGCATTTCACCCCAGACGATATACTTATCAGCATAGCTTCGCATCCAAGAACTCAGTCCTTGGTTAAAAGCCTGAACCTGATCAGGATTCTTCCAGTAGTTCGCATCGGTAATAGTACTAACTGGCTCGATGTCCATACAGCCTGTCAGCGAAAGGCTGAGAGCTGCAGCTGTTATATAGGATAGTAACTTCTTCATTGTAAGTAACATTGCTTAATTAAAATGTAACGTTTAATCCAAAGATAAGTGTGCGAGGAGTTGGGTAACGACCGTAGTCATATCCGTCCAAGATTGCTTCTGGAGAAGCTCCGTCATAAGGGGTAAGATAGAAGAGGTTCTGTCCTGTCACATAAACATTAGCATTCGCCATCTTCATTGCTTTAATCCATGTTCTTGGTAAAGTATAACTCAATGTTATCTCACGCAAAGCCATGTAACCAGCCTTCTCAAAGAACTTAGAGCCTTCACGCCAGATGTTCTGCTTGTTCAACTGGTCGGCATAACTGAATGCTGGATAGCTGGCACCTGGATTGGTTTCAGTCCACATATCTTGTACATTCTCTATAAGATTGAACTGGCCTTGATATTGTCCCATAGAGCGAGCCTTGAGGTCATTGTAGATGGTATGCCCCAAAGCGTAATCGAAACGAGCGAATAATGAGAGGTTCTTATAGCTTAACGTACTTGTCCAACCTCCTGTTACCGTTGGTCTTGAGTTACCCAACACCTTACGATCGAGTGAGTTGATGATACCATCTTCATTGATATCCTCCCAGCAAACATCACCAGGCTCAATAGCCTTCCAGCCTGTTGAGTTCTTATAAAGCACTCCAGTCTGTGGGTTTACTTCATCAGCAAGACCAGGACCATACAACTTTGCAATGTTATCAATACGTTTGTTAGCATTTGCCTTTACATCATCCCAATCTCTAAAGATGTGATCTTGGCTGTAACCATAGAGCTCTCCGAGTGTTCCACCCTCACGATAACCACCAATCCACTTAGTAGGAGTCTTGCCATCAGCGCCAACTTTGCCCGCAGCAACCTCTACTCCTTGAAGTTGATTAAATGGACGGTCGCTCTTAGGAAGCTGAATAATCGTATTCTTTACAGTTGAGAGGTTGAAAGAGAGGTCCCAACGGAAGCTGTTTTTCAGGTGAATAGGAGTAGCACGCACCTCCATTTCAAATCCTTGATTACGCAACTTACCCAAGTTTGTTTGGATAGAAGAGAAACCTAAGTAAGAAGGAAGGTTCACACTCTGAAGCAGATTACTCGTATTACGAACGTAGTAATCGAGAATCAATGATAGACGATTCTTGAAGAAACCGAGGTCAAGACCAGCCTCAAACGTATGACTCTGCTCCCACTTTAAGGCTGTATTCACAAGCGAACGATCGTAAAAAGCAGTGTTACCATGATAGTTGGTAAGTTGGTCATAGATTCCATAGATATAGAAATCACCAATACCGCTCACATTACCATTGCTACCATAACTAATACGAGGTTTGATATTGCTAATAAAATTCGACAACTTAGACTCCTTCCAGAAGTCTTCTTCCATCATGTTCCAACCCAAAGAGATGCCAGGGAAGAAACCCCAACGGTTATCTTTTAGCTTAGAGTTACCATCATAGCGGAAAGTAAAACTGAGCAAATACTTCTGTTTGTAATCATAATTGAAGCGTCCGAAGAGAGACTCGATACGATTACCAGACTTCTCAGACTTTGGATTGCTATCCTTATCAGCACCAGCATTGAGTGTAGGGATATCATCTGTAGGTGAATTCTTTGTAGAAGCATTCATCCAGAAGTAGTTATAATCATAATACTCCGCACCCAACATGAAGTCGACATTATGATGCTCAGCAAACGTATCGAAGTAATTCAATATCGTATTAAGCTGTATCTGTGTATCCTTCATCATATAAGCATATGCACGACGTGTCGTATTGATGCTATTAGGATTGCTCTGTGTGTAATAAGCTTTATTGAAGCTTTCATTCTGATTCAGCACATGATAAATAGATCCATTGGCTGACATCTTCAGATGCTTAGGTATTAATGTCAAGTCAAAACCTATGTTGAAGGTTTCTGAACGTGAACCATTCTCCATCGTGAGTTTATCATTCCAATACATATAGTTACCATCTGAGCTACTCCAACCTGGTGCAGGAGAGCCATCAGCAAGGTAAGGATTCCATGTAGGACGCTGTGAACGGGTACGATAGAACAAAGAACTCCATGAGCCAAAATAACTATCAGGCTTCGTAAACCAGGTGTATTGCGCACCAGCACGCACCTTCAGCCAAGGCTTGATTTGATAATCACCCTTCACGCTACCTGTGAAACGACGGAAAGAAGTATTACGTACAACACCATTCTCATTATAGTAACCTAATGAAGCTACGAAAGAACCCATGTTATTACCACCGCTGAAGCTCAGATAATGGTCCTGTGTAAGGGTTTGATTATGGTAGATTGCATCTTCTAAAAGACCTCCATAATCCTTAAAGATAAGCTTTGCACCATTTGTTGCACCATAGTAAGGGTCGTCCATAACCTCCCATCCTTCTTCAGTTAGCAGTCTTTGGTGCTCAGGATTGGTTGCATCGTAATACATAACATCCGTTCGTGGAGTGTAATCAGTATATCCACGACCAGAATAACCATTCTGTGCATCGACATTAGCAGCCCTTCCGTGTCCTTCCATAGCATCAGCATAACGCTTGAAGCCCATTCGGTTATAGTAAAGATAGTTACGGGCGTTCATGAACTTATAGTCATCACGCTTGAAGTTGGCACCCACCTTCAAACGATAATTAATGCTGGAAGTTCCTGCTTGAGCGCGCTTTGTTGTAACAAGGATTACACCACCGTTTGCTCTCGCACCATAAATAGCTGTTGAAGCTGCATCCTTCAATACTTCAATTGACTCGATATCAGATGGGTTAATCTCTGACAAAGTACGCTCAACACCATCAACGATAATCAATGCAGGAGCACTTCCTGTGATAGAAGCACCACCACGCAAGGTGATAGAAGGCGCAGTACCTGGCTGACCAGAGCTATTGACAACCTGAAGACCTGTCACACTACCCTGCAATGCACTACCGACATTTGAGAAAGCTGCCGCATCTAACACCTTATTATCCATCTTAGAGATAGCTGTTGTCAACGTAGCACGCTTCTGTTGACCACCATAACCTGTCACGATAAGTTCGTTGAGAGCATGCTGTTCCTCCTTTAACGTCACTTTAATTTCCTGACCATCCCATTTCACCTCCTTAGTGTCCATACCAATGTAGCTAATAACAATAATACTACCAGGAGGAATGTTTGATAAAGAGAAGCGACCGTCTAAATCAGTAACAGCTCCATTACTTGTACCTTTCACTTGAACAGTGGCACCAATGATAGGCTCTCCTTGTTCGTCAAGAATAATACCCGTGCATTTCCCTGATTGCTGTACGCTTTGAACAGGCAGCTTTGACACTGCAAATCCATGCGTTGGCATCAAGAAAGATACACCCATGCATAACGTAAAACCGATTGGCTTGATGTGTAAAATCATGCGCATCTAACTTTTAATAGTAAAGATTGTTTAGTTCCTCCGCAAACTGTTGACAAAGAGTATCATGCCTACAGCAGCACGAAAGGATATAAAATTATTAAAATGATATTCTATTTATGTTCACGATATTAATGGCTTATTACGAGAGGAGGTATTATTCCCCTTTCCGCAGAACGCCATTTGCCGATGTTATATATTGTTTAGGTTGATATAGGCAAATGTAGGGACTTTTTTTATTTGACACAAATTATGCTAAGAAATATTTTCTAAATAATCATTAATTTTAATCAAGGCGAGTGTAAACTCCTCTGACTATCAGATGAAAAAAGATTCTTCATCTACCCACATCCATTCAATATAAATAATAACTGAAGCCATAAAGAATTGTTTACCTTTAGTAATATGGTTCTTCTCGACCAATAAATCGTTCGAAGAATTAGGACTTATTGTAGCGTGCTAAGCCTCCGCACCATTGGTGTTAAGCGTCCGCACCATACGTGCGGGGCGTTCGCACATACGTTAGAATAGGTAAGAAAACTTAATCAAAAGTACTAACTGCAAGACTATTAGACACAAAAAACAGTCTTATTCCTTCTATAAAAAGATGGAATAAGACTGCTATATGACTTTAAAGCAGAGCTAAAGACTTACTTCTGTCTGAATCGCTCAGCCTGACTCTGAATCAAGTCGGTATCCTCGAAATAGTTAATCTGCATAGCTGCACGCACCTCATCCATAGTCTGGGCTGCAGTTTCGCGTGCTTCCAATGAACCCTTTTTTAGGATATTATAGATCTCTGGAATATCCTGTTCGTACTCACGACGGCGCGCACGGATTGGGTCCAACATCTTGTTCAATACACTATTGAGCAACTTCTTACACTTCATATCACCGATACCACCGGCTGTATAAGCAGCTTTCAACTCATCAAGGTTCTGGAACTCTGGCCAGAACTCAGCGAAGTCCTCATCGGTTGAGAAAGCATCAAGGTAAGTAAACACAGCATTACCCTCAACATGACCTGGGTCAGACACATTCAAGTGAGTTGGGTCAGTGTACATTGTCTTCACCTTCTTCCATACGGTATCAGCGTCGTCAGAGAGATAGATACAGTTACCAAGACTCTTACTCATCTTCTCCTTACCATCAGTACCCGGCAGACGACGTGCTGTAGCGTTCTCTGGCAACATAATAGCAGGCTCAACGAGTACTGGCGCATAAATCTGATTGAAGCGACGTACGAGTTCACGTGTCAACTCCAACATCGGTTCTTGGTCCTCACCTGCAGGGACAGTAGTAGCCTTGAAAGCTGCAATATCAGCAGCCTGAGAAACAGGATAAGCAAAGAAACCCATTGGGATATTAGCTTCAAAGTTGCGCATCTTAATCTCAGTCTTCACCGTTGGGTTACGCTGAACACGACTTACGCTGACAAGATTCATCAAGAAAGTGGTCAGTTCCGCTATTTCAGGAATCTGACTCTGAATGTAGAGTGTACATTTCTCTGGACTCAAGCCAGCAGAGAGATAATCTAAAGCTACTTCAATAATATTCTGTCGAATCTTCTCTGGGTTGTCAGCATTATCTGTCAATGCCTGTACGTCTGCCATAAAGACAAACATCTTATCGTAGTCTCCAAGGTTCTGAAGTTCCACACGACGGCGGAGAGAACCCACGTAGTGACCCAAGTGAAGTTTACCTGTAGGGCGGTCACCTGTTAAAATAATCTTTCCCATGTATATATTTCTGTTTTATTCGTTATGTGTATCGTTGAAGTTACTCATCGTGTCCTGGTACAGCAATGGTATCTGCGCCTTCTTCTGGCTGTTCTTCAACTTGCTCTTCTTCCTTCTGCTCAGGCTCTGCTGGGGCTGTTGCCACAGTATCAACAGACGGAGTTTCCTCTACTTGAATAGGAGATTCATATGGAATCGTATCATTAGGGATGCTATCAGTCACAGGTGTTTCTGGCGAAGAAGAGCCGAAAGTGAAATAAGCACCTACACCACCAGCCAATAGAAGTAGACCGATAACAACGCCCCAAAGGATTGCATTGCTGTCTTTCTTGTGCGTTTCTCCTTGTACCTGCTGCGCTTGTGAGGTAAAGCCTGTAGGTTGTTCATACTGCTGACCAGCACTCACCAGAGGTAATGTAACCTCCATGACACCTTGACAATGAGGACAAGTACACTCTATTGTTTGTCCTTCTTCAGCTTCAACAATAAACTGTGTTCCACAGTTATCACATGTTATCTGATATTTCATAACTTTACGTTGCTTAGAACTTTATTTGTAGCACCAGCCAAACTCTCGACATAAGTACCTGCCAAAGAACCACAAGCAGAGCGATATTCTTCGTCCTCAGCAAAGTGATTCATCAACAAACTAAAACTTTCAAAGTCGAAAACTTCAAAGCCACCACCATCACGCAAGAGTCCTTGTGCTTCGGCGAAATGCTTGTTATTAGGACCAAAGAGAACTGGCATATCCCACACAGCAGCCTCGAGAACATTGTGGATTCCTACTCCGAAACCACCACCGACGTAGGCGACATCACCATAATGATAAATCGATGATAACAAACCAAAACAGTCGATAATCAATACATCTGCATCAGCAACATTCTCTTCTGTTGCCTGTGTGTAGCGTATTACCTTCTTATCCTTTATCAGTGAGAGGATAGTCTTTAGATGATCTTCTCCGATAACGTGCGGTGCAATAATAAGTTTCCAGTCCCTATGCTCATTAAAGTACTTAAGGAAGATTTCCTCATCAGGCTGCCATGATGATCCTGCCACAAAGACTTTCTTTCTATCAGTAGCATCCCTATTGACGAACTTCTCCACCAATGGCAGTCTCTTGCTTGCCTCCTTGATTTGCAGAACACGGTCGAAGCGAGTATCACCCACAATAACAGCACCAGAAATTCCTATCTTATTCAGGAGTTCCTTGCTCTCCTCATTCTGAACAAAGAAACGGCTAAAGCACTTCAAGACACGACCATAACCACGACCATACCACTTAAAGAAGATTTGATCTGGACGGAAAATGCTTGACACACTATAGACTGGTATATCACGATACTGCAGGATATGCAGGTAATTATACCAGAATTCATACTTGATAAAGAACGCCATGACAGGACGAACTGCACGTAGGAATCTGCGCGCATTACCCACCGTATCTATAGGAAGGTAGGTAATGATGTCTGCACCCTCATAATTCTTCCTCACCTCATAACCAGAAGGAGAAAAGAAAGTAAGTAGAATCTTATATTGCGGATAGTCTTTTCGTATCTGCTCTATCAAAGGGCGACCCTGTTCAAACTCACCCAATGAAGCAGCATGAAACCAAACGTATTGAGCGTCTGGCTCCACCTTCTCACGTAAAATCCGCACAGCCTCCTGTTCTCCTCGCCACATCTTGCGTAGCTTTTCATTGAAAAGACTACCCACTGCGATACCAAACTGGATGGCATACATTATTATATTATACATACTCGGCTCAATTAATTTAGCCTTTCAAGGTACTTATCCCAACACCTCAATAGCCTTGTGCATACGCTTCAAGGTCTCCTCTTTGCCAAGGAAAGCAGATATATCGAACATTCCAGGACCCTTACCAATACCAACAAGGGTGAGTCGGAATGCGTTCATGATATCACCAAGCTTATAGCCTTTGTCCTCTACCCATTTCAAAACGATAGGTTCCTGACCTTCGACACTGAAGTCTTCTATTCCCTCCAAGACATCAGCAAGCTCGCTCATCTGCTGTGCAGAATATTCCTTCCAACGTTTCTTAACGGTCTTCTCGTCATAGCTTGTTGGTGCAATGAAGAAGAAAGAGCAAAGCTCCCAAAGTTCCTTAACGAAGCTAACACGGTCTTTCATCATATGTACTACCTGTGTCACCTGCTCCATAGTAGCCTCAACACCATTGTTAGCTACGATTGGTGCGAAGAGTTGTGCTATCTCATCATCTGACTTACGGAGGATGTATTCGTGGTTAAACCACATACCCTTCTGATAGTCGAACTTAGCTCCACTCTTTGAACACTTCGTGATATCGAATGCTTTTACAAGTTCCTCAAGCGAGAAGAGTTCCTGTTCTGTACCAGGATTCCAGCCCAAGAGTGCCAAGAAGTTGACTACTGCCTCTGGGAAATAGCCACTCTCACGATAGCCTGAACTTACTTCACCAGTCTTAGGGTCGTGCCACTCCAATGGGAACACTGGGAAACCAAGGCGGTCACCATCACGCTTACTGAGCTTACCCTTACCCTCTGGCTTCAACAACAAAGGCAGATGGGCAAAGCGTGGCATACTATCTTCCCAACCAAAGGCACGGTAAAGCAATACGTGTAACGGTGCACTTGGCAACCATTCCTCACCACGAATAACGTGAGAGATTTCCATCAAGTGATCATCAACGATGTTTGCAAGGTGATAAGTTGGTAATTCGTCTGCGCTTTTGAACAGAACTTTATCATCAAGGATATCTGTCTTGATGCAAACATCACCACGAATCATATCATTGATATGAACTTCCTCACCTGGTTCTATCTTGAAACGAACAACATATTGTTGGCCATCTTCTATCAGACTTTCAACTTCCTCCTTTGACATTGTCAAAGAGTTACGCATCTGCAGACGAGTATGCGCGTCGTACTGGAAGTTTTCAATTTCCTTACGCTTCGCATCCAACTCCTCTGGCGTATCGAAAGCAATGTATGCCTTACCAGCTTCTAAAAGCTGATTGACGTATTTTTTATAAATATCACGACGTTCGCTCTGACGATAAGGACCATGTTCGCCACCAAAGCTTACGCCCTCATCAAACTTAATACCTAACCAATCAAAAGAGTCGAGGATATATTCCTCTGCCCCAGGAACAAAACGATTAGAGTCTGTGTCTTCAATACGGAAGATAAGTTTGCCGCCATGTTGACGAGCGAAAAGGTAGTTATACAAAGCAGTACGCACACCACCAATATGCAAAGCACCTGTTGGACTTGGAGCAAAACGCACTCTCACATTTCTTTCTGCCATTGTCTTAAATATTATATTTTCCTGCAAAATTAATGCTTTTTTTTGACTATCCGCTATATTTTTAGTATTTTCGCAAGTTGTTAGAGGATTACGCAACAAGTTACAACAGCTTGTTATAACATTTACGAAACAATATATAAGATGATAAGATTCAAAAACATAAGCAACCCCTATTGGCGGAATATGGTTTCAAGAGTAGCCTTGATTATCGTTGCCGTCGTATTGATAGTGCTATTTTTACCCCGTACGCAAGGTAAACTTTTCCATTATGACGAAGGAAAACCATGGATGTACGGACAGTTGATTGCTAAGTTCGACTTCCCTATCTTTAAGACTGATGCTGCGTTGAAGGTTGAGAAAGACTCTATCACAAAGCATTTCCAGCCTTATTACAACATTAACCAAACGGTTGAACAGAAGAAGATTGAACAGTTTAAGCAGGCGTACAAGGATGGTATACCAGGCTTATCAAAAGACTATGTCGATGCGATTGCCCACCGACTACACGAAATCTATGAGGCTGGAGTCATTGATCCACAACAGTACTCTACACTTGCCAAGGACAGCAACCATTACATTCGTGTCGTAACTGGTAAGCAGGCGGTGAGTGTACCTATTAATAAAACCTACTCTACTCTTGGTGCCTATGAGCAGCTGTTCATGGACCCTTTGTTAGGTCCGAAGCGTTCCGTGCTTCAGCAATGTAATCTTAACGACTACATAGAGGCAAACCTTGTCTATGACAAAGACCGTAGTGAGACGGAGATGAACGATATGCTAAGTCTTATTCCGCAGGCATCAGGCATGGTGCTGGAGGGGCAACGCATCATCGACCGTGGTGACATTGTCGATGCAAAGACCTATCGTGTGCTTAATTCCTTTGAGCAAGCAATGGAGAAGCGCAAGGCTACTGAAGACGAGATAACATCTACCTTCATTGGACAGACCATCTACGTCCTAATCTTCATTTGCCTTTTCACACTCTACTTGGCACTCTTCAGAAAAGATTACTTTAATAAGCCGCGCTCCATATCACTACTTTATGTGATGATAGTCGTCTACCCTATCCTCACATCCTTGATGATGGAGCATAACATTCTGAGTGTGTATATCCTTCCATTCAGTATGGCTCCGATATTCTTCCGCGTGTTTATGGACTCACGAACAGCCTTCATAGGACACATGACAATGGTACTTATCTGTGCGGTGGCTGTCAAATATCAATACGAATTCATTATCGTACAGTTTGTTGCTGGCCTTGTGGCGATTTATTCTTTGCGCGAATTATCAAAGAGAAGTCAAATCTTCCTTACCGCACTCCTTGTCACAATTGCCTCAGCAGCAGTGTACTTATCACTCCAACTCATACAGGCAGACGATTTCTCGAAGCTTGATCGCACCATGTATTACCATTTTGCTGTCAATGGTTTCTTCCTTCTCTTTACCTATCCATTGATGTTGGTCATCGAGAAGACTTTCGGCTTCGTGTCTACCGTAACAATGTTTGAGTTGTCAAACACAAACAATGAACTGCTACGCCGACTCAGTGAGGTTGCTCCTGGTACCTTCCAGCACTCTATCACGGTTGGTAATCTTGCCACAGAAATAGCCAGTAGAATCGGTGCAAAGAGCCAGTTGGTTCGTACTGGTGCGCTTTATCATGACATTGGTAAGATGCTCAACCCTGCATTCTTTACCGAGAATCAGGCAGGTATCAACCCACACGACAAGCTGAACGACCTTGAGAGTGCACGTATCATCATCAGTCATGTGACGGAAGGTCTGAAACTTGCCGAAAAATATAACCTCCCACGCGAGATTAAGGAGTTTATTACCACACATCATGGGGCTGGACTTGCTAAGTACTTCTACATACACTACAAGAATGAACATCCTGATGAGGAGGTCAACGAGGAGCTATTCCGTTACCCTGGACCAAATCCTTTCACCCGCGAACAGGCTATTCTTATGATGAGTGATACCGTTGAGGCTGCCTCACGCTCTCTACAGGAATACACCGAAGAGAGTATCAGTGGATTGGTAAACCGACTCATTGATGGTCAAGTTGCTGATGGAAACTTCACGGATTGTCCTATTACATTCCGTGACATCACCGCTGCTAAGGCGGTTCTTATCGAACGTCTGAAAGCGATGTATCATACTCGTATTCAGTATCCACAGTTGAAAGCATAGGAAGTTGAGGACAACCACAAGGCTGACTCCTCTCCCCTTCCCTTCCAAAAGGAAGATACATAAACGCCAAGAGACCTCACTAAGTTACAATAATAGTAACATAGTGGGGTTTCTTTTTAGGGGGACAGTCATTTGAAATGATAAGGTTTACCTTTTAAGTTTCAAACTTTGACGTAATGTCACACGGAGAAAAGGAGGACACGGAGGAGTATTAAAAAAGTGATAGAAGACAGGAAGGCGCCATTGGAACACAGAGAAAATGGAGTTTATTAGCCTGCTTTCTTTAATATTGTAGCACTCGAATCGTTAGAATTTTCTTTACAAAACAAGCCACAAAAAGACAGAAAATAAGGCTAAAAACGAGCATTAATAATACCTTTGTAAGTCATTCGCTATCAAGCCTTTGCGAAACTGCACTTCAAAAGGTGCTTAGTTGGACTTCAAAAGGGCGTTAGTTAGACTCCAAAAGGGCATCTTTTGCAAGTCAATTAGGCGTTTTTTAGAAGCCAAAAGAGCATGTATTGGTTTTGAGGTGGATGAAAATAGTTTACAAACACCAGCGATATAAGAATAAGTTATTTGTAGAAAACAGATAGACATCGTATCAAATCGCATTTTATCTTTGAGTTTATCATCCTTTGCAAGACCATCTAATATAGGATAGTCATACCCTGCATACGGATAAGTCTTTCTTCGATTCCCATTCTATTCATTTAACGACATAGCCATATTTCAGTCCTTTAACTACCTAATTAACGCTGCACATTTTAACTAAAAATGAGAAAAAACAAACGAAAATTTGGAAGTTTAGAACAATATTCATAACTTTGCAACCAAAATATATAAGTTTTATATACACTTACGAATCAACAATGAAGTATCAGAAGACTGTCCTTGCAGCTGCATTGCTTGCAATGGCAACAACAACACAAGCCGGAGGATTGCTTACAAATACCAATCAGAGCATCGCATTTAACCGTAACTTTGCACGTGTAGGTGCAATTGGTATTGACGGTGTTTACTTTAACCCTGCTGGTGTAGCTTTTCTTGACCAAGGTTTTCATCTCTCTCTTAACTTCCAGAACGTATATCAGACACGTGAGATTACATCTACTTTCAGTGTGCCTGCATTAGCTAATACTCCTTACGAGTATCCTTTCAAGCTGAATGGTGGCAATACAACTGATGGCAGTAAGTTCTATCAAGGTAAGGCTTCTGTGCCTATCCTTCCATCTTTCCAGGTGGCATATAATAAAGACAAATGGAGTTTCCAAGCTGGATTTGGTTTGACTGGAGGCGGTGGTAAGGCTACTTTCAATGACGGCCTTCCTACATTTGAACGTCCAGTATCGCTCCTTCCAGCACTTATCAATCAGCAGTTGCCTACCTTCTCGGCACTTCTCGGACAGAATGAGACACCTGCTACCACTTACAGCCTACAAAGCTATATGAGCGGTCATCAGTATAACTTCGGACTACAGCTCGGTATTGCTTATAAGATAAACGAGAATCTCTCTGTATTTGGTGGTGCTCGTTTCAATTATATCTACAACAAATACCAAGGTAGTATCACCAACATTTCAGCAAATGTGGGTGGAAACAACCAGAATCTCTACGACTATTTCCAATCAAAGGTTAACGCTTTGAACGAAAAGGCAAGTGCATTGCAGGCACAGGCTGTTGCTGCACAGACTGAGGCAGATGCAAAACGTGCACAAGCAAATCAAACTACCGACCCTACAGCAAAGGCTCAGTTGTTAGCAGCTGCAGACCAATACGCAGCTGGTGCACAGAAGGCAACAGCAGGTGCAAAGCTCGTTCGCGCAGGTGCAGACAAGTTGGATAGTAGCAAGGAAAAGGTAAAAGACCGCTATTTAGAGGTTTCTCAGCGCGGATGGGGTATCACTCCAATCCTTGGTATTGACTACCGCACAGGCAAATGGAACTTCGCTGCACGCTATGAGTTTACCACAAAGTTCAATATTGAGAACAACACAAAGCGTGATGACACTGAACGTTACAAGAATGGTGTGAACACTCCAAACGATATTCCTGGTATCCTTGCTCTCGGTACACAGTATGAAGTACTGAAGAACCTCCGTGTTATGGCAGGATATAACCACTACTTCGATAAGGATGCACGCATGGACAATGACAAGCAGCGCTTCCTTAAGCATAACACACAGGAGTTCCTTGCTGGTGTTGAGTGGGATATCAACCCTTCAGTGACAGTCAGCGCAGGTGGTCAGCGTACGCTCTACGGACTTGGTGATGGTAAATACCTGACCGATCTTAGCTTCGTAACAAGCAGTTACAGCTTCGGTTTTGGTGCAAAGATTAAGGTTGCAAAGAACGCTCATCTCAACGTTGCTTACTTCTTTACCAACTATTCAAACTTCAAGAAGGAGTACAATGATGCTATCGAAGCAGGTCAGCAGCAGGTGACACAGCCAGATGGTACTGTAACCATGCAGCCTAAGACCCTTGCAACCAAGAACACCGATATCTTCACTCGTACCAATAAGGTACTCGGTGTTGGACTTGATATTGATTTCTAAGCCACAAATAAATCTACCGTTTTCCACAACTAATACCATTAAGAGGCAGTCAGAGTGATTCTGACTGCCTCTACACTTTTATAATTTCATCATAATTACTTGTCGTTTTCAACTAATATTCATATATTTGCAGCAGAAAGGAATAAGTTTATGGGAACAACAATATCAACGCTTGCTTCAAAGATTGCTTCTAAACAAGCATACCAAGAGAAAAAGAAATTAGAAAGCTTGCAAAGGATAGCAAGATACTTATCTGCCGAAGAGAAAGAGGTTCTCTTCAGTGGGAATGGGTTTGTACGTGTACCAAAAGAGGAAGCTGAGAGAATGAAGATTGATGCTTACCTCAACACTTAAATATCTACAAAAAATGAGCCTGAGTTATTATCCATACAGATTTGTGAAGAAAATAGATGAGCCTTGGGATGGACCACAAGGCTTTTTGCTTTATAAACTTTTATATTCGTTTAAGTCCTATAAAAGTCATCAGACTTATTGGGTGTGGGTAGAGGTTTATGCACAACATTTTTATGCCGTCAAGTTTCATCTAAAAGCACATAGAAATAGCGATAAGAAATATAATATCTTGACGGGACTTAACGAGCCAAGAGAATGTATACAGACTTGCATGGCTATTATGAAAGAGGTTGCAGGAAAAGACGATAAAGCTTCTTTTGGTTTTATTGGTGCTAACTCTATTGGAGAGTCTGAACTTGAAACAAAAAGATTCCGAGTATATAGTAGGTATATGCAGACTTACTTTAACTCAGAAGAGTTTGAACATCATTATAACCTCATGAAGAGTGCGTATTTGATAATATGTAAACAGCAATTAAAAGATAATCCCAATCTCATCAACGACATCGTTGAAGGGTTTAAGGAACTATACCCCTACTTTGACTAACATCCATCTTAAACCTATTAATACATGAGATAAAAGATGCTTCTCATACCTTATCTTATATGAAAAACAGGTTCTTCCGTTACTTCAGTAATCCGCAGACAAGGGTTTGAAAAATTCTTACACAACTTCAAATAAGACATCACAAAATAACAGCAAAAACACATATAAAAAGCAGGTTTGCAACCAACAGTAAATCAATTAGTTATAAAGTAGCAAAACAAAAGGTGCTTTATTGGACTTCAAAAGGGCGTTAGTTAGACCTCAAAAGGGCACCTATTGCAAGTCAATTGGGCGTCTTTTAGAAGCCAAAGGACCATGTATTAGTTTTGAACTGCACGAAAATAGTTTACAAAAATCTATAATATGGTAATAAGTTATGTGCAGAAGACAGATAAACATCGTACCTAATTAGGGAATTTCCGTTAATTCCCTACCTTAACATTAAGTTCCGCCCAATTGGAGAATAAGACTTTAGAAAAGAGATAAGTAACTAAGACTATAGCGGATCAACATCGTAATACACTTGAAGAGCACCATATCTCTTATCCTTCAACATGGCTTCTAAGGCTCCACGAAGATACTGGCGAACACGAGAGTAGTCAATACCATTCTCCAACTTTAGCATAATCTTTCTAATGTTTAAGGTCTTCACTCGAGCTACAGCAGGTTTGTCAGGACCTAATACACGGTCACTGAAAATTTCACGGAGCCTACTTCCTAATTCTAAACCTGCTGAATTTACCGTATTTTCATCCCTATGCTTCAAATAGACATAGACAAGTCGATAGAATGGAGGATAATGAAATTCCAGTCTCTCGGTAAGTAAGTCGAAATAAAACGACTGATAATCATTACGCACCACCTGCTGAATAACGGGTAACTCAGGGCTCTTTGTCTGTAGAATTACCAAGCCCTGCCTACCCTTTCTGCCTGCTCGTCCACTCACCTGACTCATCATCATAAACGATTGCTCGTATGCACGAAAGTCCGGATAATTCAACATTGAGTCTGCATTGAGAATTCCAACGACAGATACCTTATCAAAATCGAGACCCTTTGAAATCATCTGCGTACCTATCAGAAGATTACTCTTTCCTATAGAAAAGTCATTAATCAAACGCTCATAAGCATTACGTGTGCGAGTTGTATCAAGGTCCATTCGCGCAATACGAGCCTCTGGGAAGATATAGCGAATCTCATCTTCGATCTTCTCCGTTCCATATCCACGACCACGGATATCCTCACTTTCACAACAAGGGCAAACATCTGGCACCTTCATTGTATAACCACAATAGTGGCAAGAGAGGTAGTTCATGTTCTTATGATACGTCAACGAAACATCACAGTCTGGACACTTTGGAACCCACCCGCACTGTCTACACTCCACCATCGGCGCAAAGCCACGTCGATTCTGAAATAATATTGCTTGTTCGCCACGCCCCAAAGCCTCACGAACAGCAGAGAGAAGACGCGGAGAGAAGGGACCTGTCATCATCTTTCGACGATAAAGATCCTTTATATCAACAATCTCTATTTCGGGAAGTTGAATATCTTTATAACGGCGTGTCAACTCAACAAGTCCATACTTGCCCTGCTTAGCATTATAATAGCTTTCCATCGAGGGTGTAGCTGTTCCCAAAAGCGTCTTTGCATTAGGATACATCTGTGCCAACACTATCGCTGCTGAGCGAGCATGATAACGAGGAGCAGGGTCTTGTTGCTTAAAACTCTGCTCATGTTCTTCATCTATAATGACAAGACCTAATCGATGAAATGGGAGAAAAATAGCACTTCTTGCACCTAAAATAACATCATAAGGCGAATCAGACAACTGCTTATGCCATATTTCTACACGCTCCGCATCGCTATACTTACTATGATAAATTCCCAATCGATCGCCAAAAACGGCCTTCAGACGTTCTGTTATCTGTACGGTTAGGGCAATCTCAGGCAAGAGGTATAACACCTGTTTATGCTCATTGAGGGCTTTCTGAATGAGATGGATGTATATTTCCGTCTTCCCAGAAGAGGTCACTCCATGCAGTAGTATCACACGATGAGACATCATTTGCAAGATAATCTGATTATAAGCCTCAATCTGTGCCTCGTTCAGAGGTTTCATATTCTCTGGATGTGATGGCTTTCCACTGTTCAATCTACCGACCTCCTTCTCATAGGTAACCAATATCTTTCTATCCTGTAAAGCACGAATAACACCAACAGAAGCATGAGTAACGTTCATCAACTCCTCTCTGGTCACCTCTCGCAGTACTGTCTCTGGTGTAATTTCTGCCATTTCATCGACACCAGCCAATTGCAAATAAGCCATAAGGACTTCCACTTGTTTCGCTGCACGCTTCATAGAGTCAATCATAAGTGAGAGCGTCCTTTCATGGCGTAAGTTATCAGCTAATCGGATATAAAGTTCTGTTCGTGGCCGAAAACCGTATTCCTCTTTCAGTCCCGATGGCAATGCAGCCTTATAGACATCCCCAATTGGCGACATATAGTAATCGGATATCCAATGCCAGAGCTTTAGCTGCTGTGGTAAGAGTACAGGAGTGTTATCCAATACATCTATGATATTCTTATAGGTAATCTTCTTTCCGCCTACAGCAGTATTCTCCGATGGATTCAGTATATTTACAGGATATTCCGCAACAATGCCCACATAGGTCTTACTCTTTCCCAAAGGCACAGACACACGTACACCAGCTGTCACCCGAGATGCCAATGCATCGGGCACACCATACGTAAAATAGCCTTCAAGAGGAAGGGGGAGAATAATATTAGCGTAAGTCATTACAAATTCTTTATTACCTATCAACCAACACAAACAATACTATAAGCCAGACATTGGTTTGAATACAAAGTTACAAAGAAAGATGCAAATACACAATGATAGAAGTCATCAATAACACTATACTATCACAGAAACAATCTCAATCTAATGTTCTATCACATAAAAATCCCATTTCATTCTCGATGAAATGGGACTTTTTAATATATTACTAAACTTCTGTTCTTAGAAAAAATAAGCCAAGCCCAACTGCCAAGAGCTATTACGACTACCCTTCTTATTAAAGACAGACGTCGCTGCATCAGTTGCTGTTTTCCACGTTGCATTGCCTGTTTTACCACAAGCAATATTATAGTTAGCACTAACTTGCAAATGTTTAAATGCCGTTACACCGAAACCAAGGTTGACACTGAAGTTACTATTCTTCAAAGCATAAGTACTTCTCATGTTCCACTGATACTCCTTTTCACCAATATTAAATGCAATCTGAGGACCACCAAAGAAGAAAATACTTGCCACACTACCTAATCCAATAGAATAGCGAGCATTCACAGGAATCGCTATCTGCTGTTGTTTTACGGTCTGCGTCATAGTAGCATAATCAAGTTTGGCTGCTCGATAGTCATAGAGAACAGAAGCATCCATACCTAAACCTACTACTGGTAAGGTGAACTTCACAGTAGGACCAATGAACCAACCTGTCTGATTAGATTTATTAAAAACATCACTATCAAAGTAGAAATCACTCACATTCAGTCCTGCCTTTACACCAAACTTTAATGGTTCATCAGCATGGGCAGGAACAGAAATAAGAAATGATAGGGCTAAGAAACCCAATGAAACAATTTTCTTCATGACCATAAGTGTTAATGATAAAGAACTAAATTCACTCCTCATCATGCAAAACAAGCATGCTTACACATCTGAGAGAGACTCGAAAAAGTACAACTTTTCGAGTACCCTTATACATTAACTGAATCTGTAAGGATATTATTGTCCGTTTAAAATTAATTAAGTTTGGTTCTATAAAATTACTTTAATGAAGTTTTATCTATCCCTCATTAAAGGCTGATTCCATCGTAGATTCTACAGAACCAACCTTAAGGAAATTTAGGTTCTTCCAAAAGATGGAGCGATAATGTAAGCCTATTACATAGTAAGTTACATAAGAAGCAGAAGAAACAGAACTTAAAACAATACACAGACGTGTCTCTATTGGGCTACAAATCTAAAAATAAGACCTCCCTTTCCTCCTTCCCTCCGTGTGAGATTTAGCTTCAAAAGATAAAGAAATATATTGACAAAATAATCAAAGAAAAGGAAAAGAAATAACTTAAAAGCGACTTGTTTTAGCACCTATGTAAGTCATTTGCTATCAAATAGTTGCAGAGATGAATTTTTAAAGGTGCTTAACAAGACTTCAAAAGGGCGTTAATAAGAACTCAAAAGGGCATCTCTTGCAAGCCAATTGGGCGTTAAATGCAAGCCTTTTGATGGTCTTTTAAAAATCAATATGTGAAAAATTAGGACAAAAATAGATTTCAGTCATTTAAGTGATAAGCTTTGCTTGTTACATTTAGAACTTTAAGAAAAATAAAACAGAGCAACTCCAAGTTTCTTGTTACAAACTTAGAGTTGCTCTGTATGCCTTATTATATAATAGCTTTAGACTACTACACCAAACTTCTGAAGAGCAAAAAAGAATATTAATGACGCTCGCGGCGAACTGTTACACGCGCTGGAGAGACTCCTGCACTTCCACTTGAAGATGAACGACGAGAGCGACTAACACCACTTGTCGATGGACTTGTGCGACGAGAACGTCCAAGCTTTCTTGGGGCTTTCTCAGCTTCCTTAGCTGCAGAGATACTATCAAGGCTATCTCGACGAGCTGGATCGCCATAGATTGTCTTCTCGAAAGCAACCAACTCACGCTCTATCTTCTTCTGTTCTGCAGCCATTGCAGAATCATTAGGACAGTATTGTGCGAGCGTCTTACCCAACATATTAGTTGTCTTGTAAATCTTTCCCTTATAGAGATTCATCGTGAAATAATCGTCAACACTCATTGTTGCAGCATTATTCAGATTACTGGTCATGATAGTTTGCTTAGCAAGGAATGGGGCTAAGTCATCATAACGCACCCAGAAGAGCGGGTATTTCACTTCACCATCTCCGAAATCATCTTCACGATACATAATCGGGCAAAGAGCTACGACCTTACGATGAAAGGTGGCTGTTCCTTGATCATAATAGGCACTCTCCTTTAGATAGTAGCCTTTCACCTCACCCGAAGGGATATCACTATTGTCAAGGCGAATACCATGATCGGTGCGTTCGTAGAAGATATGATAGTTATCAAGGAACTGCAAAGGCTTAACTCGAGCAGAATCCGTAAATATCTCATTGCCGTCCATACGATAGTTATAGGCTGCAATACCCCCACGATTAGGACCATTCATCATCAACTTGAAGATGTAGGTAAAGAGATTCATCTGCGAACCTACAGGTTCAGTAGGATAATATAATCCAGCATTAGCATCCTCGGTAAGTTTGAGTTCACGATAGATATCACGTCGCCAAACAACATCTTCCTCCATAGGAGCAGTTGTAGGGAAGGATATCTGCGCACGTGTTGTAATCGTATTAGCAGGCGACTGACGCTGTTGTTGATTACGACGTGCAGCAGGCTGCGCACTTACAGAGAGTGCCAAGCAGGCTGTGCAGACTATGAGAAATATCTTTTTCATTATTATTTTGTTTGTTCTTTACTAAAAGAGATGCTGTGATATAGTATTTTATGAGTAGATACAGTATCAAGACTATCTATCAACTTGTCAACCCGTAAACTCGTCTACTCGTCTACTACTACCTCACAATAACCTCCATATTTCTTCCATTAAGCGTTCGAGTGGTACCATCAGGTCCATGAACGACAACGTTTGTGATATAGAATCGCTTGTTACGGCTCAACTGTCGGAACTGTTCTTTCTGCTGTGGAGAGAAGGAAGCACCGTTACTTGCAAGCGGTACAGCGTTACCCATATTATCAAAGAAGACAACACGGAAGCTGGTTACACTGAAAGGAATATCGAGTAAGCCATCATCAATAGCAGCCTGAATGCCTGGTGCAGACATAAGTGCTGCCTTTGAGAGGGCTCCACTCTTAAATCTATCAGCACCCATAGCGATATATGGCGATGGATCCGGCAATTTTCTCACACGGAACTGGTATTCTCCAATCTTGCGACCCTTAGCGGATACAGAGATTGTTACAGGCTGACCAACTGCCGAAGGACGAGCAATAAAGTGACCACCACCCCTTGCTACGAGTGATCCTCCTGACATAGTAGCTTGCACATCATGCTGAGAAGTATTAGGAATACTAATGGTGATTGGGTTATCAAAGCCTGCATAGAGTACGTTCATCAGGTCTGCTGCAATAGTAGCCATTCCATCGAAAGGTGGAACCTTCTGCATTCCTTGAGGACTGATATACTCTTTTGGCTGTGGACCACCCGTCACCCAATAGTCTTGTGAGAAGTTTCTACGCAACACATTACCTGTTAAGTCCTTGATAAGGATGTATCCACTCAAGGTATGTTTACCAGGTGCACCTGCTTTCACAGTTATCTGGTTACCCTTGATAAGTTGCCCATTAACAAAGACCTGTGGCTGTTGTGTAGAGTCTACAGCCCCCATAAACATCTGTGCAGTCATTGTCTCACCTGGATAAAGGCGTGTCTGACTTGGCACAACGAATGCCTGAAGCTTGTTAACGCGTATGTCTTTTAAACCGACATTAGCCACCAAGGTGTGTAACACCTCACCCTCTGCATAGCGAACATCGCTTTGCAACTTAGAGAGAAGCGTTACCGCTGCCGCAACAGGCATATTTTCGAACATATACTCTTCCCAGTTCTTACCCATTGAATGGCGAGGTACCTCCGTAGAAAGGTTACTTGCAATAATCTTCTTCTGTCGTGGGTCTGTTACAAACTGCAATATACGTGCTCGATAACTATTGATAGCCTCGTAAAGCTTATGCCCTTGTCCATTGGTTGGGTTCAACATAATGTAACTGGCAGCCTCAATATTATCCTTTCCTTCGATGTTTAAGGGGTCACCTTTTTCACCATCAGCCTCACGAACGATGGCTACTTTCAGCGCTTGTGCATAGTTATAGAGGGAATCACTCATCTCTCTAACCGTAGATGCCATCATAAACCACTGTTTAACCTTCTGTGGATTCTTGCGCATCATTTGGTCGAGTTCGCCAAAGATAGCATCATTTTCCTTAGATGAATTCCCCGTCGTACGGTTCAGGCTCTCTTCAACAACAGAGAAGCCATTGAGTACCTCGGTAGAGATATTCAATGCCAACATTGCCATGAGGACGACGTACATAAGGTTAATCATCTTCTGGCGTGGGGAAATCTTTCTCTTTTTAATAGCCATTAATTCTATTATTTGTAGTGGGAAGACGCTAAAAACAGACGCCTTCCCTACCATATTTCATCATTACAAGCTTTCAGGTGTAGACTGCTGAGGGGCAACATTAGGTGCTGCCACACGCATATTAACAGTCATTGCCTCAATCATTCGAGCATAGATACTATTGAGTTGCTCTATCTGCTGTGCCATCTTACGGGTCTGGTCATTAATCTGATCGATTGTACCTATCTGCTGGCTGGCACTCTTAAGTTGCATCTCATAAACCTTAGCAATACCTGTGAGAGTACGATTGAGGTTCTCCATCTCTTCGCTATCACGTGTTAAACGCTGACTCTGGTCGTTCACCTTGCCCAACATCTCTGTCAGATTCTGCAATGCAGCAACATAGTTTGTTTGTGCTTCTACCATCTCTGGTGTCTGCTGTTGTGCATCTGTGATAGCCTTACTCTGCTGACTAACAACGGCTGCAGCGATATCATTAGCTGAAGGCATTGCCTCTTGAACACTCTGTGCAATATTCTCTGCAGCAGCATATTGTGGCTGTGGCACAGCTGCGGAGCGTTCTACAGTATTTTCGTTGTCATCAAGAAGTTCCTCAGTAACATGTGTTGGGAGTTCACGACCATCATCCGTCTTATCAAATGGACGGTCGAACGCCGAGAGGAAGAATACGATAACCTCAGTACCCATACCGAAGTAAAGCATAATATTAGCTCCCGGCAAGTGGGTCAACTTAAACAAAGCTCCAAGAATAACCACTGATGCACCCCAACTATAACCATAGTTCAGAAACGTCTGTCCAGGAACACTATCCATCCACTTCTGCAGATGGTATATGAGATTGTATTTACTGTACTGTGTCATTTATCTTCTCTTTTTCTTACTGCTTTTCTTATTCTCTTTTGCTGCCTCACTTGAAGAACTTGCAAGACTACGAACACAACGGAAACCGATGTAGCTACGTGGTTGGTTCTGATACTCCCAAGTACGCCAAGCACTGCGGATATAGCTCTCTGGATCCTTCCAGCTACCACCACGAACACTCTTCTTCTTCAAGCGATATGGGTCTTCTTTGGCTGCTTTATAGTCTAACTGTGGATTGAGGTCATTCATCGCATCAACACCAGCCTCTGTATAGATGGTACTTGTCCACTCGGCAACATTACCTGCCATATCGAACAATCCATTAGAGTTTGCACCATAGATTCCCACCTTACTCGTGATCAAGTTACCGTCTTTGGTGTAGTTTCCACGGTCTGGTTTAAAGTTGGCATAGAAACAACCGTTACCATTCTTAACGTTTTGATTATCCCAAGGGAACTCATCTTGATTCTTTCCACGAGCCGCAAACTCCCACTCTGCCTCTGTAGGGAGGCGATAACGCTGTACATAGCGCGCCTCTTTTCCCAAGCCTTTAAGCAGATACTCCGTACGCCAAGCACAGAAAGCATTAGCCTGCTCCCATGTTACACCTACTACAGGATAGTTGTTATAAGTTGGATTACTGAAGTAATTACGGAGATAAATCTCATTATCAGAATTGCGGAAATCATTCACCCAACAAGTTGTATCTGGATAGATATTAACGATATAGGTATTGAGGAAGTCCCAAGGACCTGTCAACGGACGATTGATGGTCTCGCTATGAATAACGCCGTTTTCATCGACATAAGCTGTATCCTTTGATATCATCACAACCTCATTAGGGTCGACTGTGATATCAGTATTTAAATTACGCTCTTGTGGATTCAAACGGTTACGACGAAGGGCAGCTGATGTATAATCATAAATCTCATAACGATAGTTCAACTGTCTGCCATCAATGCTCTTCTCACCTGTTACTGGATTAGTTACATAAAGGCTCTCGAAAGCACGCTGCTCATCCTCATTAGGCTTACGAGGAAGTCGCTTATTCCAGTCCAAGTGTGGTGTGACGGGATCGCCATTTTTGTCTTCTGTAATCATATAGCTTTCATCACCACCATATGCAGGGTCTGCCAAACGGGTACGGATAATAGAATCACGAACCCACTCTACAAACTGTTTGTACTCGGAATTGGTCACCTCTGTTTCATCCATCCAGAATCCATCAACAGAGATGTCCTTTACAGGTGTCTTCTTACCCCATAGGGAGTCCTGCTTTTCCAAACCCATTCTTAACCAGCCACGCTTGACAAGTGTCATGCCGTAAGGTGCTGGTTCGCGGAAGGTACGACCTCCACCAACGCCAGTGACCTCACCGCCACGACCTGACGAAGCGGTTGACTTACCAGCAAAACAGCCTGTCAATGTTCCCAAGACGAGTGCACCAAGACAAATGGCAACTATACTTTTCTTCATTTTCATTATATCTTTCTATAGAAATCTTACGCTTTTATGTTTGTTCCTACCTTTCTTCTGCAGGTTTATATCGGTTTGATAGCTGACAAACAGCCCATGACTACCATTCTTGAAAGCTGCTGTACCCGTGTACATCTCATAGCTATAACCCAAGTTAATTCCGTGGAATGTTCCACCAATCATGGCTGTCACTGAGTTTGTTGGACTATAAGAGACTCCTCCGTAAAGTACTTTCTTCTCGTGCGTGTAGACTAATCGAGCGGTGATATCAGCCCGATAGTTTACGCCATCATACCGTGCCAAGACAGAAGTCGGTATAGTAAGAAACGGATTTCGTAATTTAATATTGTATCCACCCGTTAAATAATATGTTCGATTTATCTGTAATTCATTGGTCTCTCCCAAATCTACTAAGAGCGCATTGAGATGCTGAACAGATGCGCCAACATACCAGTTCTTATGCGTATAATAAACTCCAACTCCCAAATCGAGTCCATGTCCGTTGACTTCTCCTTGTGCTAAAGCTGGGTCGCTTGACTCTTCTGGGTCTAACTTAGAGCCATCTAATTTTTCAAAAAGCATACCCACCTGAACACCTGCAGATAGCATTCCACCCCAAAGGTCCTTACGAAAAGCGTATTGCCCCGCTACACGCTGATGAACAAAGGCTCCTAACTTATCATTCAAAATAGAAATACCCACTCCATGATATTGCTTCATGAAATAGATAGGCATGTCTGCTCCAACATAAAAAGTGTTTGGATTGTGTTCATAACCTGCAAAGTCGAGGGCGTATGCACCCACAACATTCAGTTTGTTGTCCTTTCCGACTGTAGCTGGATTAAACGATGGCTCCATCGCCCAATAGTGACTATAAGACGGATCGTACTGTGCCTTGACAGGGTTTCCTATCAGGCAAGCAAGTGGGAATATGAGTATTAAACGTTTAAACACGTTTCTATAACGTATGTCTGGTTGAATTATTGCTTTCTATACGTATAAATATTAAAGAGCATATGGATATAGAAAGGAAAACCTCTGATAAGAAAGGTCTACCACACCTCTACCCTTCTACATCTTCCTTGCCAAAAGAAAGAATGTATACATAAGTGATGATTGTAAATAAATTTCACGTGTCAGATTTTTAATGATGCTCTTTTAGCTTTGAAAAGACGCCCAATTAGCTTGCAAAAGATGCCCTTTTGAGACCTAACTAACGCCCTTTTGAAGTCCTATTAAGCACCTCTTGCAATCCAAATTTATAAATCACTGATTATAAAAGAGTTGCAAGAAAGGCAAAAACCTTAGTGTTTCGATAAAAAACGACCAACAAAGATGATTGTTTTGTCATATAATTTCAAACAGCAAAAGCGATCGTTTCATCTCTATCTGAGTCTGTACACATGGAATGTTAAACCAATAACAAATACTATATATCCAATAAAAGATTCATACACATATTAGTATGGGCTATTAGTTGGGCTTCTGCAACCCACAAACAACAATAAAAAAGAGGTTGTAACATAGCGTTACAACCTCTTTTTTATTCTTTAATATTCGTCTTCATTCCACAAGAAATCGTCCTTTGAAGGATAGTCAGGCCAAATATCCTCGATACTATCATAGACATCTCCTTCGTCTTCAATTTCTTGAAGATTCTCAAGAACCTCAAGTGGTGCACCTGATCGCATTGCATAGTCAATCAGCTCATCTTTTGTTGCAGGCCATGGAGCATCTTCCAGCTTAGAGGCCAATTCAAGTGTCCAATACATATTCTTATTTTTTTACATGATTCTTAGTGCGTGCAAAAGTAACATTTATTTTCTTATCTGCAAGTATTTTTCCATATTTTTTCACTTAAACTACTATCATTATTCAAATAACGTGACAAAATGAAGAAATAATCTGATAATCTGTTGACAAACTTAAAGATTTCTGGTGAAACTATTGCGATATGGGATAGTGTTACAATTCGACGTTCTGCACGGCGACAGATTGTACGACAAACATGACTTTGAGCAGCTGGTAGAGTTCCTCCTGGTAGAACAAAATGATGCTGTACAGGGAGTTGGGATGAGAGTTTATCGATATTTGTTTCTATCTCCTTAATAAGTTTTTGTGTGCAAAAACGGTCGTCTTCCTTTATCTCTGCACAGGCGAGTTGCCCACCAATTACAAAGAGTTCTTCTTGAATTTCCACCAAAAAATCAATTAAGCTGACAAAAGTATCTCCTTCTTTTAAGGTATCTGCTTGCAGTAACGAGATAAGTAAACCTATATTCGCATTTAATTCGTCTAATGTTCCATATGCTTCTATACGCATATCATCTTTCGATAAGCGACTACCATCACATAAGGAGGTCATACCTTTATCACCTGTCTTCGTATATATCTTCATAATAGTATTACATTTCTAAAGTTTAACCTTGTATTTTCAAAAATTCACTATATATGATTGCTTTACCATATCATTATTCAGAAACAATACCCCACAATAATATAAATCAAAGCTAACACCTGTGCGCGAATCTGATATAAGCTCTGACCAGTATTTCTGAGTTTCTTTGTCACGCTTGATATTCTCTATAATCAACACACTTGATGAAGGTAAATGGTCCAATGCCTTATCAACAACGGTACGATAGTTTGCAACAAGAGGTACACGCAGCATACTATATTCACCAATGTTTGAGAATAAACGTATCAGTTCCTCTTCTGATGTCGCTTCTATTATCCTATGATAGTTGACCTTCTGGCAACCTGCATCTACATAAATCTTGTAGCAAGAAGAGGTTGGATAACAATCTACAAATGTGTGACCTTGCTGATAATTCGCTAAACGGAAGTAAAACTTGCATAGTTTACGAGTTGTCTTATCAATCCCATAAACCTGCTCAGCAAGGTGTTCATACTTATAATAAGGATAATGTTCATTCACCACATAACGAATAAAACGATATGCCCAAGGTGACTGTACGCCAAATCCTCTGGAGTAGCGCACACGTCTTAGCCAAACTATAAATCGCTTGATGAAATATACCATGATAAGTTGATGTAATTGACAAAGTTAATAGTTTTTTCCTTATTAGAGAAAGAATAGATGCAAAAACCGTGAATTTAATTATTTTCACTCAATCTTTACAAACACCACTCTTTACATACAAATAATTAACTGTTTTGTCTATAAAATTCTATTAAACGTCAAATTATTATACACTTTTATTTTAAAAAACACTAATAATTCGCAAAAGATTTATATCTTTGCACTGCTTTTTAAGAAAAGGTTGCTATACATAGTAATATAAAATCAGAACGATTTTTCTATCTGACAGGATAATCAGATGAAATATTCTTTCTACAATCTTTAATAACCACAGATTCTACAAACTGTATATTCAAGTAAACGATATAATTAAATATTACATTCTACAAATGGAAACAAAACGACAACTTGTAAAAGAGGTTTATATCAAGCCTTGTGCCAAGGTTTTTGAATTGGCTGAAAAGAGTTTCATCATGGCTGTTAGCCCTAATGTACGCCCTGGAGGTGATGCAGGAGGCAGCATAACAGTGATAGAAGCAGAAAAGGATGACGAAGATACTGACCTTGAAGGATAGTCATCTCACTAAAGTTAAACCTAAAATATTTCAAATTAAACGAAGTATGAAAAATAAATTATCAACATTGTTGTTGGCTGGTGTAGCTACTTTGACAATGTTTTCTTGTGTCGATAATGACAACTTGAATGAGAATAACGGAGATAATGATGCATTAGTTTCATTTGGTGTGAACGATGTTCAAACACGTGCCATTGCTGTAAGCGGTAGAACTTTAACTCGTGGAGCAATTAATCCTTATCTTTCATCAGAAGATCTTGCACCACAGAAATTGGATGTTAAGGGTGCTGACGCTGAAAAACTCTGCATTATTGAGACAACTGTAGAGGGTGTCAATCCTGTTCAGGCAGATGCTCAGACACGTGCTAATGTTATTAAAAACATTACAGAGAACTTCTCTGCTTCTGGTCATCGTGGTACAACAGAAGCTAATATCACTACTAAGCCTGAGTGGTTCTACAATGAGCCAACTTTGAGTAATGGTAAGCTTGTTACTCCAAGAAAATGGAGTTGGGCAATTCCTCACGCTCGTTTTTATGCTGTATTCCCACAGGTTAAGGATGAGTATACTAAGATTAAGCTTTCTCCAGAGACTTATGAGGGTAGCCCTTATATTGAGTTTGAAGATGAAACAGATGTAACTAACCAGAAGGACTTGATGACTGCTTGTTCTGGTCATGTACACTATTCTGTTCAGGGTACTGCTCCAAGAACTGACTTAGATTTCCGTCACGCACTGACTGCTATCAAGTTTGCTGTTGGTCAAAACCTTTCTATCAACAAAACTATCAGTAAGGTTGAGATCCGCAATGCTTTGAGCAAAGGTAAATATACACTTTCTGACAAGTTTGATGGTACTGGTGCTAAATGGGAGAATTTGAGTGATGCTAAAACCTTTAAGCTTGAAGGGCTTGCTGTTAGCACTAATCAGAACCCTAACGCAGTGCTTACTGGTAATGATGGTGACAACTATACCTTCTATATGATTCCTCAAGAGCTTACAGGTAAGAATATTACTGTATATGTTGAGTTTACTGATGGTTCTAAAATTGAAAGTACACTAAAGGGCTCATGGTTAGCTGGTACTACCAAGACTTATAAGCTTAGCGAGAAGAACTCAACATGGGAATATACACTTGAAACAACAAACCCAGCAAACGTAGCATACAATCAAGACAAGTCTAATGACTATCTTGTAACAAGTTACAGAATTGCTCCTGATGGAACAAAGCAGCCTGTTAAATGGAAGGCAGTTGGCTTTGAGGAGTATGACCGTGCAACTGACAGTTGGACTAACTTGGGCACAAATAAGCCTACTTGGTTGACAGCCATGTCTAAGGAAAATGGCGAAGGTGGTGCAAATGCTGAGTCTGGTAGAGCAACTATTACAAAGGCTGACTTGAAAGATCGCCTCACAGAGTATAATAAGGTACTGCAGACTGCAACAGAGAAAGGTGCAGCAGGCAACTACTACAACTTGTCAAATACTAATGGCGGTGATGCTATCCAGAACACTGCTAACAGCTACTTGATTTCTGCTCCTGGCTACTATCGTATCCCATTGGTATATGGTAATGCTGTTAAGGGTGGAACTACAAATGAAAGTTCATATAAGACTGCTCACACAGGTACTGATATTTTGAGTAATTTCAAAGATCATTTAGGAAATGACATCACCACTCCTTACATTAATGTACAAAATGCAAGTAATCCTGCAACACAAGCATCTATCGTATGGATGGACCAGCAGGCACTTGTTGACGGTTTGAGTGTTACAAATAATGGCGACAAATCATTTGTTAACTTCCATGTGTCTGCAGCAAATATTAAGAATGGTAATGCTGTTATCGCTGTTAAGAGTGCAGATGGTACTATTATGTGGAGCTGGCATCTTTGGTTCGACCATAGCGATGCGTTGAGTACAATTGCATGTACAAATCATGAGGGTGATAACTTCAAGGTAACAAAAAACATCCTTGGCTATACTATATACAAGTGGAAATCAACATCCTATGAATCTCCACGTGTTGCACGTATGAAGATTGAGCAAGAAGTGGGTAATGGAGCAAAAAAATCTGCCTACATCACTATAACACAAAGCCCTTATGCAGAAAGAGAATATTCTACTGCGCTCTATCAGTTCGGGCGTAAAGACGCTTTCCCTGGTACAAACACACTTTATGAAAGTACGTTTGTCGAGAATGGTGGTAACAATATTTCTATCGTAAATGCTATACAGAATCCTGGCACATTCTACACAGATGGAAATAAATGGGATACAGAGTACAGATACTTTAACTTGTGGTCTATGCAGACAACTTCACAAACCGATGTAAGTAAAACACTTATTAAAACTATTTACGACCCATGTCCAGTTGGTTTCAGTATGCCTCCACTTAAAACTTTCTCTGGTGTTACAATAACAGGTAAAACAAATACTAATAATAAAGATATAAATGCACTTGGAGACTGGGATCAGGGATGGCACTTCTATGCGAAGGATTCATCATCACCATCAACAGTTTACTACCCTGCAATTGGCTCTCGTACCGCAAAAGAAGGCAAGCTCTATGGTGTGAAAGACAGAGGCTACTATTGGGTTGGAGTACCATCTTCTACCAGCGCAGGTAATAACTTAGATATTAGAAACACAATAGTAATTCCTGCAAATAATTTGAATAGAGCAGTGGGATGTTCTATCCGTCCTGTAGCTCAATAATAAAAATATTTCAGATATAAGATAAAACTAATCAAAGCAGCAATACACCCTTTAGCGTATTGCTGCTTAGTTTCTGATAATGTAGAAATATAAGCATGTATCATTACACATGTATATGATTCTCACTTAAAGCATAGTATAAATTAAAGCACTATAAACAAAATATAAGAGCACATTAAGTATTGCTATTACAGCTTACTTAATGTGCTTTTTTTCCTCCTAATAATACTCTATTCAAATGCTCACATTTGCATTCCAATAGAATAAGCCATAAAACCATCACCCCAAAAGCCCTTTCCTTTCGATTTAAACGACTTAAAAGATTCAAACAAGCATATAATCTGCTAATAACAAAGTTACACCTATCTAACCCATTAATCTCAACTAATAAGTAAATAGTCACATCAAGTTCATTAGCCTTAATAAAAAACATTAGCCATATCAGGCACATCAGCCTTAAAAAAAACATTAGCCTAGCCTTTGACCGCTATTAGCCGTATCAGCCCTATAAGCCTTATTAGCCCTATAAGCCTTATTAAGGCAATTAGCCCAATATAATATTGCAGCTTCTGTCCTTCCCACACTTCATCAACACCTAACACCCAACACCCATACCCCAACAAAAAAGAGCCTTGAAGATTTCTCTTCAAGGCTCTCGTAAAAGGAGGCGGCCACCTACTCTCCCGCATTGCATTGCAGTACCATCGGCGCAAACGGGCTTAACTTCTCTGTTCGGAATGGGAAGAGGTGGGACCCCGCCGCAATAACCACCTGATATTTCTCTCGGTTGAC
>FLSH01017210.1_pt1 | contig 33603 bp, 24 predicted proteins | sample 1550441 | NCBI WGS metagenome assembly FLSH01 (sample SAMEA4031756, study PRJEB14383) | metagenome | biome: human; feature: oral; material: saliva | place: Philippines | collected 2014 | reverse complement strand
GACGAGCTCGAGCTGTGGCTCTCCAAGGTCCAGGCAGGTAACCTGTACGTCAACCGTGCAATTACCGGTGCAATCGTTCAGCGTCAGCCCTTCGGTGGTTGGAAGAAGTCCACCGTGGGTTCCGGTACCAAGGCTGGTGGCCCCAGCTACCTGATCGCTCTGTCCGATTGGGAGCCGGCACAGGCAACCGCGACCGCAACCACCCAGTCGGTGACCGTCCGCGAGACCCTGGCTACCATCGAGAACTCCGAGCTGGGCAAGCGCGAGGACTTCGCATTCATCAAGCGCGGTGTCTCCTCTGACGCACACGCTTGGGACACCGAGTTCGGCTTCGGTCACGATCCCTCGAAGCTGGGCGTGGAGCGTAACATCCTGCGCTACGTACCCACCCAGGTTCTGGTTCGTGCAGACGAGTCCGCATCCGCAGCAGAGACCCTGCGCGTTGTGCTCGCCGGTCTGGCAGCTAACGCACCGGTCGCTCTGTCCGTCGGTAAGGACCTGCCGGTCGACGTCCGTGGCGTCCTCGAGAACAAGGGCATCAAGTACGAAGTCAAGTCGGACGCTCAGTTCCGCGAGTACCTGGCTTCGAACGCTAAGACCCCGGTTCGCGCACTGGCTGGCACCCCGCTGGAAGGCACCCGTATCCGCTACATCGGTAACGACGTGAAGTCCATCTACTCGGCACTGGGTGGTCGCCCGGATGTTGCAGTGTACTTCGCACCGGTCACCGAGGCTGGCCGTATCGAGATGCTGCCCTTCCTCCGCGAGCAGGCTGTTTCGATTACCGCACACCGTTTCGGTAACCCGAACCGCTTCTCCGAGCGCGTCATTTCTTCCCGCTAAGACGCTGTGAGAGTTTAGCTCTCTAGTCCTAAGGCTCAGGGCCCTGCACCTTCATGGTGTGGTGCCCTGAGCCTTTTGCGTTTCTTTTGAGCTCTTATCGGGGGAGTGATAGGCCTGTATGGAGCCGTGTGCGAAAGTGATGAATAGAGGGGCGTCTAGAAATCGATACGGTGCGAATGGTTAGGTGCACGAATAAGAAGAGGAAAAATAGTGTCGTAGAAGTGGTACGGGGGTGTTTAGACGTGCCCCGGGTTACTTCTTATGTGATAATTGGTATAGGACGTTTCGCTATCCCACATGCGAACGACACCGTGCGCGGGACGGTCCGCGCTACGCAAAATCACACTGAAAGGACACCGCTGCTATGAGCAACGTTCCCGCAGAACTCTCGTACACTTCTGAGCACGAGTGGGTTTCCGCTCTCACCGCCGAGGGCACCGTCCGTGTTGGTATTACCGACCACGCTCAGGATGCACTGGGTGACGTCGTCTACGTCGACCTTCCCTCTGTCGGCGACTCTGTAGCTGCTGAAGATAGCTTCGGTGAGATCGAGTCCACCAAGTCTGTCTCTGATCTTTTCGCTCCTATTGCGGGCGAGATTGTTGCAGTGAACGAGGCTCTGGAAGACGATCCCGCACTGGTTAACTCTGACCCCTACGGCGAGGGCTGGATCATTGAGATTCGCCCCGAGAACGCTGATGACCTGGCGAACCTGCTGGACGCAGAAGCATACAAGGCTGAGCTGGACAAGCTCTAAGTCGATAGACTCTAAGACCTTCTATAGGCCTCAGATAAGAGGTACGTAGTGGTGAGACGGCGAGACCAATTGGTCTCGCCGTTTTTCATTTAAAGTGCACACAAACGCAAATAGTGGGGTGCATTTAAGGTTCATCTTGAGGGTCTCTGAAGCTGCCTGAGGGGCTTGAAAGATGGCTAAACCCCTAGTGGGAGCCTCTTTCAAGTTAAATGTGATGAAAACTTCAACTGTCGCGAGAAGATAAAATTTTCCCTGTAAAGCAGTCCAATATGAGACACGCATATTCGAAGTATTGGAATTTTGCTAAAATTGGTACTGTCTCTATTGGATAGTGTCTGGTTGTGTGGTTATTTTTTGGTTCAAAAAGCCCCTGAGAAGGGCGAACTAAATAGCAAAATGCCTTGTGAGGCTATAAGATTGTCTCGAAGGTTTGCGGTTTATCATTTCGTGATAAACAACTAAACTTATCTATCACACTCTCAACACTAAGCAAAGATATTCGGCACGAATCGAGACCCCGACCGGGGGAACGAGCCACTCACTCAAATTTCGGCTCGTATCGATATCGGCTGAACAAGTACCCGAAAGACATAGATGACCTCACGCATCGATGAGAACCTCACTAACGCTGAGGTTGAACTAGAGGACGTGGAGAACGGCGACTCTGACCGTAACCCGCGTGACGTTAAGAGCCGGACCATTGGCCAGGTTCTTAGCCAGCTTGACCTGGAGTTCCCCGGAATTAGTGCATCCAAGATCCGCTTCCTGGAGGAGCGCGGTCTCGTGCACCCCAGCCGTACCGAAACCGGTTACCGCAAGTACTCTCAGACTGATATTGAGCGTCTGCGCTACATCCTCACGATGCAGCGCGACCACTACATGCCGCTGAAGGTAATCCGTCAGCACCTGGAGGACCTGGAAACCGGTCGCGTACTGAACTCCATGCCTGCCACCGTAAGCGAAGACGTGCTAGACACCGTCCTTGGCCCGAACGAGCAGGAAGGTCGCACCTACACTCTCCGCGAGCTGGCTGAATATGCTAACACCACCCCCGAACTGATCCGCGAGCTGATTGACTTTGGACTGCTCGAAGACGGTCCGGACGTGGAGTACACCGATTACGATGTGCTGATTGCCCGCGTCAGTGCAGAACTGACCCAGCACGGCATTCAGCCCCGTCACCTGCGCGCATTTAAGTCTGCGGCAGACCGCGAAATTTCCCTCGTGGAAATCGCGGTGGCTCCGCTGGCCTCGCGCCGCGACGCAGCCTCCCAGGCTCAGGCGCAGGAACGAGCCGACAAGATCCGCAAGTTGTGCCTGCAGCTGCACGCAACTCTCGTCGAATCGGCAATGCCTACCTACGAGTAGGCGCACGAAGAGGCAGGCTACCGGACAGTCTGCCGCTCGTAAATCCTCAGCGGTTCTACCGCGCCCCAAACGGGGAATTCCCTCGGGAAGCACCGCTGACCACGGTGATTCCCTCTATAGTCCCTACCCCTTACCAACGGGTAGCGGCCTCTAGACTTGGACGAAGCCGACGCTGGCACGCTCGGAATTTCTACCCCTTCGTCCAACACGAAGAGCTTTCTCACCAGGGGGCTCCCGGCCTGCCAAGGCTGTTCACTCAACTCAGCTGTAAATGCGTACGGATAGGTAGTCCGTACGCATTTACTTTTTAAACTCCCCAGGTGGGGCGGGTGCCCATAAAAACAGCGGGGGAGGAGCGCCCCTACACGGCGTTAAAGAGGTACGAATGAATCTGAAAAGATCATTCGCTCCGGTGGGTTCAATTTTAAGTAGAGCCCTCTATCAGTTAAAATAGATTGAACAACCGCGCCTATCGCGCATCGGTCGCACTATCGAATCGTGTTCTACGAGCCTCGTGTTCTGCGAATCGAATAGCCGAACCAATGTGTAGTATTGAAAACCGCGTAGCTCACCTCGCAGAGGGAAGCCACGCGAATCATAGATGCAGATTCTAAGGCTTAGCCCTAGATTCTCACCCCGAAAATCGGGGCTACACCGGAACGAAGTCGACCGCATTTGATAGGGCGCGGTGAATCGCATTAAACGGGTTAACGAAAAGGAGGGACCGTGCTAGAGCAGCAGGTAGCCGAAAATGCAGGCGAGGCCGCAGGCACCCATGAGGCACCCCAGGGCTTCGACCAGCCCCTGGATGGCTTCGACACCCTCTTCCCCGTAGCACCGCCTCCGCGCGGTGAACAGGGCGTACTCTTCACCGACCCTGTCTCTGTTGTCGAGGAAAACCTCGGCTACCGTGGCGCCGTCGCCTGCAAGGCGGCCGGCATCACCTACCGTCAGCTCGACTACTGGGCACGCACCGACCTGGTCGTACCCACCGTACGTGGCGCCTCCGGCTCCGGTACCCAGCGCCTCTACAGCTTCCGCGATGTGCTCGTGCTCAAGATTGTGAAGCGCCTGCTCGATACCGGCGTGTCCCTGCAGCAGATTCGCACCTCCATCGAGCATCTGCGTACCCGCGGCATTGACGACCTCGCGAACATCACCCTGATGAGTGACGGCACCACCGTCTACGAATGCACCTCCCCGAGTGAAGTGATTGACCTGGTTCAGGCTGGTCAGGGCGTCTTCGGTATCGCGATTGGCCGCGTTTGGCGCGAAATCGAAATGAACCTCAACGGCCAACCCGGCGAAGAAATGCACGAAAACTTCGAAGGCGACGAACTCGCCGCCCGCCGTGCCCGCCGTGCACAGGCATAAAGCATAGGCCTCAACCACACATTGTGAATCTGCCCGCGCTCACTACCGACCCGGTGGCGAGCGCGGGCAGAACCTTTAGACCCGCACAGAACCTTTAGAGCCGCGCAGAACCTCTAGACCCGGGGGACTATTCAATGCGCGCTTGAGAAAAAACTCAAGATACACCCCTGTCAGAGCCGGAAGAAAAGCGAAGATTCGCTAAAATGAAGGGGCATTACACCTCACTCATAAAAGGGATCTGCATGCCCCGCATCGTCAGTATCAGCAGCCTCAAAGGCGGCGTTGGCAAAACGTCCATCACTTTGGGGCTCGCCTCCGCGGCATTACACAGCGGACTCTCCACACTCGTTATTGACCTCGACCCCCACGGTGACGCCAGCACCGGCCTGGCGGTGGACGAAACCATCCCCGATGTCGCCTCCCTGATTGCCAGCTCCAATGAGCGCGCCTTCGCGGAGGAAGCCGGTAGCTCCTCCTGGAATGCCCTCGTCGGCAAACCCACCCTGCTGACCAATAACCCCGTGACCACCGGTAGCGTGAAGGTGGCACGCGGTTCGGCTCGCTCCACCCTCGTGGACCGGCAGGAAGCCGCGCCGTTCATCCGCCGATTCAAGCGCATGGTGGAGGCTGCAGCGGACGCCTACGACGTGATCCTGATTGACTGCCCGCCGTTCCTCGGAACCCTGTCTTCGATGGGCTGGGCGGTGAGCGAGCGCATCCTCTCGGTCGCTGAACCCTCTCTCTTCTCCGTGGCGGGCACTGAACGAACCCTGCGCGCCATCGTGCGTTTTCAGCAGGAAAGCGGCATCAGCATTGATGGTGCGGGAGTAGTTATCAACAAGATGCGCCCCAACGACAGCGAACACCGCTACCGACGCGACGAAATGCGCTCCCTCTTCGGCGAGCTCGTGGCAGAACCCGTGCTCGCGGAAAGCCCCGTGCTGCAGCGCGCGCAGGGTGCCGCGTACCCGATTCATTTTTGGCCCGACGAAGAATCGGTTGATCCCGCCATTGACTTCACCCGTCTGCTGGCTGGACTCATGGCTGATCTCTAAGTACAGACCTCTACGGATTACTGATCCGCGGGCTCGCATAGTTTCAATGCTTGAGTGCGTCTTCTCAAAGAACCGCTGTATTCTCAGCACTGCGTTCGCAGCACCGTGTTCTTTGGGACGGCGCACTTTCGCATATCAGCCACCAACAACACGAGATAGCGGGAATAGCGTGCCGCCCGTACACGTTATAGTGGCAGTAACAGGAATAAGCCCGTCATCGAGGGGCACGCTGGGAACGAACCCAGCCTCAACACCATCAACGAGAGGACCACATGAGCATCGAGAACGTAGAACGCATTGACGGCGTAGCACAGTACGACCTCATCGTCATCGGCTCCGGATCCGGCAACACCCTCATCGGCCCCGAATGGGACGACAAGAAGGTCGCCCTCATCGACGGCGGTATCTTTGGCGGCACCTGCCTGAACGTCGGCTGCATCCCCACCAAGATGTACGTCTACCCAGCGACCATCGCGCAGAAGACCCGCGAGGTCAAGCACCTGGGCGTCGACGCACACGTAGACGCCGTGCACTGGGTGCAGATTCGTGACCGTATCTTCGCCTCCCGCATTGACCAGATCTCTGAAGGCGGCCGCGACTGGCGTGCCGGTCTGCCCAACGTCGACTTCTACGACCAGTACGCGCGCTTCGTCGGCTCCCACACCGTTGAGCTGACCGACGGCACCCGCCTGCAGAGCCGCCAGATTGTCATTGCGGCAGGTTCGCGCGCCGTGCTGCCACCCGTGCCCGGTATCGACTCCTCTAAGGTCTACACTAACGACAACGTTATGCGCATGGACGAGCTGCCCGCCCGCATGGTCGTCATCGGCGGCGGCGTGATTGCGGCAGAATTCTCCCACGTTTTCTCCGCATTCGGCACCGAAGTAACCCAGCTGAACCGCTCCTCCCGCCTGCTGCGCGGCGTGGACGAAGAGGTTGTGGCACGTTTCGAAGAAGCCGCAAGCAAGCAGTGGAACATCGTCAAGGATGCCTCCCTCTCCGAAATCCGTGAGAACGCCGACGGCAGCGTGACCGTCGTAGCTAAGCGCACCTCCGAGAATGGTGAAGAACTGCTCGAAATCCCGGCAGACGCAGTGCTCGTGGCGACCGGTCGCCGCCCCAACACCGACACCCTCAACGCGAAGAACTACTTCGACGTGCAGGACGGTGGCCAGCTCAGCGTCGATAAGTACCAGCGCGTGCTCTACAACGGCGCACCCGTACCCGGCGTTTACGCCCTCGGCGACGTATCTAGCCGCTACCAGCTCAAGCACGTGGCAAACCACGAGGCACGCGTTGTGCAGCACAACCTCAGCCACCCCGAGGACCTGCGTGCCAGCGACCACCGCTACGTACCCGGCGCGGTCTTCAGCAACCCGCAGATCGCCATGGTCGGCATGACCGAAGAGCAGGCGCGCCAGGCGGCCGAGCGTGAAGGCTTTGAGATTACCGTCAAGGCACAGAACTTTGGCGACACCGCCTACGGCTGGGCAATGGAAGACAAGACCGGCCTGTGCAAGCTCATTGCCCGCAAGGATAACGGTGAGCTGCTCGGTGCACACCTGGTCGGTGAAGAGTCCTCCGTGCTCATCCAGCCGCTACTGCAGGCAATGAGCTTCGGCATGGATGCGCGCACCCTCGCACGCGGCCAGTACTGGATCCACCCGGCACTGACCGAAATTGTTGAGAACGCGCTGCTCGGCCTGGAATTCGACGAGCCCGCCAACTAAGAATCCACCAGCTACCGGCGGCTAGATAAAGCCCGGAAGCTAAGGCATCTAGCACACAAACTCGAACAAACAAACAGAGAGGAGGGGGTCGTACCTAAACGATACGACCCCTCCTCTTGTTTATGGCCTCTCGTATATGGAAAGCCAGAGCCGGTTATGCGTTGTCGCCCTCAGACTTCTGAGAGCTCTGCTCTGTAGCAGTCTTCTTCTCAACCTGTGCGGGCTTCTTGGCGGGAGCCGCTGCGGAAGAGTCCTCAGCCTGCTCTGCAGCCTTCTCCTCCTGAGCAGCCTTCTCTTCCTGAGGCTTCTGCATCATCTCGGCGGTCTGCTCACGCAGCTCCTCAAACTTCTCAGCCGCCTGCTCACGCAACTCTGCAAGACGCTCCGCCTGCTGATCCGCGTACTCGTGCAGACGCTCAGCAGCCTGCTCACGCAGTTCAGCGAACTTCTCAGACTGCTCCGCCGCGTACTCCTGCAGACGAGCCAAAGAGTCCGAGGTGCTATCGGAAACCTTGCCGTACATCTCGTCCACGTAGGAGGAGAAGTCCTGCAGAATCTTCGCGCGGCGCAGCTTCTGCGAAGGAGTCAGATAGCCGTCCGCCTCGGTCAGGTCGCGGTTCATGATGCGGAACTCGCGAATACCCTCGGCGCGGGAAACCAGCTGGTTCGCCTCGTCCACGAGCTTCTGAATCGCGGCACGAACCGCCGGGTGAACGGCAGCCTCCGGGATGGAAAGCGAACGCGGCAGACCCAGGTGCTCCAACTGCTCGGGCAGGGTATCCGGATCCAGGGTCACCAGAGCCGCAATGAACGGCTTCTCATCGCCAATCAGCATCGCCTGAGAAACCAGGGGAGAGGTACGCAGATGAGTCTCCGCAATACCCGGAATCACGTTCTTACCGCCGGCGGTGACAATGATTTCCTTCTTGCGGCCCACAATCTTCAGGTAGCCGCGCTCGTCGAAACGAGCCAGGTCACCGGTACGGAACCAACCGTCCTCGGTGAACGCCTGAGCGTCCTCTTCGGGGTTCTTGTAGTAGCTGCTAATCACGCCCACGCCACGAACCAGAAGCTCGCCGTCCTCAGCAATGTAGCCTTCGGAACCGGGGATGAGCGGGCCAATCATGCCAATCTGGTACGGGTTGATGCGGCCAGCCGCAATCGGGGCGCAGGTCTCGGTCAGGCCGTAACCCTCAACCACCTGCACACCCACCGCGTGGAAGAAGTGCGCCAGGCGCTCGCCAAGGGGACCGCCGCCGGAGACCGCGTAACGCAGCTCGCCGCCCAGGGCCGCACGCAGCTTGGAGTAGACCAGCTTGTCGTACAGAGCGTACTGCGCCGCCAGCTTCAGCGGGACACGGCCCTCAACCTTCGCCTGCGACCAGCGCACCGCAATGTCGGTGGAACGCTCAAAGAGAGCCTTATTGAACTTACCACCCTTAGCCGCCTTCGCCATGGCGCCCTCGTACACCTTCTCAAAGACGCGGGGCACCACCAGCAGCATGGTCGGCTTGAAGCTATCCAAGTCAGCAGCCAGGTTCTTAATATTGGGGGAGTGACCGATAACCAGGCCAGCATCCAGCGCCAGCACCTGAATCAGGCGCGCCAGAACGTGTGCCAGCGGCAAGAAAAGGATGGAGGAGTTGCGGGGGTTCGCAATCTCCGGTTCGACCATCCTGGTGTTGACACTCAGGTTCAGGAAATGGCCGTGAGTCAGCGCGCAACCCTTGGGGCGACCGGTCGTACCGGAGGTGTACACAATGGTCGCGATGTCATCACAGCCTGCAGCGGAACGTACCTGCTCCAGCTGCTCATCGCTCACCTCGGACGCGCGAGCACTCAAAACGTCAAGGTCGCCGTTCTCAATGACCCAGCGGTGCTTCAACTGCATGGGTTCTTCGGTCGTGGAGGCGAATTCCTCAGCCTCAGCCACACGATTCAGGAGTTTCTCATCCTCGACGAAGATTGCGACAGCCTCAGAATGGGACAGTGCCCACGCCGCCTGGGCGGCGGCGTTCGTCTCATACACCGGCACGGAGACAGCGCCGGCATACCAAATCGCGAAGTCGATGACGGTCCACTCAAAACGGGTGCGGCTCATAATGCCCACGCGGTCACCCGGGCGGATACCGGCGGCAATCATGCCCTTGGCCAGGTCGGTCACCATCTGGTGGAACTGCTGGGCGCGAACAGGCTGCCAGTTACCCGGAGACATCTGACGGCGGTACAGCACCGGATTGGAACTATCGGTACGGTGGCGCTCAACAATGCTTGTCAGGTTCAGCGAGGGGTCGACAAGAACCTCAGCGGGAGTGGAGAAGACTTTCATAATGCGCCTTTCGAATCAGGGCGTCAGCTCGGGCGGTCCGGGCCGCGGGCTGTCCTCAATTTCTCGAGGTGCCGTGATGGCTTTCTGATGGTTCCGCCCACCGCGGCGGGTGATGCATTCGCCGGTTTGGAGCGGGTGGAACCTTCAGAATTTAGTGGTTTAGGGATGCGACAAAAGCTTGAACAGTAGAGAGAAGATACTCGGCGTCATAGTCCAGGGTTGCCACATGGTAGCTGCGGGTCAGCCACCTAAATTCTACAGGAACTGAACAATGTTCGAGAAAATATTTGTGGGAGCTATCCGACACAGTATGATCGCCCAGTGAACGCAAATACAGGACCGGCGACTTCAACTGCGGAATTAGAGCACGAGTCTCAGCGCCCAAAAGATGCAGCTGATGCACCGCCGCCGTCGGAACCAGCGAATACGCGCCCTCATTCACACCCGGAACCGCAATATCGGAACCAATCGCCTTGAGCACCGGCAGAACTTTCGAGACCTTACCCGCGTGGCGCATCATCGGGTTCACATCCACCATGTAGGGGTTAATCAGCACCGTGCCCGCCACCGGCAGACGAGCCGACAGATGAGTCGCCACCGTGCCACCCATCGACATACCAATGACCACCACCTGCAGCCCCTGATCGGCCAGACGACGGTACCCCTGCTCAGCAGAAGCCAGCCACTGCTGGTACGTGCTATCACGCAAATCCTGCCAACGGGTCGCGTGACCAGTCAGCACAGGCATCTCCACCGCATACCCGAGCTCCATAAAACGCTGAGCCACCGGGCGCATACTGTGCGGCGAACCCGTAAAACCATGCACCAGCAAAATACCCACAGGATGCTGCGCCGAATCAGGGGTAAAAGATACGGGGGAGTGGTCGAAGGCTTCCTGGTTCTCCCGGAGGCGACGTGTCAGGGAATCCTTAACATTTTGGGTCGCAAGAAGCCTGCGCTCGCGAGCCTTGCGGCGCATCCGCTTGAGCGGTTCCAGCGAGTTATCGAAAATGCTCATGGTCCTCCTTCGCCAACCTGCGCGAATACGAGCGCAGGTGAGGCTCTATAGCGTACCCCGACCGGCTACCGCAGATACAGCACCGGTGCTGATATATCGCCCCCAGCGCACCCGATACACCGGTGCGCAGAAAAATCGTTCTCTTTTCTTTAATTATCGCGCGTTCTCTCGCGCCTCTCCAGACACGCTAGAATTGAGCCGGGAACATTCAGAGAGGAGACCCCATGCCTAACACCGCCCTCTATTCAACGCTCAAGATTCTTGGCTCCCCCCTGCTACAGGGACTGTACCACCATGACGTGGTGGGCCTCGAAAATCTGCCCGAGGGACCCTACATTGTCGCCAGTAACCACCTGGCGTTCTGCGACTCCATTTTCATTCCTCTCGCCATGCCGCGCACCGTAAACTTCCTCGCCAAGAGCGACTACTTCACCACCCCCGGCGTGAAGGGCCGCGCCATGGCGGCGTTCTTCCGCGGTGTCGGCCAGCTTCCCATGGACCGCTCCGGCGGCCAGAAGAGCCAGGAATCCCTCAACGCCGGCGCGCAGGTCCTCAAAGACGGCGGCGTCATCGGTATCTACCCCGAAGGCACCCGTAGCCCCGATGGACGAGGCTACCGTCCCAAGGTCGGTGTCGCCCGCCTCGCCCTAGAAACCGGCGTGCCCGTAGTGCCCGTCGGCCAGATTGGTACCGACCTGATTCAGCCCTCCGGTTCGAACCGTATCCGCCTGCGCCACGATGGTAAGCCCATCCGGGTGCGCACCATTATCGGCAAGCCCCTCACCTTCGAGGAATACACCGACGGCTCAGACATGAGCCACCGCGTTCAGCGTGAAATCGCCGACCGTATCGGTGCTGAAATCCGTGCCCTGAGCGGCCAGGAATACGTGGACGTGTACGCCGACCGCGTCAAGAAACTCATGGCCGATAAAAATATGAGCGCTGATGAGGCAGTCGCACACCTGTAGCACTAAAGACTGAGACAGCACACTGAGACAGCGCCCCGGGCGCACACATACGCCAGAGGGCGGGATGCGGTACATGCAGCATCCCGCCCTTTCGTATGCCGTTCTGCAATGGTGCTCATTAACCCACTGCTTGCCGACACCGGGACGCTATCTAAACATGTGAGATGTACCTGACCTCGGGGTTAGGTGTTGAAGCAAGCAAGAGTACAATTAGGTCTATTCAGCCTGAAGAATCGCAAGTCGGTACGCCGCGCACGGCGCGCCGAGCACCCGAAACGGGGCTGAATCAGAAAACGCACAAGACCATCCCGATGGAGTGAAGATGAGCAATCAAAACCTCAGCACCTCGCAGGCCCCCGACCACGGCCTGGACACCTGGCGCCAGCTGCACATTGACCAGCAGCCCACCTGGAGCGAGCACGAAGATTTTGAGAGCACCATCGCCGAGCTGAACTCGGTACCGCCGCTCGTCTTCGCCGGTGAAGTCGACGCCATGCGCCAGGCACTCGGTGAGGTTGCTGAAGGCCGCGCATTCCTGCTGCAGGGCGGCGACTGTGCAGAAACCTTCGCGGGTGCAACCGCCGACAAGATCTCCGGCCGCGTCAAGACCATCCTGCAGATGTCTGCAGTGCTCACCTACGGCGCCTCCATGCCCGTGGTGAAGATGGGCCGCATGGCGGGTCAGTTCTCCAAGCCGCGCTCCGCAGACATGGAAACCCGCGGCGAGGTCACCCTGCCCTCCTTCCGCGGCGAAACCGTCAACGGCTTCGACTTCACCCCCGAAGCCCGCGTACACGACCCCAAGCGCATGCTGCGCGGCTACCACACCAGCGCATCCACCCTGAACCTGGTGCGCGCCTTCACCAAGGGCGGCTTCGCAGACCTGCGTGCTGTGCACCAGTGGAACCGCGGCTTCACCTCCAACCCCGCGCATGAGCGCTACGAGAAGACCGCCAACGAAATCGGCCGCGCCCTCAAGTTCATGGAAGCCTGCGGCGTGAACTTCGAAGCCCTCAAGACCACCGACTTGTACGTCGGCCACGAGGCGCTCGTGCTGGACTACGAGCGTGCCCTCACCCGCATCGACTCGCGCACCCAGCTGCCCTACGACACCTCCGCACACTTCCTGTGGATTGGCGAGCGCACCCGCGGCGTCGACGATGCACACGTCGACTTCCTCTCCAAGGTCCGCAACCCCATCGGCGTGAAGCTGGGCCCCAGCACCACCGCAGAGGACGCACTCGCACTGATCGACAAGCTCGACCCGAACCGCGAGCCCGGCCGCCTGACCTTCATCACCCGCATGGGTGCGAAGAACATCCGCGAGAAGCTGCCCGCAATCGTTGAGGGTGTTCAGGCTGAAGGCGCGAAGGTTGTCTGGGTCACCGACCCGATGCACGGCAACACCATCTCCGTGCCCTCCGGCTACAAGACCCGCCGCTTCGACGACGTGCTCGATGAGGTTCGCGGCTTCTTCGAAGTACACGAGGCACTGGGTTCGTTCCCCGGCGGTATCCACGTGGAAATGACCGGCGACGACGTGACCGAATGCCTGGGCGGCTCCGACGCTATCGACGAGGCGGCACTGGCTGACCGCTACGAGTCCCTGTGCGACCCGCGTCTGAACCACTCGCAGTCCCTGGAAATCGCGTTCCTGGTCTCCGAGTACCTCAAGAACCGCGCATAAAACGCTCATGCGCCTCGCCGCGATAGTTGGCGGGGATCAGTAGACACGACAATGCCCGGGTCTTCACCTGACAAGGATGAAGACCCGGGCATTGCGTTTAACCTGCGCTCGGCAAAAGAGCGGCGCGGCAGGAGCTAGAAGGTCAGGAACGCCTCAACGTTACGCCACCACTGCGACTGCACCAGCGAGGTCGCAAGCCACCAACCGGTAAAGCTTGAACCCATACCCAGCAGAATCAGCGCCAGAGCCCAACCGCCCACCGCCATACCGGAGGGCGGAGTCCTAAACTGCTTGGCGGGTAGGCGAGGATCCTTCTGGGACGACTGCTCGGAATCATCAGAAGTGCCCGCAGACTCCTCCGCCTCAGATGCGCTCGCCGAGCCCTTAGCCTTCGAACGGCGCGAACCCGAGGGGCTCAACGAACGCTCGGCATGAATCGGTGCGTACTCGCCGTGAGCTGAGATAAACTCCTGCTCTGTCTGCGGGCCAATACCAACGGACTGAGTGAGCGGGCCCTTCGCAGCTGCGGCGCGGCGGCCCATGAACGAGCCCAGGCCGCGCTTGCCGGATTTGCCCTTTGCGCCGTCCGGCTCATCCTCAGAGTCGTCAGCATCGGAGGCAGAACTCACCAGCGGCGGAATGCCCTGGCGGTTCAGCACGGAGTCCTCAGCGTCCACGTCGGCAAGGTGCACGCCCTGACCGGTTGCCGAGGCATCGTACACGAGGCTGTCGGGGGAGTACACATCGTACGCCAGCAGATCGCGGGCATCGCTAAAAGCACTAATCGGGGTGTTGCGGACCATCTGTGCGGCACCGCTGCGCTCCGCAATATCGGCAACAGCCTCCCAGAGGGGAAGCTCCGGCTCCGGGCACGAGGGGGCACGCCAGGCGCGCTCAGACTCACCCAGCGACTCAGAAATCTCCAACAGAGCCGTAAACAGCTCGGTCGCATCCTCCGGGCGGGCGTGAGGCTGCTTGCGGGTACACCACGAAATCAGCCCCGCAATATCGCGGTCCGCACCCGGTGCCACATCGGTCAGCGCGGGCATCTCAATGTTGGCGTTGTGGTAGAGCACCTGCTGGTCATTCTCCAGACCCACAAAGGGCAGACGACCTGAAAGCATGCGGTACATCATCACGCCGAGCGCAAAAATATCAGCCTGCGCGCCAACCTTCACCTTGGGGTCCAGGACCTCCGGCGCAACATAGGCGGGGGTACCCATGGGGGCGCCCGCATCCACCTGATCATCACGGCGGGAAAGGCCGAAGTCCGTGAGCTTCACCTGACCGTTAGCGTCGAGAAGAATATTGCCCGGCTTAATATCGCCGTGCAGATAGCGGTTCGCGTGTACCTCCGAGAGCGCCTCCACCACCGGAATGAGGATATCCAGAGCCTCACCCAGGGACAGGGCATTACGCACACGCAACAGCTGACTCAGGGTGCAGCCGTGCACATACTCCAAGACGATGTACATGACCATCTGACCCGAAAAATATTCGGTACCCGAAGAGATCACGCCCACCGTATGTCCGCCGCCACCCACCTGGCGCATCGAACGCTCTTCACGGTGGAACTTCTGGCGGTTTGCCGCATCCTCGGCCAGAGCGGGGGAGAGAACCTTGAGTGCGACCGGGTTATTCGACCACAGGTCCAGCGCATAATAGACCTCGCTCATGCCGCCGCGGCCAATGAGCGAACCCACCTGGTAGTGACCCTCAATAATGGCGCCACTGAGCCACTGCGAAGAACCGATAGAGGTATCGGGGGCAGCGGGACGAGTGGCGGGAGGAACAGAAGTATTAGAAGAAGAACGAGGGTTCACGGGAGAAATCCGGCGTGGGCTGGGAGTATTCATACGTCTCAACATTTTAGCCCGCCCACCCGGAGAGACGCGATGCCACAGGGGGCCTGGCAGGTGAACACTCAGCGAATTCTTAAGAAGCGCAGGTGGACCCGGCTCCGGCTCACGAACCGCGGGCAACGCTCAAAAAGGAAAGGTGTGCAGGAGAGCCCCCGTGCCAGATGCGGGTCAAAAGTGGTAAATACGTGCCAGCTCTGGCACTCTTAAAAGGTGACTAACGAAAATATTGCTCAGACCTTCGCCCTCGTCGGCGAGTGGGTAACTATCCCCGAAATTGCGCAGGCCCTCGACCTGAAGGTGACCCGCGTACACAACCTGATTTCTGACGGTACGCTCATCGCGCTGCGTGACCCGGAAACCAACGTGCGCAAGGTACCCGCACTGTTCCTGAACGGTTCGCGAGTTCTCGAATCCCTCAAAGGCACCCTCGTTGTCCTGAAGGACTCCGGCTTCAGCGATGAAGAAGCCATCGTGTGGCTGTACACCAACGACGAGTCCCTGCCCGGTCGTCCCATCGACGCACTGATCGACGGTCGTAAGACTGAAATCCGTCGCCGTGCGCAGGCACTGGCTTGGTAATACTAGCTTGGTAATGCCGGGTTGGTAGCACCTGCTAGGTGGCACCTACTCGGTGACACCGATCCGGCACTATAGCTCAATACGTTGAGGCGGCATACTTCGGTATGCCGCCTCAACTATTTAACGTCTATAACTGTGCGACCTTCTATGCCTTTCGGCGTAGAGCACGGCCCACAATATCGGTCAGCGCCGCGTGCACCAGCTCGTCCAGGTCCATTGCCTCCAGCGCTTCAAACACAGCCTGAGACTTCTGCTCAATCAGCTGCTCATGCTTGGCGAAAGCACCCGAAGAAACCATCAGCTCACGGATGCGCTCCACCTGCTCATCGCTCAGCTCGGGGTCGCCCAAGCTATTGTGCAGAAGCGCCGCATCCTTCTCATCGAGGGCGGCGGAGGTGAGTGCCACCAAGACGGTACGCTTACCCTCACGCAGGTCATCGCCGGCGGGCTTACCGGTCACCTCGGGCTGGCCGAAGACGCCCAGCTCGTCATCACGTAGCTGGAAGCCCTCACCCAGCGGCAGACCGAACGCGCGGTAACCGGCAAGTACTGGGTGCTGCTCGCTCACAGCACCGGTGCCGTTCTCTAGTGCGGTAGCCTGCAGAGCCAGAGCGCCACCAATCGTGAAGGGGTGCTCGCACGAGTACTTGGCGGACTTGAAACGAATCACGTTCAAGGCACGCTGCAGAGCCGCCTGAGCGTCCTCGGTCTCGAGAACCTCGGAGTAGACGTCCAGGTACTGACCCGCCAGAACCTCGGTGCGCATCCGGTCAAAAATAGTGCGCGCCGGGGCGCCATAAATCGCTCCCTCACCCAGGGACGCGAAAACTTCGGCAGACCACGCCAGGGTCAGGTCTCCAGCAAGAATGCCGCCGGTCAGACCGTAGTTGAAAGCATCACCGTGCCAGCTGTTCTGCTCGTGCGCCGCCTCGAAACGCTTGTGCACGGAGGGAGCGCCGCGGCGGGTATCTGAGCGGTCGATAATGTCGTCGTGAATCAGCGCGGAGGTCTGGAACAGCTCCACCGCCATGCCGGCCTTCACAATGGACCAGGACGTGCGGTTTTCGGTTACGGGTGCACCGCCGGCACCTCGCCAACCCCAGTAGCTCAGCAGAGCACGCAGGCGCTTGCCGCCGGTAGAGAGGGACTCAATAGCCTCCAGCAGGGGTAGAGTTTCGGCAGAAATGCCCTCAAGCAGCTCGCGCTGGCGGGCAAAAAACTCAGCCATGAGAGTGTCAAAAGCGTGCAGGTAGGCTCGCTGCTCTTCGGCAATACGCTCAGCGAGGTGCGCAGAAGCCTCCGGGATATTCGGCGCTGCTACGGTGAGGCTCTCGGTCGCCTGGGGAGTGGGTGCTCCGGAAGGAGAAGGGGGAGTCATACTATCCTCGCTGAAGGTCGCTGTGTACGGTCCTGATGGGGTGCGGTGTGCACTTCTTCTAGCTTAGTGGAGAAAAGCTCAAGAGAACGCATTTACGAACACGTTTACGATAGATTATCTCTATTTTTCGTAGAAATGTGCTATATTTTCGGTAGGTGGGCGTAGAGGCTATGAGAGGAGGCGACATGGGGCAGACGCGAACCGGCAAGAATAGCGGAGCAAGGAACGGTGGTGCAAGGAATGGCCGCGTCATCATGCACCTGGACATGGACGCCTTCTTCGTCAACGTCGAACTCCTCGAAAACCCAGCTCTGCGTGGCGAACCCATCATCGTGGCGCCCCTGGGACCCCGTTCGGTCGTCTGCTCCGCCTCCTACGAGGCGCGTGCCCACGGAGTGCGCTCCGGCATGCCGCTCAGTCGCGCCCGAAACCTCAGCCCCAACGCCACCGTCCTGCCGCTGCGCGGCGACTACCGGCACTACTCCCGCGCCGTCATGGCAATCCTGAACGATTTGAGCCCCTACGTTGAGCAGGTCAGCGTGGATGAGGCCTTCGTTGACCTAACCGGTGCCTACCTGCATGGGCAAGACCCCGTCGCCCTGGCGCAGCGCGCTCGCGACCGCATCGCGCAGGAACTCTCCCTGCCTTCCTCCGCGGGGGTTGCGCCCAATAAACTACTCGCCAAAATGGCCTCCACCGGTAGCAAGCCGAACGGGCTGTGGGTCATTCCACCCGAGAGGGTTCAAGAATTTCTTGACCCGAGAAAAGTCTCCGACCTGTGGGGTGTGGGCGCGAAAAGTACCGAGCAACTCTCCCGATACGGTATTCACACCATCGCCCAGATGAAGTCCATGAGCCTGGACTGGCTCAAAGAACGCTTCGGCACCGCCCAGGGCGAGCACCTTTGGGCCATGGCGCGCGGCATTGATGAGCGCCCCGTGATCACCGAACGCGAAGAGAAAAGCATGGGTGGCGAGCACACCTTCGAGACGGATACGACCGATGCTCGGGAGGTTAGCGCTGCTATTCGGGAGCTGAGCCTCAAGCTGGGAAAGCGCCTGCGCACCGCAGGGAAACTCGCCGGAGGGCTCAGCCTCAAAATCCGCTACAGCACCTTCGAAACGCACACCCGCGCCATTGCCCTGAACGTACCCGTGGACTCTGGCATGCAGATTGCCTCTCTGGCTTTGGAAGCCCTGCGCGCAGATGGAATCTTGGTCGGGCAGGATGCGCCCCGCGCCCTGCGACTCATCGGTGTGCGCGCCGAAAAGCTCGCCCGCGCAGAAGACGGGGTGCAACAAACCCTCTTCGACTCCATCGAGAGCGGGGCAAGCTCACGCTCCGCACAAACCGCCTCTGCACAAACCAGCTCGGCAAAAATCGGCTCCGCACAAACTGCCTCTGCGCAAACTGTCTCTGCACAACGAGGCGGCGGGGGAACGGGCAATAGCCTGGGGTCTGGCGCTCGCCTCGTGAAAAGCGGCAGATGGTCCGAGGTGGAGCACGTCATGGACGCCATTCACCGCAAGTACTCGCAGGAAAGCCTCAAACCTGCCTCCGGAGTTACCGCGCCCGAGAAGAATATCGAAGAGAAGAATATCGAAGAAAAGAGCAACAATGAGGAATAGCTGAGGGGCAACAACTAGGGGCCGATATAGCTTAGGCCATAGCTTGGGATATAGCTTGATCAGCGGCTATATCGTAGCCGGTTACTCGCACAGCGCGGGAGGGGAGCACCTCCGCGGAAGGCGGGAGAAAGACATGGAGAGCTTCTGACCGAAAAAGAATGCGCCAACCCCATCCGGCGCGGTACGATGGGAAATATACGACCGGAAACATACAGCGGGAAGAAGCGCCCACCGCGCCAGCTGATACACTAGCTCACCCGGTTCTAACCCGGTTGATACCGACGTCATCTTGAGTAGAGACACCTCAAAGGAGAAAACGATGGCACTGTCCGAGCGTGAACAGAAGGTTCTGGACCAGCTCGAAGAACTCATGAGCAATGAGGATCCGCACTTTGCCTCCTCCATGTCTTCAACCGGCAATACTGCGCCGGTCTTTAGCGCTCGCCACTTGGCTCTCGGTATTCTCTTCGTCCTCATCGGCCTGGGCATCATTATTGGTGCGGTCGCATCCAATATGATTTGGCTGGGCGTATTCGGCTTCCTCTTCGCAGCCGGTGGCGTGTACTTCGCAACCACCAGCAAGAAGACCCCGGTAGATTCCTTTCTCGGCGGTAAGGCAGAAGGTGCAGCCCGCGTGCGTCAGCGCGAGCAGAAAGAACGGTCTTCCTTCATGAACCGCCTGGAGGACCGCTGGGACGAGCGTAATAACGGCCAGTTCTAGAGCATTCACAGTTCTAAAGTATTCAGGGCACAGAAGCTTCGCGGCTCAGCTCATAGAGTCGACGCCCGATGTGAACATCTCAAAACTCAAGACTGATCACGTGCTAATCAAGCGGAGGTAAGAATTCTCTTACCTCCGCTTTTTCTATGCCCGAATTTTTCTATGCCCAAGCTAGTGAGAGGCGGAAGTATTGGGGGTTGGCAGGCGGAGCACGCCAAACCCTGAAACTACCCCTTGAAACTAGCTCCGCCCTTGAGCCTGGGCATTGAGCCTGAGCATGGCAAACATGATGAGGGTAACGCGCTGAGCGCACACACCCGAAGCTGTGTAGAAGCTGTGCGCCAGCGTTAAAAATGCAGAAGAGAGCATAAAAACACTAAAAGATACTCTGCCGGGTGGGGTAGGTGGTGGAAAGTGGGGTAAAGTGGAGAGGAAAGCTGAAAGTCAGTCCTATCGCCGTGCCCTCAAACACGCGGCGGAGGCGCCGGCCCGGCACACCCCGCCACCGGCACCTACAGGATTCCACCGACAGGATTCGTGGAGCAACCCCGCTCCCGCAGGCTTCAGCACAAACGGCACACATCGGGGAGGTGAAGTGAATGTTCCTAGGTACCTACTCACCACGAATGGACGCCAAAGGACGCATCATCCTTCCCGCCAAATTCCGTGAGGAACTCTCAGCAGGCCTCGTTCTGACCCGCGGTCAAGAACGATGCCTGTACGTTTTCCCCGCCGCAGAATTTGAACGCATCCACGAGCGGATGCGCACCGCGCCCCTGCCGGGACGAGCCGCCCGAGACTTCCTGCGAGTCTTCCTCTCAGGAGCCTCAGACGAACTGCCCGACAAGCAGGGACGCATCACGATCCCGCCGATACTGCGCCAATACGCAGGACTGAGCGACAACCTCGTCGTCATCGGATCCGGAACCCGCGCAGAAATCTGGGATGCAGCCGCATGGGAGGAATACCTCGCCCGCACCGAAGCTGAATTCGCCTCCCTCGACGAGGACCCGTTCAGCCCGCTGCTCTAGCCAGTTTTACTGGTGTATCGGCGACCACCCGGCATCTCTATCACCACCGCACCACTCTTCCCTAAGCCTTCCCGCAGGACAAACTCTCACAGGAGCACCCATGAGCGTAGACCACGCCCCCGAAACCGGTACGACCGCCTCCGGCGCTGCCGCCAAGGTCACCGGCGCATCCATTGAGAACCTCTCCCAGCGTGAAGCCAGCGAACGTCACGTGCCCGTGATGCTGGACCGTTGCATTAACCTGCTGGCGCCCGGTATTGAGCGTGCCGTTGAGGAACGCGGCACCGCCTACGTTATTGATGGCACCCTCGGCATGGGTGGCCACTCCGAGGCGCTGCTCGAACGCTTCGAAAACCTTGTTTTGATCGGTATTGACCGCGACCTGCAGGCGCACGCCATCGCCGGTGAGCGTCTGGCACGCTTCGGTGAGCGTTTCGTGCCCGTCCACGCCGTCTACGATGAAATTGACCGCGCCATGGAAACCGCCGGCGTGCAGGGTATCGACGGTATCCTGATGGACCTGGGCGTCTCCTCCATGCAGCTGGACGAACGCACCCGTGGCTTCGCCTACTCCTACGATGCACCCCTGGACATGCGCATGAACTCTGAAGATGAGCTCACCGCCCGCATTGTCGTCAACGAATACAGTGAAGACCAGCTGCGCCGCATTATCCGCAACTGGGGCGAAGAGAAGTTCGCATCGCGTATCGCCCGCGCCATCTGCACCGCCCGTGCCAACGCGCCCCTGGAAACCACCGGTGAGCTCGTGCGCATTATTCAGAAGGCGGTGCCCGTCGCCGCGCAGCGCACCGGTGGCCACCCCGCCAAGCGCACCTTCCAGGCGTTGCGCATCGAAGTGAACCACGAGCTTGAAGCCCTCGAACGCGCCGTGCCGGCAGCCCTAGAGGCGCTCAACCTCGGCGGCCGATTCGTCGCCATGAGCTACCACAGCCTCGAAGACAAAATCGTCAAGAGGGCACTGACCGCAGAGGCAACCTCCAAGGCACCCAAGGGCTTCCCTGTAGAGCTTGAAGAGCACAAGCCCACCGTCAAAATCATTACCCGCGGCGCCGAACCGCCTACCGACGAGGAAATCGAACAGAACTCCCGCGCCGCCAGCGCCAAGCTGCGCGCCGCCGAGAAGATCCGCATCCCCGCCAAGTAGAAGACAGAAAGCGAAGAAGAGTGAGCACCCAGCACGCATCCCAGCGCCCCACCCGCACCCAGGGCGCCCCGCGGAGTCGACGCGCCGGTTCCTCGCGCCCTGCCGCCGGCACCCCCGGCGCCGTTGGCTCTACCCGCGCATCCTCTACTGGCTCTACTGGCGGTGCTACCGGGGCGGGCCGCGCCTCCACCCGGGCCCATTCCGGCCGCACCCGCGCCGCGCGTTTGGAGCCGGTCACCGCCTCCCAGTCGGTGGTCCGCCCCGCAAGCACCGCTGCTTCGCACGGCGGTAAGCGCACCACAACGAACGCGAGCCGTGTGCCCTCGAGCGTCCGTGCGGCAGCCCGCACCGAAGAAGCACGCGAAGAGAAGCCCAAGCAGCGTAACCCGCTGTCCACTGTGCGCCGCCGAGCCCGTAAGCTCAGCCCGCCCACCATGCTCGCTGTTTTTGCGGCAATTCCGCTGACCCTGATTTTTATTCTGCTGCTCAACGTGCTGATCGTGACCCGCCAGTACGACATGGTGGATTTGCGCGCGCAGGAGCAGCAGCTTGTGCAAGAAAATCAGGCGCTGCAGCAGGAGATTGGCTTCAAGGAAGCCCCGCAGGATTTGGCGATTCGAGCAAGTACCCTGGGCATGTTTGTGAGCTCTTCGCAGGCGACCCTGAACTTGCAGTCCTCCACGATTGAGGGCACCCCCACCCCGGCTGCAAGCCCGACCGGTGCTGAAGGGTCTAAGCAGGAGAACCTGATTGCGCCTCCGGCGGCCGGCTCGAACGAAAGCTACGCCAAGGGCATTGTGGAGGCTGACAAGTCCGTCCAGCAGCGACACGGCCAGGCGAGTGCTGCGGCTAAGGCATCTGCAAGCGCCTCGGCAAGCCCTACTCAGCAGGCTAACCCGGCACAGCAGGCTAACCCAGCGCAGCCCGCACCGAGCCCCTCAGCTAGCCCCGCCGCTTCCGCCGCACCGAGCGCCGCTCAGCAGCCCGCAGCAAGCCAGGCTGCACGATAAACACCATTGACCATAGGATGCGTAGCATCACCGATAGACTAGACCAGCGAAAGGACCACCGCATGAGCTCTGACGCGCGTAAGAACGCGAACGAATCGGCATCCGGTCAGCCGGATCTGACCCGCCGTGGCTTCGTCGCAGGCGCCGCTGCCACCTGCGCTCTGGGCGTTATCGGTGCGAACCTGTTTATCCGCCAGGGCTTTGACCCCGGTGCGGTGGCGAATGCGTCCCGTCAGAAGCGTCTGCGTTCGCAGGTGCTACCTGCTGTGCGCGGTCAGATTCTCGATATCAACGGCAACGTTATGGCGCGTACCGTGCAGCGGTACAACCTGACCGCTGACCAGAGTGCAGTGGCGACCTTCAAGCGTTACAACGAGGACCGCACCCAGAAGATTGAGGTCACCCCCAACCAGCTGGTGTACGAGATGGTCGATATTCTCAAGACCGTTGATCCGGGCATTACCGACGAGTTCATCAAGTCTAAGCTGGACGGCACCTCCAAGTACTCGGTGATTAAGGCAAATATCACCCCGGAGATTTTCAATAAGATTGATGCCCTGGGTGCGCCCTTCATCTACGGTGAGGCGTTCTCTCAGCGCCTGTACCCCAACGGTAGTGTGGGCGGCTCTGTGGTCGGCAAGTACAACATTGTTGAAGAGGCTGACGGCAACGGCAAGGGCGGTACGGTTTCGCGTAACTTCTCGGTGGGCATTGAGCGTGTCTTCGAGAAGGAGCTTGCCGGTACCCCCGGTGAGCGCACCTACGAGATTAGTGCTGATGGTGTGCGTATCCCCGTGGCGAAGGAAGAGCAGCGTCTGGCGGTGGACGGTAAGAATATTCGCCTCACCATTAACCGTGATGTGCAGTATTTTGCGCAGCAGGTGGTGCGTGCCCGCGCTGAGGAGCTGAAGGCTGAGTGGTGTACCGCCATTGTTATGGATGTACGTGACGGCTCGATTTTGGCTCTTGCTGATTCCTCCACGATGGACCCGGGCGCGGAAAAGATTGAAGATGCGGCGGATATGACCCCGCGCGCTATTTCGCAGAGCGTGGAGCCCGGTTCGACCGAGAAGATGCTGACTTCTTCGGCGCTGATTGAGCAGGGCCTGACCACCCCGACTAGCGTGTATGATGTGCCCGCGACCCTCACGATTGATGGCCAGACCTTCAAGGACGCGTTCGAGCATGGGGCGCAGCGGCGTACTTTCTCGGGCATTATTACTGACTCGATGAACACCGGTACGGTGCTGGTCGGTCAGAAGCTCACCAAGGAAGAACGCTATAACTGGTTGAAGAAGTACGGTGTTGGCGAGTTTACCGGCATCGAGCTGACCGGTGAGCAGCAGGGCCTGTTCGCTGATTGGCGTGATTGGGACGGTCGTCAGCAGTACACGGTGCTGTTTGGCCAGGGTGTTGCGCAGACTCCTCTGCAGACCGCCATGATTTTCCAGGCGCTGGGCAATAAGGGTGTTCGTCTGAAGCCTCGCATTGTGGACGCGATCATTGACGCCGACGGTACCGAACATAAGCGTGCCGTGGAGCCCGGTGAGCGTATGGTGAGCGAGCAGACTGCCGCCTCCTGCCTGACCCTTATGGAGAATGTGGTGGAGCAGGGCCACGCCCGCCCCGCGAAGGTGACCGGCTACCGCGTGGGTGGTAAGACCGGTACTGCGGAAGCTCCGAGTGAGAAGGGCGGCTACGACGGCAACACAACCTCATTCGTTGGTGTGGCGCCGATTGAGAACCCGCAGTTCTTGGTGGCGGTGACCATGCAGCGTCCCGAGGGTAGCGTGGGTACGAACGGTACGACGGCGGAGTTCTCCAAGATTATGGAGAAGACCCTGCACACCTATAACGTGCCGCGTTCTACCGGTGAGCCGGATCTGATTCCAATTTTTGCTGAGGACAGCCCCAATAAGACGGGCTAAGGGCTGGCGGGGGAGAGGCGCCCGGTAGCTGATTCGTGATGAAGAAGCTCCGATACTGAACACCTGTCGAACCCTAAAGACCGTAGAATATTGAATGACCCTGTGTGCCTTGAGCGCATTGACCATACAGAGCTCACCGCTTCGGACAGCGGGGAGGAAAGAAGGACGATGGATACCGCATCTCACGCACCCGGCCAGAACCTGCTGGGCGGCGACGCTCAGACTCTGCGCCCGAATTCTGTGCGCCCGGTGAGTTTGGCGCACCTTCGCGAACATCTGCAGGGCTTGGGTGCTCAGGTGAGCTCCCAGCCGGCTAGTGGCGTTCAGGGTTCTGAATCCGGTGATTCTGTTGAGGTCACCGGCATCAGCATGGACTCCCGAGGCGTTCGCCCGCAGGACCTGTACGTGGCGTTGCCCGGTGCTAAGGTGCACGGTGCGCAGTTTGCTGAGGCTGCGTTGAAGCTGGGCGCTTCCGCTATTTTGACGGATGCTGCCGGTGCTGACCTGCTGGGCGAGGCGCCGGTGCCGTTGCTGGTGACTGAGCGTCTGCGAGAGTACGTGGGTCCGCTGGCTGCGCTGATTTATGGTTCGGCGTCGTTCCCCGCTACCCACCGTTATGCGGTGACCGGTACGAACGGTAAGACCACTTCCACGTATATGCTGGAGTCGGTGTTCCGCACTGGCCTGGGTGTGAAGACCGGTCTGATTGGCACTATTCAGATTCTGATTGATGGTGTGTCTGTTCCTTCGAAGATGACCACCCCGGAGTCTCCTCACGTGCATTCGCTGCTGACGATTATGGGTCAGCATCAGGTGCGTTGCGCGGCGATGGAGGTGTCCTCGCACGCGATTGATTACCACCGCGTGGACGGCGTGAAGTACGCGGTTGCTGGCTTCACGAACCTGACCCAGGACCACCTGGACCTGCACGGCACTATGGAGCATTACTTTGAGTCGAAGGCTCAGCTGTTCACCCCTGAGCGTGCTGAACTTGCGGTGATTACTGCTGATGACGAGTGGGGCGAGAAGATGTTCGCCGCTGCGTGCGAGCAGATGGGCGCCGAGCAGGTGCACCGTCTGGTGACTGCCCGCGGTGCCGGTCTGGCTGAGGTGCCCGCAGAGTTTGGTGCCCGCGACTGGGCTGTGGTGAAGGTTCAGCGTGAGGGTCTGGGCCACCGCTTCCATGTGGCTAATGGCGCCGGTGAGAGCGTTGAATGCTACACCGGTCTGCCTGCTGATTTTAACGTTTCGAATGCTGCGCTGGCGGCTCTCATGGCGTACCTGGACACGGACGCTGCTGAGCGTGAGCGTCTGCTGCCTGAGCTGGCGTCCGGTTCGGCTCTGACCCCGGTGGTGCCGGGTCGTATGCAGCTGATTTCTTTGGCTCCGCACGCGATTGTGGACTTTGCGCACAACCCGGACGGTCTGACCCGCGCGCTGGAGGCGATGGACCGCCCCGGTGACGGCAAGGTCATGATTGTTTTCGGCGCGACCGGTGAGCGTGACCAGCTGAAGCGCCCGATTATGGGTGCGATTGCTGCGCAGAATGCAGATATCGTCATCGTGACTGATGATGATCCGCACGGTGAAGACCCGGCTCCGATTCGTGCCGCCGTTGAGGAGGGCGCGCAGAAGGCTGAGAACCGCCGTGCCACCCAGATTCTGAACATTTCTCCGCGTGCAGCTGCTATTGATGCGGCGATTGCCCTGGCTGGCGAACACGACGCCATCCTGATTGCTGGCCGCGGCCACGAGACCGAGCAGGATGTTGCCGGCGTGGACATCGCCCTGGACGACCGCGTTGAAACCGCCCGTGCCCTGCGTACGCACGGTTTTGAGATTCTGCCTGATTACCAGCGCATGCTCGATGAAAGTGACTCTAAGACCGCTGAAGGTATGGTGAAGAATGATTAAGCTCAGCGCCGCCCAGATTATTGAGGCAACCGGCGGCACCGCTATCGGCCTGGACGGTCGTGAGGAGCAGGTGTACGCAGACTTCGCCACCACTGACTCCCGTGAGGTGCAGACCGGCACCCTGTTCGTGGCGAAGCCCGGTGCGGTGACTGACGGTCACAAGTTCGTTCCCATGGCTTTTGAGAAGGGCGCGACCCTTGCCCTGGTTGAGCGTGAGGTTCTTGACGAGCAGGGCGTGCCGTACCCGAGCATCCAGGTGCCCGATGTGGTGCTGGCGATGGGCGATTTGGCGCGCTACTCGATTGAGCAGATGCGCGCTCAGGGTGAGCTGACTGTTATCGGTATTACCGGTTCGGCCGGTAAGACCACCACCAAGGATCTTCTTGCCGCTATTTTCACCCCGGAGGGCCCGACCGTTGCCCCGGTTGGCTCCTACAATAGTGAGGTGGGCGTGCCTCTGACGGTGTTCCGTGCGGATGAATCCACCCGCTACCTGGTGATTGAGATGGGTGCGGACCACGTGGGTAACATCGAGTACCTGGCGAATATTGCGCACCCCGACCACGGTGCGATCCTGAAGGTTGGTACCGCGCACGCTGGCGAGTTCGGCGGTGTGGACAATATTGAGCGCACTAAGGGTGAGCTGGCTGAGGGCGTTCAGCCGAACGGTTCCCTGGCTCTGAACGCTGACGATGAGCGCGTGTTGCGCATGGCGTCGCGTTCGGTTGCCCCCATTACTTACTTTGGCGTGGGCGAGAAGACCGACGCGAACGGTCAGCCCTACGAACGCTACGTGGCGGCGCTGAACCTGCACACCACCGACGCTGGCTGCCCCGAGTTCACTCTGCGCCTGCCCGACGGTAGCGAGTATGAGATTTCCTCGCAGCTGATTGGTGAGCACCACGTGTACAACCTGCTGGCTGCGGCGACGATCGCCTACAACAGCGGTATTTCGGGCGAGAAGATTGCTCGCGCGCTCAACAAGGCGGCGGCAGCTTCGAAGTGGCGTATGGCCCGCACCGACCGCGCCGACGGCGTGACTGTCATTAACGACGCCTACAACGCGAACCCCGAGTCGATGGCGGCTGCACTGCGCACTCTGGCGCAGCTGGGCCGCACCGTTGACCCGGCGACCGGTCAGCCGCACCGCACCTGGGCTGTTCTGGGCGCCATGCTGGAGCTCGGTGATGCCTCCGTGGAGGAGCACGACCGCATCGGCCGCCTCGTGGTGCGTATGAACATTTCCAAGCTGATTGCTGTGGGCGACGAAACGAAGCCCACCTACAACGCGGCTCACCTGGAAGGCTCCTGGGGTAACGAGGCGACCTGGGTGAAGACCCCGGAAGAGGCAGAGCAGATTCTGCGCGCCGAGGTTCGCCCCGGCGACATTGTGCTCTTCAAGTCCTCGAACGGCGCGAAGCTGGGCATTCTGGGCGACCAGGTTGCTTTCGCTGAGTACACCTTCGGCACCGAGGAAGAGCAGGCACCGACCTGGCTTTCTGCCGGTGACTTTGTTGAAACCACCGATTTGAGCGACCACCTTGCCGCTCACCTGGACGGCGCCGCTAACGGTGACCGTACCTCGACCGAACAGACCACGAACGAAGGGTAGCGCTTTATGATTACCGTGCTGATTGCTGGAATCTTCGGATTCCTCATCTCCCTCACCGCGCTGCCGGTGTTCATCAAGAAGATGAAGTCCCTCAAGCTTGGCCAGCTCATCCGTGAGGAAGGCCCGGCGGCCCACCAGCACAAGGCGGGTACCCCCACCATGGCGGGTCTGATTTTCATCCCCTCGGCGATTCTCGCCTACTTCTTGACCCTTGCGGTGAGCGCCCTGTTCTTCGGTACCGCGCCGGTACCGACCGCTACCGCGTGGCTGACCATCGCCTTCACCCTGGGCATGCTCGGTGTGGGCGCGGCGGACGACATCATGAAGTTCCGCAATAAGGGCAACGAGGGTCTGACCGAGAAGCAGAAGACCATTGGTCTTCTGGGCGTGACCCTGCCCTTCGCGTACCTGGCATTCCAGTTCCCGAACGAGTCGGGTGCTCGTCCGGCGTCGACCGCCATCTCTTTCGTACGTGACCTGCCCATCGATCTGTTCGCGGCGGGCGCGGTCTTCGGCAGCATCCTGATGGTTGCGTGGATTACCATCATCTCCCTGTCCGGTACGAACGCTGTGAACTTTACCGATGGTCTGGACGGCCTGGCTGGCGGCATCATGATGACCATCTTCTCCGGCTACCTGACCATCAGCATCTGGCAGTACGTGCACGCCTGCTCCGCTGGCGCCGGCACCGCCTGCTACGATGTGCGCGACCCCGGTTCGCTGGCACTGATTGCCGCATCCCTGGTGGGTTCGCTGGCTGGCTTCCTTTGGTGGAACGTGTCGAAGGCACAGATCTTCATGGGCGACTCCGGCTCCCTGGCGCTCGGCGGCGCAATGGTTGCTTTCGCACTGTTCACCCGCACCGAGCTGCTTCTGCTGGTCATCGCCCTGATCCCCGTGCTGGAAGTGTTCTCTGTGATCGTGCAGAAGTTCGTGTTCAAGACCAGCCGTAAGCGTTCGGTCGCAGCGGGGGAGAAGCCCCTGCACGCGCACCGCTACTTCCGTATGACCCCCTTCCACCACCACATGGAGAAGGTCGGCGTCAACGGCAAATACTCAATTGATAAGCGAGGCATTGCCCCCGGTACCGTCAGCAGCGGCGAAGTGAACTCCGTGTTCCGCCTCTGGGTTGTTAACGCACTCTGCGTGCTCGTTGCCCTGGCGCTGTTCTTCGGTGACTGGTTCTCGCAGACTTCTGGAGTGATTCACTAATGTCAACTAATGAACAGCCGGATGCCGCTCGCATTGAAGCGAACGCCGCCGCTATTGCGGTGAACCCGGTGTATGAGAACGAGCGCCTCGCGGAGCTGACTCACTGGGGTGCCCCCTGGGCTAACCTGCGCGTGGTTGTGGTGGGCATGGGTACCAGCGGTGACGCCGTGACCGATGTGCTCGCCCAGCTGGGTGCGCATATCGTTGTCATCGACGGGGCTGATACCCCGGAGAAGCGTGAGCGCATCGAGATTTACAAGAACGCGTATGGCCCGGTTGAGGGCCTGTTCGGTCCCGAGCACATGCGTGCACTGCCCCTGGTGGATGGTCAGGAACCCGAGCTTGTGGTGACCTCCCCGGGCGTGCGTCCCGACCACCCGGTCATGCTGGACGCTTACGAGTGTCGCATCCAGATTTGGGGCGATGTGGAGCTGGCGTGGCGCCTGAATGAGCGCAGCGACTGCCTGACCCCCAAGTGGCTGTGCCTGACCGGTACGAACGGTAAGACCACCACCGTGGGTATGGTTGATTCCATCCTGAAGGCTGCCGGTAAGAAGTCTATTCAGGTGGGTAACGTGGGCATGCCCATCGTGTACGCCATTGCCGACGATGAGCCCTACGAGTTCTTCGCGGTGGAGCTGTCCAGCTTCCAGCTGCACTGGACCTACTCGATGTCCCCGTACGCTTCGGTGGTTCTGAACATCGCTGAGGATCACGTGGACTGGCACGGCTCGTTCGACGCCTACAAGGCCGATAAGGCACGTGTGTACGAGCACACTCAGGTTGCTTGCATCTTCAACACCGACCATGTAGACACCCTGCGCATGGTCGAGAACGCGGACGTTATTGAGGGTGCTCGCGCGATTGGTTTCAGCTCCACTGAGATGCCCGCCGTGTCGATGCTCGGCCTGGCTGAGGACATCATGGTGGACCGTGCCTTCTTGAAGAACCGTTATAACGAGGCGTACGAGCTGGCGGTTCTGGAGGATTTGGCTCCGGCACCCGGTAAGATGCCCGCGAAGCACACCGTGGAGAACGCTCTGGCGGCTGCGGCGCTGTGCCGTGCGGCTGATATTGACCCGAAGGCTGTGGGCGCTGGCCTGCGTTCCTTCAAGACCGGTGCGCATCGCAACCAGCTGGTGGGCTACGCGAACGACATCATGTGGGTGAACGATTCGAAGGCTACGAATCCTCACGCCGCGAATGCGTCGATGAGCGGTTACCCGTCTCTGGTGTGGATTGCCGGTGGCCTGTCGAAGGGCGTTGAGTACGATGAGCTGATCGCCGCTCACGCTCAGCGCCTGAAGGCTGTGCTGATTATCGGTACTGATACTGCGGCGTTGAAGTCTGCGTTGGCTAACCACGCTCCGCAGGTTCCGACCTACAATATGACCGCCGCTGTGGCTGATTCTTCGGACGGCGTTGCCGTGATGAACGCGGCCGTTGCGAAGGCTGCTGAGCTGGCGCATCCGGGTGATACTGTGCTGATGGCTCCCGCGTCTGCGTCAATGGACCAGTTCAAGAATTATGCGGTGCGCGGCGATGCGTTTGCGAACGCTGTTGCCGCCCAGCTGGCAGACTCTTAGGACGTTGCCTGCAGGGGGCGTCTCGGGTGACCGGGGTGCTTTCTGCGGGTTCTTCTCGGGGGTGGGATGGTAATGGTGTCCCACCCCTGAACCTTTTTCGTGTATTCGCCACGACGAATCCGTGGCAGTTGAGGCCTATAGGAGGGCATGTGAGTACCAGCGCATCTTCGGAGCGTTCGGCTTCTTCGGCGCGTTCGACCGAGAGTGGTCGTTGGGCGTCTTTGCGAGCCGGTTGGGAGGATTTCTCTGCGCCGTTCCGTGCTCGTGCCGGTAGGCTGTACCGTCGTGGTTTGAAGGCTGACCTGTGGGATGTGCCGGTCATGCTGCTGGTGACCACCCTGGGTCTGGCTATTTTTGGCTGCATTATGGTGCTGTCGGCCTCGAGCGTCACCATGATTTCTCAGGGGCAGTCGCCGTTCTCGCAGGTTTCGTCGCAGGTCATGTTCTTGGTTCTTGGCGTGATTGCGATGGCGGGTATTACGCGTATTCCGGTGGGTGTTTATCACAAGGAGTTTGTGGTGAACGCGATGCTGATTGCCGCGTTGGTCATGCAGCTTGCTGTGGTGGTTGTTGGCGTTGAGGTGAACGGTAACCGTAACTGGTTGAAATTCCCCGGCGGCGTGCAGATTCAGCCGTCGGAGTTTTCGAAGCTGGCGATTATTATGTGGCTGGCGTGGGTGTACAGCCGCCACGGCGATATTTCTCGCAGTATTTGGCGTACTCTGTTCCCCTCGATTTATGGTGTTGGTGCCCTGGTGCTGCTGATTATGCTCGGTGGCGATATGGGTACCGCCATGGTGTACGGCTTCATCTTTGTGGGCATGATGTGGCTGGCGGGTGCTTCTCGCAGCTCGCTGCTGAAAATTGGCGGCGCGTTTGCGGTGTTGGCTCTGGTGGGTGTTCTCAGTAGCGCGAACCGTGTGGCTCGTATTTTCGGTGTTTGGGGTTCGTGTACGAACGCTAACTGTGACCAGGCGAATTCTGGTGAGGTGGCACTGACGACCGGTGGTTTCCTCGGTGTTGGTCTGGGCCAGTCGCGTCAGAAGTACAACTACTTGGCTGAGGCGCATAACGACTATATTTTCGCCATTATTGGTGAGGAGCTGGGCCTGCTGGGTACGCTGGCGGTTCTGCTGCTGTATGCGGGCCTGGTGTATTGTGCGGTTCGTATTATGCTGCGCACTACTGACCCGCTGGTGCGTTTGGCTACGGGCGGCATCATGATTTGGCTGACTTCTCAGGCAATTATCAATATGGGTATGGTGTCCCGTATTTTGCCGGTGATTGGTGTGCCTCTGCCGTTTGTCTCTTATGGCGGTTCGTCGCTGTTGTCTTCGTTGTTTGCGGCGGGTTTGTTGTTGGCGTTTGCGCGGCAGACTCCGTTGCGTGGCGCGACGGCACCGTCGAATATTGAGACCCAGAGCGCGCGTGAGGTTCGTCGTGCGAATGCTGATTGGCAGCGTCGTACGCCGTTGCAGATTGTGCTGAATCAGGAGGAGGCAAAACGTGCGGCTGCCGGTGGCCACCTGCTGAAGGAACATAACCCGTTTGCGCTGATGTTTGGTCCGGAGAGTACGTTGCGCCGCTGGTTGGGTTTTGCGCCGGATCAGCAGCGTGAGTTGGCTCGTATGGCTCGTGAGCAGCGGAAGGAGCAGGAGCGTCAGGCCCGGGAGCAGCAGAAGGAGCAGGCTCGTATGGCTCGTGAGGAAGCTGCCCGTGTGAAGGCGGAACAGAAGGCCGCAGCGCAGAAGCAGAAAACCGAAGGGCAGCAGAAAACTAAGGCTCAGAAGCAGAAGGGCTCGCAGAAGCCTGTACCGACAAAGGCAGCGCCGAAGAAGGCTTCCGCTCAGCCGCGTACCGGTCAGCAGGCTCGTGTTGCTCAGAAGAGTACTGCCTCTACCCGAGCTGCACAGGGTAAGCCGGCCGAGGCTCGCCCCGCTCAGAAGCAGACCGTTCAGAAGGTGACAGCTCAGAAGACGACTGTTGCGAAGCCTGTAGGCCAGAAGCCTGTGACTCCGAAGCAAGCGGCGCCGAAGCAGACTGTACAGCAGAGCACCGCTCAGCCTCGTACCGCTCAGCAGCCCGCCGCGCAGAAGCGAGTGCAGCAGCCTCGCGGTGCCCAGACTCGTGGCGCCCAGCCCCGTAGCGCGCAGCACCGTCCGTCGGGTTCGCTGCCTGCGGGTCTGCAGCCGCTGCATCCTGAGGATCGTCAGCGCCGCGCGCAGCGTCAGGCAGCGCCGCGACAGGGGGCTCAGGCAAAGGGCGCTCCGAAGAACGGTGCTCAGCAGGCGCAGCGTCCGGCTCAGGGGGCGGCTCGGAACTCCGCTCAGCGCAACACTCGCCAGCAGGGCTAAGCCCCGCGGAACCCATTCCGTGAAGCCTGTGCTGCGGGGGCTGGCAGTCGGGGGAGAGGGTTGCGGTTCTTGCCTCCGCCCGTGATGTGTATGTGCTGAATATGAGATAACGCCCTCGCTATTGAGTTGTGGCTCAATGGCGGGGGCGCTCTTTTGAACAGGCGCGATAGCGTAAAATGATGCTGTACCGATGTGTTGGGAGAAAGACCTATGACGAAGAAGGCGCCCTCTATAGTCTTCGCCGGTGGTGGCACCGCCGGTCATATTAATCCGATGCTCGCGATTGCGCGTGCGGTTCGTGATCTTGAACCGAACGCTAAGATTCTGATGCTGGGCACTGCGGACAAGATGGAAGCTGAGCTGGTTCCGGCAGCTGGTTTCGATATTGAGTTCATTCCTCGTGCGGCGTTCCCTCGTAGCATTAACCGTGCCGCCTTGGCTTTCCCCGCTAAGTTCTTTGGTGGCCTGTCGAAGACCCGCCGCATCCTCAAGGA